>WNEX01001098.1_pt1 | contig 13033 bp, 6 predicted proteins | sample 5399841 | NCBI WGS metagenome assembly WNEX01 (sample SAMN13153337, study PRJNA577476) | soil metagenome | isolation source: 40 cm grassland meadow soil 2 days after 1st rain plot 5 | place: USA:California | collected 2015-09-18 | reverse complement strand
GGGAGATCCTACACACTCATCATCGTGCAATCGCTTCACCCGCAGAAAGAGATGATGGAGGAGGCAGGAGCAGTTTTTGCCTGGTTGATACCCCTGGCCATATTGCTGGCCAGCGGCGGCGGTTATTTCCTGGCACGCAAGAGCCTCGCACCTGTAGTGGCGATGAGCAGCCAGGCGGGGCGGATTGGGGCCGCGAATCTTCACGAACGTTTGGCGATACAAAACGAAAAAGACGAGCTGGGACATCTGGCGCGATCTTTCAACGGTCTACTAAACAGATTGAGTGAGTCGTTCGACCGGCAGCGCCGTTTTATGGCAGATGCTTCGCACGAACTGCGGACGCCGGTGGCGATTTTGCGCGGTGAGTCAGAAGTGGCCCTGTCGCAGCAGGCGCGGTCGCCCGAAGAGTACCGCGAATCCCTGGACGTGATGCACCACGAAGCCGAGCGGCTGACGCGCATCGTGGAAGATCTCTTTACGCTGACCCGTGCGGACGCCGGGCAATATCCCTTACAACCGTGCGAATTCTATCTGGATGAATTGGTTGCGGAATGCGTGCATTCGGCGCGGACGCTGGCCCAAGCCAAGAAGATTTCGCTCAGGTTCGAAGGGGCGCCGGAATCCCCGATTCATGCGGACGAATCTCTCGTGCGCCGCATGCTCCTGAACCTCTTAGATAACGCGATCAAGTACACGCCGGATTTCGGGCGCGTCACGGTATCTTGCCAGCGCAATGGCAAGGAATACGCCGTGGACATCGCGGACACGGGATGCGGCATCCCGGCGGAGCTGCGACCACGCATCTTCGAGCGATTTTTCCGTGCCGACAAAGCGCGCTCGCACTCCGAGAACGACGGTGGCGGCGCGGGACTCGGCTTAGCTATTTCCCGTTGGATCGCTGCAGCACATCATGGACGCTTGGAATTGACCCGTTCCGATTCCACGGGAAGTACTTTCAGCGCCTATCTGCCGGTCGATTCGGCACACTCTGCATCCCCTGGTTAATCCTGCGTTTAACTCATAATTGTTAGCCTGAATCCTCCTACGCAGCCCGGTAGATCCGGCATAGGAGTCGAGATTCATGAGACCACTTGGACTCTTTGCGGTGTCTTCGCAGATAGCCGCAGCGCTGTGCTTATGCGTCGCGGGGATGTGTGCGGCCCAAGACCCCGCAACCAGAGACGCATCCGCGCCTGCACAGAATCCCTCTCAAAGCGATTCGGCAGGGACTCCTGCGTTGAAGCTGACGCTGCAGGATGCGCTCGCGCGTGCTCGAAAGAACAGCGTGGCGTTTCAATCCGCTCTGACCGACTCCGCAATAGCCCGGCAGGACCGCTTTCAAGCGGCTGGCGCGCTGCTTCCCAGCGTGACCTACAACAATCAAGCGTGGTACACACAAGGCAAAAACGCTCAGCCCATTTTCATCGCGAACAATGGAGTGCACGAATACCTGAGCCAGGCCAACATTCACGAATCGATCGGTCTTGCGGATGTCGCGGACTTTCGTCGGGCTGCGGCGCTGGCCGCTGCCGCCAAGGCCAGGGCCGAGGTTGCTTCGCGCGGATTGGTCGTCACTGTGGTTCAGGACTATTACTCCGTAGCGGCAGCTCAGCAAAAAGTGCTCTCTGCACAGAAGGCCGCGGACGAAGGCGACCGCTTCCTGAAGCTGACACAGGATTTGGAGCACGGCGGAGAAGTGGCGCACTCCGACGTGATCAAAGCCGAATTGCAGGCGACGGAGCGCCACCGCGGTTTGCAAGAGGCGCAACTGGGCTTGCTCAACGCGCGGCTCGATCTGGCTGTATTCATTTTTCCGGACTTTAACGACAACTTCGAAGTGACCGATGACCTGCACGCCCCAGCGCCTTTGCCGGCGCTCGGAGAAGTGCGGCAACAGGCAGCCCGCGATAATCCGGACGTTCGCGCGGCGCTCGAAATCGCGCGCGCGGCAGGATTTGATGTAACCGGCGCGCGTGCGGGTTATTTGCCATCGCTCAGTGTGGATTACTGGTCTGGAATCGATGCGCCTCAATTTGCCGTGAATGGGTCTGGTGGAGTCTCGAATCTCGGTTCTTCGGCGGCGGCTACCTTGAACATTCCTATTTGGAACTGGGGAGCGACGCAAAGCCGCATCAAGCAGGCCGAATTGCGCCGTGCTCAGGCGCAGCGGGAGTTTTCGCTCGCGCAGCGCAGGCTGCTGGCGGAGATCAAGTCGCTCTATTCCGAAGCCGAGACGGCCATGAACGAGTTGGGCGGCCTGGCCCGCTCGGCGCAATTAGCGGAAGAGAGCCTGCGATTGACTACGCTCCGCTACAAGGGCGGGGAAGCGACCGTGCTTGAAGTGGTGGATGCGCAGACGACCTATGCGCAATCCAGCGCCGCCTACCAGGATGGAGCCGTGCGCTATCGCGTTGCGCTGGCAAATCTGCAAACCTTGACGGGAGTGCTGACAACTCCATGAGGCAAACAAGAAGACGAACAAAACCGAGACTCCACTTTGGAATTCTTAAATCCACTGGATGGGCTGCGGCTTCATTAGCAACTGCTTCGGCAGTTTTCCTGTTGGCCGGTTGCAGCAAGGAAGAGAAGGAGAAAGACCCGGTTGTCACTGTGCAGGTCACTCCCGCGAAGCGCGCGACCATCTCCCAAACCGTTTCCGCCGAAGCCGTGATTTATCCTCTTGAGCAGGCCACGATTGCGCCCAAAATCACGGCGCCCATCACGGAATTCAAAGTGCGGCGCGGCGACCGCGTGAGGAAAGGCCAGCTTCTGGCCACGTTGGAAAACAAGGACCTTGCGGGCCAGGCGGAGGCCAGCCAAGGACAATTTGAGCAAGCCGACGCCGGTTTCAAAACTTCCGTGGACGCCACCATTCCCCAGCAACTGCAAAAAGCGCAGCTCGACGCCGATGCGGCCAAAGCCGCGTTCGAGGCGCAGCAGCGCGTCTACGACAGCCGAAAGGAACTGTTCCAACAGGGCGCGCTTCCCCAGCGAGATTTGGACTCGGCGGCGGTGGCCTTGGCCCAGACCCGTGGCGCCTACGAAGTGGCGCAGAAGCAGCTCACAGACTTGCAGCGTTTGGGCAAAGAGCAGGCAATAAAATCGGCCCACGGCTCGCGATTGACAGCGGAAGGCCAGATGCGCGCCGCGGAAGCGCAACTCAGCTACTCGGAAATCCGCAGCCCCATTGATGGTGTGGTGACCGAGCGCCCGCTTTATGCCGGCGATCTTGCTACAGCGAATCAGCCCATTCTCACGGTCATGAATTTGAGTCGCCTCATTGCCAAATGCCACGTCGCGCAGTCTGATGCCGCGCTGCTCAAGGTCGGAAATCCGGCGGAGCTGGCTGTTTCTGGCCTCGACGAGACCATCAAGGGGCGCGTTACTTTGGTAAGTCCTGCGCTGGACCCGGGCAGCACTACGATCGAAGTTTGGGTGGAAGCCATTAAGGCCAACCCCGCGTTGAAGCCGGGAATGACCGTGGAAGTTTCCATGACCGCGAAAACGGTGAAAGACGCGTTGGTCGTGCCGACTACCGCAGTTTTCAGGAACAACGAAGGCGCCAACTACGTGGTCATCGCCGGTTCCGACGGGCACGCTCATCTAAAACCTATCCAAGTTGGCGTGCACAACGCGGAACTCTCTCAAGTGGCAAGCGGAGTGAATCCCGGAGAGCCCATCATCACCTCGGGCGGCTACGCGTTGCCCGACAACACGCAAATCAAAATTGAAGCTCCCGGCGCGGAGGAAAAAGAAGCTGGCGCACAAGAGGATAAGGACGAGAAAAGTGCCAAGGACGAAAAAGCAGACAAGCCTGCCGAAGCGAAACCTGCCAAGAAGGGCAAGGAGTAAAAACGCCCATGGACCTTCGGCCTGGAGCTTCGCGCCCACAGAGCGATGCTAGGAAACCAGCGGCCCCATGGTTCCACCGTCTGTCGCGCCCCATTCTTTTCTTGATCGTGACCCTCACGCTCGTGGGCGCGTATCTCGCATTCAGCATCCCGGTTGCAGTTTTTCCCAACACAGATTTTCCACGGATCGTGATCGGCGTGGACAACGGCGTGATGCCAATTGACCAAATGCTGGTGACCATCACCCGGCCGCTCGAAGAAGCTGTAAACAGTGTTCCTGGCCTTCAAAAAGTCAGTTCGGTAACCAGCCGGGGCCAAGCCGAGATCGATTTGTTCTTTGACTGGAGCAGCGACATGATTCTGACGCTGCAGCGCGTGGACGCTGTTGTCGCACGTATGCAAGCCGAATTGCCGCCCACCGCCAAAGTGCAAACGCACCGTCTTACCTTCGCCGTCTTCCCCATCATTGGTTACAGTTTGACGTCCGAAACCGTTCCGCCGGACAAGCTCTGGGAAATCGCGACCTACGACATTAAACCCCGGGTGAACCGTTTGGACGGCGTAGCAACAGTTATCGTGCAAGGGGGGCGAGTCCCGGAATTTCAGGTGACTCCGGATCCGGCAAGGTTGCTGGCCTCTGGAATCACCGTAAGTGACATTTTGGAGGCCATTCGCAGGACAAATCTCATCGACTCGCCGGGACTGATCGAAAACGAACATCAATTGGTGCTTGGCCTGGTCAGCGGGCAAGTGCGCACGCCGGAACAGATAGGGCAGATTGTGGTCAAGACTTCGCCGTCGCAGGTGCCAATTCGTCTCGGTGACATTGCAAAGATCTCCCCTTCTGTTGCTCCCGTTTACACCATCGTAACCGCGAACGGCAAGCCGGCGGTCCTGCTCAACGTAAATCGCCAGCCCGATGGCAACACTCTGGATGTGGCCAACGAAGTCCACGCGCAAATCGAAGAGATTCGCCCGACGCTGCCACCCGGCGTACACATCGAACCCTTCTACGACCAATCCACCATCGTGCGCGAATCCATCGCCAGCGTGCGCGATGCGGTTTTACTGGGGCTGGTCCTCTCTTCCATCATCCTTGTTCTCTTCCTTCGCGATTGGGGTACATCCCTGGTTGCAGGCCTGGTTATTCCCGCCACTTTGCTCATCACATTTATCGTATTGAAACTCACGGGACAATCTTTCAATCTCATGACCCTCGGCGGCCTTGCCGCGGCAGTGGGATTGGTCATCGACGATGCCATCGTTGTCCTGGAAAACATCGTGCTTCACCGCGACGCCGGCCAAGGGCGCCTTGAAGCTATCCAAAGTGCACTAAAAGAAATGACCGTTCCTCTGATTGGTTCGACGATTACGCCCATCGTCGTTTTCCTTCCTCTGGTCTCCATCACTGGTGTAACCGGCACTTTCTTTCGCGCGTTGGCCGTTACCATGACCGTTTCGCTCTTCACTTCGCTCCTGCTTGCTCTCACCTGGACTCCCACATTGAGCCAGTATTTTGTGCGGCGCAAAGAACCTCAGCAGGTCCAGGGCGATCGTTCTCAAGGCGCCGATGTAGCCGCGCTTTTGGCAGCGGAGGAATCTCATTTCTCAGGAACATTTGGCCGTGTCGTCGCATTTTATGCGAAAGCCTTGCGCGCGGTCCTCGAGCGGCCCGTGCTAGTGCTGGTTAGCTCAGTTCTTATCATTGCAGGCTCCTACGTCTGCTACAGCCTTTTGGGCACCGACCTGATGCCAGAGATGGACGAAGGCGGCTTTATTCTTGACTACTGGACGCCCTCTGGCAGCTCGCTTGCCGAATCCAATCGAATCCTGCTGCACATTGAAGAGATCGTGAAGTCTCAGCCGGAAGTCGAGAACACCTCTCGGCGCACAGGCATGGAGTTGGGTTTGTCGGCAGTCACCGAAGCGAACCGTGGCGATTTTACAGTAAAGCTCAAGAACGACCGCAAGCGTGATATTGACGATATTATGAATGACGTCCGCTCGGAGATTGAGCAAACCGAGCCGGCCACGAAAGTCGAGTTCGTGCAGGTCTTGCAAGACATGATTGGCGACTTGACCAGCCAGCCCGAGCCGATTGTGATCAAGCTCTTCTCGCAGGATCCTAAACTCCTGGCGGATTCCGCGCCGCGCGTTGCCGACGCCATTCAAAAAGTCAAAGGTGTCGTGGACGTGCTGAACGGCATCGAGAACACAATCAGCGGTCCGGCAACCACGTTTCAAATCAATCCCACGGTCGCGTCGCGCGCAGGTTTTACTCCCGAAGAAGTCTCGGTGGATGCCACCGCAATTCTCGAAGGCGAGCCCGCTGCCACTCCTGTGGTCATCAACGACCGCGCCTACACCATCCGCGTGCGAATGCCCGAGCAGAATCGAACTTCGTTAGCGCGCATGAGCGATACCTTGCTGACCAGTTCCACAGGACGAACCGCGACGCTTGGGTCGCTCGCCGCGATTACCATGAATCCTGGCGAGACTGAAATCCGGCGCGAGAACCTTCAGCGCACGGTGCAAATTACCGGCCGCTTCGAAGGCGTGGACCTTGGTTCGGGGATCGCTGCCGTCAAAAAGGCAGTTGACGCTCTGCATCTGCCGTCTTCCATTCGCGTTGAATATGGCGGCACTTACGCGGAGCAAATGAAATCCTTCCGCGACCTGCTCATGGTCTTCGTGCTGGCTTTGGTTTTGCTGTTCGCCGTTTTGTTGTTTGAATTTCGCACGTTCTCTGCGCCCACGGCGATTCTCGCTTCCGCGCTGCTCTCCACTTTTGGCGGCTTCCTCGCGCTCTTGGTTACGAACACGACTTTTAACGTAGCTTCCTTCATGGGCATGATCATGGTTATCGGCATCGTTGCGAAAAACGGCATTTTGCTTCTCGACGCCGAGCAGCGTTTCCGCGAAATTGGCTTTGCCCCCGAAGAGGCCATGATTCAAGCCGGCCGCCGCCGTTTGCGTCCCATCGCGATGACGGCGATCGCCACCATCGCTGGCATGGCGCCGTTAGCGTTCGGCATCGGCTCCGGCTCCGAAATGCTGAAGCCTTTGGCCGTCGCGGTGATTGGCGGACTGCTCAGCTCCATGGTCCTTTCTTTGATCTTCACTCCAGCCATCCAGTTCTACCTGCGGCCGCGCAAAACTGCAGAGGCATAGTTCTCGCAGTCACCGAGAGGCTCCTGCATATCGTTTGAAAGAAAAATTGTTAACAATACCCACTCATTCTTTCACCTTTTCCTAATCGTCCTTTCATCGAGCTGTCATAAATCCCCAAATGCCTGACGGCACTCCCGACTCGGTTCGCGGCATTCGCGAATTCGTCTTCGGCACTGGCGGAAAGGGCCTACGCCCTTTGGTGCGCCCAAGCCCAACAGCGAGGTTCGCGACTTCACCGCTTTCGGCGTTCTCAGGCTCACCTTGAAAGCCAACGGCTACGACTGGCAATTCATTCCAGAAGAAGGGAAGTCGTTCGCCGACTCCGGCAGCGGCGCCTGCCACTAATACCTGAGATCAGCAGGACTCGGAATCCTGCGAGCCAGGGAGGCTTTCAGTCGAGAAATGTTCTCTCTTTAAAAAAATAAGAACATAAAACTCACAAGTTGGAATTTCTCTTTTATGGCACAGTAGTATGGATGGCAGATTCCGACACCTCCAGCGCCGCCGGGCGAATTGCTTTTACCTACCCAAGTTTCGTTCTTTTTCAGTTGGCGCGTTTCTTCATTGTGCTTTCCGGCGAGATGCAATCGGTTGCGGTGGGCTGGGAGGTCTATGAAATCACCAAGCGCCCGCTTGCCCTCGGTTTTGTCGGACTGGCGCAGTTCCTTCCCGGCATTTTGCTTTTTCTGGTATCAGGACACGCCGCGGACCGCTACGACCGCCGCAAGCTGATGGTGCTTTGCTTCTGCGGCTCCGCAGCCTGCTCCGGAGCCTTGTTATTTCTCACCTTGCGCGGCTTCCGCTCTCCGTATCCCATTTACTTCGTACTTTTTTGCCTGGGCGTCGTGCGCGCCTTCAATGGACCGGCAACCCGCTCGCTCCTTCCGCAACTGGTTCCCACGAAGGACTTCCACAATGCGGTGGCGTGGCACTCCGTCTTTTACCAGGGGACGGTGATCCTCAGTCCGTCCGTCGGAGGAATCATTTACGCGGTAACGCGTGGCCCAGCCGCGGTCTACGCGCTTTCCCTTCTCACCGCCGTCGCTGGCGCGGCCTGCATTCTGAAGCTCAAAGTTCAATCCGTCGAGCGCACTCCCGAGCCTTTGAACTGGAAAACCACGCTGGCGGGCCTCCATTACATTTGGCGCGAGAAAGCAATTCTCGGCTCCATCTCTTTGGATTTGTTTGCGGTCCTTTTGGGAGGCGCGGTCGCCTTGCTTCCTGTCTACGCAAAGGAGATTCTATTCACCGGTCCCTGGGGCCTGGGACTTCTTCGCAGCGCTCCCGCAGTCGGTGCCGCGGTCATGGCCATACTGCTCGCGCACAAGCCGTTGGGGCGCCACGCCGGCACCAGGATGTTATGGTGTGTCGCCGGCTTCGGCGTGGCCACCATCTTTTTCGGCATATCTCGAAACCTTTTCCTCTCTCTCCTGGCGCTCTTTCTTGTCGGCGCCACTGACATGGTCAGCGTCATCGTTCGCCAGTTGCTCATCCAACTGGGCACGCCCGATGAAATGCGCGGGCGCGTCAACGCCGTGGATTCCGTCTTCATCGGCGCTTCCAATGAACTTGGCCAATTCGAATCGGGTCTTACCGCGCATTGGTTCGGAACCATTCCTGCGGTAGTGCTCGGTGGAGCGGGAGCAATTCTCGTGACAGGCCTGTGGGCCTGGTGGTTTCCCGAATTACGGCAGGCGCGCGAAACACTCAAGTTAGCGGACTGAATTCCCAGGCCGAACCTCGTTCTGGCCTTAGACGGACAACGGTATAAACGGAACTCTACAGCAACCCAGTCCATGCTCCAGAAGGAATTCTCACTTTAGAACTTACAACTTTGGACTTAAAACTATTTTTTTGTCGCCTTGCTTGGCTTGGTTTCCTTTGTTGGCTTGCTCTCTTTGGCCGGCGCGCTTCCCATATCGTCCATTGCCATGGACATGGGCGTCGAATTTCCTGCCAGCAGCTCTTTCTTCACAGGCTCGGTAATCTTGTCCGCGTTTTTCACCAGCATCGTCACTTGCCAGATTTCCTTCTCGCCGACTTGGCCTTTGAATCCCGGCATTCCCGTCATGCGAATGCCATTTTCCACTTTCCAATAAGTCTCCCACGGCTCATCGTCCGTTACCCCCACTCCTTCAAAGAGTAGTGGCGGCGCCGGGAACATCCCTTTGGAGATGGCGGACTTGGGCTCGCTCGGCAGCCCGTGGCACGTGGCGCACTGTTCCTTATAAACCTTCGCCCCAGCGATCAGATTTGCTTCATCGGCCGGAACCAGCGGCTGGGAATGCTGCTGCTTGTCCAGGTAGGCATGAAGCGCGAGTTTCGCTAACCTTCTTTCGAGCGGCATGGGGTGCGCAGCGGTCGCAACCGGCGCAAAACCCAAGGAAAAATAAAGATACAAGCAACCCACAAGCAGCAGAATTCCAATTACGATTCCCAGGACCAAGCCCTTGAACATACCCGTTCTCCTGTCCCTTTCGGGATCGCCATAAATTGTTCCAAAGGAGCTCATGATTTCGGTCCTAGTCTAACGGTTTTCGCCCCGATTGTGCAGGCCGCAATTCTCGACCCCGCCTCTCCAGGGAACCGCCGCACGAAATGCGCCTGCTTGCGACCCTGCCCACGTAACCTTTGTTCGCGCCGGGCCGTCTTATGTAGGCGTAGACTGACGTTCCCGGTAGGCGTTTCCGGTAGTCTACGTCCCTCGTCGCAGCAGCCCTAGAAGTCTAGCCACGATAGCCCTGCCTTTTTTGGAGGCTTGCTCGCGCGAACGTAGGTACTTCGTAGCCTGTTAGGAGCGTACGAATGGGGCAGCTCAACTCGATGGACCTACCCGAACAGGGTGGCCACCTCAGAACCGACACGCAGGCGGATAAGCCGTCGAAGAGTCTTTGGTGGCTCTGGGTGCTCATCATTGCCGGCATTGTCGTTGGCGTTTGGTATTTCCGGGGTGTGCGCACTCCCAGTGAAGCGGCGAATCCCTCTGCGCCCGCAGCGGCTGGCCGTGGCCGGGGCGGAGCGGGTGGTTCCGGCATGGGCAGTTTCTCCGTGCCCGTTATTGTTGCCGCCGCGCGGCAGGGTGATCTCCCCATCTATTTCAATGGTCTGGGAACCGTAACCGCATTTAATACCGTGACCGTTCGCAGCCGCGTGGACGGCCAACTCATCAACGTCTCTTTCCGGGAAGGCCAGTACGTTCACGAAGGAGATCTGCTCGCCCAGGTTGACCCGCGTCCGTTCGAGGTCCAGTTGGAGCAAGCGCAAGGTCAGCTCACCAAAGATCAGGCGCAACGCAAAGACGCCGAAGCCAATCTCGAGCGCTACAAGCTTCTTTTCAAAGAAGGCGTCATTCCTCAGCAGCAGCTCGACACGCAAGCGGCGCTTGTTGGCCAGTTCGACGGCGCCATCAAATCCGATCAAAGCCAGATTGACAACGCCAAGCTCCAGCTCACCTATTCCCGGATTACTGCGCCGATTAGCGGCCGCGTCGGCCTGCGCCTTGTGGACTCCGGAAACATCGTTCACGCCAACGATACCACTGGCATCGTGGTCATCACCCAGCTTCAGCCCATCGCGGTTCTCTTCAGTCTGCCGCAGGACCAGCTTCCCCAAGTCATCACGAAACTCCGCGCCGGAGTTCAACTGAACGTAGAAGCCTATGACCGCGACGACACCACCAAGATTGCCGCGGGAAAGCTGTTAACGATTGACAACCAGATTGACCCCACCACTGGCACTTACAAGCTGAAGTCGATTTTCAACAATTCCGACAATGCGCTTTTCCCGAATCAATTTGTTAACGTCCACCTGCTGGTGGATACCATGCGCAATCTCACTATCGTTCCGGCTTCCGCGATTCAGCGCGGGCCGCAGGGCACATACGTTTATGAGGTCGGCGCCGATAACACGGTCAAGATTCAAACCGTCTCCGTTGCTCTGACGACCGCCAACAACGTTGGCTTGAGCGGCGGCGTCAACGCAGGCGACGTCGTCGTTATTGATGGCCAGGACAAGCTTCAGGATGGCAGCAAAGTGACTCCGACCATGGTTGGCGGAGGTAATGGAGGCGCCCGGGCCGCAATTGGTTCCCCGCCGGGAGCGCCGTCAAATTCAAACGCTTCTCCAGCCTCCAAGCCATCTCGTGCGCAATCCGGAGGTTCCCGGCGATGAGTCCGTCTCGGCCGTTCATTCTGCGGCCGGTCGCCACCACTCTACTGATGGTAGGCGTGGTTCTGGTCGGTTGGGTAGCCTACCGCCAGTTGCCGGTCTCGGCGCTTCCGCAGGTTGACTACCCCACGATTCAGGTGCAAACGTTTTATCCCGGCGCCAGCCCCGAAGTGATGGCCTCTTCGGTCACCGCGCCCCTCGAGCGTCAGTTCGGCCAAATTCCCGGGCTGAATCAGATGACTTCTACGAGCTCGTTCGGTTGCTCGGTCATCACGCTGCAATTCGAGTTGGACCTTAACATTGACGTCGCCGAGCAGGAAGTTCAGGCGGCCATCAATGGCGCATCGAATCTGCTTCCGCAGGGCCTGCCCAATCCGCCCATCTACAGCAAAATCAACCCCGCGGATGCGCCCATCCTGACACTTGCCCTTTCCTCGCCGAGTCTCCCTTTGTCCAAAGTGGAAGACTTGGCGGACACGACCTTCGCCCAAAAAATCTCTCAGCTTTCCGGTGTCGGCCTCGTCAGTATCAGCGGTGGACAGCGCCCTGCCGTACGCATTCAGGCGAATCCCACGGCCCTCGCTTCCTACGGTTTGAGTCTTGAGGACCTGCGCACCGCCCTCGGCCAGGCCAACGTGGACATGGCCAAGGGAACGTTTGACGGTTTGCATCAGGCGTTCACCATCGGCGCGAACGATCAGTTGCTGTCGAGCGACGGATATCGGCCGCTCGTAATCGCTTATCGCAATGGCGCCCCGGTTCGTCTCAGCGACGTTGCGAATGTCATCGACGGCGTGGAAAACGCCCGCCAAGCCGCCTGGGCCAATCAGATCCCCGCGGTCATTCTCAATATTCAGCGGCAGCCCGGCGCCAATATTATCGCCGTAGTGGATCGCGTAAAAAAACTTCTCCCGCAGCTTCAGGCCGCCCTTCCAGCAGCGGTAAACGTGGACATCCTCACCGACCGCACCACAACGATCCGAGCTTCGGTCGATGATGTGCAGTTCACCTTGGTGCTCACGATCGCTTTGGTCGTGATGGTGATCTTTCTCTTCCTCCGCAGCGTCCGCGCGACCGTAATTCCCAGCATTGCCGTTCCCTTGTCGCTGATTGGCACCTTCGGCGTCATGTATTTGCTGGGCTACAGCCTCAACAATCTTTCTCTCATGGCTCTCACCATTTCTACAGGCTTCGTCGTGGACGATGCCATCGTCATGATTGAAAATATCAGCCGTTTTATCGAAGCGGGCGATTCGCCATTGCAAGCGGCGCTGAAAGGCTCGGAACAAATCGGCTTCACCATCCTGTCGCTGACGGTTTCTCTGATCGCCGTGCTCATTCCTTTGCTCTTCATGGGCGACATTGTCGGCCGCCTGTTTCGCGAATTTGCCGTCACTCTCGCTGTCACCATCCTGGTTTCTGCGTTCGTTTCCCTCACCCTTACTCCCATGATGTGCGCCAAGCTTCTTCGCCATCAGAAAAAGGAAGAAGAGAGCTGGTTCTATCGCAAATCAGAAGATGCCTTCAACGCGGTCATCGCTCTCTACGGCCGCACTCTGAAATTCGTGCTGCGCTTCCAGGGCACCACGCTCCTCGTGACCGCGGCCACGCTCGTCGGCACCATTCTTCTGTACATTTATGTTCCTAAAGGATTTTTCCCTGTTCAAGATACCGGCGTCATTCTCGGCGTTTCCGAAGCTCCGCAAGACATTTCTTTTACCGCCATGTCCCAGCGGCAGCAGGCGCTCACGGACGTTATTTTGAAGGACCCGGCGGTCGAAAGTCTCTCGTCCTTCATCGGCATTGATGGCACCAACACCACGCTTAATACCGGCCGCGTCCAG
>WNEX01001079.1_pt1 | contig 13100 bp, 12 predicted proteins | sample 5399841 | NCBI WGS metagenome assembly WNEX01 (sample SAMN13153337, study PRJNA577476) | soil metagenome | isolation source: 40 cm grassland meadow soil 2 days after 1st rain plot 5 | place: USA:California | collected 2015-09-18 | reverse complement strand
TCCTCGCTGGGAGCGGGCACCTTCACGGACTGAAAGCGGCGTTCGAGGGAGCGGTCCTTTTCCACGGACTTGCGATATTCGCCGGGAGTCGTGGCGCCAATGCACTGAATCTCGCCGCGAGAAAGAGCGGGCTTCAAAATATTGGCGGCGTCCAGCGAGCCTTCGGCGGAACCGGCGCCAACCAGCGTGTGCAATTCATCAATGAAGACAATGGCGTTCTGGCTCTCCATCAATTCTTTCATGATGGTCTTGAGGCGCTCTTCGAACTGGCCGCGGTATTTCGTTCCGGCAACAATCAGCGAAAGATCAAGAGAGAGGATGCGCTTGTCCGCGAGGAACGGTGGAACGTCGCCGTCGGAGATGCGCTGCGCCAGGCCTTCCACGATGGCGGTCTTGCCTACGCCAGGCTCGCCAATCAGCACAGGATTGTTCTTCGTGCGGCGGCACAGAATTTGTATCACGCGCTCCACTTCATTTTCGCGACCCACCAGGGGATCGAGCGCGCCTTCGCCAGCAGATTGCGTGAGGTCGCGGCTGAATTCCGCGAGCAAAGAAGTTTCTTTGGGCCGCGCCGCTGCCGCTTTTTCACCCGAAGTGCGCGCCAGCTCCTCGCGCAGGGTCGAGAGGCGCAGACCGCGCTCCATCAAGATTTCCGAGCCAAAGCACTTCTCTTCGCGAAGGATGCCAAGCAACAAATGCTCCGTGCCGACGTGCTTGTGGCCCAGGCGCTCGGCCTCTTCCGCAGCCATGTTCAGGATGCGCTTGCATTCCGCGCTCAGAGGCACTTCCACGGACGTGGAAATGCGCTCGCGAATGGTGATGCGAGCTTCAATCTCTTTGCGAATGGATTCGATGGAACCTTGCTGGCGGAGGAAACGGTTGGCCAGGGCTTTGTCTTCGCGCATCAAGCCGAGCAGCAAATGCTCCGTCTCAATGTATGGGCTGCCATACTGACTGGCCTCGTACCTTGCGAAAAATATGACGCGACGCGCTTTCTCTGTATAGCGTTCGAACACGTTAGCTCGCTTCTCCCCCAGGGACCCCGCCCGCAATAGCCGCAGCCTCGCGGGTACGCAGAACGCCGTGCTCCAGCGCCAGAATGCGGTCGCAACGCGCGGCGAGCGTCAAGTTGTGCGTGACGATCAGCGACGTCAACTTGTGCACGCGATGCAGCCGTTCCAGCAACTCGAACATGGCCCAAGCATTCTGCTCGTCCAAATCTCCGGTAGGTTCATCTGCCAGCAGCACGGACGGCCCGGTGACGAGCGCCCGTGCAATCGCCACGCGCTGCTGTTCCCCTCCCGAGAGTTCCCCCGCGCGGTGATCGGCCCGGTCTTCCAGTCCGACCTCCGCGAGCCACTTCCGCGCCTCTTCAAGCGCGGATGTGAAATCCTCGCCGCGCAGTAGCAGCGGCATGGCTACGTTTTCCGCAGCCGTAAAATCCGGCAACAACTGGTGACGCTGCCACAAAAAACCCACGGCGCGATTTCGAAATTCGGCCAGCGCCGCGTCATCATTTGTTTCAATCGCTTTCGAATCGAAGTATACTGTACCGCTCGTTGGCGTGTCTAGCGCGGCCAGCAAGTGAAGTAGAGTGCTCTTGCCGGCTCCGGATGGCGCCACCACCGCAACCATCTCGCCCTGCCGCAAAATCAGGTTGGCATCCAGCAAAACCGGAACGTTTTTCGTTCCCGTCCCGTAAGTTTTTTTCAATCCCCGCGATTCCATCACGACGCGAGCATCATTCGCCGCGCTCAGCGGTGCGCGGCTTGCGGGTTGTGCGTCAGGGCTCATTGCTTGCGTTCGTATTGCGTCAGTCCTTTTCGCTGAATCGCGCTGCTGATACTTAGATGCTCCTTGCACAGGCTACGTGCCGCTCTTGCCTCGTGCAAAATGGGGTCGAACGACCCAAACACTTTCCCTTTTTCGCCAGTCACTTGCCTGCCGAAAAAAGGGCACTTTCCACTCAAATTGGAACATCCCTAATCTTTCTATTTTCAATGGGTTGCGGCGAGCCCTGAAACCAGCCAAGGATGACGGAAAGTACCCAAAGCCTGCCCACCAGTCTCCCAAGTAGATTAGGAGCAAATCATGCGCCAAACCAAAGTCAGATTAAGGCTCCTCCTCCGCCCCTTTTGGGCCTCACTCAAACCTGAGAATTTCCACCGGAAGAAGACGTACCGCCGCCCGTGCAGGCAAAATGGTGGCTCCGATCGAGATTCCCATCGCGACCACAGTAATCCAGAGCCCATCGAACACGCTTGGATGAAAAGGCACGTACGGGACCGCATAAACCTGTGGATCGAGCGGAATCAAATGATAGCTTCCGGAGACAAACGCGAACGAGTATCCAAGAACAAGTCCCGAAAGCGTGCCCACCGCGCCGATGGCAATTCCCTGGCAAAGAAAAATCTTTCGAATCTGTTCGCGGCGCGCGCCCAGCGAACGAAGCACCGCAATATCTCGTGCTTTATCGGTGACCGTCATGGAAAGAACCACCAGAATGTTGAGCCCCGCCACGAAGGTGATCAATCCAATAAAGATGGCAGTAACCAGTTTTTCCAAACGTAGCGCACGGAACAGCGCGCGGTTCTCCTCCATCCAAGTAGCAGCCGAAAATCCCGGCCCCGCGGCGCGCTCACTTTCTTGTGCAATCTCCGCCGCCTGCTCCGGCCGGTCCAAGCGGAACTCCAACACGTTGACCAAATCGCCCGCACCGGTGAGTCCCTGTGCGGCCGCGAGTGTCATGAAACACCAGTTTTCGTCGTAGTCATAGAAGCCGGAATCGAAGACGCCATTGACGCGAAATCGGCGAGTGCGAGGAATTAACGCGAAAGGAGTAAGCCTTCCCTGAGGGCTCGTGATGGTCACGTAGTCGCCGGGGGAAATTTTCCACTCGTCGGCGAGCTGTTTGCCGACAAGCAGCCCGTCAATTCCGTATGCGTCGGGAGAAAAATCCAGTTTCCCGGCAACGATGCGCTGAAGGGCCTCATCACTTTTGCGTTCGCGCTCCAAATCGACACCCTTGGTAACCACTCCGCGCGCATCGCCGCCGAACGAAAGCAACGCGGTTTGATAAACCGCCGGCGTAACCGAACGCACTCCGGGTGTGCTTGCCAGTTTCGCACCCAGTTCTTCGTAGTTTTTAATCCCGCCGGAGCCGGGGCGCGTGAGCGAAATATGCGCCGTAACGCCGAGAAGACGGTCCTGAAGCGTCTCTCGGAACCCCGTGTTCATGGACAGCGCAATCACCAGCGTCGCAACACCCGCTGCCACGCCTATCACCGACATCAGAGTGACCAGGCGAAGAACCGCCGGGCGGTAAGGCGACCGCAGGTAGCGCTGGGCCACAAACCATTCGAATCGCATTGTTGTTGGAAGGATACGTTACGCGCCGTGCGCTTCGGAAGCGGTAGTTGTTTCGCCACCTCCTTCCGGCCGCAGCAAAGGAAATAGGATGACGTCTCGAATCGAAGGCGAATCGGTAAGCAGCATGGTCAAGCGGTCGATGCCAATTCCCTCCCCCGCCGTGGGGGGCATGCCGTGGCAGAGAGCGCGAATGTAATCGACATCGAGTTGCTTCGGCATCTCCTCGCCGCCCTGAGCGATTTGCGCCAGGAAACGCCGCTCCTGCTCTTCGGGGTCATTCAATTCCGAGAAGCCGTTGGCTACTTCCATCCCAGCCACATAAATCTCGAACCTCTCGGTTAGCGAAGGATCTTCGGCTTTCTGCTTGGAAAGCGGCGAAATGTCCGTGGGGAAGTCATACAAAATCGTCGGCTGAACCAGTTTGTCTTCCGCGAGGGTTTCGAACAGCAATCCGGTCCACTCGCCATCCGTCAATTCACCTTTGAATGCTGCGTATGGTGCGCCGCTTTTCTTTGCCCACGTGTTGTATCTGCCCGTTGCTTCGCGCGCCCCACCCGCAGAAACAAGCGTTTCAAGGGAGGGAGCCTGGCCCGCTTCCCGCGGCCAATACTTCACAATGGCTTCGCGCATGGAGAGCCGCTGCATTTTGGAGAAATCCAATTCCACATCGCCGTACTTGACCGTCGTGGAACCTGCGATGTTCTTCGCCAGCAACGCGAAGAGTTGCTCGTTCATGTCCATCAAATCGCGATAGTTACTGTAAGCTTCATAAAACTCGAGCATCGTGAATTCCGGATTGTGTTGCGTGGAGATGCCCTCATTGCGGAAATTCCGGTTGATTTCGTAAACGCGGTCGAATCCGCCGACTGTTAACCTCTTCAGGTACAGTTCCGGAGCGATGCGCAAATAGAGGTCGATATCCAGAGTGTTGTGGTGCGTAATGAAAGGACGCGCCGCGGCGCCGCCGGGAATCGGGTGCATCATGGGCGTTTCGACTTCAATATATCCCCGCCCGTCGAAGAAGCGCCGCAATTCCTGGATGATCCGCGCGCGGGTCACAAATACGCTGCGGGATTTGTCGTTAGCAACCAAGTCGAGATAACGCTGCCGGTAGCGCAGTTCCACATCTGTCAACCCATGCCACTTTTCGGGCAAAGGAAGCAGCGCCTTCGCCAGAAAAAAAATCTCCTCCACCCAGATGCTCAATTCATTGGTCTTGGTGCGGAACAGGTGGCCGCGAACTCCGATGGAATCGCCCAGGTCCAGCAAATGAAAAAGTTCGAATCCGTTTTCTCCCACCACATCTTTCTTCACATAGATCTGAATGCGCTTCCCCGCGCCCTGCAGATGCGCAAATCCCGCTTTTCCCATCAGCCGGAGAGAAACGAGGCGGCCCGCTACCCGGACTTCGCGCTTGTTCGCCTCCAAATCGGCCGCGGTGGCGGCGCTGAACTTTTCCACAAGCGCGCCCGGAGTGTCTGTCCAACGGAATTCACGCGGATAAGGATCGTGGCCCAGCGCCCGTATCTGTTCGATCTTTTTTTGGCGCTGCTCAAACTGGTCGCGGGGCTCGAATTCCAAAGAGAATGTCCTTTCCACGAAGGTGGAGACCGAGTATAGCGGCGCGCACGTCCAGGGAGCAAGAAACGGGCAATGTCAATCCGGTGAATATGATAGAAGCCACCTACCCGATGCAGTACCCGCTTGCACTCAAGAGGCTTAAGTCCTTAAAGTAAGTGGAGAAACTGTGAGGCGCTGTGATGAGGTATCACCTGCTGCAGCCCGGCCATCACAAAGAAGTAGTGGTAACAGGAATTCTCTTGATATACTGCTCCGCCTGTGCCTTGGGAGGCCTCTCTTGAAAGACTACAGCCGCCCCCCCGTGTCCCGCGGCAGGTGCGTCCAGCAGGATTGGCGCGCGTGCTTACCTGAGGAAAAAGCACAGGTGTTTCATGAACACGAGCGTCATCTCGAGTCCCTGTACAACATGTTCAGCGTTTCGCTGAACGAGGCTATTGAACTCAAGCTCGCGGGACTCCGGGCCAAAGCCTTGTGCGCCATCAGCATGAGCTCGCAGCTCTGCGAACGGCTGACGCGCCCTCTGGCCGGCACCCTCAGGGTGTTGCATGACCATGCCAAACATTATGGAGCCGTGCCGAACGCCGCTCCGCTGGATCCCGAGAATTATCATGGAGCCAGGGGACAACGTTCCGCGCGCATGAGTGGGCTCCTGGACCGGATCCTGTTTTCGCATAGGCTTCAGTTCCTTCATAAAGTTAGCACGCTACAGGAAATGGTGGAGGATCTGGACCGGGACTTCCGGAACACCGCCGGCGATCTCGCCGGTGGCCTGTACACCGATCCCGAGCGCGGATGGCACGAAATCGACGCGGGCCACTACGACCTCAATACCTGCCTACGGGAAACCATAGTTTTGTTTAAATCCTTTCTGGTCGTCCTCCCCGCCGGGCAACTTGACGATTTCGAGAAGACCGTCTACGTCCAGTCTCATTTTCCGAGCGAGGATCTGCTCGCACCCCACCATAGACGAATGGGCGCATTCGCGGGACAATAAACCTACCTGCTCGCCTGCGAGGGCTCGAACACCAGCTTGTGGAGAACGGGGCTTTTCAAGGGGTGTCTCTTTAGCTCCGGCAGGCGAACGTCAGGACAACTCAAGGGGGGACTCGGTGCATCCGATGGGGTGGATGCGCCGCAATTGGACCGTTGGCCCGAAACCGACCTAGCGCTCCGAATGCGTCGACTTCCCGGCAGGCCACCAAACCGGTGACTGAAGCGGAAGCTATACGGCTGGCCCAGGCGGGTGATGCCGCTGCATTTGAACTGTTGTATCAATTGCACAGCCGCCGCGTTTACGCCTTATGTCTCCGAATGGTGAATAACCCGGCCGATGCGGAAGACCTCATGCAGGAAGCTTTTCTGCAGCTCTTTCGCAAGATCGGGACATTCCGGGGTGAGTCGGCGTTTTCAACTTGGCTGCATCGCATGACTGTCAATGTGGTGTTGATGCGGCTTAGGAAGAAGTCGCTTCCAGTGGCCTCGCTCGAAGAAACGACGGAGCCCGACGAAGGAACAGGCGGCCCAAGAAAAGACATTGGCGCACCGGATTTGCGCTTAAGTGGCGCAGTGGACCGCGTCAATCTGGAACGCTCGGTGGAGAAATTGCCTCCGGGCTACCGGACGGTGTTTGTGCTCCACGATGTCCAGGGATACGAGCACAACGAAATTGCGGAGATCATGGGTTGCTCCGTGGGAAACTCGAAATCGCAATTGCACAAAGCGCGGACCCGATTGCGGGATTTGTTGCAGGAAGAATTGAGGGCCCAGGCGCGCCAGGAACGTCAGGCCGCGAGAACGCAGACCGCGAACGACGATTGAGTTACAATGAGCGCACTAAGGGGTGCGTACGATTCCGTAATGAATCTTGCAAGGAGTTGGGGCCCTAAGAAGTAAAGAAGCAGAGCGAGCCGGCTGGCCGGTTGCGCTCTGCCTGGAATGAGGCACCATGCAGTGCAGGGACGTGGAAAAGGTTCTTGGGCAAGAGGGTCCTGCGCCATTGCCGGAAGCCGTGCGCGGGCACGTCGCTGGTTGCCGGCAGTGCCAGGGTTACGTCGCCGATCTTGAAACAATCGTTTCAGCGGCTCGGGAACTGCCCGCGGAAGTTGCACCGCCGTCCCGGGTTTGGGTCGCGCTTCGCACCCAGCTTGAATTGGAAGGCATCATTAAGGAGCCCGTGACGGAGGCTCCGGCCGCTGCGCCTGTTTCGCGGTGGAGCGGTTTCGGTCAACTGTTCCACGGCCGTGCCTTGGCTACTTTGACGGTTGGCGCGGTCCTTGCCGCCGCTGCAATTTTGCAATTGCGCCAGCCTGGCGAGCCTCCTACTTCTGGAGAACAGGGAGTCGCTGAGCTCCTAAACAAGCAGGAAGCGGATGTGAGGAACATGCACCTCGCGAGCACCTCCCCCGTGGACGCCACCCTCGATCAAAACCTGCAGGAAATCGATGGCTTTATTGCCGACTGCGAGCGTCACCTCAAACAAACGCCGCAGGACGAACTAGCGCGCGAGTATCTCGCCGACGCCTATCAGCAAAAAGCGGAATTACTTGCCGCGATGATGGATCGCGGAAGGAGCGTTAACTAACATGCTGACCAGGTCGATGGGATGGGGCATCACGCTGATTCTTGGCGCTGCGGCTATGCTTGGCTCAGGCATAACCGCTATGGCTGCCACTCAGCGGACGGAAAGCCATTTCCCGGTGAATGGCCGGCCAGTGGTTGTGATTCAAAATGTGGCTAACGGCCGCATTGAGGTGAAATCCGCCAAGACTCAGGAAGTCACAGTAATCGCCAGTCAGAATTCCGACAAAATCAATTTTGAGATGGAGCAGGCGGGAGATCGTGTCGACGTCACGGCAACCACTCTGGATGCCTCCGCGCAGCCTCTCGATCTGGAAACCAGTTTGCAATTGACAGTTCCAGAAGAAACTGAACTTCAACTCAAGACGGAAAACGGCCTGATTTACGTGGAGCAAGTTACCGGAGATATGACCCTCGAGAGCGTTGGCGGAGACGTTCACCTGAAGGAAGTTTCTGGCTACATCATCGTCAAAACCACCGCCGGTTCGCTGGTTTGCACACAATGCGCCGGGAAGCTGGATTTTAAGTCCGTCAGCGGAGGCGCCCAATTCCTGCAGCCCGCTCTCAACAAGGTCGAGGCGAGCACCAGTTTCGGCAACATCCTTTTCGATGGAGATTTCATCCGCACCGGATTGTATTCCATGAAGAGCAGTAAGGGCCTTGTGGAAGTGCGTTTCTCCGGTAATGACTCCTTTGACCTGAAAGCGCAAACCACCATGGGCACCGTGGACAATCAGGCAGCCGCGTTTCTCAAGCCCGACTCCCACGGCGCATTCCACCGTGGTATGAAGTCTTTCCGCTCCTTGTGGGGCACCGTTGGTCAAGGCTTCGCCAAGGTCGAACTCTCCACCTACAGTGGTACAATTCGAATCTTGAAGCGCGATTAGTGCCGTTCCAACTTTTTGCCCTTCGCGCCGTTTTCGCGTGACAACCACACCTCTTTCGCGCGGCCTTTCACCGCGTGTGCCGATTCTTTGTCTCGCCGGTTTCATGGGTTCCGGCAAGACCACTGTTGGTACGCTCCTCGCCAGGCAGCTTGCCTGGCGTTTTGTGGACCTCGACGACCGCATTGAAGAGTCCGCCGGCCTCCCCATCCCGCAGATTTTCGAGCGCTTAGGCGAAGCCTATTTCCGCCAGCTTGAAGCCGACCAGCTCCGCGCCGCGCTGGGCCGCGCCTCCGAGCTCAAACAAGGCACCATTCTTGCTCTCGGTGGCGGAACCTACGCGCAGCCCGGGTGTCCTGAGTTTCTGCGCTCCGCTGGCGTTCCCGTTCTTTGGCTCGATTCGCCCATCGAAGTCCTGCTTTCCCGCTGTATGACCATGACCGGCCGGCCCCTTTTCCGCGACGAGGCTAGCTTCCGCGCCCTCCACGCACAGCGCCTCCCGTCCTATCAGCTTGCCGACCAGCGCGTAGACAGCTCCGGCGAGCCCGCCGAAATCGTCGCTCAGATTCTCCGCCTCGGCATTGTTGCTTCTGGAGGAAACCAGGCGCATCTCGTCGTTGAGAAACCTCTCCCCTGAGAGAAAATACCCACGGGGGTACGACACGCCGTGAATTTCAAAACCGTCTGCATTGGATTGGCCTTGGGGATCCTGGCCTGCGCCGCGCTTTCTTTCGCCTCTCAGAAAAAGGAAAAAGCCGCCCCGGGCGTTTTTGTCCAGGACAAAGGAAAGTTCACCATTAGGCTCGCTGGGCAGGCCGTAGGCCACGAAGAGTTCGATATTTCTCCTGCCGAAGGGGGTTGGCTCGCCAAGGGAACCTCCGATATCAAGCCGCCCGCAGGCGCCCCCAGCAAGGTTACGGGCTCGCTCACGCTGCAAGCCGACGGCTCCCCGATCAGCTACGAGTGGACCGCGCAGTCCGACAAGACCAACGGGGCGCACATTCTCTTCGCCAACGGCATCGCTCGAATCACTCTGGAGATGCAGGGCGCGCGCCCTTTTCAACAAGACCTTTCTTTCAACACTCCCCTCATCGCCGTCTTGGACAATAATCTTTATTACCAATACGCCGTGCTCGCACGCATTTACGACTGGTCCAAGGGCGGCGAACAAACTTTTCCCGTACTCATCCCGCAGGACTTGACCCCTGGTACGGTAAGGGTCGCCTCCACCGGTTCAGCGAGCGCCGACGGCAAAACTTATGAAGGTCTCAAGGTCAGCTCTTCCGACCTGGAGATTCAGCTTCTGCTTGACAACAACCATCGGTTGATTCGCCTGGAAGTTCCGGAAGCAAGAGTTTCTGTGATCCGCGAATAGCCGTCTCGCGTGGCGCAATAAAACAAAAACGCGGCGCAACCAGTTGGTCACGCCGCGCTCATTTTCTTGCTCAATTCTTGCTCAAAAAATCGAAACTATCTTGCCAGTGGCCTCAGAAACGCAGGCTTGCTCTGCGTCCCAAACGGCTTCGCTTGCGCAACGAACGGTGAGCTCGGTTGCCGCAACCCGTAACCCTGCGGATGCATGTGTGCATGCCCCACGCCATTCGAATGGCCTGTTCCAATATGCCCCGTCACGTGGCCATTCGCCGGCGCGTTTTGTGGAAGCCGCGCCGGGTTACCGATAGGGCGGAGGTTCACCGGTGCTGCGTGAACGTTGTCACTGATCGCCTGCAGCCTCTTCAGGATCGACTGCCATTGTTCCCAATCCAATTGCCGCAGGAACGGCCGCAATCCCTGGATGAACGGATCTTCCAGCAGCGCCTCGCCATCCGATTCCGGGATGAAGAACCGGTTCAGCCCTACGTTCAGCGCTTCCGAGATCTTCTCTAGTGTCCCGAGGCTGGGCGTCATTTGCCCGCTTTCGATTCTCGAGAGATACGAGCGCGAGACTTTCGAGCGCGATTGCAATTGGCTCTGGGTCATCGAGCGCGATTCCCGCAACTGGCGAATCCGCTGCCCGATGTTCTCCACGGTTTGCTGGTTGATGAGTTTCTCCGAAGCTGGCTCAGCCACCTCTTCCTCCGCCGGGGGCGACGGAGGAATCATGAACTCCAGGCGCTGAGGCAATGCGCGCACGCAACGCCGGCAATTTCCTGTGCGCGTCCTGTACTGTACCAGTCCACACGTCTTGCAGCGGATTACTTCCCGGTCCATCTCAAGCGTGTTCATCTCGTCTTTATTCAGTTGTGCCGACACCGGTGCTCCTTGTTGACGCTTTTTTCCGGCGTGCGGATAGGAGAGGAACGTCGGAACGTTCTCACGGGGGAAGACAGTTACTGGCGCGATGGGAGTATCGTGCGAATGCCATTTTCCTGTCAAGAGTATTTTTGTACTTTTTTTCGGTTTGCTCCGGTTCTCTTCTCTTTTTACGCCCCTTTTTCGCTGTCCTTTCGTCCAGTCTCTCCTTCCCTTTTGTCTCTTTTCTACGAAGCCTTGTGTTCTTCCCATCTTCCCACCCCACCTCTCGTGGGCTTTCCTCCGCTCTTTTTGCGGCTGCGGCAGGGTTTCTTTTCTCTTCACCAGTCACGAGTCACTCGCTAATGCGCTACACTATTTTGTTCTTTATTGGAGGAGAGTCGCCGCATGCCAACGCGCGATGACGCCTGGAAGCTGCTCTGCGAATACACGCAATCCGAATCGCTCCGCAAACACATGCTCGCCGTGGAGGCCTGTGTGCGCGCCTACGCCCGCAAGTCCGGCGCCGACGAGGAGACTTGGTCCCTCGCCGCCCTCCTTCACGATTTCGACTATGAACGCTGGCCCAATCAAGAGCATTCCCCCGACCAGGGCCACCCTTCCGAAGGTGCTAAAATCCTCCGCCAACAGGGCTATTCGGAAGAGATAGTGCGCGCCATTCTCTCGCACGCCGATTACTGCAACGTGCCTCGCCAATCCGCGCTCGAGCACACGCTCTTCGCCTGCGATGAGCTGGCTGGATTCCTCACCGCATGCGCCTACGTTCGCCCGTCAAAAAGCATCCTTGATCTCGAAGTCGACTCCGTGAAGCGCCGCATGAAAGACAAACTCTTCGCCAAAGGCGTCTCCCGCGAAGACGTCCTCAAGGGCGCCGAGGAGCTTGGCGTCCCTTTGGAAGAGCACATTAAGTTCTGCATCGCCGCCATGCGCGAACAAGCCGACGCCCTCGGCCTCCGCGGCTCGCTTTGACCACAACAGCCTTTCGCGGCTATCAAAGCACGGTGATTTCCCGCCGGGGCGGATTCACGCTAAAATGAAGACAATGCTCACCCAAATTGAAGGCTCTGACGCGGCGGCCACCCGCCATCCGCGCCGCAAAACCTACGGCGTGAAGGTCGGACACGTCCAGGTGGGCGGCACCGCCCCCGTCGTCGTCCAGTCCATGACCAACACGGACACCGCGGACATCGAATCCACTTTCAAGCAAACCGTGGAGTTGGCCGAAGCTGGCTCAGAAATCGTGCGTTGGACGGTGAACGTCCCCGAAGCCGCCGCCGCCGTACCGGAAATCAAGAAGCGCATGCTGGACGTCGGCTGCCGCGCGCCCATCATTGGCGATTTTCACTACAACGGCCACGTCCTGCTCACCAAATATCCCGAATGCGCCAGGCAACTCGACAAATACCGCATTAATCCTGGTAACGTTGGCGCAGGCCAGCGCCGCGATGAACAGTTCTCCACCATCTGCAAAGTCGCGCGTGATAACGGCAAGCCCGTTCGCATCGGCGTGAACGGCGGCTCCCTCAATCAAGAGCTCGTCATGCGCAAGATGCAGGAAAATACCGACAAAAATCTCGGCAAAGAGTCTGAAGAAATCATCAACGAGTGCATGGTCATTTCCGCCCTGGAATCTACCGAACTCGCCCTCGAATCCGGCCTCCGTCACGACCAAATCATCATTTCTTGCAAGACCTCGCGGCCCCGCGACCTCATCACCGTCTACCGCGATCTCTCCGCCAAAACCGAACAGCCTCTGCACCTCGGCCTCACCGAAGCCGGAATGGGCATGAAGGGCCAGATTTGGTCGGCGGCATCCCTGGGCGTTCTGCTCTACGAAGGCATCGGCGACACCATCCGCATTTCGCTCACGCCGCGTCCCGGCGGCGACCGGCGCGAAGAAGTTTATGCTGCCTGCGAACTGCTCCAGGCCCTCGGCTTGCGTTCCTTCGCGCCCAGCGTAACAGCCTGCCCCGGTTGCGGCCGCACCACCAGCACCACGTTCCAAGAATTGGCCGAAGCGATTCAGGGCTACATTCGCGACAGCATGCCTGTCTGGAAGACGCAATACGAGGGCGTCGAAACCATGACGCTTGCGGTCATGGGCTGCATCGTGAATGGCCCCGGCGAGTCCAAAGCCGCAAACATTGGCATCAGCCTGCCCGGCACCGGCGAAGCCCCGCGCTGCCCCGTCTACATTGACGGCCAAAAAGACGTCACCCTCGAAGGCACTTACGAAGAACTCGCCGCCGCCTTTCAATCCCTCGTCGACAACTACATCGCCAAAAAATACCGCCGCAAGGTTGCTGATGCCGTTTCCCGCTGAAGGGCCCGCGAGCTTGGTGACCCATGTATCTGAGATTTGTCGTTCCCGACATCGCCGAAGATTCGGGGCGCGGGCTTGGCGTTTTTCACGGCGTCAAGAACCTGCGCGAAGAG
>WNEX01001078.1_pt1 | contig 13114 bp, 12 predicted proteins | sample 5399841 | NCBI WGS metagenome assembly WNEX01 (sample SAMN13153337, study PRJNA577476) | soil metagenome | isolation source: 40 cm grassland meadow soil 2 days after 1st rain plot 5 | place: USA:California | collected 2015-09-18 | reverse complement strand
TACGCATAGAGCAAGACATTCGCGTCGAGGACGATCACCGATAGTCTGGCCCCTCGATCCGTTCGAGCAGCTCACCAATGTTGTCGAGCGAGACCCCAGGGTGCAATCCCCCGAAATTGTGTGATTCGACCGTGAATTGCTGCTTTGGTCGCGACAGACGCTTTTGCAGGAGACCGGCCCGCAAAGCTTCATTGACCACCGTCTTAAAAGGCCGGCCCGTTCGCCGGGCCTCGGCTCTCAGCCGCGCGGCCACGTCGTCTTCAAGTGTCAGTGTAGTTCGCACATCATGATGCTAGTTCTACAGCATCCTGATGTCAAGGAGACCGGCCGCAACACAAGATCCGTCGGCCCTGCACGCCAATTAACTGAAGCAGCTGGTTCACCGCAATTGACGGCACGCACGGGCAGCGGATAGCGTTCGGGACGTAGGAGTCGCAGGTTCAAATCCTGTCTTCGGAATTACCTGGATCTACTGACGGCTGCTGAGCGCGCTGGATGTCTACTCAGACGGCGCCCCCGAGCAGGGGTACCGTGCGCCTCAGCGTGTGAGTCCCGTAGGCGCTCGCGTCGAGACCGATCCCGCGGACCAAGCTGCGTACGATCCGGACATACTTTCGGGTGGAGAGATGCGGCGACCGGCGCGCTCGCCTTTGCCGTGAACTTATAATAGTCATTAGCCTGCATATGCGATCCGAACTATGAACACTGGGCCTACAGACGCAGAGCATTATAGGGACCGACAACGCCAGGAGTGGGATCGCGTCGCCGCGGGTTGGGAAAAGTGGTGGCGCACCATCGAAGACGGCGCGCAACACGTCAACGATCGCTTGGTCGACCTCGCGGGAGTCGCACCTGGCAAGCGCGTGTTGGACATCGCGACGGGCATTGGCGAACCCGCGTTGTCAGCTGCAAGCCGTGTCGGTTCTGCGGGGCGGGTGGTCGCTACCGACATCTCAAAGCAGATGCTCGATATCGCCCGAATCAGAGCAAGTACAGCGGGAGTGACGAATGTCGAGTTTCTCGAAGCCGATGCGGAACGGTTGGATTTCCCTGCCCACAGCTTCGATGCCATTCTTTGTCGCTGGGGAATAACGTCGCTGCCGAATTATCCGAATCTGCTGCTCAGGATAAAGCGAATGCTGACACCCAATGGTTTGTTTGCCACTTCGGTCTGGGATGAAGCCTCACGACTTCCCTTCATCAGCATCGCCAGCACCATCGCACAGGAGATGTTTCAGTTACCACCACCCCGACCGGAACCGCCCACCGAAATACCGGACGACACGTTGGAAAGCGTGATGATTCGCGCCGGGTTTGCCGATGTGCGCGCTGAAAAGTTGACCGTCACCCTGGAGTTGGCGTCCGCCGAAGCCTTCACCCAATATCTCGTGGATGTTTCTCCGGTAGTCGCCGCTTTACTCTCCGATCAGCCACCCATGCGGCAGAAGGAATATCAGTGCCTGCTGGCCCAGGAGTTCCGGCGTTACGCGGCGGTCGATGGGAGCTTTCGCGTTCACAACGTAACCATCTGTGCGGTTGGACGGAAATGAGCACCTGCGTGCTTTTCATTCAGGGCGGGGGCAAAGGCGCGCACGCCGAAGACACGTTTCTCGCAGACTCGTTGAAGCGCGCGCTCGGCCCAGACTACGACGTGCGCTACCCGCGAATGCCGGGTGAATCCAATCCTGGCGTAGAGCTTTGGGGGCAGGAGATCTCTTCGGAACTATCGAAGATCTCGGGGAAAGTGATCCTGGTGGCGCACTCAGTGGGCGGGTCCATTCTGTTGCAGTATCTGTCAGATGAGAAGTTTGGGGATTCCATCGGTGGCCTGTTCGTGCTTGCCGCCCGACGTGGGACGATAATCAATGGAACTTCGATGACCTCAAGCTACCGCGCAAAATTGCCGAGAAGCTTGCGCTGATTCCGCGGATCTACTTCTACCATTGCCGCGATGACGAAATCGTCCCGTTCGCTCACCTGGCGCTTCACGCCGCACAAATCCCCCAGGCCATCACTCGCGCGATCAGCCACGGAGGACACCAGTTCGGCAACGACTTGGCACGTATCGCAATGGACATTCGCGGTGACGATGCAGGCTAACATTCATTCAACCCGATGCCGCTTCGCGGCGGCTGAAGCATGTCGTTAAACGTTTGCTTTCAGGAACGTCGGGCAGACTCGCCGAATTTCCACTTCTGGCCGAGTGCGGACATAGTCGCGATCACCGCACGCGTACGCGCACGGAGACAACAGGAACAGCGTGTAGGGCCTCACCCCGACCATTCAAATCGGGTCCTTCCGGCGGTAGGCGTCACAACAATAGGACGAGACGTATGAGTATCACGGACGCTGGTCACCGCCGGACGGTGGCCGCAACTGCTCGAGCGCCCTGACGGCGTGTCGACACCCCGCCAAGCTCGGATCTGAAGCGATGCGTCGGCGAAAGCGGTTTCGGTTAGCCATCGATGCACAGCTCGGCCTCGCCTGGTACTCGCGCGAGGCGTGGAAACGGCTGCGCGAGGTGGCCGATGATCGCGACGCGCTCGACGACACATTCGAGGACTGGGAGCGCGGAGCCCTCGCCGCCGTCCGCGATCTTGAATCGGCCGGCCGGCAAATTCGCAAGGTTCCGATCGAGGTCGATGCCCTCGTCAGCTGGTGCCGCGAGCGGCACTGCCGAATCGATAGCGCCGCGCGCGCCGAGTACGTCACCTATCTGCTGCAGCAGGGCGAGAGCCGATAGCTGTGCGATTGCCGAAGGAGTGTCGCTTCGGGGGAACAGACGTGCACATCAAGCGCACTCGGTCCGGAGTCTTGCTGATCCAGAAGAAGACGACACCAGGGCAAGTCGAGGCCCCCGGTTGCGCATACGGCGTAGCACAGGCAGTCTTCAGCATCCCGTAAAGGCAGCGGATCAGGCGTTTGCATCTCGTGCGGATTCTGGCACGAGCCGGAGGCCTATATGAGCCAGATCTTCCGACGCGGCTGTCGATGGGTTGTCACGTGGTCTACGTTCGCCTTTGTGAGCGCGGTCTTGGCGCAAAGCTCCACCTCGCAGATGGGACGCGAAGTCGCAATCCCGAGACACTTGCAGGACGGCGAGGAATTCACCACTCCTTTGAATCAATTGATCCAGTATGGGGCACAGCTTTTCAGCGCGAAGTTCACAATTCATGAGGGCGCGGGGCGCCCATTGTCAAAGGGCACGGGCGCGGCTCTCTCGGATCCAACCTCGCCGCTGGTGTTCCCGAGGAATTTCGACCGAGTCTCCTCGCCTGAGGCGAACGCTTGTTCCGGCTGCCACAACGTTCCGGTCCCAGGCGCTGGCGGCGACCGGGTGACGGAAGTCTTCGTCCTGGCACAGCGCTTTGACCGCTTGACGTTCGACCACAACGACACCATTACGACTCGCGGCGCTATCGATGAATCCGGCAAGCTCGTGACGATGGAAAACGTCACCAACGACCGGAAAACGATCGGTATGAATGGGTCCGGCTTTGTCGAGATGTTGGCCCGGCAGATGACAGCGGACTTGCAGGCCGAGCGTGACGCAACGCCCCTGGGCGGCAGCAGCCGGTTGACGTCGAAGGGAATCCTCTTCGGCTCTCTGACGCACAACGCCGACGGGACCTGGAATGTTTCCCAAGTTCAAGGCTTAGCGGCTCCGAGCCGGTCGAGCACCGGCACGACTCCACCAAGTTTGATCATCCGACCGTTACATCAGGTGGGTAACGTGGTTTCCCTGAGGCAGTTCAGCAACAATGCGTTCAACCATCACCATGGGATGCAGGCCGAGGAGCGCTTCGGGCTCAATGCCGACCCCGATGGAGACGGGTTCAGTAACGAGCTGACAGTAGCCGATCTCACCGCGGTCTCCCTGTTTCAGGCCACAATGGCCGTTCCGGGCCGCGTGATCCCGAACGATCCGGCGGTGGAGCACGCGAATCTGCTCGGTGAGGCAGTGTTTGATCAGATCGGCTGTGCAAGCTGCCATGCCACGCTGCCGCTCACATCGAATAGCAATCCGGGTTTGCCGGGACAGCCAGGCTGGATTTACTTTGAGCCCAGCCCGTACAACCCGGCCACCGGTCCCAATGCGCCGAACTTGCGGCTCGGACCCCTCAACTATCCGGCTACTGCTCCCGCACTCGCCGTGGACCTGACGAGCGAGGCGCTGCCGCTTCCGCGCCTGCAAGCCCGCCAGGGAGTAATTATGGTGGAGTTATACAGCGACCTTAAGCTGCATGATATCAGTGCCACCAGCGACCCAAAAACCGATCCGGAATGTGAGCCCCTCGACCAGAACCAACCGGCCGGATCGCCCGCATTCTTTGCGGGCAACTGCAAGTTCATCACCCGCAAGCTGTGGGGCTTCTACAACCAGGGCGGGGCGTTTATGCATCATGGTAAGTTCACTACCGCCAGGGAAGCGGTTGAAGCGCACAACGGCGAAGCTCTGTCGCAGCGGCGAACCTTCGACGCGCTGCCCATCGACCGGCAGAACGCCGTCATTGAATTCTTGAAATCTTTGCAGGTATTGCCGCCAGGCGCGGGATCGCTGGTAGTTGACGAGCACGGCAAACCCAAGCGTTGGCCCCCATCCGTCGAGTAACGGGCCGGCGCGCAACGACGCCCCCCGAGTTCCTTGTCGGCGCATGACAGGGCGATTCACGCTATCTTAAGAGGCGTGCAAGCAGCCGGTCCGCGCGGGGGGTCGATGGGCGGTACGGAACCCGGGCTCAAACGAGCGCTCGGCCTCACCGACGTCACGCTGTATTTCGTGACCGCCACCAGCAGCCTGCAATGGGTCGCCACCGCAGCCGCGGCCGGACCGAGCGCGCTCACGGTCTGGCTGATCGGCGCGCTGACCATGTTCGTGCCCTTGTCCGTGTGTACGGTGTGGCTCGCCTCGCGCCATCCTGATCAGGGTGGACTGTATGTCTGGACCGGGCTGGCGTTCGGTCCGTTCGCTGCCTTCCTCACCGGCTGGAGCTACTGGACTTCAAACCTGCCCTACTTTGCCGGGATGCTGTACTTCGCCGCGGGCAGTGCGCTGTGGGTGACGGGCGGCGGCGCGCACCCGCTCGATGCCTCGCCGGCGTGGTTCATCTCGTTCGCTGTTGGAACGCTGGCCTTCGTCACGGTGCTCAACGTCCGCGGCCTCGGAGTCGGCAAGTGGCTGAGCAACGCAGGCGCCTGGGCACGCTTCCTCGCAACGCTCCTGCTGGTGGTACTCGGCGCGATTGTCTGGTGGCGCTTCGGGCCCGCCACGCCGATTACCGCGGCTGCGCTGCGTCCCGGGCTCGGGCTCAATGACCTGATCTTCTGGGGAGCGATTGCCTTCGCCTTCGCCGGGCCCGAGTCAGCAAGCCTGATGGGCGGCGAGATAAAGAATCCGCGCCGCACCGTGCCGCAGGCGCTCGCACTCGCCGCTCCGCTCATCCTGCTCATCTATGTCACCGGGACGCTCGCCGTGCTGGTCTCGATCCCCTATCAGCAGACCAGCGCACTGTACGGCGTCATGCAGGCGATCGATCACGTCGGCGACCGGCTCGGGCTCGGGTGGGTGACCCCGCTCGCGGCGATCTTCACCGTCATCACCTGCCTCGGCAGCGCCAGCGCCTGGCTCGGCTCCGTCGCCCGCATCCCCTTCGTCGCCGGGATCGATCACTTCCTGCCGACGAGCTTCGGTCGGCTGCATCCGCGCTACGGGTCACCGGCCAACGCCTTGACCACGCAGACCGCGATCGCCATGGCCCTCGCCGTCATGGGTCAGGCGGGAACGAGCGTCAAAGGCGCGTACGAGGTGCTCGTCAACCTGATGGTGATCACGCAGATGCTGCCGTTCCTCATCCTGTTCGCATCGGCGATCCAGCTCGCGCGTGGTGCGCCGGCAGCGTACGACCTGAAGATTCCCGGCGGGCGTGCCACGGTGGTCGCCACGGCGCTGGTTGGCCTTTTCACCACGCTCGGCGCGATCGTGCTGTCGCTCGTGCCGCGGGCCGATGAGCCCAACAAGCTGCTCGCGGTCGGCAAGGTGGTCGGAATGACGGCGCTGCTGCTCGCCGGCGGGGTCGCTCTTTACCTCAACGGCAGTCGCCGGCGCGCGCGTCTCGCGTTGCTATCGGTCCCGAGCCCAGGGTCTTGAGCGGAGTGTCCTTTCAACCCGCGGCGGCGGGCGACGCCAGGCGCTCGCGCGGAAACTGGCTGAGACTCTCGATGACGGCGCAAATCCCCTCGCAGGCCCGGAGCCGCGCCTGCGCTTCCGGCGCACCGATTCCGATGAGGTAGCCGATGCCGGCGGCCCGCGCCGCCTGCAATCCCGAGACCGCGTCCTCGACGACGATGCATTCCTTCGGCGGGAGGCGGATGTTGTGTGCCGCCGCCAGGTACACGTCGGGCGCCGGCTTGCCGGGGCGGCTGCCATCGTCGTAGACGATCTGCGGGATGTGGAACCAGCGCTCCAGTTCGAGGCCCTTCACGAAGAAATCCAGGTTGGTCTTCTCGGAGGACGTCGCAATGGTGCGCGGGATGCTGCGCGCCACGAGCGTATCGAGCAGCTCGCGCGCCCCCGGGGATAGTTGCAGCCCGTCGGGATTCTTCAGGCACAACCCGCGATACAGCGCTTCCTTGGCCTGAATCAGTTTGAGGAGCTCAGACCCCGCGATCTGCCGACCCGTCAGGTAACTCAACACGTAGGAATTGGGGCGCCCGTGCATGTGAAGCGCGAGCTCCTCCTCGCTCATCTCACGGCCGCGCAACTGCCCGGCGACCTGTTGCCAGGCCTCGATCTGAAACCCCGCGTCGCAAAGCAACACGCCATTAAAATCGAAGATGACGCCTCGATACTTCATGACCTGACTCGAGGAACGGCCGCGCCGCATCATACTTGAGCGTCGCGCGGGGAGGTGCCCGGGAGAGCCGAAGGCTAGTCGGCTCTGGCGATCAGGCTGAGATCCGGCGCGGCGGGGTGCTCGACCGGACGGCGGGTAATCGGGGCCCCGGGCACGTACTGCCCCGCGATCACCGCGCAGTCCCGGCCGGCTTCCTTCGCGCAGTACAGGGCTTCGTCAGCCAGCCTGAGCAGCTCCTCCAAGCGCGGGCTCATCGTCGTGTCGGCGATACCGAAGCTGGCGGTGAACGTGGGAATGCTGCCTGCCAGCAGCCTCTCGGCGAGCTTGGCGCGCACCCGATCGACGACTTCCCGGCCGTCCACGGCGCCCGATCGGGCAAGAATCAGGATAAATTCCTCGCCGCCCCAGCGTGCGGCCATGTCCCCGTCCCGCAGGCTCAACTGCAGGGTCTCGGCGAAGATCCGCAGCGCCTGGTCGCCCGCCTCGTGACCACGCGAATCATTCAAGCGCTTGAAGTGGTCGAGATCCGCGAGCACCAGGGAGAAGGCCTTGCCCTCGGCATTGAGGCCGCGGACCTGCTCTTCCGCACGGCCGCGGTTCGGCAGTCCTGTCAGGCTGTCGGTGGTCGCCCGGCGCTGAGTGCTGTGGAATGCGCGTACGGTGCCGATGCGTGCGCCCGCCTGCATCCCGAGCGTCGTCAGCTGCGCGACCTGGCGGCTCGTCGGGGGCTTGCCGGCGGGACCGGAGGCATGCAGGACGCCGAGCGCCCGTCCCATGAAGCTCACGGGAACACACACCGCCGAGACCGCGCCACAAGGCCGGCCGCGCAGCCGCGAGCAGGCGTTGAGCGCCTCGCTGTCCGCAAAAACGACGGGATTGCCGCGGCGAACCGCCATGCAACTGAAAGGCGACTCGACATCGCATCCCGGCGCGCCGGCATCGGGGTGTTGCGTCGCCCGCTCCAGATGGGCCCGGCTGGAATCGGCCAGCAAGAGCTCGGTAGGCATGTCCGTCGAGATCAACTTCATGGCGCGCGCCAACACCCGATAGGCTTCCTCTTCGCTGTCGGCCATCTCGAGTGCCTCGACCAGCTGGGTGCCGAAGGCGTCCCGGTCCGCGTCGGCGCGCAACCTTCCGATGACCTCATTCAGGCGATCGGCCATGGCATTGATCGCGCGACCGAGCTCGCCGACTTCGTCGTGACTCACGACGTCGTTCCGCAAACCGAGATTGCCTTCGGAGATCGAGACGGCCACATCGCGAACCCTGCGCAGCGAGCGCCGGATGGAGCGCGACAGCCATGCGACCAGCATCGTTCCCACGACGCCGGTCAGGGCGCCGGCGGACATCAACCAGCGCTTGGCGCTCGCTTCGGCGTTCGCGGCATCGGCGGTCGCCTGAGTGATGTGTGCCGTGAAGGCGGCTGTCTGGCGGAGCATCCCGGCATCGAGTGCCTCGCCCGCTTCCCGGAAAGCGGGCATGAGCGCCTCGGCCGCTTTCGGATCGCGCAGCGCCAGCGGCGCGGTTGCCATCGCTTGAGCGAGAAACGTATCGGCGAGAGTGTGTACCTTGGTCTCGATCTCGACCAGGTCGGGAGGCAGCTCGAAGTGCTCGAGCGCCAGCAGGTCGCGCCTGAAGTCCCTGGCGTTCTCCGCCACCGACGCCGCAATGCCCGAGCGCTCATCCGCCGAGAGCGTGCCGCTTGCGAGAGCCGCGTTGACGTCGGCGCGCAGATTGGCGTGGACCGTGTCCGCATCCTGGTGATAGCGCGCCGCCTTGCTGATCAGTGCCAACTCAGTCATGGCCCGGCTCTGGTCATCCAGCGCGCGCCAGGCGATGACCGTGACCACCACGAGGGCTGCCATCAGCAGCCCGTTGATCAGCAGCAGACGGGCGCCCACGGACCACCGTGGCAGCCGCAGGGCGTTGAGAACTGTGCTCATCCGGTCACCGGGGCAAGGACGCTGGCCATCTTACGGTCGGACAGAGGCCGGACCGGACCTGGCGCACAGGGGCGGGAACTGCCCAGGCCGTGCGCCTGCGTTATGTTCGTTTTGTGACCGCGATCCCCATCACCTGGGAGCGCCTGCAGGGATTTTCCATAACGCCCAACGCGCTGCCGGGGCCCGAGCGAAGTGCCTCAGCGCGCGGGCATGCCCTCAGGTCTTGGCGCGGCGTGCCGCCGCGAGATCGAAGGGGAGCGTATGCAGGCGCGTGCCGGTGGCCGCGCGCACCGCGTTCGCAACCGCCGGCGCGATCGGCGGGACCCCCGGCTCCCCGACGCCCGAGGGGGGATTCGTCGAGGGCACGATGTGCACCTCGACCGCGCGCGGCATGTCGTTGATGCGCAGCACTTGATATTGGTGGAAGTTGGTCTGATCGACGTGACCGTCGGTGAGGGTGATCTTGCCGTAGAGCGCCGCCGACAGCCCGTAGCCGATGCCGCTCTGCATCTGCGCCTTCACTACGTCGGGCGTTACAGCTACGCCGCAATCCACCGCGCACACCACCCGGTCCACCGTGATCTTGTTGCCGCTCACGGTCACTTCCGCCACCTGAGCGACCACCGAGCCGAAGGACTCGTGCACGGCAACGCCCCGCCCGCGTCCCTTCTCCTTCGGGAACGGCTTGTCCCAGCCTGCCTTCTCCGCCGCGAGCTTCAGGGCGCCGACGTGACGCGGGTGTGTGCCGAGGAGCTTCAGGCGGAAGGCAACCGGATCCTCGCCCGCGGCTTGTGCGAGCTCGTCGATCATCACTTCCTTGGAGAACGCCATGTGCGTGTGCTCGACGGAGCGCCACCACAGCACCGGCACACCGACCTTGGACGGCGTCCAGCTGACGCGAGCATGATCCAGGTCGTACTGCTCGGCGGCGCTGCCGCCGGTCGCCGTCGGGTCGATGCCGTTCTTGACCAGCACGGACTCGAACGGTGTGCCGATGAGAATGGATTGCCCTACGATCCGCTGACCGTAGGCGACCTTGCCGTCCTTGCCGAGGCCGGCGGTGATCCGGTGGTAGTTGAGCGGCCGGTAGCGGCCGCCGGTGATGTCGTCCTCGCGCGTCCAGATGAGCCGCACCGGGTACTTCCCGCCGGTCGCCTTAGCGATGGAGGCGACTTCCGAGACGTAGTCCGAGTCGGGCGTCGCGCGCCGGCCGAAGGTGCCGCCGGCGGCGAGGGTATTGATCGTCACCTGCTCGGGCTTCAGTCCCACCGCCGCGGCGGCGGCGGCCTGGTCCCCCGTCTGGAACTGGCAGCCCGCCCAGATCTCGCACTTGTCCGGGCTCAATCGACACACCGCCGTCAAGGGCTCCATCGTCGCGTGCGCGAGGTACGGGAACTCGAACTCCCCTTCCACGCGCTTCACCGCGTGCGCGAGCGCGGCGTCCGCGTCGCCCACCTCCTTCACCGTGAGCGCCTCCTTCCCACGCCCGAGGGCCCGGTATTCCTTCATGAGCTCGGTCGTGCCGCGCTTCTCCGCGTCCGATTCATCCCAGGTCACAGTCAACGCCTCGCGGCCCTTCTTCGCCGACCACATGTCGCGCCCGACGACCGCGACGCCGCGCGGGATCTGCACGACGTCGACCACTCCGGCGACTGCTTTCGCCTTGCTGGCATCGAACGAGCTCGCCCGTGCCCCGAAGCGCGGCGGCCGCATGACCACCGCGGTCATCATCTCCGGCAGCATCACGTCGATCGCGAACTGCTGCTTGCCCGTCGACTTCGCCCGCGCATCGAGCCGCGGCAGCTTCTCGTTGCCGACAATCTTGAAGTCGGTGGGATTCTTGAGGGGGACGTTCGCCGGAACGGGCAGCTTTGCCGCGGCGCCGGCGAGCTCGCCGAGGGTCGCCTTGCGGCCCGTGCCGGCGTGCGATACCACGCCTTCGCTCACCGTGATGTCCGTCGCGGGCACGCCCCAGCGCGCGGCGGCCGCAGCGACCAGCATCGCGCGCGCGGTGGCGCCCGCCTCGCGCAGCTGCTGCCAGGAGTTGGCCACGGCCGTGGACCCGCCGGTGAGCTGCGCGTGGGCCCCCATCGGCACGAAGGCCAGGTTTTGGTACGTGGGAACCTCGGCCGGTGCGCTCTCGACACGTATCTGGGCCCAGGAGGCATCGAGCTCCTCGGCGACGATAGCCGGAAGCCCGGTCCACACGCCCTGCCCCGCCTCGAGGTGCTTGGAGATCACGGTGACGGTGTTATCGGGCGCGACGCGCACGAACGGCATCGTGAGCGGGCCGGCGGCGCTGCCGGCACCGGGCTGCGAGCCGCAGCCGGGCAGCATTATGCCGAGCGTGAGCCCGGAACCGGCGAGCGAAGTCAGTTGCAGGAACTGCCGCCGCGTCAGCTCCGGGGGTGAAGGCGAGGTAGCGGGCGATGCTGCACTCTCATCTTCTATGTGACGGAAGTACATGCTGCAGTCCTCGAGTTAGGCGGTCGCGCCCGCGGACAGAGTCTCGGCGGCCTGACGGATGGCGCCGCGGATACGCACGTAGGTCGCGCAGCGGCAGATGTTGCCGGCCATGGCGGAGTCGATATCCGCGTCGCTCGGATGCGGATTCGACGCCAGCAGCGCGGCCGCCGACATGAGCTGACCGCTCTGGCAGTAACCGCACTGCGGCACGTTCAGGGCAATCCACGCTTGCTGCACGGCGTGTCCCGCGGGCGTGGACAGACCCTCGATAGTCGTGATCTGTCTGCCTTGCGCCGTGGCTACCGGCGTCACGCACGAGCGTGTCGCCTGGCCGTCGATGTGTACGGTGCAGGCGCCACAGAGCGCCATGCCGCAGCCGAACTTCGTGCCCGTGAGTTGCAGATGGTCCCGGATAGCCCAGAGCAGCGGCATGTCGGGATCGACGTCGAGCTCGCGGGCCTGGCCGTTCACGATGAGTTTGATAGGCATGCCAACGCCTCCGGATCAGGTCCGCACAGCGGGTCTTTTCGCACCTCGGCGGAGACTCTACTATCCCTCGTTCGGGAGACAACAAGCCCGCGCAACACCATCGGGGCGAGAATCCGGCCCGTCGATGGTGCGCCGCAATCGTCCCGCCCACATCGCGCCCTGTCGGCGTAACGCGACGAGTAGGCGATCCTGCCACCTGCGCACTTGCCCTTCGGCCACCGGGAGAAGCGGGAGCCTTAGCTAGGCCGGTTGGCCTGCGGCAAAGGTCCAGCTTGTCGGAAAATCCTGACGCCAGCGGCAGGTCTCCGACCGATCCGTAAATAGGGTCCTTCCTGCTCCGACGGAAGCCTGGCGCCGCTAAGCTCTCTGCAATCAAAGGCTGCGGGGGTTTTTGCAATGGAAGCAACTGCAATGGAAGCACCTGCAATGGAAGCAACCACAACCGTCTGGCTTACCAAGCCAATGGCACCGCAGGACGCGGAAAGCGTGGCCGTGATGCGCTGGGCGATCGAGGAGGATGCTGCCCGGGAAGGGAGTCTCGCCGGTGAGTGCTTCGCAGCGGCTCGAGCTGCAGGGCTCAGCGCGGAGGATACCTACGTGTTTCTCGCTTACGAGCTGCTTCTGCGCCTCGAGGAACAGCAGCAACGGCACAAGTACCTGAGCGACATCGCGCCGTTCATCGAGTCAACGCCATCCTCCCCCGGTGTCGACCCGGCGCCGTCTTCCCCCGGTGTGCCCTCGGCGCCATCTTCCCCTGGTGTCGCGGCGCGCCTCGTGGAGCACGTGGGGCGGCTCGCGCGTAATACGGTCGGTCGGGTGCTGCATCTCGAGCGGGCTGCGACCGGGCCCGCCGGTGCCGATGCAGCCGTTGGCCACGGCCACTGAAGTCCGTGCTCAGCAGCTTCGCCGCGGGTGCCCTCCTCGCGATCGCGCCTGTCGTTTTCGCCGCCGGGGCCGCTCCGGATCCGGTAATCGGAACCTGGAAGCTCAACACCGGCAAGTCGACGGGTGCTGCGGTGCCGAGGAGCGAGACGCGCACCTACGCTGCCTCCGCCGGTGGCTTGACGCTCAGCTACAAACGCGTGGGCGCGGACGGCAAGGAAATCTCCGTCAAGGCGACCTATAAGTACGATGGCAAAGACTATCCGGTCACCGGATCGCCCGACTTCGAAGCATTGAGCGCCAGGCGCGTCGGCCCCAACATCGTCGAAGGGACCCAGAAGCACAAGGGCAAGATCGTCTCCACCACGACGCGCACTCTCTCCAAGGACAGAAAGACGTTGACGCTCATGACGCGGAGAGCCGACGCCAAGGGGCAGATGACAACCGCGACGCTGGTCTACGATCGCCAGTGACGCGTCC
>WNEX01001077.1_pt1 | contig 13114 bp, 13 predicted proteins | sample 5399841 | NCBI WGS metagenome assembly WNEX01 (sample SAMN13153337, study PRJNA577476) | soil metagenome | isolation source: 40 cm grassland meadow soil 2 days after 1st rain plot 5 | place: USA:California | collected 2015-09-18 | reverse complement strand
GGTACCGCGGGACGACTTCTTTCGTCGGCGAGATCGTGAGGGCGGGGGCCGGGGTCAAAGTGGGGTGGGGTCCGTTCGAAGCTCTCCGCCTCGACGCGGAGTACTACGTGTACCACTCATACTTTCACCCATGCGAACGAGCGGAGGGCGCCTTCTGTTACCCCCTGAACTTGCTCTCCGGATCCAGAGACGAACTGCAAAGGGACCTCGTCTGGTGGTTCGGGCTGGCCTTCCGAGTGGCTGGAAAAAGCTCGTAGACGGCGACTATACCGAGGGTGCGCGGTCGAAACAGTCTATCCGAGTCCCACCACAAATCCCACCACTTTCGGTCCGTCATCGGGTGATTTCATTCCGTCTTGTTCCGGTCTGACGGGCCGGATGTGTTCGATTCCGAGTCGGCCCATTTCTCACCACATCAGCGCCATCACCAGCAAGGCGAACCCCACCAGCAGATAGACGAACACCCCCCGGCCGAGCGAGCGTATCAGCCGCCGCCGGCGGCGCGCGCGTCCCCGCCGGATCATGGTCGACCGATAGTGCAACAGCTTGAGCCATAGGGTCGGGTACGTCATGCGCCTTAGGATAGGGACCGCCGGGAATCCCGGCAATCCCGGCCGGCGCCTTCAGGGAGCGGCAGGGGGCCCCGCGGGGAGAGTAAAGAAGAACGTGGCGCCGCCGTCCACCTTGCCGTCGGCCCAAATGCGCCCGCCGTGGCGCTGGATGATGCGCTGCGCCAAGGCCAGCCCCACGCCGGTGCCCTCGAACTCGTCGGCGCGGTGCAGCCGCTGAAACACGCCGAACAGCTTGTCGGCGTACTGCATGTCGAACCCGACACCGTTGTCCCGCACGAAGTAGACGACCGCCTGTCCCTCGCGCCGCGCCCCGATCTCGATGTGCGGATGGGGACGGCCGCGGGTGAACTTGAACGCGTTGCCGATCAAGTTCGCGAGCACCTGGCGCAGCAGCGTGCGATCGCCCCGGGCGGGCGGCAGGGGATCGACGATCGTGTCCGTCCCGTCGGGGCCGGCGGCCTTGCGCAGCTCCTCCACGACGGCGCGCGCCAGCTCCGTCAGATTCACGGGCTCCACCGCCAGGGTCTGGCGGCCGAGGCGGGAAAAGTTGAGCAGGGCGTCGATGAGCTCGCCCCCGCGCTTGGCCGAGTCGCGGATGACGGCGAGAAAGCGCTGGCCTTCGGGGTCGAGCGCGGCGGCGTAGTCCTCGAGCACCGCCTGCGCGTAGCCGTTGATGGCGCGCAGCGGCGCCCGCAGATCGTGCGACACCGAGTAGCTGAACCGCTCGAGCTCGCTGTTCGATAGGGAGAGCTGCTCCTCGGTGCGCCGCCGGATGGTGAGGTCGCGCGTCACCTTGCCGAACCCGACCAAGGTGCCGGCGGGGTCGCGCAGGGCCGTGATGACGCTGTCCGCCCAGAAGCGCTGGCCGTCCTTGCGCAGGCGCCACCCTTCATCCTCCACCCGGCCCTCGCGCACCGCCGCATCCAGCTGCGCCTGCGGTTTGCCGCTCGCCAGGTCTTCCGGCGTGTAAAACACCGAAAAGTGCTGACCCAGGATCTCTTCCGCGGCGTATCCCTTGATCGTCTCGGCGCCGGCGTTCCAGCTCGCCACGCGGCCCGCCGGGTCGAGCATGAAAATGGCGTAGTCCTTCACGCTCTCCACCAGCAGCCGGAACCGCTCCTCGCTCTCGTGCAGCGCTTGCTCCGCCCGGCGGCGCTCGGTCATGTCGCGCGTCACCTTGGCAAACCCGATCACCGACCCGTCGGGGTCGCGCAGCGCCGTGATGATCACGTCCGCCCAAAAGCGGGAGCCGTCCTGGCGTACCCGCCACCCCTCGTCCTCCACGCGGCCCTCGCGCGCGGCCAGCGCGAGCAGCCGCGCCGGCTTGCCCGCCTCGACCGCGTCCGCCGGATAGAAGCAGGAGAAGTGCTTCCCGATGATCTCCTGCGAGCGGTACCCCTTGAGGCGCTGCGCGCCCGCATTCCACGTGAGCACGCGCCCCGAGCCATCGAGCATGAAAATGGCGTAGTCGCGCACGGTCTCGACCAGGAGACGGAAACTGTCCGCGGTCTCCGGGGCCCGAGGGCCGGCGGGCTGCTCTCGCGTGGTCATCCGGAACAAGGTCGGCTCTCCATAGATTCCGTGCAAGGGTGTCGCGACGCGAGCGCGTCGCGCCACCGCCACAACGCGAGGGATCCGTGAACCTGCGCGAAAACGTACACCTCGCTCCCTACACCACGCTGCAGCTGGGCGGGCCGGCGCGCTATTTCGTGGAGTGCACCAGCGAGTCCGAGGTGGGCGCCGCGCTGGCGCACGCCCGCGAGCGCGGTCTGCCGGTGTTCGTGCTGGGCGGCGGCAGCAACGTCGTGTTCGGCGATGCGGGCTTCCCCGGCGTGGTGCTGCGGGTCGCGATTGGTGGCGATCAGGGGATCGCGTTTCGCGATGGCGAGATCAGCGCCGGCGCGGGTGCCGAGTGGGATACCCTGGTGCGCGGCGCGGTGGAGCGCGGCTGGAGCGGTGTCGAGTGCCTGTCGGGCATCCCCGGCAGCGTGGGCGGCACGCCGATTCAGAACGTCGGAGCGTACGGGCAGGAGGTCGCGGAAACGCTGGTGCGTGTGAATTGCCTCGATCGCACCACGCTCGAGCACCGCACGTTCAGCGCCGCCGAGTGCGAGTTCGGCTACCGCGACAGCCGGTTCAAGCGGCGCGACCGGAGTCGCTACGTGGTGCTCGACGTGACCCTGCGCCTCGAGCGCGACGCGCCACCCCGCATCCGCTATCCGGAGCTGCGCGACACGATCGCGCGCGTCGGCTCGTTCGACGACGCCGCGCCCGCGGACGCCGTGCGGCTGGTGCGCCAGACGGTGCTCGCCTTGCGTCGCGCCAAGTCGATGGTGCTCGATCCGGCCGATCCCAACGCCCGCTCCGCCGGCTCGTTCTTCATGAACCCGGTGCTGTCGCCCGAGGCGTTCGCCAAACTGGGGCAACGCTGGGAGGGCGCGATCCCGAGCTTTCCGGCGGGCGATGCGGTGAAGGTACCGGCGGCGTGGCTGGTGGAGCGGGCCGGCTTTCCCAAGGGTTACCGGCTGGGTGGTGCGGGAGTATCATCGCGCCACGCGCTCGCGCTGGTGAATCTCGGGGGGACCAGCGCCGAGCTGCTGGCGCTCGCCGATGCGATTCGAGCCGGGGTGGAAGAGCGATTCGGCATCCGGCTCGAATGCGAGCCGGACGTAGTGCGGTGAACGGCGCTACTTTTTTCCGGCGACCTTGCCGAGCGCGCCGATCAAGTCGCTGAAGTCGTACGGCTTCATGACGGACGGCTGGCCGCACTCGTCCAGGAAGCGGCGCGTCTCGTCCCGCGCGCGGTCGCCGGTGACGAACACGAAGCGCTCCGCCAGCTGCGGCCGCTGCTCGCGCAACTGCTCGTACAGCGCCCGGCCGCCCAGCCGGGGCATCTGCAGATCGGTGACGACGGCGTCGAAGCGATCGCTCGCCGGGCCGAGCCGCTCGATCGCCTCGAGCCCGTTCTCGACCGCTACCACCTCGTGGCCTTCGCGCTCGAGCAACAGGCGCATGGCCTGGCGGTTCACGGCGTCGTCGTCCACGACGAGAATGCGCATTTTGGGGAGCGACGGGGTGGCCGCGGTGGCGCGCGCCAGCGGCGCGAGCACGCTCTTGGGGAGCGTCACCACGACCTCGGCGCCGCCGCCGGGCCGCGGGCGCAGCCGCAGCGTGCCCCCCGACGACTGCGCCAGGGCGCGGGCCAGCGCGAACTCGATCTCCCCGCCGCCGGCGCTCTGCGTGAAGCGGAACGGCGTCACCAGCCGCTGCTCGGCTTCGACCGAGAGCGGGGTCCCTGAGTCCCACAACGAAATCGTGAGCGACGGTCCGCTCTCGCTCACGGCGATGCGCAGCTCGCGCGGGGGCTGACTGTCGCGCAGGCGACGGAGCGCGAAGTCGAGCAGTTTCATCAACATCTCGGTGAGCTGCGCCATGGGGCAGGCGACCATCGGCAGGTCGTGCGGGATGTTGCGCACCAGCTTCACGCCCAGCTCTTTGAGCGTGCCCTCGCGCTCGGCGAGCACGCCGTTCAGGACGATGGAGCAGTCGGACGGCTCGGCGGCGCCGATCGGGTGCTGCGCCAGCTCGAGGAAGTGCTGCGTGATTTCCGCCGCGCGCCGCACTTCACCGTGCAGCATCATCAGGGCGCGGGCGCGCTCGGGGTCGAGCGGGCTGCCGTGCAACAGGTCGGCGAGCGCGCCGATCGCCGCGAGCCGGTTGTTGAGCGCGTTGAGGACATTGGCGGAGCCCTCGTCGAGCACCACGTGCTGTACCTCGGGCGGGGCGAAGCGCTGCGCGGCCGGTGACGCGACCGCCGGCGTCGCGTTGGTCGCGCGCGCCGTACGCAGCCGGCCGATCAGCACGCCGATGAACGCGCCGACCAGACCCCCGAACCCGAACGCCACCCACAGTCCCATTGGGGCACCAATCTAGTGCAGGCAGGCGCGACGCGCCGCCGGGGAAGTGTCCGAGGGGCGTGATCAGCCTCACTTTCCGGAGGTAGTTGCCCCCTCCGGGGGGGCGATTCTAGCTTATCTTCAGCTTCTTGGGCCCGTTTGTTTGGCCCGCCCTGGTGGTGGAACTGGTAGACACACTGTCTTGAGGGGGCAGCGCCGCAAGGCATCCCGGTTCGAATCCGGGCCAGGGCATAGCTAGATGATCTAGATTATATAGAAGAGAGCATGGCCGGCGTCACTGAACGCCGGCCATTTGGTTTTAGGTGACTTGGAGTCCTAGTACGGCTCTTCACACCCACACACTGTGCAGTGTGTACACACTTCACACACTTGACGGTCGTCGGGTTTCGGTTATTGCTGCTTACGCGGCATTCGTTCCGCAACGGAGCGAGCCATCTCACCGACGAGCGAAGCTCCTAGAGGCTCCGCCAGCGCGGCCAGTTGCTGAGGGCGCCACGCTCCCATCATTTCGGCGATGTAGGCTCCCGCGGGGGAGGAGCTGTTGGCCTTAAGTACGGCGACGCGCAAGCTGTCGAGATCGAGGTTGGCTTGTCCCGCGACGGCGTCGATCATGCCGCCGTGCAACCACTGAGCTAGCAGGTACGGCAGAAATGGATCATCCTGCGAGTGCTGCTCGACCCACGAGATCAACGCACCCTCGTAGTTGGTCGGGTGTGTTCGGTCCCACACCATCCAACGAATCGCCTCAAGCTCCGTCAGCTCTCTGGTCTCGGTAGCGGTACGCTGGTGGATGCGAAAGACGATCGGAGCAGCCTCGACCACCCCCAGCCTCACGCCCAATTCATACTCGCCCGGTCCCAAGTGGCCTAGAAAGAGGCTGCGCCTGAAGTCCCTATCTTCGCCGGCACGGTCTTGTAAAATCTCCGCGGTGAGGTGACTCCTCCCCGGCGCAAGCGGGTCGCCGCAGCGATCCGCCCTGGGGCACACCCAATCGATCGACCGCTGCGCCACGGGGACCGGCGCGCCATCCCGCCGCATAGACATCTCAACGGTGTTCAATAGCCACACGGTGTCGGACCCCACGTTCTTCAACCGTAGGACGAGGAAAATCGGCTCGTCCTCGAAGAACACGCTTTTTCCAACGTCAGCCGTGAGGGCCAACTGTTGCGCCGGGCCGCAATGTGGGTGTCCCACGGAGATTGCGGCTAGGAGGAGCAACGTCAGCCGGGGCCGGTCGAGAGGGAAGATCATGTCGTGTCGGACCAGTACTTCCAACGTGTCGGCTAAAGACTGGCGGCGAAACGCCCGGTGGCGCAAGGGCCGAGTGATCGACCGGGCCATTCCAGTCGCGAAGAGATACCGAGCCGGCGCCCGACCACGTGTAGGACCTGACGATCTCCATTATTTCGCATTCGCTCGCATAATCGTACGTTGGCGACACAGGCGGATCGAGCGGCGGATTTTATGCCGAGAGCTACCCGAGACACCTTCGCATTCAATTGCTACGCCCTGCTATGGCCCTGACCCTGGTGCGACCGACTTGGGGCGTAGAGGGTGGTTCTTGGGCCCCGGTGGGCATTCCGCTTCGTGTCTTCCTCGTCCATGCCGCCTGATCTGAGATAGGGTCCAGCTCCCCCCTTGCACTGGTTAGCTGCTTGAAATTGGCTTGACAGCGTGGCGTGACCCTCTTGGAAAGGAAGGAGGTCCACCATGCACGCCATTGTGAACGTCGCCACCAAGCTGACCCTCCTTGTCGCCGTGTCGTTCGTCAGTCCTGTGCAGGTGCACGCCCAGCGTGCGGACAGCACAGACGCGGGCTGGGCGGAATTTGCACTTGGCTACGGCGCGCTCCATGCCTTCAGCGGCACTTCCGGCGGTGGCCGGCATATGGATGGCTATTCGTTCCTGTTCGGAGGCGGCATAACGCGGTCCCACTTGTGCGCCGGAGTACTCTTGGACATCTGGCAGCACCGATTTCCGGACGGCGAGACGGAGACGGCGAACATCGCACTGACCGCTTCAGCCCTTTACTACCTGAGCGGGCGCGGAGGCCTCTTCTTCGAGGGGGGGCTCGGGCTGTCGGACTATCGGATGCTGAAGGGCTTACACGGTGGACTCCTGTTCGAAAGCACCGATACGACCTACTTCAAGGGCTTCGGGTTGACTGGCACCCTGGGCATCGGTAGGGACGTCCAGGTCGGCTGGTTGGTTCTCACTCCGCGCCTGGCGTACCTGTATGGGGCACCACGCACGCTGCGCTCGCCGAACGGAACGACGGTGGCGACGGGTTCGATGCAGCATATGCTGGAGGCGAGCATTGCGGTCGCTGGTCCCTAGCCCGACGTGAGGTGAATGGCTGAACGTGAACTAGTGTCCATAGCTCACGACACGAGCGATCTTCCATCCGCTGATCTCGCGTCTCCACACCTGCACGAACTTGAAGGTCCCACAGTCCCGCCGACCGCCCTCCGTATGGCAGAACCGATGTGTCCCAACCTCGATGGCCCCGTAGCCGCGCACTGGATACACCTCTAGGGCGCCGACGCGCTCACGTTGGATATCGCTGTTGCTTGCGAACAGAGATCGGAACCCGGCGCTGACCGCCTGGTAGTCCTGCACCCCTTGGGTGTCATGATAGAACTCTAGGTCCCGTGCAAACAATGCCATCACCGCGTCCGCGTTGTGGGCGTTAAATGCGGCAGACAGGCTATCGTCAAGGCCTGAGATCTTCGTTTGCAGGGGTCGCTGTGGCGCCACCGTCGTAAAGCGCGTACGAGGCGGTGACCAGCTCCCCACGGCCAGGGTCAAAAGGGCAATTCGCACGGTAGTCTGTCTCATGGCCCCCGCTTACGGGGTGGGTCCAGTAGCGGTTTCGCCCGAACGACCGGACTAGGATTCGGGGTGTGACTGGGTGGGAGCAAGCAGGTATCTGGGTTGGGAAGGGAGCTGGCTGGGCCGCGAGGAACCCGGAAAAGATCGCAGCGTTGGTTCACCGGCTCCGCGAGATGTTCCACTGAGCGTAGAAGGCGCGGGGGAATGGCGACGTACGCGGTGATTGCCGCTGCCATTGTGCTCGTTCTCGCCGCCGTGAACAGACTCGGATCGAGGCCAGCGAAGTACGGGGATCTTGACACGCCTCGTCTGCGATCCCTCCTCGAGCTGTTGTACGTGCGGGGGCTGGACGGCGGCTACCTACATGTGGCGGTGATCGGGTCGTCGCAGTTTCTCCGGGTCTACAAGTGCATCCGCGGATCGGAGGATGTGGTGTTGAAGGCTCACATCCCTCAGGTCACCTACGCGCCGCTCGAACTCGAGCGGACCGAAGAAACTCTCCAAGCACATGGGTTCGCTGCTTCTATCGGCGGCCCCGGAGGTGCGGGGAACACGGACGATCTGGTAGTTGGTTGCGGTCCACTGATTTCTAGGGCCGTAGTGGTCACCGAGTTCCTGTTGCGCGATCTATTGCATCTCGATCCTGAGCGGGAGTGTGTCGCACACATCGAGCGTGCACATCCGAACCCGTGGTCCCCCCCCGGGTTTGCGGCGCCACCACGGTTGTAGCGCACGGGGGCAACGCTACTGCATGATGGGCCCATCATGCGCGCGTTCCTCGGTCGCCCGGCCGCTCGGGCTGAGGCCTGAGACATAACCGAAGGTTATGTTAACTGGGACTGCGGGCTTCAGAAGCGCGCTTATCCGCCACCACGTTGTCGGACAATTCGAGGAAACGAGGGGTTTGGGTCGATGCGCCAGTCCATCGCTCTCGTCGTCGTGTGCGCCGCCTTCGCCGCCGCGCTCCCAGCGCAGGGAAAGTTTCCGCCCGATTCGTTCACCAACCTGAAAGTCTTGCCCAAGACGATCGGCAAGCAGGAGCTGATCGCCACCATGCGGAGCTTCGCCCTCGGGCTCGGCGTGCGGTGCACGTACTGTCACGTCGGGCGCGAGGGGGCGCCGCTCGACTCGCTGAAGTTCGCCTCCGACGACAAACGGGCAAAGCGCGCGGCGCGGGTGATGATGGACATGGTGAAGCACATCAACGAAGAGCATCTCGCCGACGTGCCCGAGCGGCCCGAGCCGCACGTCGTGGTGAAGTGTGAGACCTGTCATCACGGGATCGCGCGGCCGCGGCTCCTGTCCGATGAGCTGGCGCTCTACTTGGCCGATTCCGGACTGGCGGCTGCGCAGCGGCGCTATCGCGATCTCCGCACGCGCTATTACGGCAGCGCGGCCTACGATTTCCGCGAGCTGCCGCTCGTGGACCTGGCGCGCACCGAGGGGCGCGCGGGGAGGACCGAGAATGCCATCGGCCTGCTGCAGCTCTCCGCGGAGTTCTTCCCCAATTCAGGTACGACGCCGGCGGCGAGAGGGGACGTGTACCTCGAGAGGGGCGATACGGCCCAGGCGTTGGCGAGCTACCGGGAGGCACTCGCCAAGGACTCGACCCTGGCGCCGGCCCGCATGCGGATCAGGCAGTTGACGCGCGACGGGTCAAAGCGACCGTAGAGTCCTCGGCCTTGAGGTAGGCGTGGTGGTCGTGGCTGAGCGCGCCTTGCGGCAGCCACTGCCATAGGCTCCCGAGATCGCGGCGCACCTGGCTCTCGTAGAACGCCGGGAGCTGGGTCGTGGAGCGGTCGAAATAGCCCCGCAGCTGCGGGTCGGTATCGAGCCGCCGCCGCACTTCGCTGTGATAGCGGATGCGGCCGTACCCCTCGGACGACACGGCGCGCACCACGTTCATCCAGCGCGGGATCGGCGCTTTGGTCGCCCGGAAGCGCCGCACGATCGCCCGCCGCGAGAAGGTGTAGCGGGTCAGATCGATCACGTGATCGTAGAACTCCTGCCACGAGTAGTTCTGCGGCTTCACGTTCATCGCGTGGTTGTTGTCCAGGAAATGGAACGGGAACGGCAGCACGCGATCGCTCCGCTGATACTGCAAGTTGAGCGGCGCCGCCCGGCCGAACGCTGAGAGCAGCGAATATCCGGGGAAAGCGCCCGGCGTGAGATCGACGAACCGCTTGGTGAGCTCGAACGGATCCGGCCCCCGGTCCGAGTCGAGACCGAGCACGAAGTTGGTCTGCACGTAGGGGATGTGGCGCAGGATCATGTTGACGTGCTCGGACACCTGCTCGACCTTGGCCTGTCCCTCCACCTTGCCGGTCTTCGACTTGTTGCCGAGAGCGAACCACGACTCGACGCCCGGGAGCAGGGCTTTGAACCCATTGCGCTTGAGCCGGATCACGTGCGGCTCCGACAGGAGCGACAGGCTGCTCTCGGCGACGAAGTCGATACTGCCGGGTGGGGCCGCGGCTTCGATCGCGTCCAGGAACTCGTCGAACCGGACGCCGAAGTTGGGGTCGTGCCAGCCGACGCGCGGGCGGCGCAGCTTTTGGCGCAGGAACCGCAGGTCGTCCTGGATCACCTCCAGGTCGAGCGGCTGGTAGGGGACGACGGAGTCGATGCAGAAGCTGCAGGTGTACGGGCAGCCGAGGCTGCCGAGCATCGGCACGAGTTTGAAGAGGGGCGCCTTCTTGATGGTCGGGGCGATGAACTTCCAGCGCTCGCGCACGCCGGGCAGCTCGACCGGCTGGCGGCAGGCCGCGAGCTGCCGGCCGTCGGGCCGGTGCGGCGCGCATTCGTCGAGCACTTCGCGCACCACCGTGCGGTCGGTGAAGCCGAGCACGTAGTCGAAGTACCGCCGGGCATCTTCGGGATAGCAGCGCGCGTGCGGGCCCCCCAGCACGGTCACCGCGCCGCGGGAGCGGAACAGATTGCTGAGGGAATAGGCGAGCAGGGCGGCTTCGGTGAACGCCCCGATGAACACGAGGTCGACGTCGGCCGGGAGCTCGCGGACGAGGTCCTCGAAGCCGGTATAGCAGACGAAGGTGACCTCGTGTCCCTCGGCCTCGCACCACACGCCGACGACTTGCGGCATGATGCTCGCGAGGTTGGCGTGCATGATGCGCGCGTACAAGGCGCGCGTGGGACCGCGCGTGACGAGATCGACGATGCCGACGCGAAGCTTACGCATTCACCACCGCAAGCATGGTGATCGGGCACTCCCTTGGGGCGGGCGAACTGCCCCCAATTTAGGAAGCTGGCGCTCCACGTCCATATGCAGTTACGGCGTGCAACTAGCAATTCGCAGTGCCCGGCGCTAAGTTGGGTGATACGCGGAAGGGCAGAGCTACGACCGCGCATGCACTAAGATGACAGCGGCCACCCAGCCAATGCCTGGGTTGAGCGACAAGACGTGGGCCACGCGGGATCCGCCGAACGATCGGCGTGTCTCGCGTTTTTTTATCGGAGGCGATGAGACGATCCTGGCGAAACCACAGCGGCAGACGTCGCCCCAGCGACACTGGGTGTACGCGTACCAGATCGAGCCGCCCCAGTCGGACGCGCAGTTCGCCAAGGTGAAGACGCTGCTGCGCCGGGCGCACGCCACGGCGCGGCGCGCGGCCCGGATGTGGGCGGGCCGCGTGGTGTTGCAGACGCGCGTCACCCACATCATGGTCGTCAGCGATAGCCCCAGCCGCCGGCGCGCCGTCAACCGGGCGCTCGAGGCCCAGCTCAAGCGTCAGGGGGTCCGGTTCTCGGTTAGCGACGCCGTCGTACTGCAGGTCGCTGCGCGCTAAGGGCGCGCCGGCTCCATCTCCACCCGGATACTGCGCCACTTTCCCTGGCGGAACCGCAGCACGCTCAGCGCGCTGCGGGTGATGTGGCCCAGCAGGATCGCCGTCCAGATGTCTGTGGCGTGCAGGCCCCGCGTCGCCTGGAGTACACTGCACAGCCCCAGCGGGACGACGATCTGGGAGACGATCGAGATATAGAGCGGCGAGCGGGTATCGCCCGTGCCCTGGAGCCCCCCGGTGTAGGCCAGGGCGACGGTGACGAACAAGCCCGACAGACTGAGGAACCGCAGCAGCTGCACGCCGAGGTCGACGACGACCGGGTCGGTCATGCCGAATAGCCCCAGCAGGGAACGCGGGATGGTGAGGAACAGCACGCCGATGGCCGCGGCGAGCCCGAGGCCGAGGCTGGCGGACACGCGTACGCCCTGCAGGGCGCGCTCGGGGCGGTGCGCCCCGAGATTCTGGCCCGCGACGGTCGCCGCCGCGCCCATCAGTCCCACCGACGTCCACGTGATGAACGAGAACAGCTCGCTGTAGCTCACCGCGTAGGCGGCCTGGGCCTGGGCGCTCTGCGGCAACGACCCGATGAAGCGCAGCAGCAGCACGCCCGCGACGTTCATGGCGATCCCCTGAACGCCGGTCGGGAGACCGAAGCGGAACAGCGCCCGGATCACGCTCCAGTCGGGTCGCCAATCCATACCGCGATGCCACACCACCGGCAACCGTCCCGAAAACAACAGGTAGACCGCCACGCCGCTCATAGTCAGGCCCGCCACCGTGGTGCCGACGGCGGCGCCCGCGGTGCCGAGCCGGGGCAGGGGTCCCAGGCCGGTAATGAACGCCACGTTGCACGCGATGTTCAGGACGGTGAGGAGGATCCCGAGGTGTAGCGGGGTGCGCGCGTCGCCCGCCGCCCGCAATGCCCCGCCCACCATGAAAAACAGCAGCATGCCGATGCTGCCCACGAACATGATCCGCAAGAACGGCAACGCTTCGACCTGTACCGCCGGGGCGGCGTTCACCACGCCGAGCAGCGAGGGCGCGAGGATCCACCCCAGGGGCGCCAGCACCAGGCCCCACAGCGCCAACGCGGCGAGGAACGCCTGGTACGCGGTACGATTGACCTTCTCGGGCTCGTTGGCCCCGGCAAAGCGCGCCACCAGCACCGCCATGCCGCTGAACACCGACATCACAAACGCGATCACCACGATGAAGATCTGGATCGCCACGCCGATGGCGGCATTGCCGGCGTAGCCCACGAAATGACCCACCAGGGCGTGATCGACCACGCCCTGCAGCCCGCCGATCAGGTTCTGCAGCATGGTGGGCCAGGCGAGCATCCATACGGCGTGGGCGAGTGGACCCTCGACGATGGAGCGGTCGAGCGGCCTAGGTGCCGCGCTTGGCATCCAGGCTCCAGGGCCCCGGTCCCGCGGCGGAGAGATAGAGCCAGATAAAGCAGAACAGGATAGCGGGGTGTCCCTGATTGAGCACCGGCCAGAAGCCGTGTGGCGCGTGGCCCAGGAAATACGCGACGGCCATCTCCCCCGCCAGAATGAAGGCCACCGGCCGGGTGAACAGTCCGACGAGGAGCAACAGGCCGCCGAACGTTTCGAGCGTTCCGGCGATCCCGGGCAGCGACATGATCGGTGCGGTGCCCCCGCCCGGCATGATGGCCGCCGGGAACGCGAAGATCTTGGCCGTCCCGAACTGCATGAAGAGAAAGGCGGCGACGATCCGGAGCACGCTCAAGAGCTGCGGGGCTCGGGTCGACCAGTTACGGACGAGATTCGATGCCGTCATGGTGCTCCCTTCGGTGGGCAGTGATTCGTTGCGGCAGGCGCTCGTCTCCGAGCCGCTGCGCACAGGCTGCGAACGCGTCAGTGGGCCCGCGCCATTCGAGCTCGTTTACATCGCGGAACAGGGGCGCATCGGTGCGGAGCGTCGCCAGGTTCTTGAACAGCAACGCCCGCTCGCGGTCGTCCCCCAGCAC
>WNEX01001071.1_pt1 | contig 13147 bp, 7 predicted proteins | sample 5399841 | NCBI WGS metagenome assembly WNEX01 (sample SAMN13153337, study PRJNA577476) | soil metagenome | isolation source: 40 cm grassland meadow soil 2 days after 1st rain plot 5 | place: USA:California | collected 2015-09-18 | reverse complement strand
AGCGTATCCTCGGGCGCCCGGGACGGCGAGGCACGAGCTGGTTCTCCTACGACGTGCCCGTCGATTCCGCGCATCCGATGGTCCTGCTCGCGACCTACTACAGTGGCGACCGGCGCGGCACGCCGGCGGAGTTCGAGATTCAAGTCGACGGTCGGCGCGTGGCGGACCAGACGCTCCGCCTCTCGGACCCGCACCGGTTCTTCGATGTCGAGTACCGGATTCCTGAGGCATTGATCGGTGGAAAGGCCAGCGTGACGGTGCGGTTCGAGGCGAAGGCCGGGAGTCAGATCGCCACCGTCTTCGCCCTGCGGATGGTTCGGGGCGACAGCGCGCGCTAGGATCCCTTCGCCTGACGCAGCGTTACTCGGTAGGCGCCACGCAGCGCCGTGCCCCGCGGGGTGAGCACGAGCCGTTCGAGCCCGTCGCCCCACACGGAGCGGAGCCGCTCATCGGACACGCGGATCTCCTCCACCGCGGCGTTCACCTTGCCTGCGTCGTAGGTGAGAACGTAGCGACCGCCGAGTCGCACCTCGCCCGGTCTGGACGTGTCCACGCGCAGCGGTGTCATGAGACTTAATCGCGCGGGCTCCCTCCACTGCGTCAGCTCGTAGCTGTCTTCCAGCTCCGCCGCCGGTATCTTGCGGTCGAGGGTGACGCGACGCTGCCAGCGCCGGACACCGGCCTCGGCCGGGTACGCCGCAGCGATGTCTGCCGAGAAGGTGACGCGGTTCGCGGTCTCGTTGAAGGACACGTCCTTCGCCTGGAACTCCCGTCCCGCCCCCTGCATGACGCCGTTGATGGTGGGCAGGTTGTGATAGGCCGATTGCATCGTCCAGATCTCGTAGCGCTGCGCGCTGAAGGTCTTGGCGGAGTAGGTCTCCACCCCGACGTCGATCAGCACGGGCTTTCCGTCGCCATACACGATGACGTTTCCTACGTCGTTGTGGTTATGGCTCTGCCCGTTGTGACCGCCCCACGCGGCGACGTACAGGCCCGCGCCCGAGTTGGGAGTGGACCGTGCGGCCATGAGCTGGAGATCCGGCAGCCAGACAGAGCCGGGCAGTGGCTCGGCGGCGGTCGCCGTCGCGATCTCCTTTGCGATGAGCAGCGCCGGGAGGATGCGCCCGGGAGACGAGGAGCCCGGATGGTACGGGCCGCGGCGCTGGGCCAGCAGCGCGCCGAATCCCTGCATGACCGGATCGCCGATCCGCTTGCCGTATTGATACACCAGCTCGGCATCGGGTGTGATTTTCGCCGACGCATCACCCATCGGGATGAAGTACTGGTCCTTGATATAGACGCGATAGATGTACTGCCCCATGCTCCGCACGAGCGGCGATCCGTAGATGTCGACCCTGCCGCTCGTCGCGCCGCGCAACAGCTCCAGGTTGTCGAACAGCGACGCCGCGGCCCGGTCCCAGTACCCGGGGCCTTCGTCCGAGGCGCCATCGTCCGGGTAGATGTTGATGAAGTTGTCGAGACTGCGCATGATCTTGTATACGGCGGCGACCCGGCGCCGCGGGTCGGCCTCGAGCAAGAGGACGGCCGCGAGCCAGTTGGAGTCGATCCACGGGGTCCAGTTATTGAGGTTCTTGCGTTCCCCGAACCCCATCCACCAGAAGTCGTCGCGCGCGAGGGCCGGCGTGAAAATGCGGCGGTCCACCTCGGCGCGGATCCGCTTCCGCACGAGCGGCGACACCGCGTCGAGCCGGTCGCCGAGCAGGTAGTCCGTCCAGGCGAGCAGCGCCGCTGTTTCGGCGGCGAACAGGTCGACGACCGGCTCGGTGACGTCGGGCAGCCCGTTCCCGGCGCGCTGCATGCCGAGGTGCGCCGTCGATCCCCAGAAGGTCTGCTCCGAAATCGCCCAGATCCCGTTGGCGATGTCGTCGAGGAAGCGCCCTCCGTTCTCGAACACCTCTGCGAGCACGAGCGTGGCCAGCCTCTCACGCTGCCGGGTGTTTATCGCATCGTAGTTCGACCGGTTTCCGTTGCGGATGAACTGCAGCGTCACCGTGGCCGGGATGCGCTCCCAGGTCGTGCCCACATGCTGCCGCGCGGCCTGGATGAACGCGGCACGAATCTCCTGGGGAACCGCCTCCCAGTCGGCCCTGTCCCGGATGGTGGGATACGGATGCCACTGCGCCGCCGGGAGCAGGGCGGCGGCGAGGGTCTGCTCGCTCAGGCTCCCCGTGAGCAAGTTTCTCGGACCCTGGCTCGCGAGGATGAGGAATGCCGCGAGGATCTTCATCGGTCTTGGGACGCGAGCGGCTCGAGGTGCACGGGACCGAACAAACCGGACGGCTTGAGCGGCCAGCCTGATGCGTCGAACGGTTTGTAGTCGATGCCGACGAAGTTGATATCCTCGAACACCTTCCACGGCACGCGCCGCGCATCCAAATCGCGGATCCGGTTCGCCGAGAGGTTCGTCACGTCGATCTCCAACTCGTTGCCGGTCTGCCGCAGTGGTCCCGTCTCCACGCGGAACGGGCGGGCGAACAGGATGCCCAATTCCCTGCCGTTGAGCCGCACGCGCGCACTCTCGGCGACTCGACCCAGGTCGAGCAGGTACGAGCTCGCCTCCCCGGGCGCGTCGAAGCGCATTGAGTAGCGTGCGGTGCCCGCGAATCGCCGGGCCTCTTCATCACCGCGCTCCGTCCACGAGACGAGGGTATCGGTGCGAAACGGGGCGGGCAGCACCGGTCCGCCGGCCAGAAAGGTCACCGACCAGTTCCCCCGCAACTCCACCGGCGCCCCCACCGGCCGCAGATAGGGCCAGGGAGCGCCGCTCACCGGACGATCGAACGCGCGAAGCAAGAGGGACGCGCCGGGCTCGAGCTGCAGGTACACCTCTACCTGCCCGTCCGTCCCGGTGCGCAGCTGCGCGAGGCCGGTCCGGTCACTGACCGGATCCATGATCGCTACCGCGGCGGCGGGCACGGCCAAGGGTATCCAGCCGTCCAGGGTAGTCGCCCCTGTGTGGCTGATGAAGTAGTCGTGGCCTCCCTCCTGCTTCCGGCGAATGAACCGCACTCCGGCATGATCCACCATCCTCTCGCGACGGACCTCCGCGGCGTCGAGCAGCCGCTCCACGTCCTGTCCCACCAGCACGCGCCCCTTTCCGACCACGCTGCGGCGCATCCCGTTCCCGTCCGCCACGCCTAACGCGAGGCGTCGCTTCGCGTCTTCCAGCCGGCCCCGGCGTTCCGGCAGCCGGTCCCATCCCGGCACATCCGAAGGGAGCTGGTCGAGGAAGACGACGGTGGCGCCGGCGCGCGCGAGATCGAGCAGCCGCCCGAAGGTCTCGTCCGGCATGTGTTGAGTGGGTGGTACGACGATGGCGCGGTAGCCGTATGTCGAGATGTTGGTCCGGAGCAGCCGATCGGACACGTAGTCGAAGCCGTAGCCTCGCTGCCACAGCACCCGGGCGACCGCCCCGACGGGCTTCTCGTGCAACCAACCCGGGTGCTGCACCTCGAAGTCCATACGCAGACCGGTCGTGTCGTGCCAGGTGTCGTAGATCGGCCAGTAGAGGAGAACGTCGTTGTCGGGCCGGCCCGACTGCAGGGTGGATTGGACGCGTGCCACGTATCGGTTCAACGCCGGCAGGTCTCGCCAGATGGCGTTGCGCGGATTCAGCTCGGTCGCGGCGTAGAACTGCCAGCCCGGCCAGGCGGCATCGCGCGGCGAATAGGCCGTGCCGTGATAAATCACGTGATTCACGCCGCTCACGAACAGCTGGTCGACCTCTTGCTTGAGCTGGTCCAGCGTAACCGTGAAGTGCTCGCCGAGCCACGTGCCGGTCTCAGCGGACGTGAGTCGTCTCCCGGCGACATGCGCGGCCGACGAGGCGAACTTACTGATGAGCGGATCGCTGCCGGAGTCGCCCAGCGGTCCGAAGAGTTCCGTTTCCGGGATGTCGCTGGCGGCGTAGAGGTCGAGCAGGTTGCCCGGCGAGCCGTGCGCTTGGTTGCGGCTGAGGCTGCCGCGCTCGTGCGCCCACACGGTCAGCGGGCGGACCAGATGCTCGAGCAGCATCTCGTCCATCGTCTCGCGGTAGTCCGACTTCACGCGGGCGACGACGTCAGGGTCGCCCCTTCCGCGCAGGGCAGGGAGGTAGCCCTTCAAGTCGTAACCGCGCCGCCGCAGGAATTCCTCGAACAATTCGGCCGAGCTGTTCCCGGTGTACTCGAACGAGTCGTGGAAGAAGGCGCGAACCGTGCCGCGGGGCACGGTCTTGATGCGATCGCCATAGGCATCCAGGTAACGCCGCACCGCCACGCGCGAGAATGGATCGAGGGCGCTCCCCTCGCCACCCGGTGCCGCTCGCTTCACCTTGTCGCCGGCGGGGCGGACTTGCGGGACGTATGTCCCGCGCACGGTGTCGACGTCGATGCGCAATGACGCGACGGCATCTTCCACGCGCACCCCGGGTCCGCCGAGGCGCCACCCCGATCCGGGAGGCATGTCGAGGCCCATGCCAAGGCGCCGGGCCTCGGTGGCTGCATGGAGCAACAGCATGATCCAGCGGTCGGACAGGTAGGGAACGGATGCGTGTTCGTATCCGTGCACCCCGTAAATGCTCGTCACCTCCACCCCGCCGATGCCGGCAGCGCCCAGGGTCTCGAGCTCGGCAGTGAGATTCGCGCTATCGACCGCGCTGCCCATCCACCACCAACGGGTCCACGGCTTGCTTTGCTGCGTGACGTCGGGCCAACCCAGATTCGCCGAATGCCCGATTGCCTCGCCTACCACGGGTGCCAGCCTGTCTACCTCGACCGCGTAAACCTGGCTCTCCCCCTCGAAATTGGCGCGGAAGATCACCCACTTCCCATCGGGAGAGAAGTGAACGTTCGGTTCGAGCGTATAGTCATGGTGCTTCATGTTGACGAGGCGTTCCGACGTCAGGCGGTCTCCTTCGGGGCGGAAGAGATAGATCCACATCCCATCCTGGGCCTTGGCCACCTGAGAAAGATCTGCTCCATCGCCGGCAAACAGCTTCTGATCCGAAGAGATGTTGAAGTGGATGGACCATTCGTCCCGCGTCATCTGGTAGCGGGTCGGCTTTCCGGTCTTCACATCCGCGCCCGCCAGATGGAACGTCACTCCCCGCGGGATCTGCAGATCGTACCAGATGATCTTGCCATCCCGGCTGAAGAATTCGTGCCCTGCGATCTCACGCTCCACCGAGCGCTGGTGGATTTTCTTCACGTCTCTCGTCTTGGTATCGATCGTCCAGATCCGGTCCACTAGATGCCACGGCCCTTCATGACAGAACATCAGCAAGTCGGGGTCGCTGGGCGAGAACTGGACATGATTGAGCCAGGCGTTCTCCTCGTAGACCGTCTTGAGCTCGCCCGTCTCGACATTGATCGTGAACAAGGCGTGCGGGATCTTGGCTTCGAAGATCCGGGTGAAATAATCGGACTTGTTGGGATATGTCTTCAGGATTGCCCGCTTCTCTGCGCCCGCGCGGACGCCCGCCAGCGTCGTCTCGTCGGAATTGAGCGTCGTGACGCTCCCCGGGAAGTCCGTGGGAAAGACGTAGATGAGGCGAGTCCTCCCGCTGTCGACGTGGGTAGCAAAAACGCTGTCTCCGCTCTGGTAGAACACTTCTCTCCGCCTCGGGGCAACGATCTCACCGAAAATGTTCCCCCGATGGTCGGTCAACTGTTCGACCTTCAGAGTTTTGAGATTGACGGCAAAGAGCTGTCTCCTGTTGGATGCCGTTCCATAGAACACCATCTTGTCGCCTTCGCCCGCCAGCTGCGGAACGAAGGGATTGTTGTGAAAATAGAAGCTGGCATTGCTCCCTTCCCTTCGGGACAGGCGGATCAGCCGGTGGCCGGTGTCCTTGTCGATCCATTCCAACGGCATGGGCTTCTGGGAGCCGGTCTCCAGCATGGGCGCCCCCGCACGGGGGGCCCGGCCCGTCGCGAAGGTGGCCTGCGCCGTGGCCACGGCGGGAACGCCGATCAGCGCCAGCACCCAGCTCCTTGTCTTCCGCATCCTCGTCTTGCTCACCATCGGTCGAGCTGCACGGCGTCGTACACGAAGCTCGGGCTGAGGAAGCCCGTTCCGCCTTCCCCGCTCGCGACGGAGATCGTGATGGTGTTCTCCCCGGCGACGAAGGCGTGCGCGGGGATATTGACCGTGAACTCCATGTTGTTTCCACGGTACGTGCCCCGCGTGACGCCCCGGGACTCCGGCTGCGCCCCCCTGGTGCTGGGCGGGGTCGGCCCGGTCCATGCCTGCGGCCTGCCGGGGTTGACCGTGACGACGGGGCGGCCGCCGCCGAAGGCGAGGGTGATCCCGATGCGCAACGTGTGGGGCCTCACCTCGCCGCGCCCCAGCGTGAAGCGGATGGTCGTGGGGTTGTTCACCGCCCTCTGGAACTGCGCCATCGGGAAGTCGGAGAGCGGCGACTCGCCGACGGTGTACGTGAGCGGCCCCCACGGCTTCATGCGTACGTCGGACGGGTGCATGTCCGCTATCAAGTCGGCGTTCCGGAACCCGTCGGGTGTCCCGTCGAGCTCGCCGATGCGGAAGATGAACGGCTCCTGCGGCTCCACGTAGTGGAGATCCTCCGTGACGGTGCTCGTCCCCACCGTCACCGTGGTCGTCAGGACGGCGAGCTCCTTCTTGTAAAGCGTCATGGTGTAGGTGCCGGGGAGCATCGGCGGGGAAGTAAAGCTGCGCCCCGACGGGTCCACCTGCGCCCAGTACTGCGCGCGCGCGTTCGCCCACCCCACGACGAAGGAGAGGCCCCGCATGCCTGACACCCGGCCGGTGACGCGCCCGCGCTCGCTGACCCATCCCGTCAGCCCGAGCTCACCCATCCAGGACATGTCCAGGTCCGCGCTCGGCGCCTCGCCGGAGGTCACCAGCAGCGCGTACGGCCCGTGCAGCCCCATGCGGTACGGCTCGGTCTGGGTGTGCCCCGAGTTCATGTAGTTGTACAGCTCCTGCTGCGAGCCCCCCTGGTTGTTGATGTCACGGAAGAAGGGCCCGCCGGAGCTCGACTCGCGATTCCCCATGATCATGTAGGCGCCCACCCCCGGACCGCGCACCCCGTGCACCAGATTGTCGATCGCAGGCGGGTTGCCGTAGAACTTCGAGCGGGTCTCACCGTTCGCCAGCGCGAAGACGTCCGAGCCTTCGACGGTGCGCGTCGTGCCCACGGTATTCGCCTTCGGATTGCCGTCGGGGAGCCGGCTCCGGTCGAGACGGAAGATGTAGCGCAGCTCGCCCACGCTCGGCTCGGCGGTGATGTGCGTCGCCAGGAAGATGGCGCTCGTGCCGTTGCGCGCGACGTAGTAGTGCGTGAGAGTCGGGGTGGTGCAGGTGACGGTCGCCACCGTGCCGTCGGCGGAGGTCGCCGCCGTGACCTGGGTGCCGCTGCTGCCCAGCCCCGACCCGATGTGCGAGAACCGGCTCTGGTCCTGTAGCTCCACGCCCTGATAGCGCAGCGAGACGATGTCGCAGTTGGCCTTGTTGACTCCGAATGTCAGCCCCGCTCGGGTGTCGACAATGTAACGTTCGCCGGAGTCGGTGAGCGCGACTGGGACGATGAGGAAAGCGGGTGCAACCGCTCGGTCGGCGTGACACGCCGATGTGATCGGGACGGATAGGACGAACGCCAGCCGGAGCCACCAGTGCCTCATCGCGACGAACCTCCACCCTCCTGCTTTGCCTTCAGCATCCAAAACGGCGCGCTCGCGAACCACAGCACCGTACCTACGAGCATCAGCGCGGCGTGAGTTGCCCAGGCGATCCTCCCGGCGAACACCAGGAAGGACGGAACCACCGTGAGCCCGAGGCCGACGAAGGAGATCAGTTTGAGCAGCGTGCGCATGGTCGGCTACGCCTCCTGCGCCGCTCGAACCCTGGCCGGCTGTTGGACGGCGCTCAGGCCGAGGTAGAGAACGGTGGCGATGAACCAGCCGGGCAGCCCGAGAAAGAAGATCTCCAGACCCCACATGGCGTTGATCGCCCAGCACGCGACGAGGGTCATGACCCAGGTCACTGCGGCCGGCCAACTGAACAGCAGACTCTTCCATTCGGCATAGCGCTGCCGCAACCCGAGCTTCGGCACGAGCCAGAAATCCGCGAAGATCACCGCGCCCATCGGCATCAGGATCAGCCCGTACAGCGCCACGAAGTCGAGCAGCCGCATCATCAGGGCGGGGAAGATCGCGGCGGCCGTGGTCACCGCGCCGGCCACGAGCGTCACCTTCCAGCGCTTCCAGTTGGGCGAGATGGTCTGGAGCGCCAGGCCGGCGCGGTACAACGTGGGGTTGGCCGTGGTCCACGATGCGATCACCACGGTGGCGGCGCCCGTCACGCCCGCCCCCAGGTAGGCGATGGGGCCGGGCGCCACGTCACCCAGCGCGGCGGCGCACAGGATGCCCGATGCGATCCAGGCCACGAAATGCCCGAGATACATGCCGCACGCGCTCAAGAAGCCGTACTGCCACCGCTTCGCGTAGCGCAGCACGGTCATGTCCGCCATCCCGATGTGCATGGCCATGTTGCAAAACCACGCGAAAAACATGATGTGCCAGAAGCTGAACTTGGCTGCGCCGTGCGCCGGCACGCCGGTCCAGATGCGGTCGCTCGCCACGCGCCAGAAGTCCCCCAGGGACGTGACGCCGAGCTTGGGCAGCACGGCTACGGCCGCCGCCACGAATACCATGAACATCCACGGGGACGCGACCTGGCCGGCGGCGGCGATCTTCTGGAACCCGAGAATCGCCAGCGCGGTGACCGCGATCCCGACGAGAAACACCACCAGCACCCAGCCCACCGAGTTGGGATACACATCGTTCAGCTTCGGCATCGTCATCCCGAACGGGAGACCCACCGCCGTGGCAGCCACCGAGATCATGCTTCCCGCCAGAAAACAGAACATCAGCGCGTTGACGATGTTGTAGACGAACAACAGGTTCGGCCCGGTGATCTTGCGCAGGTGCCAGTACAGGTTGAGCCGCGTGCGCGTGGCGATCGGCGCCGTGATGAAGGCCCAACTGAGCACCGCGAGCAGGTTGCCGATGAGCAGTCCCAGCACCAGATCGAGAGCAGCCACACCGTGCGCCACGAACAGTGGCCCGATCACGAACTCCGTCCCGGCGAGGTGCTCGCCGGCGTACAGCCCCATGAAACTGCCGGGCCCCTGCAGCCGTTCCGGCGGCACGGGCTCGCGGTCGAACTCGTTGATGGCGTCCAGGCGATCCGCCAGCGACTGCTGGGAGACCGTGCTCATCTGAGAAAGGCGGCCGCGAGGCCCCCGTCGATGTTGACGATCTGGCCCGTCGTCTTGCTGAAGCCGCCACAGAGGAGCGCAGCGATCGCCTTGACCTGGTCGGCGAGCGTGATCGGTCGGCCGGTGAGCGTGCGCTTGGCGTAGAATTCCGCGAGCCGGTCGCGCAGCACCTGCGTGCTCTCCGCGGCGTCGTAGGGCAACCCGTACTTGGCGAGCGACGCGATGACGCGCTCACGCGGGAACATCGCCGACCCCTCGAGCACCGTCGCGGGGGCAACGCCGTTGACCCGCACGAGCGGCGCGAACGCCACCGCGAGCTCACGCACGAGGTGGTTCGTCGCCGCCTTGCTCGTGTCGTACGCGAATGACCCCGCTTTCGGCACCACCGCGTTGACGCTCGTCGTGATCACCAGGCTGCCGTCGAGTTCCCCCTGTGCCTGCCACACCCGCCAGGCTTCGTCCGCGACGAGGAACGGGCCCGTGACATTGATCGCGAATGTCTTCTCCCATTCCTCATCGGCGACGTTGCCGTGCTCGTCGGGGCTCGGGTAGTAGCCGGCGGTGACGACGACGTGATCCAGGCCGCCGTAGGCGAGGACGACGTCTTCGAGCGCGCGCCGCACCGCGGCTCGATCGGTGACGTCGGCGCCCAGCCCGACGACCTGTCCCGCGCCGGAGATACCCGTTCCGGCCACACCGATGCCGGTCCCCACCTTCTGCCGTGCCTCCTCCGCGGCCGCCTGTGCCTGGTCGGCGCGCAGATCGACCGCGGCCACGGCGGCGCCTTGGCCGACGAGCTCGCTCACGAGCGCCCGCCCGATCCCGCTGCCCGCGCCCGCGACCACCGTGACCGTGCGGTCGAGGGGCCGCTCCGCCGGCAGGCGCTTGAGCTTGGCGTCTTCGAGCAGCCAGTACTCGATGTCGAACGCCTCCTGGCGGTCGAGCGCCGTGTAGCGGCTCACGCGCTCCGCCCCGCGCATGACGCCGATGGCCGCGGCGTAGAACTCGGCCGTCACTCGGGCTTCGGACTTGGACTTGCCCCATGCGACGAGGCCGATGCCGGGAATCAGGATGACGCTCGGGGACGACAGGCGCATCGCCGGCGAGTCCGCCCGCTTGTGCCTCGCGTAGTACTGGGCGTAATCGCCGCGGTACTGGGCGAGACCGGCCTCGAGCTTGTTCTTGAGAGCGCCCGTGTCTTCCGCTTGCGGATCCCAGTCGACGTAGAGCGGCTTGATCTTGGTGCGGAGGAAGTGGTCGGGGCAGCTCGTCCCGAGCTCCGCGAGGCGCTGGGCGTGGCGCGAGCTCACGAACTCGAGCACTTCGGCGCGCATCTCGACCGTCGCGATCTGGCGGAGGGCGCCGCCGGGTATGTTGGTGGCGTCCCGGCTCACGCGCCCGCGCAGCCACGGCAGCACGTCCACGAGGACCCGCCGGCGGTCGGCCTCGGGGAGCGGCTGGACGCGCGGACCGCCGAACGCCAGCGCACCGTCATCGCGCGCGTTCAGGAAGTCCTCCGCGCGACGGATCAATGCGAGCGTCCGCTCGTAACACTCCCGGTCATCGTCGGCCCAGCAGATCAGGCCGTGACCGCCCAGGATGACGCCCTGCGCGTTCGGATGCTCGCGACAGATCCGCTCGAGCTTCAAGCCGAGGTCGAAGCCGGGGCGCTGCCAGTCGGTCCAGATCAGGTCGTCGCCGTACACCTCGCGCGTGAGCGCCGGACCGTCGGCGGCGGCCGCGATCGCCATCACCGCGACGGGGTGCAGGTGGTCGACGTGCGCGTGCGGGATGAAGGCATGCAGCGGGGTGTCGATGCTCGTCACGGTCGGGTTGCGGTTGAACGTGGTGTGCGGGTACATCCCTACCATCGCGTCCTCCGCCGGGGTCTTGGGCCCGCGCTGCGGGAAACGCGCGTACAGGTCGCGGAGACTCGATACCTGGTCCAAGTAGAGCGACGCGAAGTTCGCGCGCGTGGCCGTGCGCAGGTCGCCGCCCGACCCCTTCACCCAGAGGACCCGCACCGTCGCGCCGGTCAGTGGGTCGGTCGCGGCGATCTTCGACGATGTGTTGCCGCCGCCGGTGTTGGTGATGCGCGCGTCGGCGCCGAGCAGGTTCGATCGGTAGACCAGCCGCGCGACGGGGTCGAGCGCAGCAGCGACGGCGTCGTCCCAGCGGCTACGCAGGTAGTCGTCGGGCACGCCGCGAGCGTTCCTGACAGCGCCGAGGGCGGCGGCGCGGGGCGGGGTCGTCGTCATCGCGTCGCAACCGCCACGGGCAGGAATTCGCTCAGAGCGGCGCTGGCGCGGGCCACGTCACGGATCGCCACGCCGCGCGGCAGGTCGCCCAGCGCGCGCGCCTGCACGAGGACGTTCCCCAGGGCGGTGGCTTCTTCGGGACCGGCCACCACCCGGCGTCCGCACGCCTCAGCCGAGAGCTGGTTGAGCAGCCGGTTCCGGGCGCCGCCCCCCACGATGTGCACGACCCGGGCGCGGGCGCCGGTGAGCGCCTCGAGCTCGTCGAGCGTGCGGCGATAGCCGTCGGCCAGGCTCTCGAGCACGAGCCGGCACATCTCGCCGCGCGTGGCCGGCACGGGAACGCCGCCGTCGCGGCATGCGGCCGCGACTTTCGCCGCCATGCCGCCGCGCTCCCCGAACTGAGGCGCATCGAGGTCGATCACGTGGCCCGAGGAGGAGGCTGCAGCCTCCGTGAACAGCGTTTCCCACGCGAGCCCGGGGTCTTCGGCCCGCCACTCGCGCAGGCACTGCTCGAGCACCCACATGCCTGTGCGGTTCTTCAAGAAGCGGATCGTCCCGTCGAGTCCCACCTCGTTCGTGAACCCTGCCCGGCGCGCCGCCGCCGTCAACACTGGGGCACGCAATTCCGCGCCCACGAGCGACCACGTGCCGGAGCTGATGTACGCCCAGGCCTCGTCGCCCGACGCCGGCACGGCCGCGATGGCGGCCGCGGTATCGTGCGAACACGACGCGACCACGAGGGGACGGCGCCCCGTAGCGCGAAGCGCGGCAGGCAGCACCTCGGGCAGGACCGGACCGAGCACCGTGCCCGGGTTCACGATCGTCGGCCAACGCGCGGGATCGTCCCCCGCGGCCCGGATCACGTCTTGCGACCACGCGCCGGCCCGCACATCGAGCAGTTGCGTCGTGCTTGCCATCGTCCGTTCGGCGACGGGGCGGCCGCTCAGGCGGTAGAGGAAGTAGTCCGCGATCAGCAGCCGCGCATGCGTCCGCGCCACGACCTCAGGCTCGTCGATCAGGTCCGCCACGACCTGGGGGAGCGTATTGATGTCAAGGAATTGGATTCCGGTCACGCCGTACAGCACGTCGGCGTCGATGCGACGCAGCACCTCGGCCAACCGCCCCCGTGTACGCGGATCGCGGTAAGAGTACGGGAGCCGGAGCGGCGCGCCGTCCGCGCCGAGGGGGACGTAGTCGACCGCCCAACTATCGACGGACACCGAGCGAAGCGCTGGTGCGATCTCGAGCCCCGCGTTGAGCGCGGAGCGCAACTCACCCCACAGGGCGTCGATGTCCCAGTAGAGGTGGCCCGCCTGCTCGATCAGCGGGACGGGGAATCGGTGCACCTCACGCGTCGCGACCCGCCATCCCTGCGGCAGTCGCTCGAGCGTCCCCAGCACCGCGCGGCCGCTCGACGCGCCGAGGTCGAGAGCGAGATAACTGGGCGGCGCCGGTGCCACGGCTTACAGGCTGCGCGGCGGCGCATACGTGCCGCCCGTTCGTTGCGCCGCCACGCGCGCCCGGTAACCCGACGCGCGGAACGCGAGCACCGGGTCGAGCGCGGCTCCGGCGCGCCGGCGCGCTTCGGCCACCAGCGGGCGCGCATCGGTCTCGAACGCGTCCTTGAGGG
>WNEX01001709.1_pt1 | contig 13152 bp, 8 predicted proteins | sample 5399841 | NCBI WGS metagenome assembly WNEX01 (sample SAMN13153337, study PRJNA577476) | soil metagenome | isolation source: 40 cm grassland meadow soil 2 days after 1st rain plot 5 | place: USA:California | collected 2015-09-18 | reverse complement strand
TTTCGTGTGAATATATTTGCGAAGAATTTCCAGCGTCCGCGATGGCTGACGATCGCGCCAAATGGAGACATTTTCCTGGCGGACATGGGGTCCGGGGAAATCATCGTAATGCGCGATCCCGGGCATACCGGTGGAGCGCAAGAGCGCGAAATCTTTGTGAGCGGCCAGAATCGCCCGTTCGGCATCGCGTTCCACGAAAACTACGTGTATGTGGGGGACACCAACAAGGTCGTGCGTTTTCGGTACGAGCCCAAGACCTCCAAACGGCTCGGGGAAGCGGAGCACCTGCTCGATTTGCCGAGCGGCGGACACGATACGCGATCGCTGGCCTTTTCGGCCGATGGAAAGCATCTGTTCATCGGCGTTGGCTCCGAATCGAACATAAACACGGGTGAAGATCCGCGGCGCGCGGCGGTAACGATATGCGACCCCGATGGAAAGAATGCGCGGCGCTACGCAACCGGGCTCAGGAATCCGGTGGGTGTGGCGCTTGAACCGGTGACGGGCGAAGTGTGGACGACCGTTAACGAGCGCGACGAATTGGGCGACGATCTGCCGCCGGACTATTTCACTTCCCTGAAAGACGGAGGTTTTTACGGCTGGCCGTACAGCTACATCGGCGACAACGTCGATAGCCGCGTGAAACAGGAGCATCCGGAACTTGTTGCGCGAGCCATCATTCCGGATGTGCTGCTGGGAGCGCATGTGGCGCCGCTGCAATTCGCGTTTTATACGGGGAAACAATTTCCCGAAAGCTACTGGGGCGGAGCGTTTGTGGTGGAGCACGGTTCGTGGAACCGCGCGAAGCGCTCCGGCTACCAGGTGGCGTTCGTGGCGTTCAAAGATGGCAAGCCGTCGGCGGATCCCGTGCCGTTCTTGACGGGATTGGTGCCGGATCCGGGCGGATCGGATGTGTATGGACGGCCAGTAGGAGTGACGGTTGCGCCAGACGGGTCCCTGCTTGTCTCCGACGACGGAGCCGAGGTCGTGTATCGTGTCTCCGTAGCGAAGTGAAAATGGAATGGCAAACATCTACGGCAGGTCGGAACTTGTCAGGTAAGCCCGTTTGGACGTAGCCGCCCGGCGGCGGACGCTTCGCGTGAGGTAACCGAGTGTTGGTTGCTTGATGGCTCGGGTATAAGTGTGGGTCACAGGAGGTGTTCCCGTGACCCATCTTCGAAAAATGATGCTGGAGGAACTCCAGCGTCGTAATTATGCACAAATACCATACGCCACCGCCTTCGTGCAGTAGAAGATTTTGCTCGACGATTCCGCTGTTCCCCCGGTCAGGTAAGCTTCGCCCTTGCGTCGCTTGTCGGTGCAACGTTCCACTTAAATCTTAAAACGTTCTTGGCGGAAGGTGGTTTCTAGTGACTATTGTGCCCTAAAGGTAAAAAAAGTACTATTGACGGTATTTTCAAACCAGAGTAAACGTCTGATACCTCCCCAGGAATCTTCGAAAAATATTGCAGGTGGTCCCGTCGGCACGATTCGGGGATAGCAGACGTGTAATCGGAATCGGAGTGCGTCAAGCCGGGATGGGGCCAGCTCTGGATTGGTGGAGAAGAACATGACACTTCGAAGTGTGTGCGTCGGTGTTTTCCTTTGCTCACTTATTTTCTCGACGCTAGTTATCCCCACGATGGCGCAATCTACCGCCAGCGTGGGCGGCGTTATTACGGACGCCACCGGGGCCACGATCCCCAATGCCAAGGTCACGGTGACCAACCAGGGCACCGGAATCTCCTTAAGCTCGCAAACCGGCAACACCGGGGCTTATCTTTTTCCTTCCTTGCCGATCGGCACTTATCGGCTAGAAGCTGTCGCCGCGGGCTTCGAAAAGGGGGTGGTCTCGGACCTCAACCTTCCCGTCGCCACCTCCGTTAACCGGAATATCCAACTCCAAATTGGCCAAGCCTCGGAAGTCGTTGAGCTTACTGCGGACGCCGCGGTGATCGACACTGCGACCATCACCATGGGCCAAGTCATCGACCAGAAGACGACGCAAGAAATCCCGCTCAACGGTAGGCACTTCGTGGATCTCAGCCTGCTGACGCCGGGAACCGTAACACCTCCGCAAAACGGCTTCTTGACCGCCCCGCTCCGCGGCCAGGGATCCTTTGGTTTCAACACGGCTGGCCAGCGGGAAGATACCAACAACTTCCTGGTGAACGGGATCAACCTCAGCGACATGGTCCAGAATCAGATCACCTTCCAGCCGTCCATTAATACGGTTTCCGAATTCAAAGTCGACAACTCCACCTACAGCGCCGAATACGGCCGGAACTCCGGCGCCATCGTGAACATCGCCACTCGCTCAGGCACCAATGACTTCCACGGTGAGCTTTTCAATTTCTTCCGAAATAGCGCGATGGATGCCAGGAACTTTTTCAATCCCGTGCTGACTTCCGCCGGATTGCCCAATCCCCAGGCCACCTTCAAAAGGAACAATTTCGGCGCGGCCTTCGGCGGACCGATTCGCAAAGACCGCGCCCATTTCTTTGCCAGCTACGAAGGATTGCGCCAGCGTCAGGGGATAACCATCAACAGCTTGGTTCTTTCCCCGGCGCAGCAAGTTCAAGCGCAAACGACTAGCGATGCCGCGGTGCGGGCGCTCGCCGCTTTGATCCCGACGTCGAACACGACCGAAGGCGGCCAACCCTTCTTCGTAGGTTCTGCCGTCGCGCCTGTCAATATTGATCAAGGGACTGCCGACATCGATGTAGACCTCGCACCGAGAGATCGACTCCATGGATATGCCGCGATTCAGGAGGACCTGCGGCAGGAGCCTACGTTACAGGGCAATACACTTCCCGGATGGGGCGATACGCGTAAGTCCCGCCGACAAATCGGAACCATCAGTGAAGACCACATCTTCGGGCCGGCGGTGACCAACTCGCTGCGCGTCGGCTACAATCGAATTCACATTGTTTTTACGCCCAATCAAATGCTGAATTCAGCGAACTTTGGCATCAACAATGGAGTCAACGCCCCCATCGGCTTGGCGCAGATTGACATCGGTTCGGGCGCCCTTGACTTCGGCGGTCCCGCAGCGTTTCCCCAGGGCCGTGGCGATACCACCGCGGTTTTGAACGATACGCTGAACTGGCTAAAGGGCCGGCACAGCCTAGCGTTCGGCGGCGAGGTGCGCCGCGTTTACAACAACAATTTCGCTCTCGATACCACGATCTTTCGATTCTCGAGCGTCACCAACTTCCTTAGCGATACCGCGTCCTCGTTCACTTTTGCGGGAACGCCGGCGAACCGCATTTTGTCCCCGGCGTACGACGGGTTCGCCCAGGATAGTTTCAGGGTGAAATCTAATGTCACCCTGCAACTGGGATTTCGCTATAGCTGGTACGCAACACCTTGGGAATACCACAACCACTTCACCGTTTTTGACGTTGCTACCGGCTCGTTCATCCAGGTGGGAACCGGCGGAATCGGTCAGCCCTTCCATACCAACAACAAGAATTTCCAGCCCAGGGTGGGCTTCGTATGGGACCTGTTCAAGAAACAAAAAACCATCCTTCGAGCCGGGTACGCCATCATGACGGACGAGCCTGTCACCGGCATTGTCACGGGCCTGAACGTCAATCCGCCGTTCAGCGCGCCGTTCACGGCGACCTCGGGGGTTTCCCTCGTCAACGCCGCTTCCGCAAGCTTGCTCTCTCCCACAACCATTGATCCGAAGTTCGACAATCCTTACGTGCAATCCTACAACCTCAACATCGAGCAGCAGCTTACTCGTTCGATGGGGGTGACCGTGGGCTACATGGGATCGAAAGGGACGCACTTAAGAGTCGCTCGCAACCTCAACCAGCTTGAATTGGTTGGTGGCGCATTGGCGAGGCCCTTCCCGGCTGTATCCGCGTCCAGCCCGATTGACCCGGGCGTGGCTCTGGGAAACATCACCGAAATCACCAGCGGCGCGAGCTCGAACTACAGCGCTGCGGTCGTGGCATTCAACCGCCGCTTGTCGCATGGATTGCAGCTGATTTCCTCCTACACTTATTCGAAGTCCATCGACGAAAACTCGCTCAATTCACAAGGGGTCATCTTGCAGAACAGTCTCGATCTCCGCGGTAGCCGCGGCCTGTCCGACTTCAACGTGCGCCATCGCGGCGTCATCAGTGGATTCTACGAATTACCTTTCCGCGGCAACCGGCTGGTCGCGGGCTGGGAAGTGGGAACCATCGTCCAAGTGCAGACGGGCAACCCCTTGAACGTCACAACGAGCATCAGCAACTTTACCGGCACGACTCCGCTCACCGCTGGTGGAGGTTTGCGGCCCGACCTTCTTATGCCAGTGACCGTCACTGGAAATCCCGCGCAGTGGTTCAGCAATCCGGTCGTGTGCACTCCTTTTGGCCCGCCGAACCAGCCGACCATACCGGCAACGTTTCCACTCTGCTCGGCTACGCCCAATGCGGCATTCGCGCTGCCACTGGGAGCGTCACCTGCCGCCGATCACTTCGGCAATTTCGGCCGCAATGCGTTTACCGGTCCGAGATTCGTCAACACCGATTTGTCCCTGGTCAAAAATACGAAGCTTACGGAGCGAATGAACTTGCAATTCCGCGCCGAAGCTTTCGACGTGCTCAATCATCCCAACTTCGGGAACCCCAATCTGAATGCCCAAAGCTCCTCGTTTGGCAGAATCACCACAACACGTTTCCCGACGGGAGATTTTGGTTCGGCGCGTCAAATTCAGGCTGCTCTGAAACTGACGTTCTAAAGCCGGGCACAAATATCGAATCAACCCACTTGGCTTAGGCCAGAATGACAAAACCGCTCTGGCGCCCTCGCGGCAAAGGCTCCATCAGCGCCATGATGGAGCACGCAGTCAAGGTCGAGACGGGAGAAAGAGCATTGCTTGCCAAGCTGGGGCGCAGCCTGCCTGCGTTAGGCAGGCTGCGGCAAGCTCCGTCCCCTGGCCGCCACTTATGGGATATCTAGTAGTTACGGTAGGTTCAAGACTTAGGCGCCGCCCCGGCCCACGGTTGAGTTTCTTTGCATTCGTGATGCTTCGCATCCCACGATGCTGTAAGCAGAATCACGCTGAGCTGTGACACCCCGCGCTTTTCGCGCACTCTGAAACATGCTGTGGCCGAAGACTTACACGTGGATACCACTCATCGTCGCTGAGCGGGTTACTTAATTATTTGGAAAAAAACTCCGTGGTGCGGTAGGAGCGGGATTCGATTTTTCCGGAGCCCAATCGTCCAAGGCGGCTTGCAATCGATCGATTCCGGCCCTGAGTTCGTCCAGTGCCCCCAAGCCGAACTCGAACTTGTGCATGGCGGACAAGGTACGAGAGAGAGTTTTGCGCGCATCTCGAAGAAGGCGCTCTTTGCGGACGTCGTGGCGCGTGCAAGCGTTGCGGCAGAAGGTAACGCCAAGTTCCATTTGGGCGAGCAGGCAGGTGAGTTCAAGCTGGCGCTGCCGCTGGCCCAATTCTCTTGCCATTTGTAAAATAGAGTCGCATTCGTCGATGAGGTTGTGAGCCGCGAGCCTCACTTCGGTGACGATGGCTTGGGCTTGGGACTGAGTGAGGCCGAGACCCTCATTGAGCCGTCGCGCGCGCTCGTTTGCTTGAGTCCAGGTGGGAAAGGTTCCGAAGCGTTTGTCGACGGTGAGGCCTGGAAGACCGAGAACGGCCTCAGCGAGGACAGCTTCGTCCCCCGCGAGGGCTGCCGCGAAAGCTAATTGCGCTGCCATGTCAAGGCTCGTTAGAGCAGTACTACCTTTACTACTAATATTATGCTCCGAGAGTTGATAACTTTCAAATTATAAAAGGCAAGAACCACTTGCATAACCCGACTTGGGAAATTATTCCTGAGAGAACGAACGTCAGCGAACCCAAGCATGAGCGCGTGCGACGGTTACGAGACGTCTGGCGAGGGACTCCGGGTTGATTACATAGTTGACCAAACCGGTCTTCATCCAGGCAAGAGGCGGATCCGCTTTTTCCGCGGTCTCCGGCGCTTGCACGATCGTGACGCCGCCGGATTCCTTGAAGGCTTTCAAGGCCGGGGCTCCGTCGCCGTCCAAACCAGACAGGGTGATGGCAATTCCCGGGTGTCCGCTCTTCGCCAAGGAACACAAGAAAATCGTGATTACGTTGGACCAGCCTTTGCGTTTTGATCGTGGATGAAGCGACAACACTCCATCGGCAAGCGTCATTTCCTTTGCAGGAGGGAGAACATATACGTGATTCGGGAGCAGAGTTCCGCGATGTGATGCGAATGGGATTATGACTTTGGAGGCCAGGCGATTTGGCCGCCGCGGCGGTAGGCCAAGTTGGCAATTTGGCCGGCGCGGGCGGCAGCGACGCCGGTTTCGACGGGAGCGGTCGGCTCTTTGCGGGAGCGGACGCAATCAAAAAAGTTTTGCATGTGGTCGATGGTGCCGTCGCGGAAACTGTCGGCGCGCATGACAGGATTTTCCCTGCCGGAAACGCCTTCATGATAAACGCCGAAGCCGCCGCGATTTATTTTTAAGGTGGCGTCGGTGCCGCGGAACTCGAGGCCGCCATCGTCAATGGAAGAGGCCATCATGCCTTCGTAGACGACATCGAATCCGGGATAGCGGAAGGCGGCTTGCACGGTGTCGGGGCAATCCCATTGCTCGAAGATGGATTTATCGGCAAGGAGTTGCGCGTACGTGGGCTGATCGGACTTCATGGCCCAGTGGGCGACGTCGATCCAATGGGTGAAGAGATCGGTCATGGCGCCGCCGCCGAAATTCCAAAACCAGCGCCAGCGGTAGAACTTTTCTTCGCTGAAGGGCTGATCGGGGGCGTTGCCGAGCCACTGCTTCCAATCGAGGGCCTGGACCTCAACGGCTTTGTGCTCGCGCCACACGAGATAGTTTTGCCACCAGTAGGTGCGGACCTGGGGAACGCGGCCGAGGCTGCCGCCCTGGATGAGATCCACAGCGTCGCGGAAGTGGCTCCAACTGCGCTGCTGCATGCCGCATTGCAGGATTTGTTTGCTGGAGCGAACGGCGCGCGTGAGCGTGGCGCCTTCCTCGATGGTATGGGTGACGGGCTTTTCGAGGTAGACGTCTTTGCCGGCGGCGATGGCGTCGACGGCCATGCGCACGTGCCAATGGTCGGGAGAGGCGATGATGACGGCATCGAGCTTTTGTTCGAGAAGCTCGCGATAGTCGGTGTGGACGGCGGCGAGGCCTTTGGAACGTTCTTTCATGGCGTCGCGACGAGGGGCGTAGACGTCGCACACGGCCGCGAGTTGGTAGTTGCCGGCCTTGTCGGCAGCGTTGAGCAGGTCATTCATGCGGCCGCCGGTACCGATGGCCCCGACGAGCAGCGTGTCGTTGGCGCCAAGGACGCGAGTGGATGCGAGGGCGGTGAGCCCGGTAGTGACGAGAAAAGTACGGCGATCGATTTCGTGTTTCATGGGGAGCATCTTAGCGGGTCAGGGGGCAGGAGGAAAGTGGCGGGGGAGGGATTCGCGGTGCAGAAAATACCCTGCCCCTGCCGGATGACGAGCCTTCATCTAATTCTTGGATGCGCCCGTGCGAAATAATCCGCGCTGAGGCGCTTGTTTTCGCTTGTAAGATGCACTTTACAATGTTCCGGAATCTACCGGAATGAAGTTTTTTGAACGCGACGCATCCGAAAGTGCGCGGGCGGCCCGAAGACGCTCGGTCAAGCGTCGAGAGGATGAAAAAGATGAGAAACGACATCTACGCTCCATTGAGCGCGCCTGTTGGATTTCACGACGACAAGGTCATCTACGACCTGTTTGGCCGAGCGGTCGGAGAATTGCACGGTTTACGGGTGTACTGCATGGCTGGACATTATGTGGGCGAGCGATAGTCTCTGGCAAACCATAGGAAAATAAGACGAGTGCTACCGGCGCGAGCGGGGGCACCTTTGAAATTGGAGGTACGCGAAGCGGAGTTGACGGAGGCAAGAGGGACGGGCCGCTAGTAGTCACCGTGACGGTGAAGGTTGTGGCTGCTCCTTTGGCAATCAGTAAGTCCGCGATTGCGCTGGCCGGCAGCCGTGGGGCTGAAAACCAGGGAGATGGTGCAGTTGGAGCCGAGTGCGAGCGGGCCGGTGCAATTGTTGGTGAAGCGGAAATCGGAAGGGTTGGGTCCGGCGAGAGAAACTGAGGAAATGTGCAGGTCCGCGTCTCCGGAGCTGATGACCGTCAACGTGTGAGGCGCGCTGGAAGCTCCCTGGGTGGTGCCCGGAAACGAGGGAGCAGCGGGAGAAAAAGCGATAGCAGGCGCGGGGGCGAAGCCGGTGCCGTTGAGGACCAGGGTTTGCGGAGTGCCGGGAGCGTTGTCTGCGACTTGAAGGTTGGCGGTGAGCGGACCCAGAACTTGCGTGAAAAGAACAGAACCACGCCCCCGCTTAGCGGCTGCGCATAAATAATTCGGTATCCTTTATACACTACAGTATCATTACGGAAGCTCCTCTTCTCGCCGAATAGTTGCTTTTAGCCCAATAAACAAGCACTCTCACGAGCACTGAGGATTTACAGTGTGTTATGATACTTTCAGGCATGTTGTCCGCTTTACATGCCCCAAGGTGTCATAATGCGCCCAGAAAAATACCGTACCTCTCGACTCGTTCGCTGGTTCGAAAAAATGCGTATCTTGACTTGGGAGCGCGTCGCCCAGGCCTTGGGAAACCCCTCCCGCATCACGGTTTTTCGCAAGCTGGCCCAATTGGAGGCGCGGTCGTGTTACTCCCATCGGGGCCACTATCACACCCTGGACCGGCTCGCGGCCTACGACAAAAACGGCCTGTGGAGCTTCCGTGGCGTTCGCTTTTCTCGACACGGAACCCTGGAGGAGACGATCGCCTATTTGGTGGAACATTCCCAGCAAGGGTACTTTGCCTCGGAACTGGAGGCCCTGCTTCAAGTCCGTGTCCACAACGCGCTGGCTCGCCTCTCGGCCGCCCAGCGGTTGGACCGCGAGCAGCTGGTGGACCAATATCTCTACCTCTCCCAGACGACGGGGAAGGAGCAATTGGAGAGGCGTTATGAAGCGATCCGACAGGCCCACGAACGGGGAGCAGTCGGCCGTCCAGAGGTGCCCCAGGAACTGCACGAAAGCATCCATGTCTTGCTCTCGGTTCTCAACGAAAAGCAGCGGCGTCTCTATTTGGGACTCGAGTCGATTCGACTCGGGCATGGAGGGGACTTCGAGGTCGCGCGGATGGCCGGAGTCAATGTGAAGACGGTTGCCCAGGGACGTCGACAGTTGCTCGCGCGCAACGTTACTGCCGAGCGGATCCGGGAGGCGGGAGTCGGCCGCCCGGCGCTAAAAAAAAAACCGAAGTGATCGCCCTGCTCGAGGAACTGATGCAAGAAGACACGGCGGGCGACCCCACAAGTGACAAGAAGTGGAGCCGGAAAGACACGCGATCGATCAGTCAGGAAATGACTGCCCGGGGAGTGCCCCTCTGCCCCAATACGGCGGGCCAGCTGCTGAAGCACTGTCAGTACTCCCTTCGCGTCAACCGCAAAAGCATCGCTGAGACCCAGCATCCCGACCGCAACCGACAATTCGAACTGATCGCCGACTTCCGCAAGCGATTCGAAGATGCCAGCCGTCCGATTGTCAGCCTGGATACGAAGAAAAAGGAACTCATCGGCAACTTTAAGAATGCGGGACAAACCTGGAAGAAAGAGCCCGAGCAGGTCAACCAGCACGATTTCCGGAGCCAAGCATCGGCCCTGGTTTCGCCCTATGGACTCTATGAGCCGGTTGGGAATCGCGGAACGATCGTGATCGGCACTTCCGCCGACACTCCGGAATTCGCCGTGGACTGCCTGGACCGATGGATCGCGGAATTCGGCTGGACCACCTATCCCCGCATGCAGGAAATCCTGTTGCTCTGTGACAGCGGAGGCAGCAATGGCTACCGACCACGCCTTTGGAAATACAGTCTCTACCAAACCATTGCCCGAGCCCACGGCCTCACCGTTACGGTGTGCCACTACCCTCCTGCTTCGAAATGGAACCCGGTCGAGCATCGCCTATTCAGTTTCATCAGCTTGGAGTGGGCCGGCCACCCGCTCCGCTCGCTGGAGGCCATGATGAGCTACATTGAAAGCACAACCACCAAGACCGGCCTCAAAGTGAAAGCTCTTCTCAGCCAAAGGCAAGGCAGTGCCCGATCACATGTTCAAAACGATTCCCTTATCGAACCACTCAGAACTGCCGGCATGGAACTACACAATTCGCCCCAACTGAGGATGACAAAATGCCAAATTATTTATGCGCAGCCCCTTAGACGGGCAAAACCGCAAGTCGTTTCAGGGATGTTTGCGGCTAGCTCGGGGTCCAGTGAGGGTGGCCGGTGAAGAGGCCGTCGACGAAACCGACGTCGTAGCAAACAAAGAGCCCGAAACAGAGGCTAATTAAACCGGAGCCCAGAACGAGGCCGTGGTTGAGCCAGGCAAAGCGATGGCCGGCAAAGGAAAAAGGCAGAGCCAACGCGGCGGTGATGAGCATCATGCCGGCAATCGTGCCGACACCAAAGATGAGCAAGTAGAGCAGCGCCCATTTCGGTTGGCGAATTGTGCCTAGGACAAGCAAAGCGACCGCGGCGGAGCCGGCCAGGCCGTGTACGATGCCGACGAGCAGGGGGCGCAAAGCGTGAAAGAGGCCGAGGCGAGCAAACGGCCAGCGCAGCCATTTCGGTGCGGATAGGCTATCGCCGTGGTGTTCCGCGATTCCAGAGTGGGAATGCCAATGAAAGTGCAGGTGGTGGTCATGCTCATGGATGTGAGCGTGCGTTCCCGTCACCTTCGGATGGCTGGGAGAAAACTTTTCGCTGAGCCATTTCATCATCCCGGTGAGATTGAGCACGCCGAGCAAAATCAGCATCAGGCCCACGGAGAATTCCATGGTGAGGCCGGCACGGGGCGGGATGACCACGCCGAAGAGAATGATGGCGCTGCCGACAATGGCAATCGTGAGCGTGTGGCCGCAGCCCCAGAGGACACCAATGAAGCCAGCTTTCAGGATGGAACGCTCGCGGCTGACGACGGTGGAAACGGCAATGACGTGATCGGGATCAGTGGCGTGGCGCATGCCAAGGAAGAAACCGATTACAAGAATGGCGAGACCACTGGTCAAGGGTGCGCACCTATCGAGAATCGAAAATTATAGCGGCGTTGCTGCGTGTTCTCATCGGTCCGAGTCGTGTTCCGATCCAGCCAGGAATGACCGTGCGCCCTATTATGCAACAGTCAGAGGGAATTAGAAATGAATGGGGGGCCCATGAGCCTATGAGGAGGACCTGCGCGAGGAAGAATCTGTGCCCATAAGAAGAGGACCAGCGGTGGGATCGCGCGCTACGCTCCCTGCTGCGGGCAGGCTCAGGGTAAAAAGAAACGCCTTGGCGTAGGAAACCGGCGATAATCGACCCCACACACGGCGAGGCAAAAACGCCGCTACTCGCCGCGGAGGATGCGCATGAGCTCAGCGGCAGCGTGCGGAAGACGGGCGCCACGGCGGGAAACGAGATAGACGTGACGGGGAATATTGAGCTGGCGAACCTTCACTTCTTTCATCCAGCCATGCTCGATTTCCCACTGCACACACATGCGCGGCACGATGGCCACGCCCATGCCCATCTGCACGAAGCGCTTGATGCTTTCGATGGTGGGCATTTCGATGGGCATGTTAAGCGCAGCGCGATGGCGCGCGAACAGCTCGATGACGCGACGCCGAAAAGGCGATTCGACAATGTGGGCGATGAAGTTTTCCTGGGCGAGATCGGCGACATCAACTTCCTTTTTCTTTGCGACCGGATGCTTCGGGGGCACGACCAGGGTTAGCTCGTCCTTGAGAATTTCCGTGGCCTGGAGTTGGGGGTCGCGCGGCACATAAGAAACCGCGCCGAGATCGAGCCGGTAGTTCAGGACTTCGTGGGGAATGTCGCGGGAAAACATGCGGTGAACGCGCACCTGGACGCCGGGGTGCAATTCGCGGAATTTGGCGAGCGCGGGAAGAAGAGCGTGAATGGAGCTTTCATTCACGCCGAGAGAGAGTTCACCGCGCCTGAGGCCTTCCAGCTCGGTCAGCCCTTTCTTGACTTCATCGCGAAGATTGATGAGGCGTTCGGCGTAGTCCCGGAGGAGGGTTCCCGCATCGGTCAGGCGAACGGGACGGGCGCCGCGGACAAAAAGGGGCTGGCCGAGGGAGTCCTCAAGCTTGCGAATGGCGAGACTGATGGCGGGTTGGGTGCGATAGAGACGCTCCGCCGCACGAGAGAAGCTGCCCTCCTTGGCAACTGTCAGAAATACTTGCAGTTCTGCAAGATCCACGAGTTGGCCAGACTCCCCGGCAAGCGAAAAACGCTCGCCCAATGGACGCGCTAAGTCGCACACCGACAAGGAGCGAACCGTGGTAGTATAAAACAAAATTATCAAATGTAGAAAAAAGATAAATTAGACCGCAAGGGGGGCGGCATGCGTTAATGGAGGCTGGGGGGTTGTATGGAAACCGTCCGTATCTTTGACACTACGCTCCGCGACGGCGAGCAATCGCCGGGCTTTTCGATGAATACGAGCGAAAAGCTGAGGATGGCGCGGCAGCTTGCCGCGTTGCATGTGGACGTGATCGAAGCAGGCTTCCCGATCGCGTCGCGAGGGGACCTGGAAGCGGTGAAGATGGTGGCGGAGGAGATCCGCGATGTGCCGGTCGCGGCGTTGGCGCGCGCGAAGAAGGAAGACGTGAGCGCGGCTCTGGAAGCCCTGGAGCCAGCGGCGGCGCCAAGACTTCACGTCTTTCTGGCGACTTCGGATTTGCACCTGCGCGTAAAGCTGAACATGACGCGCGAGCAGGCCCTGGAAGCGATCCAGGCGATGATCCGGTACGGGCGCCAGCACGTGGAAGAAGTGGAATTCTCGGCCGAAGACGCCGGACGCACGGATATCGATTTTCTGTGCGAGGTTTGCCGCGCGGCGATCGAGGCGGGCGCGACGGTTCTGAACCTCCCGGACACCGTAGGGTACGCGGTGCCGGAAGAGTACGGCGCGATGTTTACGAAAGTGCGCGAGCACTTGGGCGACCCAGAGGGCGTCACGCTGAGCGCGCACTGTCACGACGACTTGGGACTGGCGGTGGCCAATTCGCTGGCTGCGGTGCGGGCAGGTG
>WNEX01001066.1_pt1 | contig 13191 bp, 10 predicted proteins | sample 5399841 | NCBI WGS metagenome assembly WNEX01 (sample SAMN13153337, study PRJNA577476) | soil metagenome | isolation source: 40 cm grassland meadow soil 2 days after 1st rain plot 5 | place: USA:California | collected 2015-09-18 | reverse complement strand
ACCCAAGGCGTGAAAAGCAGAAGGCCAGCGAGGCAACCGATTCTTAAACAATAGGACGTACGTAGATGTTTCTCTCCAAAACACTTCGTGGCTGGCTCTTCCATTTGTCTTCCTCTGCGTCTGATGTAAACTCGCGCTCGCGCGGCACAGCATATCAGGAGACGGGGAAATTCTTTCGGAAAGAAGTGAGCCTGCTCATCTGGGCGCTCACCGTTTTATTCATCCTGCTTTACGCTTTCCTTGGCTCAGAATAGAGGGAAACCCATGCACCGGAAAATTGTCCTGAGCTTCGGCCTCGCCGTCGCACTGCTGAGCAGCGCCGGTTGCGAAAAGAAATCCACTGCTCCGGCGCCGCGAAGGCCCCTGCCTCCTGCCAGCGTTGACGCTGCGCGCATCATCCACGCGGACAACGAGCCCGGCAACTGGATGACCCACGGCCGCACTTATAGCGAGCAGCGCTTCAGTCCGCTCAATCAAATCAATGACCAGAACGTCGGCCGGCTCGGCCTAGCCTGGTCTCTCGACCTTGACACTCACCGGGGCCAGGAAGCCACGCCCATTGTTGTCGACGGTGTCATGTATTTTTCCACCGCCTGGAGCAAAGTCATGGCCGTAAAAGCGGCCACGGGAGAAAAGCTCTGGTCCTACGATCCCAAAGTTTCTCCCGAGTGGGCCATCAACGCGTGCTGCGACGTGGTGAATCGTGGCGCGGCCGCGTGGCAAGGAAAGATCTTTGTTGGGACGCTCGACGGGCGCCTTATCGCGCTCGACGCCGCCTCCGGCAAAGTCGTTTGGGAAACACTCACGATTGACCGCAAATACCGCTACACGATCACCGGCGCGCCACGCGTTGTGAAAGGGCGAGTGATTATCGGCAACGGCGGAGCGGAAATGGGGGTGCGCGGCTACGTCTCCGCGTACGATGCGGACACCGGCAAACTCCAATGGCGCTTCTACACCGTTCCGGGCGATCCCGCGCAGCCTTTTGAAAGCTCCGCGCTGGAAAAGGCCGCCAAAACCTGGACCGGCTCCTGGTGGAAACTCGGCGGCGGAGGAACCGTCTGGGAGTCCATGGCCTATGACCCCGAGCTCGACCTGCTCTACATCGGGACCGGCAATGGAACTCCTTGGAACCAGCATGCGCGAAGTCCCGGTGGTGGCGACAATCTTTACACTAGTTCCGTCATCGCGCTCCAGCCCGACACGGGCGTGTACGTCTGGCATTATCAGGAAACTCCCGCCGACGTGTGGGACTTTGACTCCGCCGAGCAAATCATTCTCGCCAACCTCGTGATTGACAACGTTCCGAAAAAAGTGCTTCTTCACGCGCCGAAGAATGGATTCTTTTACGTCCTGGACCGCGACAACGGCCAGTTGATTTCTGCTGTCCCGTATACTGTCGTAGCCTGGGCCGACGGAATTGACCTCAAGACTGGGCGCCCGGTGGAGCACGCCGGCGCGCGCTACAAAGAAGGCGACCCCGGCACTCCGCTCGCTCCCGGTCCTTTGGGCGGACACAGCTGGCATTCGATGTCGTTCAGCCCGATGACGGGGCTGGTGTACCTTCCCGTGCAGGACGCCGGTTATCTCTATAAACCGGACGAGCATTTTCAAGAGAAGGCGCTGGCGTTCAATACGGCAACCGACGTTGTGGCTTCGGGGCTGCCGCAGAAGCCGGAAATCAAGAAAGCTGTTCTCGAGAGCATCAAAGGACATCTCTGCGCGTGGGATCCCATTCAGCAGAAAGAAGTCTGGCGCGTGGAGCGTGTGAGCCCCGTGAACGGCGGAGTGCTCTCGACAGCGGGAAATCTCGTGTTCCAAGGAACCGCGCAAGGGAATATCGAAGCGTATCGCGCGGCAACGGGAGAGAGGCTTTGGTTCGCCGACGCGCAGAGCGGGATGGTGGCGGCCCCCATCTCGTACACCGTGAACGGAGAGCAGTACATCGCGGTTGTGGTGGGCTGGGGCGGCGTGTTTCCTCTTGCCTTTGGAGAAGTCGCGCTGAAGTCCGGACGCGTGCAGAACATCAGCCGCGTGCTCGCTTTCAAGCTGGATGGCAAAGCGAGCTTGCCGCTACTGCCGCACCCCGCGCCGCCGAAATTGCATCCGCCTCGGGCAACGGCCAGCGCGGCGACAGTGCAAAAGGGAGAGGTTCTGTACCAGCGGTATTGCTCCACTTGCCATGGAGACGTGGCTGTCAGCGGAGGCGTGCTGCCTGACCTGCGGTATTCCGCGGCGCTCGGGAGCTCGCAGCAGTGGGGGGAAGTCATCCTCGGCGGGTCGCTGAAGTCCTTCGGTATGGTTTCGTTCTCGAAAGAACTCTCGCAGAAGGATGTGGAAGCTGTTCGCGCGTACCTCATCCTCCGCGCCAACCAGTCGGTAGCGGAAGCCAAAGCCAGCCGGAAGTAGCCGCCTCGCGTGAGACTCGGCTAAAACCAAAACCCGCAGCTTGAAAACCGCAGGGATGTGCGACGCCTGTCCTGCTTTGCCGCCTGGAACTCCTGCCCACGAGAAACACCGGTCACTAGAAGGAGAAATACGGCCCGCCTCCCCGACAGGTCGGGACAGACTGTCAGCTGCAGGCTTCAACTGTTTGCCCTGAGCGCAGCCAAAGGGCCGGCTGCCAGCTTTCGAGAAGCCCGAAAGGTGGTATGCTTCCGCGCCATGAATGCGAGAGGCATTACGCCGATCCTGAATGTTTCAGACATTGCCGCGAGCTTTGCGTGGTTCGAGAAGTGGGGCTGGCGGAAGTGCTGGGACTGGACGCCTCCCTCCGGCGACGCTCAGGGGAAACCGACGTTCGGGGCGGTGGGCTCCGGATGCTGCGAGATTTTTCTGTGCCAGGGAGGCCAAGGAGGCCGCGGCCGAGGCTCGAACGTCGCCACCTTCGGCACGGACGGAGACCAAACCGCAGACAAAGGCGCGTGGATGTCCCTGTGGGTTGAGGATGTGGACGCGGTTCACAAGGAGTGCGTGGCGGCAGGGCTCGACGTTACCTTCCCTCCGACCGACATGCCGTGGAGCGTGCGCGAAATGCATCTGCGGCACCCGGATGGTCACGTGTTTCGGATTAGCAAAGGATTGGAAGAAGAGTGAGGCGCGCAGGAAGAACCTACGGATTTCTCGCGCAGAGGCCGCGGAGACGCGGAGGAATCGGAGACAAGACGTCAGGCTAAAGCCCTGACGCTACATTGAGCTCTCGAAGAGGAAAAAGCAGGGGGATGCGGACCGAAAAAGCGGTATAGAAAGTAGGTTTGGCGCGCGGCACTGTATATTTTATGATCTAGCGCTTCGCTCCGGTCTTGGCGACTTGTCTATGCAACGCGCCCCATTATCGACCCTCATTTTGACAACTGGACTTGTGGTTTCGTTCGTCGTGTTTGGGGCAGGTCAAAGGCCGGACGAGCCCATACCTCCGCCATCACCGCAACCAGCTTTGAACCCAGAAGAGATTGCTGTGGAGCAGACTTCCGAGGGCACACGGCCCGCTGTGCCACTGCTGGAGAGCTTCGACGGATTAGGCGCGGGATTTCAGGGGCCGCAGGGTACGGCGGACTTTCGTAACCCGTCGGACAATAGTCTCGCTGTAGGCCCCAATCACATCGTGCAGACCGTCAACTCTCGAATCGCCGTGTACTCGAAGAAGGGCAGGAAGTACGACAAGACAGGAACCGTGTTGTACGGACCTGTGGCGACGAAGTCAGTGTGGACAGGGTTCGGCGGGGTTTGCGAGGCGCGCAACAACGGAGACGCAGTTGTGCGCTATGACCAACTGGCGCAGCGATGGTTGATTGTGATGCCCATCTTCTCGCGGATTGGCCCCGACGAATTTCCGAGGAAGACGGGGCTTGCTCCCGGCGAACCAGTGCCGCCGGGCCAGCTCGCGAAGGCGGGTGAGGCGTCGTCTCCAGGACCCGCTGCCGCACTTCCGGCGAATCCGCCCGCACCGCCGCCTCCGCCACAACGCGGACAAAGACCGCCCGAGAAGAAAGAAGGAGTCTGGGCCATGTGCTATGCAGTCAGCACCAGTCCGGATCCGCTCGGCACATATTACCGCTACGCTTTTGAGCGGACGTTGTTTCCTGATTACCCGCGGCCCGCGGTCTGGATCGATGGCTATTACCTGGCGACGAGCACGGGCGATGACGTGATTCAAAAACACGTGTGCATTGCGGATCGCACGAAAATGCTCGCGGGCCAACCGGCAACCGAGCAGTGCATCACCATCGACGGCGTGAATTTCCTCAACAATGCCGATATCGATGGCCAGAAGTTGCCGCCACCGGGATCACCGAACATCATGATGGCGACCGGAGGCACGCAGCTAAAGAACATTTTCAATGATGACGGCATCTATTTCTGGAAAGTTCATGTGGATTGGAAGAACTCCGCGAACACAAAGGCGACTAGCCCCACGAAAATCCCCGTTGCGCCGTATCACTACCTTTGCAACGGGCAGTTGACGAGTTGCGTCCCACAGCCCGATACGGAGCGGCGGCTTGATGTGCAAGGAGACAAGATCATGACGCGGCTGGTCTACCGCAGAGTTGGAGGGCACGAGTCGATCGTCGCGGCGCACTCAGTCGCAACGCGAGGAGGCGGTGGCGTGCGCTGGTACGAGTTCCGTCTCGACAAGAATCGAGACCCCGTGCTCTATCAGCAGGGTACGTACGCTCCCGAAGGGTTCTACCGGTGGATGCCGAGCATCGCTATGGATAAGAAAGGCGACATAGGCGTTGGATACTCCTTCGGCGGGCTGCCGAATTTCCCAGGGCAGCGGTTCGCCGCGAGGCGGGTTGACGATCCCAAAGGCCAGTTGGAGCTGCACGAAACTGTGCTCGCGGAAGGCGGAGCGTCGCAGAAGAACACGCTGCGCTGGGAAGACTACACTACGACGGCGATGGACCCGAGCGACGACTGCACATTCTGGTATGTCGGGGACTATTTGAAAGCGGGCGACACGAGTTATCGAACGAAGATCGGATCGTTCCGCTTGCCGAGTTGCAAAAGCGGCCGTTAGCCGCGCCGTCGAGCGCAAACGCGGTTGAAGCACGAGAGCAGCCGAATGTTCTAGCGCGCGGAGTTCTCTAGCCTTAAGGAGGCTGTCGTGAGGAAACTATTCTTAGTCGCATCGCTGGCGAGTGTGTTTCTGCCGGGACATGCGTTCGGGCAGAAACCGAACGCGGCGCGAGCCTCGGAAGGGAAAATTCTGAAGGTCCGGCCGCTGCCGTTGAACAGCGTGCGGCTTACGGGCGGGCCGCTGAAGCACGCGCAGGAGTTGGACGCGGAATACCTGGTGCAACTCGAGCCCGATCGGATGCTGGCTTACCTTCGGCAGCGCGCGGGACTTGAGCCTAAGGGTAAACCTTACGGAGGCTGGGATGGCGCAGGAAGGCAACTGACCGGGCACATAGCCGGGCACTATCTCTCGGCAGTGAGTCTCATGTGGGCAGCCACGGGCGACGCCCGGTTCAAAGAACGCGCCGATTATATCGTGAGTGAGTTGAAAACGATTCAGGATGCGCAGGGGGATGGCTACCTGGGCGCGCTCCTGGACAATCAAGGCGTGGATGGAAAGGTGCGATTCCAGGAGCTCTGCAAGGGAATTATCCGCTCCGGCGGATTTGATTTGAATGGCTTGTGGTCGCCGTGGTATGTCGAGCACAAAATTTTCGCGGGTCTTCGCGACGCCTACCGTTATACCGGCAATAGCACGGCGCTGGATGTAGAAATCAAATTCGCGGGTTGGGTGGAGAGCATCGTCTCCAAGCTCGACGACGAGCAAACGCAAAAAATGCTGGCAACCGAGTTTGGCGGAATGAATGAAGTCACCGCCGATCTCTACGCAGACACAGGCGAGCCGCGGTGGCTGGCGCTTTCCGGAAAATTTGAGCATCGCGCGGTTATCGATCCGCTCGCGGCCGGCCAGGACATTCTTGGCGGAAAGCACGGCAATACCCAAGTACCCAAGATGATTGGCTCCTTAGCGAGGTACATCTACACGGGAGACGAGATCGACCGCAAAGCCGCCGTGAACTTCTGGGATGACGTCGCGCTGCATCACAGCTTCGCCACCGGGGGACACGGCAAGAATGAGTATTTTGGCCCGCCGGACAAGTTGAACGATTACATCGACGGACGCACCGCGGAAACCTGCAACGTCTACAACATGATCAAAATGTCGCGCACGCTTTTCTCGCTTAATCCGGAGATTCGTTACGCTGATTTTCACGAACGCGCCCTGTTCAATCACATCCTGGCCTCTCAAGATCCGGAGGATGGACGAGTTTGCTACATGGTGCCGGTTGGCCGTGGCGTGCAGCACGAGTACCAACAGAAGTTCGAAGACTTTACGTGTTGCGTGGGAACCGGCATGGAAAGCCATGCGCTTCATGGATACGGCATCTACTATGAATCGGGCGACAAACTTTGGGTGAGCCTGTATGTCCCCACGCAGGCGAATTGGGAGGCTAAAGGGGTGCAGCTCGAAATGAACACCGATTTTCCTCTCGGCGAATCTGCATCGCTTAAAATCACGGCGAAATCACCGAAGAGATTTACGCTGGCTCTGCGTCGCCCGTATTGGGCTGGCGCGGGCTTTAGTGTCAAAGTGAATGGCCAGGCACAGCAGGATCTTCCAAAGCCGGATTCTTACGTGGAGATTACACGCACCTGGAAAAGTGGCGATACGGTGGAATTAGTACTGCCGAAAACGCTTCGCAAAGAGCCGCTTCCTGATAATACTGAACGCTTCGCACTGATGTGGGGACCGCTGGTGCTGGCAGGGGACCTGGGTGCTGAAACATTCAGAGAAAGAGACGGCGAAGGATGGAGAGTTACTGGAAAGGCCCCGGTTTTGGTGGCGGCAAGCCAATCCGTAGAGAATTGGCTGAAACCTGTGGCAGGCAAGCCAGGAACTTTTCTAACTTCCGGCGTCGGCCTGGCCACCGACATCACCTTCGTCCCGTTTTATCAGTTACCTCGCCGGAAGTACGCGATCTACTGGGACATGTTCACTCCGGAAGAGTGGAAGAAAAAGTCGGAAGCTTATGCTGCCGAAGAAGAAAAGCAAAAGAAGCTTGAGGCAGCGACAGTGGCATTCGCGCAACCGGGACAAATGCAGACGGAACGCGATTTTAACCAGCAAGGCGAAGAAAGCTCCCCGGTTCAGCTTGAGGGACGCTACGGGAGGCGCGGAACGAAGTGGTTCTCTTTTGATCTGCCCGTCGAGGCAGGGCATCCGATGGGCTTGGTGGTCACCTTCAGCAATGATGCGCGCAGGAATGGCTCATTCGATGTCCTGGTGGATGGGAAAAAGGTCGGAGAGTACGCAACGGAAAGACGAAGTCCCGAGCAGGACGTGCGCTTCCTTGATGTGGAGTACGCGATTCCGCCCGAGTTGATTGAAGGCAAGCAAAAAGTAACGGTGAGGTTCGAAGCGTCCCCCGGGAGTGATATTCCCGGCGTGTTTGGAATTCGCATAGTCCGCGCGGACCAGGCGCGCTAGCTAAAGGATAAGAAAAGGGAATCGGCTGAAAATAAGCTGGCAGCGCGTCACGCGCGCTGATGCTGCTCGCGATGACGCTTGATGAACTCTTTCAGGTATTCGCCTGCTTCCGTAATGTGCTTCCACAACGCAGCGGAGGCTAGTTCGGGGTCTATTGTTTTACAAGCTTCAAGAAGTTCGCGGTGCGCCTTGCCTGCGCGGTGTTGATTGCGAGTTACAACAAGATGCAGGCGCGTGTAACGGTCGCAGTTGACATTCAGGTTCTTGACGAGCGCAAGCATCTTGGGCCGGTTCGCCGGCGCATAGAGCGCAGAGTGGAAACTCCAGTTCCAGCGGCCCCAAGACTCCATCTCGGAGTCCTTTTCCAGAGATTCCTCATAGTCGCGGAGGATGTCTTCTGCGCGCTGAAAATCTTGTTTTGTCAATTCGGGGATGGCGCAGCGAAGCATGTAGCATTCCAGCACCGCGCGCGTTTCGAACAATTCCATAATCTCCTCGGGAGAAAGCGCGGAGACGACAGCCCCACGGTTGGCTACCAGGGTGACCAAGCCTTCGGCGGCCAAATGGGTCAATGCTTCCCGGACGGGAATGCGGCTGATTTGGAATTCCGTGGCAATGGCATCCTGACGAAGTTGTTCGCCTTCGCGCAATTCGCCGCTGAGAATCTTCTCCCGCAATCGTTCGACAACCGCGGCTCCGAGAGACTGTCGCGGGATGGGTGACTTTTTATCATTTTCGCGTGGTGTGGTGAGAATTGAGCTGTGAGTCTGCATATTTGATTGCCGCTTGAGGTTCGTTTCTTTTTGTTGGGCGTTCATATTATAAGGCAATCACAAGGAATTCAGGTTGTACTTCATTGGGCAATGGGCATGAAGCATTTTGCGCGCGGGGATGGTGCCGGGGGCCCGGTTTGCACCGTTCGCACCACGGAATTCTCGCTGCCGGTGGCAGCATGACACACATTCTAGCTTGAGTGTCCGTGTCGCCTAATTCCAATGGCGTTTGGGTTGCCACACCAAAGGCTCAGCCCTGTTCATCACGGACCCTCTGAGTGGCCTTAGAGGAGCGCGGAGCGCAAAACGTGCTCATCCGGTCCGCGCCCTGCACAGCAACCGGCGAGTTTGCCGTCAATGACGACGACCGGAACGCGCAATCTAAGCAGGACTTGGCGGCGGCCGCTAAGGAAAGGAAGTCCGCAATTTGGGTTTTAGTTCATCGAATGCCAAGCTATGACTGTTCTCAAGTTGCAATTTGATTAAAATATTCGAAACATGAAATTTTGCCGTTCGCTCGGAGATGTTAAGCGTGCTGGAGATCTCTTTGTTGGTGGAACGACGCATGAGGAGCTGAAGGACCTGGCACTCTCGTGCTGTCAGGCAATGACCGGGCAAAAGCTGAACATCGAGCAGAGCCTTGGATTGTTTGGCGAACGCCAGCATGACATCCGGAGGTACCCAGAACTGCCCTTGCAAGATGCTGCGAATTGCCTGGGGAAGCTCAGTCTGCCAGGACTTATGCAATTCCACAAACCCGTCAATTCCCCAATAGAACAGCCGCAACTCATCTGCATAGCTTCCGTTGCCTGGCGGGAGCAACGCCAGAAACTTGCTGCTTGGTGACTTTGAGCGGCAGCGCTCAGTGAGGGGCCCCAAGTCTGCACGCAAGGAACATGCATCGAGAAGGAAGAGACGCGGAGATGCCTGCTGACGGGCGGCTTCGGCCTCAGTTAAAGCTGGAAGAAGCGTCAGAGTGCGAAAATCCCTGACGTGGGAGAGGATTCTCTCCACGGTCCGCACCAGGACCGGATGCGCACTGACAACCTGAATTCCAACCACCACGAGCAGTGTTTCCTATGGCGACTGGGAGGCATTTCCGTCTTGGCGGGCTCAGGACTTATTCAACATAAAGCTGGGCAGCACGCAGGGCTCTTACCATGCAAAATGCAAAGCACAAGTAAAAGGAGGGAAAGGTCATGGAAAAGTTTACGAGAAGGAGCCTCTTGGTCGCCAGCGCGGCCACTCCAATAATGACTGGCTTGGCTGGCACGGGCAGTGGAACCCCGGAGGATGGGGCAAAGCCCCATCCTCCCTATCACTTTGAAAACATTTCGCCGCGCGAGCTCATCCGCCGCCGCCATCTGCCAAACGTGGAATTGATCACGCACGAGGGCAAGCACGTCCATTTCTATGACGATTTGGTGAAAGACAGGCGAGTGGTGCTGCAGTTCATGTTCACGCAGTGCGACAAGATCTGCCCGCTGACCACGGACCATCTCGTGAAAGTGCAGAAGCTCTTGAACGACCGCGTGGGGCACGACATCTTTTTTTATTCCATCACGCTTAGTCCGGAAGAAGACAGTCCCGCTGCGCTGAAGGCCTATGCCAAGCAGCACGGGGCCAATTGGACGTTTCTGACCGGCAAGCCGGAGGACATTCTGTTTCTGCGCAGGTCGCTTGGCTTTACCTACAACAATCCAAAGGAAGATGCAGATCGCAACAACCATAGCGGCATGCTGCTCATTGCCGACGAACCTCTGATGCGCTGGGCTCATGCCGAGGGTGGAGCTAGGCCCGAATGGATCGCCAGCATCATCCGCAACGAGGCCGACTCTCCCTTCAAGGGTACAGTAAACGGCGCAAAGCTATCCGATCCCGCTGTGCATGTGAAATAGGTCGTCTGACGCAATAGGTACGCGTCCGCCCGGGAGCCTCTTGACCCTGCGACTTCTGCCCTTGGTTCTTTGTCGTGTGAGTCTGACTCAGCGTTGCGGTTGGGCTTCCGCGAGAGGAAGGCCGATGCGGCGAACAATGTCCGCAAACCGCGGATCACTTCGGAGTGGGTCGAGTCGGGGATCCACCCCGACAAGGGGCATTCAATCCGAACGAGCGAGGTATGCCTTTTGCAGCCAAGAGAAGGCCTGCTCCTTATCGCCTAATTGGGCATATACGCAGGCCACGTTGAAACCGCAAATGTAGCGGTCTCGGGCCTGTGCCACAATCGATCTAAGCATGGCGCGGGCCGTGTCTTTCTTGCCCGCCATGGCATATCCAGAGGCGACCTCCGCCAAGATAATGGGATTTTGGGTCGCTCTCACGGCGCGGTCTGCAGCGGCAATTGCCTCGTTTCGACGACCCAGTTCGGCCAACGAGAGCGCAAGAACACGCTCATCGCCATCTACTTTGGCCGCGTCAATTGCCTTCTGGTATTGCCGAGCATTGAACAGCAGCCACGGTGAGCCCATGTGGGGCTGCGGGAAGAGCGGGTCGAGCTTCTGGACGTAGTCCAATTGCCCCAGAGCTTCGTCTACGCGCCGGAAGACCAGGAAGTAATGAGCATACCCGGCATGCGCCCGGGGTAAATTCGGGTTGAGTTCCAAGGCGCGACGGAACTCCCGCTCGGCGCTCGACCAGTCCCAGTCAAATGTGAGTTTCACGTAACCAAGCGCAGCATGGGCTTCCGCGAGAGTATCATCAAGCTCGATGGCCCTCGCAGCCGCGGCTTTGGCCCTAGGCATTACTTCGAGCGGGGCGCGAAGAAATGTACTCTGTTCGTAGTAGGCATCCGCGAGAGCCGCGTAGGCCAATGAATCATTGGGGTCAATTGAGAGGGCCTGCTGGAAATAGTTGATGGCTTTTTCGATGCTTTCACCATGACCAGGAGTATATAGCCCCGCCGGCATGTGCTTGCGCAGTTCGTAATTCCCTCGCAAGTTGGCCTCATGAGCTTGTGGATTTACAGGACGCGCCTTTGCCAGTTGAATTTGTTCTTGTGGAGTCAGTTTGATCTTTACTTCGTTCGCAATCGCCTGTGCCACCTCGTCCTGCAAATTCAGGACGTCTCCCAGATCGCGCTGATAGCTCCTGGCCCAGAGATGCCGGTCAGTGGGCGCTTCGATCAACTGCGCGGTAATTCGCACGTGGTTGGCGAAGCGCTCAACAGATCCCTCAACGATAGCGTCTACATGCAACTCCCGCGCTATTTCCGGCAGCGTTTTATTCGTTCCTTTGTAATGCATCGCCGATGTCCGCGAAATCACCCTGAGCGCACTGATTTGTCCGAGATTCGTCGTGAGCTGCTCCGTCATTCCGTCAGCGAAATAATCTTGTTCAGGGTCGCCAGAGAGGTTTTTCAGGGGGAGCACGGCCAGCGATTGAATTCGTGGCGAGGGGGGCTTTCCTAGCAGACGATCGCGAACACCTGACACATTGAAAGCCACCAATAAGCTGAGTGCAACAACGATGCCCGCTCCCAGAGTGAGGCGAAGCGTAGATTCGCGCCATGCTGTCGGAGAACGCGGAGGTTTCCTGATGGATGTCGTGAGCGGCACTGTTCTGGAGCCCGCAACGTCCATAGGCGCAATGAAGCGGTAGCCCCGCTTTGGCAGTGTCTCGATGTAGCGCGGCGTATCCGCATCATCGTTCAGGGCCGCTCGGACCTCGCGGATGCACAGGTTCAGGCCGTGCTCAAAATCAACGAAAGTTTCGCTTCCCCAGATTCTCTCCCGTAACTCTTCCCGCGCGATTAGTTGGCCGGGACGAGAGGCAAGCACCAGCAGGACTTTCGCCGCCTGCGGACGCAGTCGAATCGTATGGCCTGACTTGAGCAGTTCCCCAGTGGCGGCGTCGAGTTCGAAGACGCCGAAGCGAAGTGGAGGATTGCCGGAAGTGGTGGTAGCCAAGGCTTGGTTCCTCCAGGGTACCGAGGTAGGCGCATTATACGCCTAAAGAAACGCGAATACTCAACGCCACAAACAGCTGTGTTATGACTAACTTCGGCGCTCACCCAAAACTAATCCTGCGCGAATTGACTGCGCAGACCCGCGTGCTCGATAGTCTCGCGTGTTCGGTTCTCTCAGTGAAAGCAGACCCTAGGAGATGGCTATGAAAAAGATCACAGTATGTGTCCTCAGCCTTGTGGCTTTCTTGGCTCTTGCGGTTGGGACGGCGTTTGCATCCCACGATATGGCATGTTGCAAGAACCCCGCCATGAACTGTTGCAAGAACCCGGCTATGCCATGTTGCCGGTAAACGCGACGGACCAGTATTTTCGGCCTTGAACAACGCAACGAACCATCCAGCGTTTTGCCGGTGCGTGTGGTGTTGCCGTGCGTTTGAGGGCGGGAGTGTGTACCCAGTGGGTGATAGACCCGATAGGGCTTTTCACCTCTCGTTCAACGCTTGGTGCAAGGTTGAGGCGAAAACGGGAATCGTGAGTAAAGGCCATGCTTGCCGAGCGGTCGGATTTTCGAGTGTGTCGCGAGGAATGACAGGAGAAGAGATGAGAAAGCTGAGAATAGCTGCGTGTACGATTGTGGCAGCACTGTTGGTAGCGGGCCTGACCGTGCCATTCGGGGCGGCTCGCGCCGGATCTAAACACCATCTGAACTTCAAGTCAATCGATGTCGCATTGCCCAGTGTTACTTTTACCTCCGCCCTCGGGATCAATGCGCAGGGCGATATCGTTGGCCGGTACGCTGTGGGAAGTGTCGGCCATGGCTATTTGCTGAGTGACGGTACCTACACGACCATCGATGCTCCAGATGGCCTCGGCAGCACCCAGGCACAGGGAATCAACGAGGAAGGGCAGATCGTGGGGTTCTACACGGTTCCTGTTGCGAAAACGGTGGATCCGACGGGCGCTTTTACTCGGAGCTTCCTCCGGGATCGGGACGGCACCTTTTCCTC
>WNEX01001062.1_pt1 | contig 13202 bp, 8 predicted proteins | sample 5399841 | NCBI WGS metagenome assembly WNEX01 (sample SAMN13153337, study PRJNA577476) | soil metagenome | isolation source: 40 cm grassland meadow soil 2 days after 1st rain plot 5 | place: USA:California | collected 2015-09-18 | reverse complement strand
ATCGCCCTGCGGTTCGCGCGCGCGGCCGGGCGCGTCGCCGTGCTCGACGTCGCCGAGGCGGCGGCGCGTGACGTGGCACGCGAGATCGCCGGCTGCGGCAGCGAGGGCCTTGCCGTGCCCTGCGACGTGAGCCGGCAGGCCGACGTGCAGCGCGCCTTTCAGGCGGTCGCGCAGCGCTTTGGACCAGCGGACATTCTCGTGAACAGCGCCGGCATCGCACACGTCGGTACCGTCGAGCAAACGACCGAGGAAGACTTGGACCGGCTCTACGCCGTGAACGTGAAGGGCGTCTACCACTGCATGCGCGCGGCCGTCCTGGAGATGAAAGGGCGCGGCGGCGTGATCCTCAACATCGCGTCGGTGGCGTCGACCGTGGGGATTCCCGACCGCTTCGCCTACTCGATGACCAAGGGGGCCGTGCTCACCATGACCTACTCGGTGGCGCGCGACTACGTGGCGCAGGGCATCCGCTGCAACGCCATCGCCCCGGGGCGGGTCCACACCCCGTTCGTGGACGGATTCCTGGCCAAGAATTATCCGGGGCGGGAGCGGGAGATGTTCGAGCAGCTGTCCCGGACGCAGCCGATCGGCCGCATGGGACGACCGGAGGAAATGGCCGAGCTGGCGTTGTTTCTTTGCTCGGACGCGGCGGCGTTCATTACCGGAAGCAATTACGCGATCGACGGCGGCTTTGTCACCCTGAAAATGTGAGCGATGAAACTCATCCGATTCGGGCGTCCCGGTGAGGAGCGGCCCGGCCTGATCCTGCCCGACGGGCGCCGCATCGATGCGTCGGGGTTCGGGGCCGACTACGACGAGGCATTCTTCGGGTCGGACGGCGTCGCGCGCCTGGCGCGCTGGCTGGCGCGTGACGGCGGCGCGGCGCCCGTCGTGCCGGACGGAGTGCGGCTGGGCCCGCCGCTGTGCCGGCCCAGCAAGATCGTCTGCATCGGTCTCAACTATCGGGATCACGCGCGCGAGACCGGTCAGGACGTTCCCAAAGAGCCGGTCATCTTCTTCAAGGCGACCAGCTCGATCTGCGGGCCGAATGACGAGGTGGTGATCCCGAAGGGCGGCACCAAAGTCGACTGGGAGGTCGAGCTGGCCGTCGTGCTGAGCCGCCGGGCGGCGTACGTCGAGCGCGACGAGGCGCTGGGCTACGTCGCCGGGTACGTGCTGCACAACGACTACTCGGAGCGGGCGTTCCAGCTCGAGCGCGGCGGCCAGTGGGTGAAGGGCAAGAGCTGCGATACCTTCGCGCCGCTCGGGCCGTTTCTCGCCACGCCCGACGAGATCCGCGACGTGCACGATCTCCAGCTCTGGCTCAAGGTGAACGGCGAGACCAAGCAGTGCAGCTCGACGCGCGAGCTGGTCTTCAACGTGCCGGCCCTCGTCAGCTACATCAGTCAGTTCATGACGCTCCTGCCCGGCGACATCATCTCCACGGGCACCCCGGCGGGCGTCGGGTTGGGGCACCGCCCGCCGCGCTACCTCGCGGCCGGCGACGAGGTCGAGCTCGGCATCGACGGGCTCGGCTCCGCGCGGCAACGCGTGCGCGCCTATGTCTGACGGGCGGCTGGCCGGCAAGGCCGCCGTGATCACGGGCGCCGCGAGTGGCATCGGACGGGCCAGCGCCCTGCGTTTCGCCGCAGCGGGCGCCCGCCTGCTGCTCGTGGACACTCAGGGCGCCGCGGGCGAAGAGCTGGTGCGCGAGATCGAGCGGTCGGGAGGAACCGCCCGCTTCCTGTGCGGCGACATGGGCCGGCGCGCCGACTGCGAGCGCATGATCGACGCTTGCGTCGAGCGCTACGGCTCGCTCGACATCCTGTTCTGCAACGCCGGCGTCAATCTGCCCAAGACGCTCCCACAGAGCGCCGACGAGGAAATCGATCGTGTGCTGGACGTGAACGTGAAAGGGCCGCTGTACGCCGCGCGCCACGCCATCCCCATCATGGTCGGGCAGGCCAGCGGGGGCGTCATGCTCTTCACCGCGAGCAAGACGGGACTGGTGGCGCAGACCGATTCACCGGTGTACTGCGCGTCCAAGGGCGCGGTGGTACTGCTCGCCAAGGCCCTGGCCCTCGACTGCGCGACGCGCGGCATCCGCGTGAACGCCCTATGCCCCGGGATCATCGACACGCCCATGCTGCGTCAGTTCGCGGACGCGATGCCCGATCCCGCCGCCGCGTGGGCCGCGTACGGCGCCGCACAACCGCTGGGCCGACTGGGCACTCCGGAGGAGTGCGCCGAGGCCGCGCTGTGGCTCGTCTCTCCTGAGGCATCGTTCGTGACCGGCGTCGCGCTGCCGGTGGACGGCGGCTTCACCGCCATGTGATCATGCCGACCACGATCACACGAGTCGACGCCCTGGACATCCGGTTCCCCACGTCGCGGGAGCGGGACGGCTCCGATGCCATGAGCCCCGACCCGGACTATTCCGCGGCGTACGCCATTCTCCACACCGATCGGCCCGACGGCCTGACCGGACACGGGCTCACGTTCACCGCCGGCCGGGGGAACGAGCTGTGCGTCGCCGCGATTCGCTCGCTCGCACCACTGGTCCAAGGTCTCACGCTCGAGCACATCAAGGACGACATGGCCGGGTTCTGGCGCCGGCTCACGAGCGACTCGCAGATGCGCTGGGTGGGACCGGAAAAAGGGGTGCTGCACCTCGCCACGGCGGCCGTCGTGAACGCCGTGTGGGACCTGTACGCCAAGATCGAGCGCAAGCCGCTCTGGAAGCTGCTCGCCGACTTGAGTCCCGAGGCGCTGGTGCGCTGCATCGACTTCCGCTACATCACCGACGCGCTCACGCCGGACGAGGCCCTCGTGCTCCTGCGCCGCCACGCTCCCACGCGGGCAGCGCGAGAAGCGGAAATCCGCGGCACCGGCTACCCCGCATACACCACCTCGGCCGGCTGGCTTGGCTACCCCGACGACAAGATCCGCCGCTTGTGCCGCGAGGGCGTGGCGCGCGGCTGGTCGCACTTCAAGATCAAGGTCGGGCGCGACCTCGCGGACGACGTGCGCCGCGCCGCCCTGGTGCGCCAGGAAATCGGGCCCAACCGCAAGCTCATGGTCGACGCCAATCAGGTGTGGGACGTGAACCAGGCCATCGCCTGGATGCATGAGCTGGCGCGGTTCGATCCCTGGTGGATCGAAGAGCCGACCAGCCCGGACGACGTGCTGGGTCACGCGACGATCGCCAAGGCGGTGGCCCCCATCGGCGTCGCGACCGGCGAGCAGTGCCAGAACCGCGTCGTCTTCAAGCAGCTGATGCAGGCCAAGGCGATTCGGTTCTGTCAGATCGACAGCTGCCGGCTGGGCGGCGTGAACGAGGTGCTGGCGGTGCTGCTGCTCGCGGCCAAATTCGGGATTCCAGTATGTCCCCATGCGGGCGGTGTCGGGTTGTGCGAGTACGTGCAACACCTCGCGCTGTTCGACTACATCGCCGTCAGCGCCTCGCTCGAGAATCGCGTGGTCGAATATGTGGATCACTTGCACGAGCACTTTGTCGACCCGGTCGTGGTGCGCGACGGCCGCTACCTGGCGCCGACGGCGCCGGGGTACAGTATCGAGATGAAGCCGGAGAGCCGGGAGTCGTACAGGTATCCCGACGGGGCAGCGTGGAGATAGCCCCAAGTACGATGAGGAGATCGATCTCACCTCCCGGGCGTTCCCGTGGCGCTGGGGGTCGGGTCGGAGTGCCCTCGCGTGTAGGCGCCCCTAGCCCCGACCCCCAGCGCCACGACGACGTGTGGAGAGGTTTCTAAGAGCGGTAATGAACAGAGGAGATGACATGTCGCTTCGCCGTATCGGCGTCCTCGTACTGATTCTTTGCTGCGCCGGCCGTCTCCACCCAGCGCGCGCCCAGGACGTCACCCACGAAACGCCGGCTCAGCGCGACGCCCGCATGAACTGGTGGCGCGACGCGCGCTTCGGGATGTTCATCCACTGGGGTGCCTACGCCGTCGCGGCCGGCACGTACAAGGGCGAGCGCATCCCCGGCATCGGCGAATGGATCATGAGCCGGGCGCACATCCCCATCCCGGACTACGAGGAGTTCGTCCACCGCTTCAACCCCACGCGGTTCGATCCCGAGGAATGGGTGCGCATCGCCAAGGACGCCGGGATGAAGTACATGGTCATCACGTCGAAGCATCACGACGGGTTCGCCATCTTCGACTCGAAGGTCTCGCGCTACGACATCGTCGATGCGACGCCGTACCAGCGGGATGCGCTCAAGGCGCTGGCGCAGGCGGCGCATCGCGCGGGCCTGCGGTTCGGCGTGTATTACTCGATCATGGACTGGCACCACCCCGATGCTCAGGGCCCGAACGCACCCGAGTACAATTCACGCACCTGGAGCAATCCCAATTTCGGTCGTTACGTCGAGACCTACATGAAGCCGCAGCTCAAGGAGCTGCTCACCCAGTATCCCGAGATCGACGTGCTCTGGTTCGACGGCGAATGGATCGCCGACTGGAGCGACGAGCGCGGGCGGGATTTGTACGCCTTCGTCCGCGCCCTGCGGCCGGGCCTCATCGTGAACAACCGGGTGGGGCACACGCGTCAGGGCTTGAGCGGCCTGAACCAGGCGGGACAGATCGGGCTGGGCGACTTCGGTACGCCCGAGCAGCAGGTGCCGCCCACGGGGCTTCCCGGTGTCGACTGGGAAACGTGCATGACCATGAACGACACGTGGGGATACAAGTCCTACGACGACGACTGGAAGGACACGCGCACGCTGCTGCGGACGTTGATCGACATCGCGTCGAAGGGCGGCAACTTCCTGTTGAACGTGGGGCCGACTGCGCAAGGCCTGCTCCCGGAGCCCATCGTCTCGCGCCTGCACGAGATGGGCGACTGGATGAAAGTCAACGGCGAGGCGATTTACGGCACGACGGCGAGTCCGTACGGCCTGCCGCCGTGGGGGCGCTACACGGCCAAACCGGGCAAGCTGTACGCTCACGTGTTCGACTGGCCCAAGGACGGGAAACTGTTGCTGACGGGCGTCCGCGAACAGCCGACCTCTGCCACGCTGCTGGCGGACGGGAAGCCGCTGGCGATCGAGCGGGGGGATTCAGGGGTGGTGGTCCAGTTGCCCCGGGTCGCGCCGAGCACGATCGCGTCGGTGATCGAAATGCAGGTTAAGGAGGTTGGTGGAGGTTCTGGAGGTTCTGGAGGTTTGAACCTCCACCAACCTCCACCATCCTCCACAACCTCCACCAACCTCCCATGAAGGCCGCCGTTCTGTACGACGTCGGTCGCCTTGCGGTGCGTGAGGTCCCGACTCCTCGACCGGGGCCTCGTGAGGTTCTCCTGCGCGTCGCCGCCGTCGGACTGTGCGGCACCGACTGGCACATCTTCGCGGGGCACGGCAATTACCACCGCGACGAACGCGGCCGGCCGATTCCGCTCGCGCGCGAGCCGCAGATCCTGGGGCATGAGATCGCGGGCATCGTAGAAGAAGCGGGCACCGCCGTGCACGACCTGCAGCCCGGCGATCGCGTCGTGGTCGATCAAGGACGGAGCTGTGTGAGCGAAGGGCGCTCGCTGCCGTGTGAATATTGCGCCAGCGGCGACTCGCATCAGTGCGAGCAGTATCAGGAGCACGGCATCACCGGCCTGCCGGGCGGGCTGGCCGAGTATCTGGCGATCCCGGCGGTGAACGCGGTGCGGATCGAGGCCGCGCCCGACGCCGCTAGCCCCGCGTTGACTGAGCCGCTGGGGTGCGTGGTGCACGCGTCGGACGTGCTGCTGCGAACACCGGCGCGCTACGAACTGCAGGGCGGCAAGGGCGATAAGGGCGGCAAGGGCGGGCAGGTCCGGTGCGCGATGATATGCGGGGCGGGCCCTGCGGGTCTCTTGTGGGTGCAGTACTTGCGGAACGTCATCGGGTTCGATGGGATGCTGCTGGTGAGCGAGCCCAGTGCTGCCAAGCGTGCGCTGGCGGAACGCTTCGGGGCGGAGACGATCGACTCAGCGGCTGTGGATCTGGTGGACGCGGTGCTTGCCCGCACGTGCGGCCGCCGGGTGGAATTGCTGGTCGAGGCCACGGGATCGGGCACGATGCTCGCGTCCATCGCGCCGCTGGTGCGCAAGCAGGCGACGGTGCTGTTGTACGGGCACGGCCATGCGGGGGTAGACGTGAGCGTGCTGAGCCAGCTCCAGTTCCGCGAGCCCGTGCTGCTCTCGCCGGTCGGGGCATCGGGCGGCCACGAGGCCGACGGCCGGCCGTCCACTTACGTGCGCGCGCTGCGGTTGATCGAGCGCGGCCGGGTAGACGTGGCCCCGCTGATCACGCATCGCTACCGCTCGCTCGACCAAGTCCCCGGCGCGTTCACCGGGGATTACGCCGCCCCGGACTACATCAAGGGAGTAGTGACGCTGTGAGACCTTTCACACCCATGGTCTTCTGCGCGGCGCTGCTGGCGGCGTGCAGCCGCTCCGGCTCCGACAAGGAGCTCGCGATCGCCGTCATTCCCAAGGGCACGACGCACGAGTTCTGGAAGAGCATCCACGCCGGCGCGATCCAGGCCGCGCGCGAGCTCTCGGCCCAGGGAACACCGGTGCGCATCGTGTGGAAGGGACCGTTCCGCGAGGACGATCGCGAGCAGCAGGTGCAGGTCGTGGAAGGCTTTCTCAGTCAGGGCATCCGCGGGATCGTGCTCGCACCGCTCGACAACCGCGCCCTGGTGCGTCCGGTCGAGGAGGCGCAGCGCGCGGGAGTGTCGACGGTGATCATCGACTCTGGTCTCGAGTCGGACGTCCCGATCAGCTTCGTGGCGACCGACAATCGCAAGGGCGGGCGCATGGCCGCGGACCGGCTGGGCGAGGTGCTGGGCGGTCGCGGCAAGGCGCTGCTGCTGCGCTACGCCGAAGGCTCGGCCTCGACCACGGAGCGCGAGCAGGGATTCGTCGAGGAGCTGCGCTCCCGCTACCCGGGGGTCGTGCTGGTGTCGACCGATCAATACGCCGGGCCGACACGCGAGACCGCCAAGCAGGCGTCCGAGAACCTGCTCAACCGCTATGGCGGTGTAGTACAGGGGATCTTCACCCCCAACGAATCGTCCACAATCGGCATGCTGCTCGCGTTGCAGGACATCGGCAAGGCCGGCAAGGTGCGATTCGTGGGATTCGACGCGAGCAGCATCCTCATCGACGCGGTGCGCAACCATCAGCTCGACGGCGTCGTGGTGCAGAACCCCATGCGCATGGGGTACCTGGGCGTGACGGCGATGGTCGACCACCTGCGGGGCAAGCCGGTCGAGCGCCGCATCGACACCGGGGTCATGCTGGTCACTCCGGCGAACCTGGACTCCGCGGCGACGCAAGAGCTCATCCACCCGCCGATCGCGCGCTATCTCACGGAGCAATGACCGCGCTGCTCGAGATTCGCGACGTCGCCAAGCGATTCGGAGCGACCAGGGCGTTGGACGGCGTGGAACTCACGCTCGGGGCGGGCGAGGTGCACGCCCTGATCGGAGAAAACGGCGCGGGCAAGAGCACCCTGATGAACATCCTCGCCGGCGGGGTGCGGCCCGATCGCGGGGCGATGCAGATCGACGGCCGGCCCTACGCTCCGGCCGGCCCGGGAGACGCGCGGCGCCGCGGCGTCGCGCTCATTCACCAGGAGCTGTGCCTCTGTCCCCACTTGAGCGCGGCGGAGAACATGCTGCTCGGCCTCGAGCCGTCGCGCGCGGGCTGGGTGGACCGGCGAGCGGCGCGGCGTCGCGCGGTCGCGCTGCTCGAGCAGTTCGGGCGCCCCACGCTGCACCCAGAGGCCCGCGTGGCCGACCTGCCCCTCGCCGCGCAACAGGTGGTGGAGATCTGCCGCGCGCTCGCCGCGGACGCACGCATCCTCCTGATGGACGAGCCGACCAGCAGCCTGCAACGCGAGGACGTGGACCGCCTGTTCGGTCTGATCCGACAGCTCGCGGCGCGTGGCATCGCGATCATTTACATCAGTCATTTTCTCGAAGAAGTCCGCGAGATCGCCGGTCGCTACACCATCCTGCGCGATGGCCGCAGCGTGGACAGAGGGACCATCGCGGAGACGAGCAACGATCGGCTGATCGCGCACATGGTCGGGCGCGCCGCCCTCACCCTCGCGCCGCCTCTGCGTTCCGGAGAGGGGGAACGCCATGAGGGCGACGTGATCCTCGCGGTGCACGACCTCGCCGCCCCACCGGTCTTGAAACACGCCAGCTTCGAGCTGCGGCGCGGCGCAGTGCTCGGCATCGCCGGCCTGATGGGCTCGGGACGGAGCGAGCTCGTGCGGGCCCTGTTCGGGCTCGAGCCGCGGGCCTCGGGACGCGTCGTCCTGGCAGGCCGGCAACTCGCCGTGTCGGGGGCGAGACCCTCCCGACGCCTGGCCCAGGGATTCGGGTACCTGAGCGAGGACCGCCGCAAGGAAGGCCTGGCACTCACGCTGTCCGTCGCGGACAACCTGACCGCGACGCGCTTCTCCGCCTGCTCGCCTGGCTGGGGATGGCTCGACCTCGGGCGGCAGCGCGCGGCCGCCGCACGGTGGATCGACGCCCTGCACATTCGGGCGGCGGCGCCGGACCAGCCGGTGCGCGCGCTCTCGGGCGGCAACCAGCAGAAGGTGGCGGTCGGCAGGCTGCTGCATCAGGACGCGGCAGTACTGTTGCTCGACGAGCCCAGCCGGGGCATCGACGTCGGGAGCAGGGCGCAGATCTACGAGGCGATCGCGCGTTCTGCCGCGGAGGGCAAGGCGGTGTTACTGGTGAGCTCGTATCTGCCGGAGCTGTTCGAGCTGTGCGATCGGCTGGCGGTGATGAGTCGCGGGCGGCTCTCGCCCGCGCGTCCGATCGGGCAGTGGACCCCGGAGACGGTGTTGGCCACGGCGATCGGGGGGGGCGGAGCGAGAGAGACGTTGTAGCACCCGCGACTGTTGCATTCTCGCAACATGTAAGTCCGCGTCACGACTCAAGGGTTTTTATCGGAGACTCGCGGCCGCGCAGCGCGGCCGTCTCGCCGCTTGCACCCTACTCTCGGGAGCGCAGCATGCGCGCCATCGCACGTCCAGTCGCCGTCGCCACGTTTGTGGGGCTGCTGGGAGCCCCAGGCACCGCCAACGCCCAAGCCGCGGGCTCGATCCGAGGCACGGTCTCCGCACGGGAAGACCGGCGCCCGCTCCCCAACGCCCGCGTGTCAATCGCCGGGGCCGAGCGAGCCGCCATGACCAATGAGAGAGGTGAATACGTCATCGCGGACGTTGCCGCCGGCACGTATACCCTGCGAGCTCGGCTCATTGGCTACGGCGAAGGCAGTGACACGCTCACCGTGACGCCGGGACAGGTCGCGACCGCGGACTTCTCGCTCGAAACGAAGGTCATCGCCCTCGATGCCCAGACGGTCACAGCGCTGGGAATCGAGCGCTCCAAGCGCGAGACGCCGTACGCCATCAGCGGAGTAGCCGACTCGGAGGTCACGAAGGCCAGCCCGATGACGGTGCAGTCGGCGCTGTACGGTGAGGTAGCGGGACTCAAGATCCAGCAGAACAGCTCGGGGCCGACCGGGGGCAGCAATCTCACCATCCGTGGCATCAAGTCCATCACCGGGAGCAACCGCCCGCTGATCGTCGTTGACGGCATCCCGATCCGGGACGACAACTCCGGCTACAGCGATGTGGGGTGGGTGTACGACCGCGACCTAGGCACCGGGATCAACGATATCAACACGAACGACGTCGCGTCGCTGAGCGTTTTGAAGGGTGCGGGCGCGGCGGCGCTGTATGGATCGCAGGCGGCGAACGGCGTCATCCTGATCACGACCAAGCGGGGCTCGAAGCGCGACGGCATAGGCATGGAGTTCAGCTCCTCGTCGCTGTTCGACCGCGTGGCCTTCCTGCCGCAGTTCCAGAACGAGTACGGGGGTGGAATCCTCGATCTGATCCTGCAAAACCGGCCGAACAACGGTGAGTTCATTTACGACTCGACGACCAAGACGCCGTACGTTGCGTACGGCGGGGGGATCGGGGCGGCGCACAGCTGGGGTCCGGCGATGAAGGGTCAGATGGTCATGTGGTGGGACGGGCAGATGCGCCCGTTCTCGCCGCAACCAAACAACTACCGGGATCTCTATCAGGCAGGACAGACCCTCGAGAACAGCGTGACGTTCTCGAGCGCCACCGATCGGAGTCGCTATCGTCTCGGTTTCACGCGGGGCGACTGGACCGGAACCTTCCCCGGGGCCCGGCAAACGCGGAACACGCTGAGCCTCACCGGTGACATGCAGCTGTCGGACAAGCTGCGGGCCGACGTGAGTCTCAACTATTACGACCGCAACCTGACGAATCCGCCTCCTCGGGTGTACGTCGCCTTTTCGTTCCCGCGCTCGCTCAAGACTGACCTGCTGAGGCAGGACTACGAGACGCCGGCTGGCTATCTGACGACACCGCAGATCTACCCGCGGCTCCACCCCACCGAGGCCGACATGATGCGCCAGGTGTTCTGGACGGGGGAAGCGGATCAATACGTGTCGGGGCAGGATCGGCTCGTCGGATCGCTCAGGCTCCACTACGCCTTGGCGGACTGGCTCAACCTGCGGCTGGAGGGCGGGACCGATTACACCGACAACACCCTCGAGAACGACCAACGCACGACGCAGCCGGCGAGCGCGGGACCGTCGGGTGGGTACGAGGTGCGGCGGCGTCAGGACCGGGTGCTCTACGGCGAAGTACTGCTGAGCGGGCAGCGTGCCTTGACACGGTCGCTCGGCCTGAAGCTCCAGGTCGGTGCCTCAACCCTGCGAAATCGCACCGGCGAAACGGCGGCGTGGACCAACGGCGGGCTCGTGACGGAAAACTGGTTCAGCCTCAACAACTCGGCGAGTACGCCGGGCCAATACGCGGGGCGCGGCGAAGACCGCACCGACGGCGTGTTCGGCGAGGCGATGCTGTCCTACCGGGACTACCTCTACTTGACCGCGACGGGTCGCAACGACTGGACCTCCACGCTTCCCCCCGGGAGCAACTCGTACTTCTATCCGTCCGTCGGCGCGAGCTTCGTGTTCAGCGACGTGTTGCGCCTCCCGTCCCAGATTTCATCGGGGAAGGTGCGTCTGAACTACGCGCAAGTGGGGCGCGGCGCCCCGCGGTATCTCGCCAACAACGTCTACAACTTCGGCACCTGGGACGGCGGCGTTACCCTCAACAGCTTTTCGACCACCGTGCCACCGCTCGCTTTGAAGCCCGAGCGCAAGTTCGAAACGGAAGCCGGGCTCGAGCTGGGCCTGTTCCACGAGCGGTGGCACGTCGATGCGTCGTTCTATCACCAGCGCAACGTCGACCAGATCATCCCGCTCGCGATCGCCGCCAGCTCTGGAGCGACCAACATCGTCGTCAACGCGGGCCTGATGACCAACACCGGGCAGGAGCTACAGCTCTCCGGCTCGCCCATCCGCAGGGTCGATTTCGAGTGGAGCACCACACTCAACTTTGCCCGAAACCGGAACGAGGTGCGGAGCCTGGCGGCCGGACTGCAGACGCTGGTCCTGCAGAACTTCGAGGATAACCTCTACGTCGAGGCGCGGCCGGGCCACCCGTTCGGCGAGATCTACGGCTACGACTTCCGGCGCGCGCCGGATGGCCAGAAGATCGTCGATCAGAATGGGTTCTACGCCAAGAGCGATACCCTGAGCCTGGTGGGCAATATCATGCCAAACTGGCTCGGCGGGCTGGAGAACACGTTCCGCTACAAGAGCGTCGCCCTGTCGCTGACGTTCGATGTGCGCATGGGCGGGCAGTACGCGAGCATGTTCGACTATTACTCCCTCTCCACCGGGAGGGCCATGGAAACGCTGTTCGGACGCGACCAGGCCCACGGCGGTCTGCCCTACTACATCGACGCGTCGGGGAACTACGTCCAGCTCCCGAGCCACGATGCCGTCGCGCCGAACGGTTCCACCGTCTATCACGACGGCGTCGTCCTGCACGGTGTGCGCGAGACGTTCGACGGGAGCGGCAACGTCACGGGATACGCGCCGAACGACAAGCTGGTGCCGGAGTGGCTGTACTACGAAACGAACTTCGACTGGAAGAATCAGGGCATCTACCCGCAGATCGTGTACAACAATAACTACATCAAGTTGCGCGAGCTCGCGCTCAGCTTCGACCTGCCGGCGGCGTGGACCCGACACATCCCCGCCCGCAATCTGCGGCTGTCGCTGATCGGGCGGAACCTGTTCTATCTCTACAAAACCCTCCACAACGTGGATCCCGAATCGGCCACGTCCACCGTCGATTACCGCCAGGGGCTGAACGACTACATCGGATACCACCCGACCACGCGGAGCCTCGGGTTCAAGATCACGGGCTCGTTCTGAGAGGATGTCATGACCCACATCCCGCACAGATGCGCGCGTCTCCTCGCGCTGCTGATCGTGCCTGTCGCGACGATCGCGTGCCATGATGCGTACGACGCGCTGTTCCTGGATCCGGACCGCTCCACCACGGCCCGGATCGAATACCTGTTCACCCAGGGCCTACTAGACTCGGACTTCCCGATCCACTACGGGGAATGGTACTGGCAAGTCTACGAGAACGTCGCCGCCTGGGCTCAAGTCTCCGGCACCGTCAACGACGTGCACATGATGCAGCCGGTCAGCGATCAATGGCAGAACACGTGGACGGACTACTACACCAAGGCCGCCATGGACGTGCGGGAGATTCGGGTCATCTACGACCGGCTGCCGGCGGACCAGAAGGCGAGCTATGAGGTGTACCTCCACCTCGGCAAGATCGTGAACGCCTTCACGACGGCACGCACCACGGATCTGTGGGGCGACATCCCCTACTCGGAAGCGTTCACCGCCCGACAGACGGTCGGCCAGAACCTGTTCCCGAAGTTCGACACGCAGGAATCGGTGTACGACGCCATCCTGCAGGACCTGAAAGACGCGTCGGACGCCCTGCGCAGCCTGAGCGTGGTCCACCCGGCCCTTGCGGCGCAGGACCTCCTGCTGAAGGGCGACGTGATGGGCTGGCGCCGCTTCGCCAACTCGCTGCGGCTGCGCCTGGCGATGCGGCTGTCGGAGGTCGCCTCCGCCAAGGCCCAGGCGATCGTGCAGGAGATCCTGGCCGACCCAAGCGCTTACCCCTTGGTGGAGACCAACGCGCAGAACGTCGCCTGGTACATGGACCCGTCGTGGATCTACGACCACAACTCCCTCGG
>WNEX01001057.1_pt1 | contig 13237 bp, 10 predicted proteins | sample 5399841 | NCBI WGS metagenome assembly WNEX01 (sample SAMN13153337, study PRJNA577476) | soil metagenome | isolation source: 40 cm grassland meadow soil 2 days after 1st rain plot 5 | place: USA:California | collected 2015-09-18 | reverse complement strand
CCTTCTACTGAAACCGGAGGGCGAAGTTCGGGAGAAAGTTGAAGAATCTTTCAGAAACGATCGCGGATACCTCAGCGCGGCTCTGCCCCAACTGAAGCTTTTAAAATCTTTGAACTCTCTGGTTCCGGAAGCACACGCTTGGGGAATCACTGCATTAATACTAGAAGAAGGGCGCGTTTTGCCAATCAGGTGACTTTGCTGATTGAGTGACTGATTTTCACCTAGGCAACGATTCGAAAGTCACCTAGTAAATCGTCGGAGTTATTAACAGGGCAGCTTCGGTCGCGACGCGCTAATTCTGTGAATCACTGTTTCGTGATCGCGAGGCCGCCCAGGGTTCGGAAGGCGTCAATTTTTCAGCGGCCCATTTCCGGGCAAATTGCCTGAGTTCAGCTGCGCTACGCAGGCTCAGCTTGTGCTTAATTTTTTCGCAATGCGTCTCGACAGTCTTACGGCTGAGGTGAAATTGTTCCGCAATCACCCGCGCGCTGTATGAAGCACCGAGCAGTTGAAACACCTGCATCTCGCGATCCGATAGGGACTCGACGCCGATACGTGAGCCGCTCGGTTTTTCTTGCAACGTTCGCTGCACGACAGCTGCAGCGACTCTTTCGCTGAAATATAATTCTCCAGCAAGCACCTTGCGCACTGCTCGCAGCACTTCATCGGTGGCGTTTTCCTTCATGATGTAACCAGAAGCGCCGGCACGAAGCGCGCGCTCGGCGAAAATCAACTCATCGTATTGCGAAAGGACGAGCACCTTTACTTCGGGGTGCTCAACCCGCAATGATTTGAGTAACTCAAGCGCATCGCCGCCCTTCAACCGCAGATCGAGAAGCATCAGATCGGGTTTACGTTGTTCCACGACCCGTTTGGCATCACAAGTATTATCAGCCACGCCAGCGCAGGCGAGATCCGGTTGGCTGTTGATCAACTGCATCAGCCCATCACACAGCACTGGGTGGTCCTCGACGACAGTGATGCGCGACTTCCTCCGAGCTTGGCCTTCCGGTGTCATGGTATGGGACGAACGTGTGCGTCTCCTTGCAGCGGCACACGGCAGGTAACGATCGTGCCTTCGGTGCGATTTGACTGAACTTCACACCAGCCTCCGATGCATTGTGCTCGGTATCGCATGATGCGGAGACCCATTCCATTTGAAGCGGCGCTGCCATCGAACCCCTTTCCGTCGTCTCGTACCGTCAGCGCCATGTTGTCGCCATCAACAACAAGATCGATCTGAACTTTGCGCGCGCGGCCGTGCTCCACCGCATTATGCAGCGCCTCCTGCACGATCCGATAAAGTTGGGCCGCCGCCGGCGCGCTAACCGGGAAGGAGGAAGCGTCCGCTTTCACGTTGGCGGTCACACGGCAATTCCTCCGTACATTCGCGGCAAGCGCTTCCAAAGCCACTTTCAAATCTCCAACTCCATCGGCGCCCTCGAGGCTGCGTGCGGTAAGCCGGGCGTGCCGTGCTGTTTGATTAGCCAGCCGAACGATCGCTGAGGCTTTCTTAGCTTGCGCCGGATGTTCGCCGCGCAGCTCTTGCTCCAGCAGTTTCGCGCTCAGGGCAATGCCCACCAGATGTTGCCCAACACCGTCGTGCAAATCGTAAGCAATCCGCCGTTGTTCGCGGCCGCAACTCTCGATCACCTCGCGCTCAAGTCGGGCCCGCTCGGCGACCTCCTTCTCAAGCAACGCGGTCCTCTGCTGCCTCAGTTGTTCAAGTTCATCGCGCTGCTGCTGGGCTAGAACCTCTGCCTCTTTTCGAGACGTGATATCCAGGCTAACTCCCGTAAGCTGCATCGGTTTCCCATGGTCATCTAGCTGCACGCGGCCACGCGCGGAAATCCAGCGCACACTTCCGTCCTCAAGGACAATCCGATACTCGGCTTCGTAATCTTTGCGCTCTTCGAGCGCCTCCTTCAGCGCCTGCCAGACCTTATCGCGATCATCTGCGTGCCAGCGAGACAAAAGGTCTTCGAATGTGATCCTTCCGGAAACAGGCAAACCCAACTGAGCTCGGCGCGTGCGCGTAATCCAGATTTCATCTTTCTTTAAATCCCACTCCCACATTCCAAGATTAGCCGAGTCGGCGGCTAAGTTGAGCCTCTTCTCGCTTCGTTCCAATTTCTGCGCGAGTTGCGCCGTTTGAAGCATATCGTTACTCAGCTCGTAGCTCATCGCCAGAACAATTCCCGAATATGCGAAGGAGAGAAAAAACGGGACGTTGATGATTCCCCAGATCACGAATGGAACGTGCCACGCCAGAATAGTGCCGAGGATCATGCTGCCGCCGACTACCAAAGCGCGTTGCCGGTCGCCCCGCCGCCAGACGGTAATTGTGGCATCCACAGAAAAGATAAGCAGCAACAGCAGACTGAGATTACTAAGCAGGCCCCAGGGATTCGGCACACCAACCGGTACTGAGACGATCTCGCCCCACCACGAGAAATGGCGGAGGCCTGTAATCACCCGGAAGTTGATATTCGGCGTGGAAATGAAATTGAGAATCAGCACCAGTGTCCGTAGGCCATAGATGCTCCATGCCAGCCATCGTCGTCCGGCACGGAGATAGAGCCGCACGAAAGCCACGAAAGAGAGCGTAAGCACCCATACTGGCACATGGATCCAACGGACGAGCGCAGTGTACTGCCCGACTGTGTTGGCATGAAGCATGGTTAACTCAATGAGCGCGATGACCCCGGCAGCGACAGCGCTACATGAAAACAGCAAATGCGGCCAGCTCTCGCGTTGCTTGCACCAGACCACGAAACAGACTCCCGCGAGCACAAAACACGCACCCGCATTCATCGACCAGACAATAGTGATCCAACTCATCGGATAGGGAACACTAGATCTTCGGTTTTGCTTGTTCGTTCGATCGCCAACCTACCAGAAGATGGGTGGTAAACACGACCATTGCATAAATCTCTAATCATAATAGCTTTGCCAAAGAGCACGACTTTTCTACAGGATCGGCATAGTTATGTCAAAAACGTTTTATTTATTGTTAGTTTTTCTTAACAAAAAAGAACGCCTGCACCGCGCCCAGATCATGATTATCTCGTAACGACGACGCGGCCTGGAAGGTTTGGTTGGCGCAGTCATTTCCCACAAATCTATTTCGAAAATTGCGGGGCGAAGTTTTCAGAAAAATTTCAAGTTGCAGAGGCGAACACGGGATCAGGTGGAAGGCGTTGTCTGCAACGCGTTGCCAGATTAAGTGTGGCCTCGCCTGAGTAGCCTTCAGCACCACCAGTACGCAAAAATGGCTCCGCGATTTCTCGCAGAGCCTTCATGGCTGGAGTAGTTATTATCCTTCCGTCTTTGCGGCCACGGCTCCGCTGGATTCGGGAATGTGTAGGGATAAAGCGTGACTGGCACAACCGGTCGGTTGCTGTTGTCCGCGTCGCAGTTCTTCGGACTCTCCTCGACCAGACAGACCTTCGGAGAAGGCGTGGACCGGTAGCTTGCCAGATTTAGGCACACCGCTGGCTCTTTCCACCCATTTTGCGGCAAGCTCACGCAACTGCGCGCCGGAACTCAGATGAAGCTTATGTTTGATGTTTTCGCGATGACTCTCAATCGTTTTCACGCTCAAACCCAACAACTGCGCGATGTCTCTCGTCCCAAGCCCTGAACCGAGCAATTGGAAAATGTGCATCTCGCGGTCCGAAAGATTTTCAAGTGTGTTGGTCAAGCGCGATGAGTGATTTTTTTTCGACTGTCGCTGCAGCGATTTTTCGAACCTGCTTAAGGCCACCTCGCGACTGACATAAATGCCGCCCTCCACAATATCGCGGATGGCTGTCGGCAGCTTTTCTTTGGGAGCTCTTTTCATCAGGTAACCATTCGCACCCGCGCGCATGACGCGCTCGGCAAAAATGGTTTCATCAAATGCGGAGTACACCAGGATTCGCAGCGCTCGGTTTTCGGCCTTTAGCTGCTTGAGCAATTTCAGGCTGTCGCCGACGCCCAGGCGCAGCTCCGTCACCACTACGTGCGGCTGGCATTCGGCGATCTTGCTTCTGGCGTCGGCGATGCTGTCCGCTTCGCCGCATACCATCATGTCCGGCTGAGAATTTAGATAAGTGCTGATCCCACACCGAAGCAGCGGCTGCTCGTCCAACACCAGGATCCGGATTTTCGCGGGACGTCCGGGAGGCCCAGTCATGCACGTGCCTTGGTTCGCGTTCTTCTCACCAGAAACAAAGAGTTAAGGGCTCCGCGGTTTCCCGCGGAGCCCTCGCGCGCCACCTCGCGCTGTTTGGGAAAATCTCTTATGATCTTTGCTTTATTTCGGTCCTCTTACCCGCGGTATAGGCAATCCACACACCTCTCACCTTTTTTCTCCGGGAACCGCGGAGCAAAGATTCGAAAAAGTTTAGAAATTTTTCGCGAGGGAACCGCGGATTACACGGATTTTACGGATAAGGATTCCAGAAACGTCGCAAAGACAACGCCTCTACGTTAGAGGCGATCGACCCAATTCGGCTTCGCTCAAGACAGGTCCCCCAAGCTTTTTAGGGAAATTTCATCAAGCCATTGCCGATGAGACATTCACGGCGCGTCGTCCGGTGCTAATCGATCTGAAGGCGCAATTCGATGCCGACGCAGCGAAATGATCTAAACAAAGCTCCGGGCCGGCATCGATGCCTCTCAGTGGAAGCGCTTCATAATTTCGCGCAACCGGTCGTGCGGCAGCGCATCGACGCGATGATTATCGCGGCCCGTCATCGAGTGGTTATCGATCAGTGCGTTCACGACTGCTTCTTCCGTCGCTTGCACCACACCTGCGAAGAGCGGGTCCAGTAGATCATTGGGAATTGTTTGCACGTCATGGGTGATTTGATCGGGATTCGCGACGTTCGGATTCGCAGTTGAAAAGGCGACGAACAAATCACCTGAGCCATTTCCGGAAATTGATCCCGTCCGTGCGAGGCCGAGCGAAACGCGGCGCGCGAGCCGCTTTAATTGAGTTGGCAGCAGCGGTGCGTCGGTCGCAACCACCGCGATGCAAGAGCCGCTCTCTTTTTTGTAGACTTCGCCGGGAATCTCCTTATCCACCGGTACACCCGCGATGGTGAGCTGTGGCCGGCGACCGAAGTTTGCCTGTAGAAACACGCCGACGATGAAACTCTGCGGCGGAGCGTCTTTCGAAATCCGAATGTCGATCTTGCGCGAAGCGGTCCCATTCCCTCCCTTGAATTCATAGCAAATCATGCCAGTGCCGCCGCCGACGCTCCCCTCTTCGATTATACCGCCATGCGCGGTGTCGAGCGCGTGCCAGACATCTTCTGGTTTGACGTGAAACCCATTAATATCATTGAGCCAGCCGTCCCATGTCTCGGCAACAACAGGCAAGCTCCACCAGTATCCGGTCTTATCGGCGGCGCCGTGCTTAACCCGCCAGGCAATGACTGCATCGCGCGCGACACCCACGCTGTGCGTATTCGTGATTATGATCGGCCCTTCGAGGAAACCGCTCTCCTCGATCCATGGTGTGCCGGTCATTTCACCGTTGCCATTTAGACTAAAGAAGCCTGCATAAACCGGATCGTTAAGTGATGCAGGGCCGCGAGGCAGGATCGCGGTAACGCCGGTACGCACAGGCCCCTTGCCAACTTCAAGTTTTCCTTCGCCACTGATCAAGGTCCTATAGCCGACTTCCACGCCGGACACATCGGTGATGGCATTGAATTTTCCCGGAGTCCCTTCGAACGGAATCCCGAGATCGCGTGCACGAATGATTTTTGCCTGAATCAGCGGCGGCGGTGACTTAATTGGCTCACGCGCGAAGGAATCGAGCACGATCACGAGCAGGAGCACGAAGGTCAAGCGTGCCATTGGTCTTCTAAACATGAAGAAAATGTCCAGCGCTCAACGTCCAACGTCCAACCCTCAATCAAAATCACACAAATCTGATTGTCCATATCCGTGTCGTCCGCGTCGATTCTGTGGCAGGATTCTATTTTCTGTTTCACGTATGCGCTGGCGCATTTAGATTGAACGCGTGAGTTACGAGGTTTTCGCCAGAAAATACCGGCCGCAGATCTTCGATGATCTGGTAGGGCAGATCCACGTCTCGCGCACGCTGAAAAACGCTGTCGCGCAGAACCGGCTTGCCCATGCCTACCTCTTTGTCGGACCACGTGGCGTCGGCAAAACATCGACTGCACGTATTTTGGCGAAGTCGCTCAATTGCATCAAAGGCCCGACGGTCACGCCATGTGGCGAATGCGACAACTGCCGGGAAATAGCCGCGGGCAACAGTCTCGACGTCATCGAGATCGACGGCGCTAGCAACAACAGCGTGGAAGACGTGCGGCAGTTGCGTGAGAACGTTCGTTATGCGCCGGCCAAGGGCCGTTACAAGATTTATCTGATCGACGAAGTGCACATGCTCTCGCCGGCGGCGTTTAATGCGCTCTTGAAGACTCTGGAAGAGCCGCCGGAGCATGTGAAATTTATTTTCGCGACTACGGAGCCACAGAAAGTTCTGGCAACGATTCTGAGCCGCTGTCAGCGGTTCGATCTGCATCGTATCCCGGCGAATCTGATCGCGCAGCACCTGCAATTCATCGCCGGAAAAGAAAAGATCACGCTGGAGCCCGCGGCAGCGCACGCAATCGCGCGCGGCGCGGAGGGCGGGTTGCGCGATGCAGAATCGATGCTCGATCAGCTCGTCGCATTTTGCGGTAGCAAGATCAGCGAGAGCGATGTCCTTAGCGTTTTCGGATTCACCAGCGAACAGACGGTCATCGATCTTACGGGACAAATTTTGCAAGGAAAAACACCGGACGCGATCGACCTGCTTCATCAGCAAAGCGAAAACGGAAAGGACATGATGCGGCTCATGTCAGATCTGATCGCTTATCTGCGCGATCTGCTCGTCTTCAAAGCAAAACCCGACGCGCTTAAGGAAGATGTCGACCCTGACGTGCAAAAGTCGCTCGCCGCGCATGCGGAATTGATTACCACGGATCGGTTGCTCGACCTGATCGACCAGTTTGCAGCCGCAGAAGGCCGCATGAAATGGGCGCCAAACAAAAAGCTGCATTTCGAAGTTGCGATCATTAAGGCGATCCAGAGTCTGGGACAGGCGACTCTGGACGAGGTTATCGAAAAACTGGGTGAGCTTCGCGATGGTGGTAAAGCACGATCGGCGACGCCTTCTCCGCAACCTGTAGCCGAGGACGCTGTCCGCGGCGGGCGGGAACGATTGGCGCAGAAAACCGGGGTCAACGACCCTGGCTACAGCGAAGCGCGCGTGGAGGAAAAAGCTGAGCCTGTTGACCCTGAAAAAATTTGGCGGCACGTCCTCGGAAAGATTCCCCCGAAAAGCTTTTTGCGAACGCTAATTGACTTAGTTCGTCCGATTGGAATCGAGGGCCGCAATTTTTTACTGGCTCATTCGCCGGATGACAGGCCAAAGGTTGAAGCGCTTGCCAGCGCAAATAATCGGCGGCAGCTGGAAACGCTGCTCAGAGGGGCAAGCGGGCGCGACTGGTCAGTGAAATTCGTGGCGAAAGATGGAATCCTTCCGGCCACTACTGATGCAGCGAAACCAGTGGGATCGTTCAAAGACGACCCGCTGATCCAGCAAGCCATCGAACTATTCAAAGCTGAAGTAACACAAGAAGGGTAGTGCGTAACCACCGGTCGCGCCGCAACAACCCATGAATCTAAACAAATTAATGAAGCAGGCTCAGAAGATGCAGGAGCAAATGACGAAAACACAGGCTGAGCTTGAGAAACAAACTATCGAAGTGAGCGCCGGTGGCGGGAAGGTGAAGGTTACGGCGAATGGCGCGGGTGATATCATCGCGATCAAGATCGACAGAGAAGTAGTCGATCCAGACGACGTCGAATTTCTCGAGGAAGTAATTCTCAGCGGCGTCAAACAAGCCGTCGAGCAAGGCAAGGCGCTTGCCCAATCGGAAATGAGCAGGATCACCGGCGGCTTTCAGATCTAACCACGAATGGACACCAATAAACACGAATTTATGCGCCAATTCTTTGGGACAGCAGTGGGCAAGAATTCACAAGACAATTCGCTCCCACTCTAGTTTGGGCCGCTTAAAATTCAGGATCACTCCGACACGCGAATTTGTGATCCGCAGATAATTCAACATCAGTCCCTTTTCGTGGTCAGTGATCCGGTCAAGCACCTTTGTATCCACGACGATCGTATCAAAAGCGATCAGATCGGGAACGAACAGGCCAACTTGCCGGCCCTTGTAGAGCACATCGAAGGAAGGTTGCTGGCGAAACGGAATCTTCCGCAGACCAAACTCAACGACCAACGCATTTTCGTATGGCTTCTCGACGAGCCCGTGGCCGAGCGTGTTTAGAACTTCGATTGCGCAACCAACGATTTGAAACACCTCATCTTTGAGTAACAGCTTCTCTCATTTGTGTCCATTCGTGTTCATTCGTGGTTAATCTTTTCAGCGCCGAAGTACGGCTGTAATTTTTCCGGAATTCGCACGGAACCATCCGGCTGCTGATAATTTTCAATCAACGCGGCGAACAACCTCGGTAACGCCAATCCCGAAGCATTTAAGGTATGGCAAAACCGGTTTTTTCCATCGCGATCCTTGAACCGAAGCCGCATCCGGCGCGCTTGGAAATCTTCAACATTTGAACAGCTCGAAACTTCAAGAAATGCATCCCGACCGGGCGACCAGACTTCGATGTCGTAAGTCTTAGCCGAGGCAAACCCCAAGTCACCGGTGCAAAGCTCGACCACTCGATAATGCAGGCCGAGCAGTTGCAAAACTCGTTCGGCATCCGCAGCTAGCGACTCAAATTCTTCGTATGATTTCTCAGGCGTTGTGATTTTCACCAATTCTACTTTGTCGAATTGATGCACTCGAATGATCCCACGCGTCTCGCGTCCCGCCGCTCCGGCTTCGCGCCGGAAACACGGCGTATAGGCAACGAACTTTTTCGGAAGATCGGCAACGCTCAGGATCTCCTCCCGATAGAGGTTCGTTAGCGGAACTTCCGCAGTCGGCGCAAGAAAAAGTTGATTCTCTTCCAAGCCGTACATGTCCGCTTCAAACTTCGGAAGCTGCGATGTGCCGATCATGCAATCGCGTCGGACTAAAAATGGTGGGCTAACCTCGAAGTAACCGTGCTCGCGCGTATGCAGGTCGATCATGAAATTGATGAGCGCGCGTTCAAGTTTTGCTCCGGCGCCAGTAAAACAGATAAAACCGCTCCCGCTTAGTTTTGTCGCCCATTCGGGACTGAAAAGATTCAATCTTGCGCCGAGCGCGACGTGATCAGCCGGCTTGGTAAGTCGCGGTTTCTCGCCCCAGCTGCGAACGACCCGGTTTGCGCTGGGATCTTTGCCAATTGGAACGCTCTCATGTGGCAAGTTCGCAATTTGAAGAAGCAGATTGTTTTGCTCGGCCTCGGCAGCAGCCGCTTGCACATTGAGGCTAGCGATCTGATCGCCGATTTCGCGAACGCGTTCCTGCAACTCATCGGCCGCTTCGCCTCGGGCAAGTTTTTTGCCGATCTCCTTGCTCAGGCGGTGGCGGTCGGCATTCAACTGTTGCAGCACCGTTTCCAGTTTGCGGCGTTCCGCATCTGCACCCAGGACCTCATCGATTTTCGCTTCATCGCCGCCGCCGCGCGTCGCGAGTCGCGCACGCACGAAATCGGGCTTCTCTCGAATCAGACGAATGTCCAGCATGGCGCAGTATGAATGACGAATGTCTAATGTCTAATGACGAAGGAATGACGAAATCCAAACATTAAATGCGCATCACGAGGGCTCTTTGTGCTTCGTCACTCGTCATTGTTTCGTCATTCGTCATTCGAGCTTCGTCATTTGGTTATGGCTGAAGCCCGCATGTGACAACAGCTCGCCTCTGACGATATTCTTCTCGTGGAGAAGTTAGATCTGCTTGCTGTCGCGCTCGGTCTCGCCGCGCTTGCCGGTATCAATCTCTATCTGACTGTTTTCGTTACCGGACTCGCCATTCATTTTCACTGGATCACGCTGGCGCCGCAGTACCAATCGCTGGAGGTCCTCGGTAATCCGTGGATTATTACCATCGCCGGTATTCTGTATTTCCTGGAATTTTTCGCCGACAAGATCCCCTGGGTGGATTCTATCTGGGACGCGGTCCACACCGTTATTCGCCCGATCGGCGGTGCCTTGCTCGCAATTCAGGTGCTCGGCCATCCAAGTCCCGCGTTTACGGTAATCGTCGGATTGCTCGCCGGCGGCACGAGTCTTGTTGCGCACACCGTAAAAGCAGCGACGCGTCTCGCCAGTAACACTTCGCCAGAACCATTTTCGAACATTGGGCTAAGCCTGGGCGAGGACGCTGCGGTCCTAGGCGGACTAGCTCTCGTGCATTTCAATCCAGTGCTTGCCCTGGTCATTTTTCTAATCGGTATCGCTGCCTTCTTCTATTTTGCGCCGAAAATCTTGCGGGCTATGAAAGCGAAAATCTGGCTAGCCTGGAAAAAATTAAATGGACCAGCTGAGCGGGGCCTGTCAGTGGAATTGCCGGTTACATTGCCGACGCGACTAGCGTCCGTTTTCGCGCACGAAAATGTATTAGGCGAAACGATCGCATGGGCTGCGCCGTGCATCAGCGGGCGCGGCCACCGCATCCCCGCAAACCTTTTTGGCGCGCTCATCGCCACGAACGAAGAACCGCGCAGACTCATCTTCGTGGCCCGCAAAGGGAGACGCCCATTTGCGCGCACCATTGATATGGAGGACTTGGTCGTAGGTCGTGAGCCGCGATTTTTGTTCGAGAACCTCATCGTCTCACCTGCTGGTGGGCAGGGCCCAAAATATTCGTTCATTTTTCCGCGACAGGATGCAGCGTTCGTTGATCAGATTGTTCACCAATTGCGAGAGCGGCTGCGCGAACCTGCGTTGCAGGAACAAGGAGCGGCGATTTCTTGATCGCAATGTGTTCAGCGCCAAAGGCGCATGATTCACGGCTCAGCCTGGGGCAGCGCCCCAGGATTGTGCCATTAAAGACGTTAGCGCTGAAAGCGCGATTCATCTTCTGTCGCCTGGGATGAGAACATGCGCTTGACTGACTCGCGCTTTCAGCGCTCGGCTACTTGGGGAATTGGATGCCTGGGGCGCTCCCCCAGGCTGGGATTGAGATCGCGCCTTTGGCGCTGAGATCCATAGCGCGCTAAGCTAAGTTAGATCACGTCTGCTGCTATCGCGCGCGGCGACATGTCGCCACTTTCAAAGCGCGGACATATCCGCGCACTCCAAAGCGACGCGTGACATTCGACCGTGCTCTCCTCATAATCTGCCCGTGAGCGCTCTCGCAGAACGCTACGCGCAGACGCGCGATACCGCTCGTGTACGTGAACGCGCGCTTTTCGTCTCGCCGCGCATCCCATCCGAGCTGGAGCTGCAAGCGCGCTGGTTTGCCGGAGATTTCGGCAAACATTTTGTCAGCACTGCTGGAGACCAAATCGATGTTGTCCAATTCGGCACTTGGAACCGCGAAGCTGGTCCTGACTTTCGCGATGCCGCAATTCGAATAAATAGCAGCGAGCCGGTTCGCGGCTGCATCGAGATTGATCTGCTCGATCGCAGCTGGGAAACACACGGTCACGCGATCAATCCAGCGTTCGACACGACTGTGCTTCACGTTTTTGTCGAAAGAAGCGACCGCGAATTTTTCACGCGGACGAAATCGAACCGCAATATCGCGCAGGTGTGCATCGACCCCACGACGCTGCCCGAGGCATTTGCTGCAAACGTCCCGCTCGCTCGGCCGGGGCGCTGTCAGGCACCGCTCAAAGATTTGCCGGCGGAGCGCGTATGCAGCGTGCTGGATGCCGCAGCGCAATTCCGTTTGCGACAAAAAGCCAACCGGATTCGCAACAAGATCGACACCCACGGACGCGACGAAACGCTTTTTCAGGAGATCGCGAGTGCGCTCGGTTACAAGGAAAACAAGCTTCCCTTCACGATTCTCGCGCAGCGGTTCCCGTTAGGATTGCTACGTGAAAATACTTGCCATTGCGAAGCATTGCTCTTTGGCGGAGCCGGTTTCCTGGAGACATCCGATCTCGACATCTATAAAAAATCGGCACGCGAATATGTGCGGCAGCTATGGGACGGCTGGTGGCCCCATCGGGATGAGCTGCAAAGGTTAATCTTGCCAGCCAACAGTTGGCGGCTGAGCAGCACGCGGCCAGTAAATCACCCGCAGCGCCGGCTCGCCGCACTAGCAGTCCTGGCGCGCGATTGGTCGCGTCTGCAGCGGGCTTCAGGAAAGAGCAGCGTCGACGCGGCGAATGATTTCTTTGAAGCGCTTGAGCATCCGTTCTGGAATTTTCATTACACACTTACAGCCGCTGCATCGCCGAAGAAAATGGCGCTCATCGGCGAATCACGCGTCGCCGACATTCTGGCGAATGTGCTGTTTCCCTTTTGGGTGGCACACGATCTCCAGGCTTCGAGTCCGCCGACCACGCGTCTTTGGGATGAATACGCAAAGCTGCCAGCACAATTATCGAATAGGCGGCTCGAAACAGCTGCCACACGTCTTTTTGGAAATGATTCGCGCCGACAACAATTTCTGAAAACCGTCGCGCACCAGCAAGGTCTGCTTCAAATCTACGAAGATTTTTGTATGGAGGACAATTCCGATTGTGCGCAATGCCCATTCCCGGAGCAGATGAGGAAATGGACCTAATCGTTAAAAGCGTTGAAGCGTTGAAGCGTTGAAGCGTTGAAGCACCAAACCACAACCGGCATTGTCATTCTGAGCGAAGCGAAGAATCTCTGAATTGATGTTGTCGGCAGGTTGAAATCACAGCCAGCTTGTTTCGCGGAGCCTGTCCTGAGCGAAGCCGAGGGGCTCACCATGACAGATCAGGACACGTTTCAACTAAAACATTGTGCAAACCCATTTATCGGGCATACTCTCGGCGCGATGCACCCCAGAATCGTAGGGCGTCCGCCGCGGATGCCGGTTTCCCCAAGGTTGGCGTTTGACACAAACGCCCTACAGCAACGGCGATCCCACCGCGGCTTCACTCTCATCGAGCTGCTGGTGGTTATCGCGATCATAGCGATTTTGATCGGGCTACTCTTTCCCGCCTTCAGCGCCGTTCAAAACCAAGCCAGACAAACGCAGGCCAAAAACGATCTCACCCAAATCGTCAACGCGGTGAACGCGTTCTACACGGATTATGGGAAGTATCCTCTAGTCACCGCAGACAC
>WNEX01001055.1_pt1 | contig 13249 bp, 9 predicted proteins | sample 5399841 | NCBI WGS metagenome assembly WNEX01 (sample SAMN13153337, study PRJNA577476) | soil metagenome | isolation source: 40 cm grassland meadow soil 2 days after 1st rain plot 5 | place: USA:California | collected 2015-09-18 | reverse complement strand
ATTTATGCAAAGCGTTCATAGGGTTTTAGCAGTGTTGGTGTTGGCGGGAGTACTGCTAAGTTCGCATGCTTACGGACAAGGCGGCGCGACAGGAGCTATCAGCGGCGTAGTGTTGGATACAAGCAGCGGGTCGGTGGCCGAGGCGGAAGTCCAGATTATCGATACGCGCACGGAATCGCTGACACGCAAGGTTTCGACGAACGCGGACGGATCGTTCGTCGTGCCGCTGCTGCCGCCGGGGACGTACATCGTGGTAGTGAACAAGTCCGGGTTCGCGGAAGCCAAAGCCTCTGGCATTGAAGTGCGCGTCACGGAGACAACGAAAGTGACCATGACCCTGAAGCCGGGCGCAGTGAGCGAGAAAGTGGAAATCTCCGCGCAGATCACCAGCGTCGAGACGACCAACGCGACGACCGGGCAATCCCTTGGGACCGAAACCGTGCGGGAGCTGCCACTGGCCACGCAGAACTATCAGCAATTGTTGACGCTTTCGACGGGCGCGCAAAGCGAACTGAATGCTTCCGCGCAACTCGGGCGCGGCAACGTCCGCGTCATCGTGAACGGGCAGCGCGAGGACAACAACAACTACTTGATCGAAGGCATCAGCGCGACCGACTACAACGTGGCGCAGTCCACCAATGTTCCTTTGCCCAACCCGGACGTGATCCAGGAATTCAAGGTTCAGACCTCGCTTTATGACGCGAGCCAGGGAAGAAACGGCGGAGGAAACGTCAACGCGATTCTAAAATCTGGATCCAGGGAATTTCACGGTGATGCCTACGAGTATTTCCGCAACGACGTTCTGAACGCAAACGAGTATTTCTTGAATGCCGCCGGCCAGAAGCGCCCTCCGGTGAAGCAGAATATTTTCGGCGCCAGCCAGGGCGGTCCCGTCGGCAATGAAAAATACGGCTTCTTCTTCGTGAACTATCAGGGAACCCGGCAGCGCAGCGCCCTCTCGCCCGGCACGCAGATCAACAACTCGGCACTTCCCGTGCTTCCCACTGACCGCTCTGCGGCTTCGATTGCGGGCGCGTTCAGCACTTCGGATTTTCCACTTACCGCAGCAGACATCGATCCTGTGGTGCTCGCCCTCTTGAATTTCAAGAGCAGCCAATTCGGGAGCAGCCCCGGTGGATTCCTCATCCCCACGATCCCCGGCACGCCCGGCGGCACAGGTTCCTTCATCATCAGCAAGCCTGGAAAATACTCTGACGACCAATTCACCACGAACTGGGATCGCGAATTTCGGGGCGGCCAGGACAAAATCTCCGCCCGCTTCTTCTTCTCCAATTCGGAATCTTTGCTCCCCTTTGGCGCCGGCGGGCTGCAGGCTTCCCTTGGCGGCACCCTCTCGAGCAGTATCAGCGCCACCGACCTCAACTTCCCGTATGACCTTCCTCTGAAGGGCCGGTTCTTGACCGCCAGCGAAACGCATCTCTTTTCACCCACGCTGGTCAACGAATTCCGCTTCGGCTATGTGCGCATCGGCTATAGTCTCGTCAACATACCGCCGGTCACCGCCAGCGATTTGGGCATCATCCGGCCAACCAACGCCGTAACCTCATCGATCTACAAGTTCAGCATCTTCGGTGCCGGCTTCCAGTTGGGTCCCACGCCCCCTGCGGACCAGTTCCAGACGCAGAATAATTACAGCATCGTGGACACCGCGAGTTGGGTCAAGGGAGTTCACGTATTCCGCTTCGGTGGTGAATACACGCGCGTCAATCTCGACAAGCTCTTCCCGCAGGTCTTTAACGGCCAGCTCTTTTTCTTCAACACTTCGGGAGGGGCCAACGCGTTCCAGAAATTCCTGATCGGCGCTCCTGATGGCAGTTTCGGGGGCGGCGGCGTGTTCGATCACGAGTATCGAACCAATGACTTCGCCTTCTTTGGCCAGGATGATTGGAAGGTCCGCAAGGACTTGACTCTTAACCTCGGCCTGCGTGTCGAGATGCTCGGCGCTTTCAAAGACAATAAATGCCATATTGGAAATTTCGATCCCAACCTTGGCGAACAGGGACAATACCCTTTTATTTACGGCGGTTGCGTCAAGGGATTGAATACGGCGGGATTGATCCCCACGGGCAGTGATTCGACTTATAACAACGACTACGCGACAGGTCTCGGACCACGACTCGGTTTCGCATGGGATTTGTTCGGCCATCACAACACTACACTTCGCGGTGGTTATGGCATCTACTTCGTCCGCGAAGATGTAGGTACGGCTGACCAGCTTTCCTTCCAGGCGCCTTTCTTGCCCGTGGCGTTCTCACCTGGCTTACCGGGCTGCCTTGCAACGTTCTTTTCCCAGGTCAATGTTCCGGCGAAATGTATTCCGACGGGCTTCACTTCCAATCCCAACGGTTTGCCGCAAAGCGGGACGTTGGACCCCAACTTCATTCCCTGCCTGGGCGTCTTCGATTCGTTTCCGGGAGGCAGTACGAGTGGGTCGCCAAACTACGTCTGCAGCGCCACGGGCCTCGGTTCGATTCCCTCGCAGTTTCTATTCGGCCTTGTCGTGCCGCGCAAATTCGTCGCGCCCAATACGCAGCAGTGGAACTTGACGGTGCAGCGCGCGCTCGGCCATGACTGGGTCCTCGAAGTCGGCTACGTGGGCACCCACGCCGTCCACTTGCGCGAAACACGCACAAACGTGGAGGCTCGCATCGCAACGCCGGCGGACCCCATCGTGCTGACCGGCACAGGAGGCGTGAAGTCCACGATCACAACGACTACGTTTTTGAATGGCCCGGCGCGGTCGAATCTGAATAGTATTAACGGCTATAACGGCATGCAGATCTTTGCCGACGACGCCTATTCGCATTACCACTCGCTTCAAACGACAGTGTCGCGCCGCTGGTCCGCCGGTTACTTCCAGGCGGCCTACACCTGGTCGAAATCCACCGACGCCACGTCCAGCGGCAACACCGCTCTCAATACGGCGTTCAACGATGAATCGGATCTGAAAAACTCTCGTGGCCTCTCGGACTTCGATCGCAAGCATCGTCTCTCAGTCAGCTACCGTTATGACTTGCCCTTCTTCAAGGAGGCTACAGGTACCAAAGGCATTCTCCTCAGGGACTGGACCGTCAGCGGAATTACCATCTTCCAGTCGGGCGCGCCATTTTCGGTCATCGATTCTTCCGCGGGAACTGCATTCGTCGGTGGCGGGCTGGCATCCGGCACTGCCGGGGCCAGCCTCGCGCCCGGTGGCTCGATCGCCGCCGGTCTTACGAGCGCAGATATTCATACGCGCGTGAATAATGGCTACCTCAACCCCGTGAACTTCGTGCCCGCGCCGCTCGTGGATGCCGCTGCCTGCAATAGTGACCCGACCTCCAACTTCTGCACATCGCTGTTCGGAGATCTTGGACGCAACATCTACCGCGGACCGCACCAGCAGAACTGGGATTTTTCACTCATCAAGAACTTCAATTTGACGGAGCGACAGTCCATGCGCTTTACGACGGATTTTTTTAACATCTGGAATCATGCCAACTTTGCGAACCCCGGCAATGGCACGGCCACGGACGTGGAGATCCCAGGTTCTTTTGGCAGGATTTTCTCGACCGTTGGGACGCCGAGGCTGATTCAATTTTCGCTACGTTACGCGTTCTAGTTCGTCAGATTTCAAGTATGAATGGCAGGGCACTCGCCGCGGCAAGTGCCCTGGCTTTGTCCGTCAGGAGCCTAAATAGGCGGCTGCTGGAACAGGTTTGGATCTCCCCAAAGGCCGCTGCTTCCCGCGAAGTGATAAGATTTCCGTGCGGACCAAGCCATGACACGAATCGCATCACGCGTTTCTCAATTGAATGGTGAAGGCGCGCTGGCCGTGTATTCGCGCGCCAAAGAACTCGAGCGCCAGGGGCGTTCGATCATTCATCTGGAACTAGGCGAGCCGGATTTTCATCCGGCGGCGCCGGTGGTCGATGCGTTGCGGAGCGCAGTGGCAGCGGGGCGCGACCGGTATTGCTCCACGCGCGGTGTTTCGGCTTTGCGCGAGGCCATTGCAGACTATTTGAAGCGCACGCGCAGTGTCGATGCGACTGGGGAGCAGGTGATTGTGGCGCCGGGATGCAAGATGGCGCTCTCGCTGGCGATGATGGCGTTGATCGAGCCTGGCGACGAAGTGCTTTACCCCGATCCGAGTTTTCCGATTTATCCGTCGTTTGCCCGCGGGCTGGGAGCGACGGCAGTCTCTTATGGACTGGAAGAGAAAAACAAATTCCAGCCTGACGTGAATGAGATCACGCGAAAAATCACGCCGCGAACGACCGTGCTGATCTTCAATTCTCCGAACAACCCGACGGGAACAGTTTTCAGCGACGAGGTTTTGCGGAGACTCGCCGGGCTGGCCACGAAGCACGATCTTTGGGTTATGGCTGACGAAATTTACGCGCGCATTCTTTTCAGCGGGGAATACAAATCCATCCGGTCGCTTTCCGGCATGGCGGAGCGCACGGTGATCATTGACGGATTTTCGAAGAGCTTTGCCATGACTGGGTGGAGGCTGGGGTATGCCGTGGCACCCGTGGAAGTGATTGATGCCATGGACCTGCTGGTGCTGAACACGTTTACGTGCGCAGCGGAGTTTACGCAGGTGGCGGCCATCGAGGCTCTGCGCGATTCTACAAATGCCGTCGAGGCGATGGTTGCGGAATACCGCAAACGACGGGATCTGTTCGTTGCCGGGCTCAACCAAATCCCCGGGTTTCGCTGCCAGGTTCCGGACGGGGCTTTCTATGCGTGGGTGAGTATCGAGGATACGGGACTCTCGGCGGAAGAAGTGCAGAAGCTCTTGTTGGAAGAGGCGGGCGTGGCGGGAATCGCCGGGGCGGCGTTTGGCTTGGGCGGGAAAAACTATCTGCGGTTCTCGCTTGTCAGCGCCAGGAACCTGCTTGAAGAAGCCCTGGAACGCATGCTGCGCGTTTCGGTTCGCTGGCGCGCCGCGGTTTCGCGCTAGTTGCTGTTTTTGATTTGGAGCGAGCACGCAGGAGCTGATGTGCGATTGCGAAGAATGAAACGTTTGATCCTTTCTTGCCCCGTTCTGCTGATAATGCTCGCGGGGACCAGTTCAGTGCACGCGCAGGCGAGACCTCTGCCCGGCGCAGACTTGCAGAAAATCTACGACCGCCTGCTAAAGCAGATCGACCGAATCCCTATTTACGATAATCATTCGCACGCAACGTTTCCGGATGACTCCGATATGGACGCCATGGCTTCGCCCCCGGACGAAAGCACCGTGATGCGTCTCCGCGACAGCAATCCGGAATTTGTCGCTGCCGCAAAGGCGCTCTTCGGCTACTCCTACGATGATTTCAAGCCCGAACACGCGAAATGGCTTATCGACAAGAAAAAGGCGGCGGAAGCTGCAGGCGGTACGGCCTACTGGGACAGTATTCTCGACAAAATGAATATTGAGACGTGCCTGGCAAATCGCGTGGCGCTGGCTCCGTATCTCGATCCCAAGCGGTTTCACTGGGTGTTTTTCGTCGATTCGTTTCTGTTCCCTTTCGACAACCACAATCTGATCGCCAAAAACGGCGATATGGCTGTGTACATCCCGCTGCAGGAAAGAGTGCTTCAGCGTTACATGAAGCAGGAAAACGTGAATGGGCTGCCCGCCAATCTGGCCGGATATGAAGCGTTCATTCGTCAAATGCTTGCCGACAATCAGAAAAAGGGCGGCGTGGCCATGAAATTTGAAGCTGCTTACTTTCGCAGCCTGTACTTCCGCGACCCTCCGCGCGAAAAGGCAGAAGCGGTTTATGGACAGTTCCGCGCCGGTGGCGCACCTTCCGAAGAAGACTACCTGACGTTTCAGGATTATGTTTTTCGTGTGCTGATCGATCAAGCGGGAAAACTGAAACTTCCCGTCCATTTTCATAGTGCCGTGGGGATTGGCGATTATTTCAGCCTGCGCAACGGCAATCCATTGAATCTGGAGAACGTGCTGCGCGACCCGCGGTACAGCAACGTGAAATTCGTTCTGATTCACGGAGGTTATCCGTACACGCTGGACATGATTTGGCTGACGGCGGCGAAGAACGTGTACACGGATTCGTCGCTCATGGGTTATTACGTTTATCCGTCAGAACTGAAGAACATTCTCAAACAGTGGACTTCGCTGTTCCCCGAGAAGATTATGTTTGGATCGGACGCCTTTCCATTCAATGATGCCGTTGGCGCGGAAGAGACGTTCTGGCTGGCGGCGCGCTCGGCCCGCACGGCTGTGGCCGGAGCACTGGCCGAACTCGTCGCCGAAGGCGCGTTCACCGAAGAAAAAGCGCTCGAGATGGCACATTTGTACCTGCATGACAATGCTGCGAAGCTCTATGGAGACATGAAATGACCACTTTGGCGAAATCGAAGCACATTGCCTGGAAAAACGTGGAACGCGAGCAATTGAATCCGCTCGTCGATCGCGAAATGGTGGTCGGCGACAGGATCATGCTGGCGCGCGTGCTGTTGAAGAAAGGCGCGCACGTGCCTTTGCATCACCATCACAATGAGCAGGTTACGTACATCCTCGAAGGCGCGCTGAAGTTTGCCATTGATGGCAAGGAAATCGTGGTCCGCGCAGGCGAAGTGCTGTGCATCCCATCTCACATGCCGCACGAAGCCTGGGCCATCGAGGATACCGTGGACCTCGACGTCTTTGATCCTCCACGCGAGGACTGGCTAAATAAGACCGACGACTATCTGAGGCACGGTCGCTAATCTTGAGGGCAACCTCCGAAATCATCTCAGTCCCATTGAATGAGCCGCCCACATAAAACTGCCGCCTGTTTCATTCTTGTCCGTTTTCTGTGAAAGAACATAGACAAAGGGCCACGGTGTTGTTTACCGTAGCTGCGTGGCTGAATCCGCGCGTGAGGTTAGCCCTCGAAGGGGAGTGTCATGAAGAGGTTATTGCTGGCAGCATTGCTGCTTGTGAACGGGAGTGTGGCGCGAGCGCAGATGAGCGCGCCCAATTTTAAGATCGACGGGGGGAATGCTGCTCAAGATTTCTCGGCGACTTCCGCAGCGAAGGCGACGCTCCTCAGTGACCTTGCCGCAGCCGACACGCTTTCCACGCCGGCTATCAAACTGGCGAACCCGTTCGTCGCGCCGGTTGTCGCGACGGCTCTAGCCCTGCCGCTTGATAACGCCGAGCCGGCTTCGCCGTCACCACAGCCGAAGTTTCTTTACGGAAGCCGCGGCGACTATCGCTGGGAATTGGGTCTCGGCGCCAGCTTGTTGAGATTTCAATCGTCGGTCTACAGCGCGAGCGCTGTCGGCATCAACACTTCCGTAGTCTACTTCACAAATGAGTGGTTCGGGATCGAGGGCAATGTCAGCGCCGTTTATGCCCCAACGATTTACGTCAACGAGCACGTGAAGATTGCCACTTACGGCGGGGGTCCAAAGATCACTTGGCGGAAGCAACAGTGGGAACCCTGGCTGCACGGAATTTTCGGCGGCGCACACGCACAGCCGCAGGCCTCAGGATCCAGCCGCAATTCTTATGTCATCAAGGTTGGCGGCGGAGCCGATTACCGCTGGAATCCGCGCATCTCTTTCCGTGCGGAGGGCGACTACGTGCGCACCGGTTTTTTCAGCCAGTCGCAGAATAACTTCCAGATCGCGGGCGGATTCGTTTTCCACTTTTAGAGCCCCGCGGCTTTTTCAAGAATCGCTTGGCAACTAGGCCGCGTCCGGCTACCAGATTTTGCAGGCTTGCTCGCGCACCATCGCCTGGCCCTTCTTGCAACCGAAGGCTTCCGCAAATTCCGCCATATTCGAAAGCGGTCCGTTGCCGCGGAATCTTGGCAGGGGGTGCGGATTGGTGTTGGCCAGCAACCGCGCATATTCAATGCGCTCGTTGGAGCCCCAGACTTGCGCCCATCCGAGGAAAAAGCGCTGCTCCGGAGTGAAGCCGTCTTTGTCCGGCGGCCGCGGCTTGCCCTGAAGTGATTTTTCGTAGGCTGCATACGCGATGGTCAGCCCGCCCAGGTCGGCGATGCTCTCGCCCAAGACCAACTTGCCGTTTTCATGCAAGTCGCCATCAACCACGTAGCTGTCGAATTGATCGGAGACGCAGGCGGCGCGCGCCTTGAAATTCTTCAAGTCTTCCGGGCTCCACCAGTCTTTCAAATTGCCTTTCCCGTCGAATTTGCTGCCATGGTCGTCGAAGCCATGCGTGATTTCATGCCCGATGACCGCTCCCATGCCGCCATAATTCACTGCGTCATCGGCGTTGGGATCATAGAAAGGTGGTTGCATGATGCCTGCGGGGAAAACGATTTCATTCATGCTGCTGTTGTTGTAGGCGTTCACGGTCGGCGGCGTCATCCCCCATTCGGTGCGGTCCACGGGCTTGCCGATCTTGTTCAGCCGGCGCACGAAATCAAATTCCGCCCCACGCACTTGATTTTCGGCGTAGGACCGGCGGTCGATTTTCAGCGCGGAATAATCGCGCCATTTGTCGGTGTAGCCGATTTTCACCGCGAAAGCTTCGAGCTTTGCGGTAGCTTGCTTGCGTGTCTCCGGTCCCATCCACGGAAGTGTTTGCAGGTCATCGCGCAGCGCGGCGATCAAGTTGTGCACCATTTCGAGCGCGCGGGCCTTCGCTTCAGGCGGAAAATATTTCTGCACGTAGACCTGGCCGAGGGCCTCGCCTAGCACGCGATCCGTTGCTTGCACGCAGCGCTTCCAGCGGGGCTGGATTTCCTTCGCGCCGGTCAGCGTCTTGCCGCGAAAATCGAAATCTTCGGCGACAAACTTTTCGGGGAGTCCGGGAGCTACAGCATTCACCAGGTGCCAACGCAAGTAGTCTTTCCAGTCGGCGATGGGAGTTGCGGTCAACCGCGTGTCCAGGGCCTTGAAAAAGTCCGGCTGGCCGACGTTGATCTCCTTCAGCTCCGGATGCCCAGCGGCCTTGAAATAAGCTTCCCAGGAAAAATTCGGAGTGATCGTCTTCAGGTCCGCCAGCATCATCTTGTGATACGTCTTGTCGGGGTCACGAAGGTCAGTATTTTTCATCGAGGCGGTGGCCAGTGCGGTTTCGATCTTCAGAATAGTGGCGGCCTCCGCTGCCGATTGGTCCGCGGAATCTCCAAGCAATTCCAACATCTTCGCGACATGCTTTGTGTAAGCCTCGCGAAGCTGCTTCGATTTGTCGTCTTCCTTTAAGTAGTATTCGCGCTCCGGCAGTCCGAGACCGCCTTGAAACGCTGCACCAATCACCTGAGTGCTGTCTTTGGCGTCCTGCGTCGAATTGAAGCGAAAGAGCGCGCCAATGCCTTGGCTGTGCAAGTACTCGGTTACAGCTTGGAGGTCGGCCACAGTCTTGATTGAGGCGATGCGGGCCAGATCGGGTTCGATCGGTTTTGTTCCCGCCGCGTCAATGGTGGCCGTGTCCATGCAGCTCGCATAGAAATCGCCGATCTTCTGCTCGTTGGAACCAGGTGCGGCTTTAGCGCTCGCAGCGGCTTCCAGAATCTGGCGCAGGTTCTGCTGGTTCTTGTCCGCAAGCTGTGTGAACGAACCCCAGCTCGAATACTCCGGCGGAATCGGGTTGGATTTCATCCAACCTCCCATTGCGAACTGATAGAAATCGTCACAAGGCTTGCAGGTCTTGTCCAGATTTGCGGTATCGAAGCCCCACGAATTTGGCTTGTCCGCCGCTCCTGTGGGCGTGCGGAACCCGGCACCCGCAAGGCCAACCGCCAGAATTCCAATAAACGCAACGATGCCAGCAGCAAGGGAAAATCTTTTTGACATCTCCAGCCCCTGTCTTACAGAGTTTGAAAGCACCGGCAGGTCCTTGGTGAATGACTCCGGCCGTCACATGACCTGCATGTGAGACGGAAGAAATAACAGCCGGGTTTCCCGACACTCGGAATTGCGATTCTTCAGAAAGGCGCGATCAAGAACTAGTGCAGGACCGTTCCATAGAAGGCGCCTTTTCCTCCACGCAAGTCCCGGCCGTAGGACAGAACGATGGTCAGACTTCCCAGGACGCGGACTCTACATTGCGCGCCAGCATCCCAGAGCCAGCGCCGCGAACCGAAGAGACTGGACGAATCGGCAACAGTGCCGCTATCGAGAAAGGGGCCGAGCTTCACGGTGAAGAAACCGTTTTGAAAAAGGTTCTTGTCCATTTCCCAGTTGGCTACAAAAAATCGCCGCCCGAGCGGAGCGGCCCCTTTGCGGCCATCGAAAGTTCCGGCATGGCCGCGAAGCCAAAGGTCGTTGTCGCGCTCGATGCCCAATTCGAACAGCTCATCGAGAGTGGCTTTGCCGGCAATCGCACCGGCGCGGATCTGCGTTTGCATTTCAAAGTCGTCGCCTTTTGCGCGTGGAAACCACTGCCCGAGAAGTACGCCTCGAACCGTAGCAAACGGCCCGAGGCCATTGGCGAACTCGCGGCCCGCCTTCACTTCTGCCGAGGAATCCAGCGTGAAGCGGCGCTCGGGAGCACGGATAAGAGTACGTTTAGCGCGGAGCCAACCGGCAAGGGACATGGTGTCGGTGAAGAATTCTTGCGCGGGAGAGCTCATTGCGACCAAATTCCGAAAGTTGCGATTCGCGATTTCCGCGCCTGCGCTCCAGCTCAAGTGGCCGTTCACGATGGAATGCACTTCCGCTCCAGCAGCGGCGCGGCGCATGTTTAAGTCCGTCAGCGGCGTAACCGCGCCAAGGAAAGTTTGCGATAAATTCCAATTTTCGTTGCGCGCATCGGCATAAAGACGCAACTGCAAGCTGGGGTCACCGTAAAGCGGAAAGGAAAGTGCGAGGGAGAGCCGGCGTTTTTCCGAATCCCATCGCGCGAGCGAGGTCAGATTCACGGCGTCGCGGCCGAGATCGTAAAACTCGGGATAAACAGTAGCGTAAGGCAAGCCGCTCAAGAGCGAAACAACGCCTTCGATTTTCGAGTCGCCCCAACCATTTTTCTCCATTAAGTGCAGAGTTGCGTCGTAGTTTCCGGAGTCTGCCGGTGAGAGCTCCATCCGCCGGCTGGAAAAGATTCCTAGATTGTCCAGGCGCGCTTGGGTTGTGAGCAGAGCGTCGGCCGTCAGAACTTGCGGGGCATTGAACGCTACCGCGCTATTGCGGAGCGATTCTTTAAGTTTCAGGGAAGGTTTGAACGCTACACTTTTTAGGCGCGGCTTGTCTTCCGGATTCCAGTACTTCAAAGCGGCTTCGAGATTGTCTTCCAGAAAATAGATCGTCGCGAGAAATTCGCTCGAATAAGGATCCCGCGGATTCAGCTTAAGCGCCGCACTGAGATATTTTCTTGCCATTCGAAGGTCTTTTTGCTTGTAAGCGACGCCCGCCAGCTCAACTAAAAACCGGGAATCGCCAGGCGCCTTTCGAAAACCCGCGTCAAACGCGAGTTTGGCCTCGTCCCATTTTTCCAAGTGAGCCAAAGCGAGTCCGGCGAGAAAATCGAAATCCGGCGATTGATCCGCAGGACCTCGCGCCAGCTTTGCGGCTTGCTCCCAATGCCCAGCGTCAAATGCGATCTGCGCAGCGGGAAGACGAGCTTGATCGGAAGCGGAATCCTGCGCGAACGCGGAGAAGCCCAGCGCCAACACTGCGATTAGATGAAAGATCACGAAGCCTTTTCGGGAAGAGCCAGCAGCATCCAGTTGCGGTTTGGCCGCCATTGCTTTTCGAAATCCTCGCGTGCGATACGGAGAAGTTTCCCGCGTGCGGGATCGTTGATAAAGACGGCCCCGTTTTGCCAATCGATGCCCGTCACCACCACGTAGTGTAGCGGGGTTTTAGAGCGGCCAGGCTGAAGAGTAGCGATCAGGGGACGTCCCTGCTTGAGTTGTTCGAGGAGATCTTTCCAATCTCCATTAAGGGGAAACACGCGAAAGCCTGATTCCTTGAGATAGCTTTCCATATCGGAAGCTTGGATTCCGCGGACTTTGCGCGAATAAAGGTGCTTCTGGATTGCCGCCGTGTCGGCGCGCTGCGAGTCAATCACAGTGCCATGAGCGTTCCAATATTGCAGGAGCATGGAAATAGAGGCGGACCCGCAACCATCTTGAGTCTGTCTTACGTACGGAACGTCCAGCCAGATTCCGGCTCTTTCCTGGGGCCCCGTTCGAGCCGACGGCCCCAGGAAGAAAAGCAGGAACAGACCGAGTACGATCCGGCTTATTAGAATGATGAATGACTCCAAATTGCGAGTATTAGCGGAGCGCGAGCGCCAGAACAACGATGGCGAGCGCGATCAGGATAATCCACAGCAGATCGCGGTCCGAAATGCGTCCCGCGGCAAAATCACTTTGCGCTTGGCGAGACCGCTCGGCCAGTTTGGCAAGGTCTTCATCGCTTAGTTGGCCGACGGCTTTATCGACCTTTTGATAGTCGATGTTGGCAGATTTGAGCGCTTTTTGCGCCTGGTCGGAAGAAAGAAGCGATCGAACGGCCTCCTCGTTGGATTGGCGCGTCTGGGCGGGCCGCGCGGCGTCTTTGGTCAGGTCGCTCAGGGAAACAACGTGCTGCTTGTCTTGGGCCCTTGCTGAGACTGCCGCCACATCAAACAGAAGGGCAATCGCCAGCATCGACACACACACCTTCACGCGAAAATGCATTCTTCCTCCTATTTTTGGCTGGGAAGAATAGTTTACGAATTGCATTGCGGCGTGACAAGAAACTTTCTGACGAACGTTCTTCGCGGTCAGTCGTCGCTTATTGTACGGCAGTCACTTTGCCGGCAAGGGTTGCTTGTACTTCGTGGCGTCGACCGATTTCCACTCACCCTTGATAATGCCGGCTCGAATCTGCGCGGCGCTCTTCCCTTTGCCGGACTGCTCGAAGGTGTAGAAGTCTTCATAAATGCAGGTGCCGCATCCTGAACCGTGCTTGCTGGTGAAGCAATCCAGCAAACTCTTGTGGCCTTGGCTGCGGTCGCAATGGCAGTAGCCGGGCTGCTGGTAGAGTGCTTTCTTGATTTTTGCGGCGACCGCGTAAGCATTTTGCACAACGGGATCAGCGAAAAGTTCGGGATCCATCGTCGCGGGAAGATCGCCTTGCGGGGCTCGCGTATGAAATGCGGGCACCGAATCATCGGCTGAGGACTGCGGCGAATCCGCGCCTTGGGCCGATTGCGAAGCAGCCCGCTGCGGAACCAGCACTAGCCCGAGCGCACAGCCGAAGAGAATCGCAATCCCCACAAACCTTTGAATCGCAGCCATTCTTGCTACTCCTTTTTGTTCCCAGTGTTCCTGGTTCGTCTCTCGAATGG
>WNEX01001049.1_pt1 | contig 13283 bp, 11 predicted proteins | sample 5399841 | NCBI WGS metagenome assembly WNEX01 (sample SAMN13153337, study PRJNA577476) | soil metagenome | isolation source: 40 cm grassland meadow soil 2 days after 1st rain plot 5 | place: USA:California | collected 2015-09-18 | reverse complement strand
TGCTCGTCGGGCAGTGTGCTCGACGGAATCCTGCTGGAGAAGGCGAGCGTCCCGTCGGCGTCCATCGTGACGGACGTCTTCGAGGTGACCGGTCGTGCGATGGCCACGCAGTGGGGCGTCCCGACCTATAAGTTCCTGCTCATGCCCCACCCGATCGCGAACCTCACGGAGCCCGAGCTCGACCGGCGCGCCCGTGAGATTGCGCCGGAGGTCGTGAAGCTCTTATTGCAGGGTCAGGAGTAGTCCCCGCTCCGTTCCGGCCGCCCTGGTGGTGCCGGAACGGCCATCTCCAGACCATCTGGGGCCCGCTCTTCCGCCGTGACCGGATCCGGTCGCGGCGGGAGCGCGTCGTGCTGCCCGACGGCGACTTTGTCGACCTCGACTGGGTGGACGGTCAGGCACCGCCCGGCGCCCCCCGACTTCTCGTCCTTCACGGCCTCGAGGGCTCCTCGCGCTCGCACTACGCCGTCGGCCTCATGCGCCACGCCGCGGCGCGGGGGTGGCGCGCGCTCACGCTCAACTTCCGCTCGTGCAGCGGCGAGCTGAATCGGCGGTCGCAGTTCTATCACTCGGGTCACACCGACGACCTCGATCACGTTGTCGGGCACCTGCTCGAGCGCGACGCCGACGCGCCGATCGGCGTCGTCGGCGTGTCGCTCGGCGGCAACGTCCTCCTCAAGTGGCTCGGCGAGCGAGAGCTCGACACGCCGAAGCAGGTGGTCGCGGCGGTCGCGATCTCGGCGCCGTTCCACCTCGTCCCGTGCGCGCGCGTGCTCGATGGCGGCGTGCGGAAGTATGTCTACACCGCGAGTTTCCTCGCCTACATGCGGGACAAGGTCCGCCGCAAGGCCGAGCGCGACGCGGACTTCGCGACCCGCGTGGACCTCGAGCTGGCCCTGCGCGCCCGGACGTTCGGCGAGTACGACCGGGCCGTGACCGCCCGCCTGCACGGCTTTGCGGACGAACACGACTACTGGGTGCGGGCGTCGAGCGGACCCTACCTTTCGCGGATCCACCGGCCGACGCTTCTGATCAGCGCCCTCGATGACCCGCTCGTGCCGCCCGATGCACTCCCGAACCCCTCGACGCTGCCGCCGTGGGTGCGCGCCGAGTTCACGCCGCGGGGCGGCCACGCGGGCTTCATCGAGGGGCGCTGGCCGTGGCGCGTCGCGTCCTGGACAGAGCGGCGCGCGGTCGAATTCCTGGGCGCGGCGCTCGCCGAGCGCCGGGGCGTCTACTAGCATGCCGTCCGCGCGGGCGGACGCGTACGGCGATGCGATCGCCACGCGGGGCGCGATCGCGCCGGTGGACGGCCGGCTCAGGCCCGCCGGGAACTGACGATCACCGCTCGGGCGGCCACCGATGCGCCCACGGCTGCGCCGCCTCGAAGGCGGCCGCCGCGCGTAGCACCCCGGCGTCGTCCCGCCATCCCCCGGCGAGCTGCAGCCCGACGGGCAGGCCCGCGCGCGTGAAGCCGCACGGCACGGAGATCGCGGGGAGGCCGACGACGGTGAAGGCGTAGGTCAGGAGCACCCACTCGATGTAGTGCGTCATCGGCTTTCCGTTGATCTCCGTCGGCGAGACGATCTCGACCGGGAAGGGCGGCACCGCGGTGGTCGGCGTCACGAGCAGATCGTAGCGATCGTAGAACTCGCGGACGCGGTGCCAGAGCGCGGTGCGGATCCGCTCGGCGCGCCCGATGTCGGTCGGCGTCAGCGTCAGTCCGTACTCGATGTTCTTCACGAGGTTCTCCTGCATGACGCCGCGCCACGGGCCGAGCTTGTCAGCGTGGCGGGCGACCATGCTGGCGCCGCGGCTCACGTTGACAATCTCGTGGAGGCCGTCGAAATCCGGGTGGGCCTCGTCGACGCGCACGCCGAGCCGCCGGAACACCGCGGTCGCGGCGTGGCAGATCCTCAGCACCTCGTCGTCCACGGGCGTGATCCCGAGGCTCCCACCCCAGGCGACGCGCAGGCCCTTGATCCCGGGCGCCCGCACCGCGCGCGTGAACGCCCGCGTGTCCACGGCGTAGGAGAGCGGCGCGCGCGGATCGGGGCCTGCGATCGCCGAAAGCATCAACGCCGTGTCGGCGACGGTACGGGCCATCGGTCCCTGCACACTCCACGGATCCCACGCGAGCATGGCCGGCCAGACGGGGACGAGCCCGGGCGTGGTGCGGAAGCCCACGACGCCGCAGAACGCGGCGGGGATCCGGAGCGAGCCCCCGAGGTCCGAGCCCTGGGCGAGAGGGCCCAGGCCCGTGGCGAGCGCGACCGCGGCGCCGCCGCTCGACCCGCCACACGTGAGCGCCGGGTTCCACGGGTTGCGCGTCGGGCCGAAGACGGCGTTGAAGGTGTTCGCGCCGGCGCCGAACTCGGGCGTGTTGGTCTTGCCGAGGACGATCGCGCCCGCCGCCTTCAACCGCTCGACGACCAGGGCATCCTCGGCGGGGACGCGGTGCTCGAAGATCTTCGAGCCCTCCGTCGTGCGGATCCCCCGCGTGAGGGTCAGATCCTTGATCGAGACCGGTACGCCGTGGAGCGGGCCGAGCCTGGCGCCACGCTTGAGCGCGCCGGTCGCGCGCTTCGCGTCGGCGAGCGCCTGCTCGGCTGCGACCGTGCAGTAGGCGTTGAGGCTCGGGTTCACCTTCTCGATCCGAGCCAGGGCCGCGCGGGTCACCTCGAGGGGCGAGACCTTGCGATGGCGGATGAGCGCGGCGAGCTCGGTGGCCGGCGTGAAGCAGAGATCGGTGTCGGTCATCGACTCAAGACCCTTCTCGGGTCGAGCGCGTCGCGCAACCCGTCGCCGATGTAGTTGATGGAGAGGACGGTGAGGAAGATCGCCGTGCCCGGGAAGATGGCCCAGTGGGGGGCGAAGTCCAGGTTGTCCTTGGCGTCGAACAGGAGCCGCCCCCAGGTCGGAATATCGGGAGGGAAGCCGAGGCCCAGGAACGAGAGCGTGGACTCCGCGATGATCGCGGCGGCGACGTCGAGCGAGCCCGCGACGATCACCGGCCCCATCGAGTTGGGCAGGATGTGCCGGACGACCTGCCTGAGCGGCGGCGCGCCGAGGCTCCGTGCCGCCTCGACGAACTCCTTCTCGCGGAGCGACAGGAACTGGGCCCGGACGAGCCGTGCAACCGGCATCCAGCGCAGACCCCCGATGACCGCGACGACCAGCACGAAGACCCCGCCCTCGGGCCCGAGCGCCTTCCTCAACGCGTCGCGGAAGAGGTAGACGATCAAGAGCAGGAGCGGGAGCTGCGGCAGCGAGAGGAAGAGATCGGTGATGCGCATCAGCGTGTGGTCCACGGCGCCCCCCACGTACCCGGACGCAGCGCCGATCGCGGTCCCGATGGAGATCGCGATCAGCATCGCCGCGACGCCGACCGCGAGCGAGATGCGCCCGCCGTAGAGCACCCGCGCGAGGAGGTCCTGGCCGAGGTCGTCGGTCCCGAGCGGGTGGCCCCACGTCGGGCCCTTGAGCTTCTGCGTAAAGTCGATCTCGTTGACCGGCAACCGCCAGGCGAGCGGGCCCGCGACGACGGCGCCGACCAGCACGAGCAGGACCGTGGCGCCGATCATCGCCAGGCGGTGGCGCCGGAAGCGGCGGACGGCTTCGCGCCAGAGCAAGGCGCGCGGGGCGGCGAGCGCGACGGGGAGCTTCTCGACGGCTCTCGCCGTCACGTCAGGGTCACCGGTACGAGATCCTCGGATCGAGCCAGCCGTAGAGCAGGTCCGCCACGAGGTTCGAGACCACGACCAGCACCGAATAGACGAACGTGACCGCCATGACCACCGGCGTGTCGTTCGCGAGGATCGAGCTGATCAAGAGCGAGCCGATCCCGGGCACCCGGAAGATCTGCTCGGTGACGATCGCGCCCCCGAAGATGTTGGGGATCTGGAGCGCGACGAGCGTGACGACGGGGATGAGCGCGTTCCTGACGACGTGCTTCACGAGCGTCGTCTTCTCCGGGAGCCCCTTGGCCCGTGCCGTGTTGACGTAGTCGAGCCGGATCACGTCGAGCACCGCCGCGCGCATGAAGCGCGTCATCGCGGCGGCCTGGAAGAGCCCCAGGACCGCGACGGGCATGATCGACTGCCGGAGGTGCTCCCAGTACCACCGCCATCCGATCGCGCCGATGTCGGCGCGGAAGATGAACGGGAGCCAGTCGAGATAGATGCTGAACAGGAGAATGAAGAGCAGCCCCGTGAAGAAGGTCGGCAGGGAGAAGCCGATGAACGCGAGCGTCGTCGCGAGCTGGTCGAAGAGGGAGTAGGGACGGAGCGCGGAGTACGTCCCGATGGGGACGGCGATCATGATCGCCAGAAGCTGCGCCGAGCCGAGGACGACGAGGGTCACGGGGAGGCGCTGGAGGATGAGCGTGTTCACGTCGACGCGGCTCACGAACGAGAACCCCCAATCGCCGCGGAGCATGGACGTGAACCACCGCGCGTACCGCACGGGCAGCGGGTCGTCGAGGCCGAACTTCGCCCGGAGGTTCTGGCGCACCTCGGGCGGCACGTTCGGGTTCGTCGCCAGCTCCTCGAAGGGATCGCCGGGGGCGAGGGCCAGCACCGTGAACAGCACGACGCTGATGCCCAGCAGTGCGGGCATGGAGACCAGCGCTCTCCGGAGCAGGTATCTCGACATGCACGCGTGCGGCTACGCGTGTCTGGACCAGTACGCGAGCGCCCAGAAATCGGAGTCCCAGCCGCTCTTGACGGCGTCGCGCAGCTTGAGGGAGATCACTTGGACCCACGGCCGGAAAACGACCGGAATGACGACGACGTGCTGGATGGCGAGGCCGTTCATCTTGACGAAGAGCGCCGCGCGCTTGACCGGTTCCATCTCGGTCTCCGCCGCCTTCCACGCACGGTCGTACTCCGCATTGCGCCATCGCGTGATGTTCGTCAGCGCCCACTTGTTCTCCTTGGAGGCGATCTCCCAGGAGGTGAACTGGTCCATAAAGCGCTGTGGGTCCGGCCGCGTCATGGTCGTGGTATACATCTGGATGTCGGCGTAGAAGTGCGCATAGGTGTCGGGGTTCGCCGGGTCCGACGAGAAATACACCGACGGCGTCACCGACTTCAGCTCGACGTCGATCCCCGCCTTGGTACACGCCTGCTTGACGACCTGCTGGGTCTTCTGGCGCAGGGGGTTGATCGAGGTCTGGTAGACGAGCCGGAGCTTCTTGCCGTCCTTCGTCCGGATCCCGTCGCCGCCGCGCTTCCAGCCGGCGCCGTCGAGGATCGCGTTGGCGCGGTCGACACTGAGCTCCCACCTCGTGTTCGTCGAGACGAACCGCGAGGGCGCGTTGAGGAAGTTGGCGGTCGCGATCCCGGTGCGTCCGTAGATCTGGTCCTGGACCGACCCACGGTCCACGAGCAGGTTCAGCGCTTGCCGCACGGCGGGGTCCGTGAGGAAGGGGTGCGCGGTCTTCATGGAGGACCGCTCGCCGTCCACCTCCGTCCACGGATCGGTCGTGTTGAGCCCGATGTGCTCGATGTTGCCGCTGGCGACGATGTCGGCGCGCCCCTTGCCGCCCTGCTCCATCCGCTTGAGAGCTTCGTCCTCGACCTGAATGTTCCACGCGTAGTCGTACTCGCCGGTCTGGATGACAGCGCGCGCCGCCGAGACGGCGTCGCCGCCCCCCTTCATCTCGATCGCGTCGAAGAACGGTCGGTTCGGGACGTGGTAGCTCGGGTTCAGCTCCCCGCGCACGATGTCGCCGGGTTTGAAGTCCACGAAGCGGAACGGCCCGGTGCCGACGGGCTTGAGATTGGTCGGCGCCTCGCGCGACTTGTCGCCCTTGTATGCCTGGAAGAGATGCTTCGGGATGATCATCTCGGTGCCACAAAAGGGCGCGGCCCAGAAGGGGGTCGGCTTCTTGAAGACGATCTTGACCGTGTGGCTGTCGAGCGTGTCGATCCGCTCGATGTCGCGATACGAACCCTGCGTGGTCGCTGCGGTCGCGGTGTCCATGACGTACTCCCAGTTGAAGATGACGTCGTCGGCGGTGAACGGCTTGCCGTCGTGCCAGACGACGTTCTTCTTGAGTCGCCAGGTGACCGACGTCCCGTCCTTCGCGACCTGACCGTTCTGAAGGATCGGCACTTCGGCCGCGAGCACCGGGACGAGGTTGCCGTCGGGATCGTACGACCCGAGCGGCTCGTAGAAGATCCTCGAGGCGTCCTGGTCCTTCGTGCCGGTGGCGAAGTGCGGGTTCAGGAGCGTGGGCGCCTGCCACCAGAGCGTCTTCAGGAGCCCCCCGCCGCCGCGCCTGGTCGGGTTGAACGACCACTTCGTCTCCGCCCGGGCGACGCCCGCCGAGGCAAGCATCTGCGCGGCCATCGGCGCGGTCAGCCCCAGGCCGAGCATCGTCTGCACGAAGCGACGTCGGCTCAGGCTTCCCGCCTTCACCCGACCGGTCAGCTCTCTCAGTTCGCGCTCGTCCATGGAGGTCCTCCGCGTCACGACGTCTTGTGCCAGAAGGCGAGCCGCCAGAACGTCGAGTCCCAGCCCGAGAGGTCCATCCCCTTGAGACGGACGCTGGACGCCGACACGCCGTTGCGCCACAGCACCGGGATGACCACGACGTTCTGGATCACGAGGTCGTTCATCTTGACGAAGAGCGCGGCGCGCTTCACGGGGTCGAGCTCCGAGTCGGCCGCGCGGTACGCGCGGTCGTACTCCTCGTTGCGCCAGCGGGTGATGTTGCGGCCCTGCCACTTGTTCGCCTTCGAGGCGATCTCCCACGAGGTGAACTGGTTCATGAAGTACTGCGGGTCCGGCGCCGTCATCGTGGTGTTATACATCTGGAGATCGGCGTAGAAGTGCGGGTAGGTGTCGGCGTTGGCGGGGTCGGAGGAGAAGAAGACCGACGCGACCACCGACTTCAGCTCGAGGTCGATGCCCGCCTTGGCTGCCGCTTGCTTGACGATCTGCTGGGTCTTCTGGCGTGGCGCGTTGATCGACGTCTGGTAGACCATCGTGAGCCGCTTGCCGTCCTTGACGCGGACGCCGTCGGCCGCGCGCCTCCACCCGGCCGCGTCCAGGATCTGGTTCGCCTTCTCGAGGCTGAACTCCCAGCGCGTCGCGCGCGAGGAGAAACGGGACGGGGCGTTGAGGAAGTTCGCGGTCGTCTGACCCTGGCGGCCGTAGATCTGCTCCTGCACCGCCGCGCGGTCCACGAGGAGGTTCAGGGCCTGACGGACGGCGGGGTCCGAGAGCAGCGCGTGGGTCGTCTTGATGCTCGAACGCTCCCCGTCGACCTCCTTCCACGGGTCGGTGGAGTTGCACTGGATGTGCTCGGGATTGCCCGTGGCCCAGATGTTGACGCGGCCCTTGCCGGCCTGCTCGAGGCGCCTCAGGATGTCGTCCTCGACCTGCATGTTCCAGGCGTAGTCATACTCGCCGGTCTGAAGCGCGGCGCGCGCGGCGGACGCCGCGTCCCCGCCGCCCTTCATCTCGAGCGCGTCGAAGAAGGGACGGTTCGGCACGTGGTAAGCCGGATCGAGCTCTGCGCGCACGACGTCGCCGGGCTTGAAGTCCACGAAGCGGTAGGGGCCCGTGCCGACGGGCTTGAGGTTGGCGGGCGCCTCGCGCGACTTCGCCCCCTTGTAGGGCCCGAAGACGTGCCTGGGGATGATCATCCCGCGGTTGCCGCAGAAGGCGTCGGACCAGAACGGCTGCGGCGCGTTGAAGCTGACCTTGACCGTGTGGCTGTCCAGCTTGTCGATCCGGGAGATCTCCCGGTACGAGCCGCTCGTCCACGCGGCCGTGTCGGGATCGGCCACGTATTCCCAATTGAAGACCACGTCGTCAGCCGTGAAGGGCCTGCCGTCGTGCCAGGTCACCCCCTTCTTGAGCCGCCACCTCACCCAGGTGAGGTCCTTGGCGAGGCCCCCGTTCTGGACGGTCGGCACCTCGGCGGCGAGGATGGGGACCACGTTGCCGTCCGGGTCGAAGCCGGCAAGCGGCTCGTAGAAAATCCGGGACGCGTCCTCGTCCTTGGTGCCGTTGGCGAAGTGCGGGTTCAGAAGCGTGGGCGCTTGCCACCAGAGGACCTTGAGCTGGCCTCCGCCGCCTCGCCGCGTCGGAGCGAACGGGTCACCGCGGGGCTGCGCGTCGGCCACGCCGGCAGCCGTCAGCATCCGGGCGGCGAGGGGCGCGGTGAGCCCGAGCCCGATCATGGTGATGACGAATGTGCGGCGGGAGAGCCCACCGGTCCGGACGTCCTCGAGGAGCTCGCGAAGCTGCCGTTCGTCCATGGAGAGAGGCCTCCTCGTTCGGCCCTACCCTGGCAGAGGTCCCGGGCGCCTCACCGCGCGCTCAGCATGCGGACGGCGACCTCGAGCGCTTCGACCATGCTCTCGTGGTTCGCGATGCCCTTCCACGCGCGGTCGAACGCCGTGCCGTGGTCCACGGAGACGCGGAGGAATGGTAGCCCCACGGTGACGTTGACGCCGGAGAGCCCCACCCACCGCTTCGTCGCCTCGTCGTAGTTGAAGCCGAGGGTCTTCACGGGGATGTGCCCCTGGTCGTGATACATGGCGACGACGATTTCGAATTCGCCGCCGCGGGCGCGGGAGAAGAGCGTGTCGGCGGGCAGGGGCCCCGTGACGTTCAGGCCCGCCCCGCGCGCCGCCTCGATCGCCGGCCCGATCGCGGTCTTCTCCTCGTCGCCGAACAGCCCGTCTTCGCCCGCGTGGGGGTTGAGCCCGGCGACGGCGATGCGGCCTCGCGGGATCTCGAGGTCCTCGAGCGTGCGCTGGGCGAGCTCGATGGTCCGGAGGACCCGATCGCGCGTCACCAGCTCCGGCACGCGCCGGAGCGCGACGTGGGTCGTCACGTGGATCACGCGGAGCTCGTCGCCCATCAAAAGCATCGCGAAGTCGCGCGTGCCGGACAGGCTCGCGAGGATCTCGGTGTGGCCCGAGTGGGTCAGGCCGGCCGCCGCGAGCGCTTCCTTGTTGATCGGCGCGGTGACGATCCCGTCGATCGCGCCGGCCTTCGCGAGGTCCACGGCCGTCTCGATGTACGCGTACGCCGCGCGTCCGGCGGCGGCGCTCACCCGCCCGCGGGGCACGGTCGCCATGTCCACGTTGGCGAGGTCGAGGACCTCGAGCGTCCCGGGCTGCCAGCGGCAGTCCGCGACGCGTGTGACGCCGTGCAGGCGGAGCGGCGAGCCGACGAGCGCGGCCGCCTCCGTCAGCGTCGACGCAGCGCCGATGACGACGGGCCGGCTCGCGCGCTGAACCTCGGGCTCGGCAGCCGCGCGCACGATGATCTCCGGCCCCACGCCCGCGGGGTCGCCCATCGTCACGCCGAGGATCGGGTTCTTCACGCCGCCTCCTTCTGGAGCGAGACGAACAGGGCGGGCGGCCCGAAGCCGCCGGCCTTGGTCAGCACCGGCAGCACGGGATGGCCGGGCGCTCGGATGTAGCCGAACGCCAGTCCGGGACGCGGGGCGCCGACGAGGTCGATGCGCGTGGCGCCGAGCGTCCGATAGAATGCGACGGCGGTGTCGCCCCCGATGAGGGCGATGAGATCGAAGGATTCGCTCGCCAGCAGAGAGGCGGCCTCCCGGGCGAGCGTCCGAGCGGCCTCACCCGTGTCGGAGTCCGCCGCATCGGTGGTCGCGAGCACGCGGAGGCCGGCGCGCCGCGCTTCGACGAGCTGGCGCCGCGTCGCGGGATGCAGGCTCCCCGCGACGATCAACCACCGCCCGCCGGGCAGCGGCGTGAGCCCGGCACGGAGACCGAGGCGCGCGGCGAGGGGCTGTGCCAGGCCGGCGGCGCCGGCGAGGAGCGGTACCTGCTCGAGCGTGAGCGCGGCGCCGACGATCGTGTCGAGATCGTCGTCCGTCTCGGCGTCCACCACCGCGATCATTCCCGCCAGCCGCGCCAGACGCGCGGCGAGGGTCGCGGCGCCCGCGCGCACCTCGGCGAGCGGGACCCACGCGAGCGGCCGGTCGCTCCCGGCGCCGATCACGTCCACGACCTGCGCGGACACAGCCCCGTCGACCCGCAGCAACCGATCGAGCACGACGCGGCCCTCGGACGGGAACGCGGGGCAGGCGACGGCGCTCGGGGCGCCGGTCGCGTCGAGGAGAGCCGCGATCTCGGCGCCCACGTGGCCGCGGAGCGTCGAGTCGATCTTCTTGAACCACGACGTCGCCGCCGGCCGCCGCTCGGCGGCGCTCCTCACGCGCGCGGCCGCGGCGGCGCGATCGATGTGGCGCGACTCCGTGTCCACGACGGTGACCTCCGCGGCGACAGGCGCGGCGGGCCAGACCGTGACGGGGACGGGAGCCTGGCCCGCGAACAGCGTCCCCGTGTCGCAGGCGGCGGTGAGATCGTCGGCCACGATTGTGAGGGCCATGGGGCCGCTTACTATAGCAAGGGTTGACGGAAGGTTCACGGAATGTGGGGGTATACTCTCGGTGTTCTGGACCGTGACGATGCTCATCATTGCGGGGCGGGGATGTCGCAGAAGCTGGCGCTGACGGTCGTCATCGCCGTCGCCGCGGCGGTCGCCGGTGCGATGCTCGCGGTCGCGGTGCGGCCGGCGCCGGAGGACGTGACGTCGGGTCCTGTCGTCGCGCGCCGCGCCGAGGACGCGCCGGCGGACGCCCCGGCCTCCGCGCCAGTGGCGCTCAAGCCCCGCAAGGGGCGCGTCCTCAGCGTCGCCCACGCGATGAAGGAGCTCGACCTCATCGCGCCGTCGCGCGCGAAGCTCGCCGAGGACTTCACGCTGCCCCTCGTGGGGGGCGCCAAGCTCCGGCTCGCCACGGAGCGCGGAAAGGTCGTGTTCATCAACTTCTGGGCGACCTGGTGCCCGCCCTGCCGCGAGGAGATGCCGGCGATGGAGCGCCTCTGGCAAGCGCAGAAAGGCCAGCGCTTCGTGCTCGTGGCCGTGTCGGTCGACGTGGACACGAAGAACGTCAGGCCCTACCTCGAGGAGCACAAGCTCACGTTCCCGGTGGGGCTCGACCCGCGGATGGATCTCGCGAACGCCTACGGCGTGCGTGCGGTGCCGTCGAGCTTCATCGTGAACCGGCAGGGCTACCTCACCGCGATCGCACTCGGGCCGCGCGAGTGGGACAGCGACGCGTCCCACTCGCTGGTCGAAGGGTTGTTGCGGTAGCGATGGGCGAGTCGCTCGGGGTTGCCGTCTCGTTCAGCGCAGGGCTCTTCTCGTTCCTGTCGCCGTGCGTGCTGCCGCTTTTTCCGTCGTACCTGTCGTTCATCACGGGCATGTCCGTCGCCGACCTCACCGGAGAGGTCTCGGGGCGGGTGCGGTGGCGGATCCTCGGTCACGCGCTCGCCTTCGTCGTGGGGTTCGCGGTCGTCTTCGTCGCTCTGGGCGCCTCGTTCAGCGCGATCGGCCAGGTCCTGCTCGACTATCGCGACTGGATCCGTCGGATCGGCGGGATCCTCATCGTCGTCTTCGGCCTCTACATCGTCGGCGTGCTTCGAGTCGGGATCCTCGGGCGCACGCAGCAGTGGCAGCTCCGGGAGAAGCCGGCCGGTTACCTCGGCTCCCTCGCGGTCGGTGTCACGTTCGCGATTGGTTGGACGCCGTGTGTCGGGCCCATCCTCGGCGCGATTCTCTCCCTCGCGTCGACGGCCAACGACGTCGGACGGGGCGTCGGTCTACTGACCGCATACTCGGCGGGGCTCGGCGTTCCGTTCCTCCTCGCGGCCGCGGCGCTCGGCCCGTTCTTGAAGTTCTTCAAGCGCTACCGTGCCTTCATCCCGGTCGTGGAGCGGGTGGCGGGTGTGATCCTGGTCGTGGTGGGCGTGCTCGTCGTCACCAACTACTACGTCGTTCTCAACAGCTGGACCATCTCGCTCACGCCCGACTGGCTCCTGAAGCGGCTCTAGCCGCGTGCGCGTCCACGTCAGCGTTCCCGCGACGTCCGCCAACCTCGGCCCCGGCTTCGACGCCCTCGGCCTGGCGTGGACACTCCGCAACGAGGTCGTCGCCGCCGAAGCCGAGGGGGTGAGCGTCGAGATCGAGGGCGAGGGCGCCGCACGACTGCCGCGGAGCGCCGACAACCTCGTCGCGCGCGGCGTGAAGCTCGCTTACGACGCAGCGGGGCGACCGTTCGGGGGGTGCGCGCTCGCGTGTACGAACCGCGTGCCCTCGGCGCGCGGGCTCGGCTCGAGCGCCGCGGCGTGGGTGAGCGGCCTCATGGCGGGCAACGCCCTGCTCGGCGCGCCCTTCACGAAAGACGCCCTCCTCGCGCTCGCCGCGCGCGCCGAAGGGCATCCCGACAACGTCGCCGCGGCGATCTTCGGCGGGCTCACCGTCGCCTGCGCGAGCGGCTCGACGGTGACGGCGGTTGCGCTCCCGGTGCCCGCGGGTCTGCGCTGGATCGTCCTCATCCCGGACGTCACCAACGCCACCGCCGACGCACGGGCCGTTCTCCCGGCGTCGGTGCCCCACGGGGACGCGGTCTTCAACCTCCAGCGCGTGGCCCTGCTCCTCGCGAGCCTGTGGGTGGGGCGGCCACAGGCGCTCGGCGTGGCCCTCGAGGATCGGCTGCACGAGCCCTACCGGCTCCGGCTGTTCCCGTGGATGCCCGACGTCGTCAAAGCGGCGCGCGTCGCGGGGGCCCTCGGCTGCGTCCTGAGTGGTGCCGGACCGTCGCTCCTCGCCGTGGTCGCGGGCGACGGTGCGCCGGTCGCGGCCGCGATGGAGGCGGCGCTGCGCCGCGCGGGAATCCCCGGCGCCGCGCGCGCGTTCGACGTGGACACGTCGGGCGCCCTCAGCCGCGTGACAGGGTGAGCGACGTGCCCGGCGGCGTCCTGCCCGACCACGAGCTTCGGGCCGCCGTCCGCGACGGGTGGGTCCAGGCGGAGCAGCCGATCGGCGACGACCAGTACCAGCCCGCGAGCCTCGACCTCCGGCTCGGCCCGAGCGCGTATCAGCTCCGCGCGAGCTTCCTGCCGTTCCGGCAGACGGTCCAGAGCCGGCTCGAGACGCACGACCCGACCGACAGCGACCTGGTCATCGAGCGGTTGCCGCTCGAGTCGGGCGCGACGCTGCAGCGCGGCTCGGTCTACCTCGTGCCACTCCTCGAGTCGCTGGCGCTCCCGGAAGGGGTGAGGGGCCGCTCGAATCCCAAGAGCACGACGGGCCGCCTCGACATCTTCACACGGGTCATCACCGACGCGACGCCGCGCTTCGACGAGATTCGCCCGGGGTATCAAGGGCCGCTCTATCTCGAGGTCTCGCCGCAGTCCTTCCCGATCCGTGTGCACGCGGGCGCC
>WNEX01001043.1_pt1 | contig 13316 bp, 13 predicted proteins | sample 5399841 | NCBI WGS metagenome assembly WNEX01 (sample SAMN13153337, study PRJNA577476) | soil metagenome | isolation source: 40 cm grassland meadow soil 2 days after 1st rain plot 5 | place: USA:California | collected 2015-09-18 | reverse complement strand
TCGACAATCTCGACGCGCTGCTCGAAGACCTGAAGAAATCGGGAATCGAAATCGATCCCCACCGGGAAGACTACGACTACGGCCGTTTCGCCTGGATCACCGACCCAGACGGCAACCGCATTGAGTTATGGGAACCGCCCAAGCCAAAGGAAGACTGAGCGTGGGGCCGGCGAACCCCACTACATTTCGGGCGCGTTAAACCAGGTTTCACGGAATTGAGGCAATAGGAGACTTAAATCTATGAAAAAGACGGTGCTTACTTTCGGACTGATTTCGGGCGCAATTTCCTCGCTGCTGATGGTGGCCACGCTGCCGTTCGCGCACAGGATAGGCTTTAACAAGGCCTTGATCGTCGGTTACACCACCATCGTGCTCTCGTTCTTGCTGGTGTTCTTCGGCATCCGCTCGTACCGCGACAACATCGGCCACGGCCAGATCACGTTCAAGAAAGCTTTTGCCGTCGGGATCTCCATTACCTTGATTTCATGCATCTTCTACGTCGCGACATGGGAAATTCTCTACTTCAACTTCATGCACGACTTCATGGACAACTACGGCACTGATACGATCGAGAAGCTCAAGGCCTCGGGTGCGAGTCCTGCAGCCGTCCAGGTGCAAGTTCAGCACCTGAAGAGACTCAAGGAGCAGTACGAAAACCCGCTCTTCAACTCACTGATGACGTTCATCGAGCCCTTCCCGATTGGGCTTGCCATCACGCTGATTTCCGCGGCGGTCCTGAGGAAAAAGACGCAATCGCAACCGGCACAATCGCCCTTGCCGGCATCTTAATTGAACCTGTTGCCGCGAATCTGCTCCTTCTTCTCTTAGCGTTGGCGTTCATGAATAAGCCGCGGATACGGCGATTCTGTCCGGTTTATCGGCAAACCGGAAGTAATCCGGATGGTTGCAATGCTTCTCGGGTACGGTCTTCGGCGGTCCGGACTCTTGTCCATGACTGTGAAGACAATCCAGCAGCATCAAGCACCACTGTCAGGCAGCCCGCAAAGAGAATTAGTGAGAAAAAACTATAGTGTCATCACTTTTTACTTTTATTTACTTTCGCTTGAGTACCCGCGGACGCTTTCCTCTTCAATTTGATCTGATTGTACTCAACGGCAGCACGGACGAGATTTTTTAGAGCACGCTCATTAATCTTATCGCCCTCGAAAAGATCGATCGCTCGCCACGCGTTGCCTCCGAAGCCCGCGTTGAAAAGCCTGTCAGGATCCGGGAGGCTCGCCCCGTGGGAAAAGGTAAGCTTCACCTTATCTTTGTGGGCGTTGCCGACCGCGATTATTCCGTCGCGAGACCACACTGGGCTCCCCATCCACTTCCATTCCTCGATGATCTTCCGGTCGGCCTCAAGGATGCTCTTCCGGATGTTGGCCAACGTTTTGCCACGCCAGTCCGTCAGTTTTGCGATCAGTTCGTCGATTCGTTCCGATGGATTCATTGGATTTTATGCCTTCAATTCTGTTCTCTTTGAAAAAAGCCGTCGAAGGACATGGCCTTTCCACATCCAAAGTCCCGAAAGGAGCAATACAGGAAGAAAGACATACCGAACAGTGGGGGCGTAATTTGGAGTGTCCGAAGGTGAATCATAAATGTAACCGAGTATCGGAATGCCACAGACGATGTGAATCCAGCGAACAATCGAACGTTTGGTGGCCTCTTTCATGATTAATTTGTCCTCCATTTATCAGCGATACCTTATCATTTACTCTGGCCTATCGGCCGAAGATACGCGGTTTGTCTAGGAAACAGCAATGACCAGGACAGTGGCGTCGTCCTCAAACTCGCCGCCGCAGAAATCGGTGACGCGGTCCAGCAAACAATGGTGGAGCGCCTCCGCCGACAGTTGACGGTTGCAGAAGGATGCCTCGGTCAAGCGCTTTTCGCCAAACTCCTCGCCGTTTCCATCCGCCGCCTCGCTCAGGCCATCCGTAAACATCACCAGGCGGTCTCCGGGCCGCAAGGCGATTTCGCCCTGATCGTAAACGCTCTCCTGGAAAGCACCCACGATCAGGCCGCCTTGCTCCAGGCGTACCTGAACCCCGTCTTCGCGAGTCAGAATCGGTGCGTTGTGGCCGGCGTTGGCGTACTGCAGGGTTTTGCGGTCGATATCCAGCAGGCCGTAAAACAGGGTGATGAACTTGTCCTCCTTGGTGTTGTGCCACATCACGCGGTTGACCTTTTCCACCAGTTCCTTGGGCGATGTGTTCTCGGCCGCTAGCGCCTTGACAACTGCCTGGAGGTTGGACATCAGCAGAGCAGCTGGCATTCCCTTGCCGGACACGTCGGCGATGCAGAGCCCCAGCCGGCTGGCGCCAAATTTGATAACGTCAAAATAGTCGCCTCCGACGATGCGCGCCGGCCGCCAACTGCCCGAAATCTCCAGACCGGGCATCTGCGGAATTTCCTTGGGCATGAGCGCCTGCTGGATTTCCCTGGCTTCCGCATACTCCTGGGCCTGTTTTTGAAGACGCAAGCTGGGCGTTTCAATACCGAACTGCCTGGCGTACTCAGAGTTGAGCCGAGGCCAACCGAATTTCATTGCCTCACCAGCAACAATGCGGCCGATGGGAGTTCCAATGAGAAGCCGATCCAGAACATCGAAACAAATGTGCCACCCGGCGGCACTCATTGAGATGAAGCGGCGATCGATGGTGTGCCACAGCGTCAGGCGCGTGCCGCCATCGAAGGCTTCGAGTTCCCACCGCATATCGCCGTACTCAAGCACCTTGGGGGCGTCGGCCCGCGTCACCCTTGTCTCGATGGGCGTGGGCGTTCCCGCCCAGGTGAGCTTCACCGTGGTTCCAACCGTACCGAGGCTCCCATCGGCGTCGAACGGGGCCCACTCGCGCAGATGCGCCGGGTCGGTAAGGGCCTGCCAGACTTTTTCGGGCGAGTGGCGCAGTTCTCTGACGAGAATGAGCGTCCACTTCTTCTCTCCATCCTTTCGTATCTGTGCCGCGTTGGCCGGACCCGGTGTGTACTGCTCGCGCTCCAGCATCTATCCTCCCCTTAGCCTCAATAGCGTGCCAGCTGCGTCAGCTGAATCAGGTTGCCGCAGGTGTCGTTCAGCATAGTAATGGTTGAGCCGGTCACGTCCTTGGGCGGCATCGTGAACTCCGCCCCGCGCGCCTTGATCCGCTCGTAGTCGCCCTTGACGTCGTCGGTGAAGAACATCGCCGCCGGCTGGCCCTGTTGAAACATCGCCTGCTGATACGCTTTGGCCGCGGGGTTGTTGTTCAGCGCCAACTGCAACTCTGTGCCGTTCGGCTCCTCGGCCGACGCCACCGTCAGCCAGCGATAAGGGCCCTGGCTGAAATCGGTCTTCTTGGCAAAGCCCAGTACCTCCGTATAGAAGCGCAGGGCCTTGCTCTGGTCGTCCACGTATACGCTGGTTACTTTTATTTTCATTTCTTTTCTCCTTTGTCGCGTTCGCGGTTTGTGCCGCGTAGTCTTTTCTTTGTCTTCGTTTTCGCCGGTGCTGATTGATCCATGCGGTCGAGGTGGCGTTCGAGAGCATCCACATGATCGGACCAGAACCTTCGGAACCGATCGAGCCAGGCATTCACCTCCTGAAATGGTTCAGGTTTCAGCCGGTAGAGACGGCGCTGTGCGTCCACCGTGGATTCCACGAAACCGGCCTCGCGCAGCACTCGCAGGTGCTTCGACACGGTCGGCTGCGTCATACGAAGCTGACGCTCGATCTCTCCAACCGACTGTTGTGACGAGACCAGGAAGCTCAATATAGCGCGGCGGTTCGGCTCCGCAATGATTTCGAACACAGATTCCATACTCTTAATATACGCCACAGAGCATATACGTGTCAAGGTATATTCGCAGGCCCCAGGCAACGGTTTCAGTGGCGTGCGGGGACGCACGGTCCTATGTGTTGTTAGCGGGAGCGATTCAGAGCGCTGCGCGCTCCGACCGCCGTGGGGATGAACGCAACAGTGCAGTAGCTTTTGTACGTTGAGTTGTGGGTTTAAGCTGTATGAGCCAATCATTCCTAAATGGTTTGGAAGGGATGGCGGGGACGACGGGACTCGAACCCGCTGCCTCTGCCGTGACAGAGGCGCATCGTACCTGGGCCCAATGCATAAGGAAACGAATTCGTAAGGAGGAGCAATGAAAAAACGCAAACTCGGAAAAAGCAATCTGGAAGTCTCGGCCATCGGGCTCGGGTGCATGGGAATGAGCTTTGGATACGGCCCCGCGGTGGACAAGCAGGAAGGGATTTCGGTGATTCGGGCGGCCGTCGAACGCGGCGTCACGTTTTTCGATACGGCAGAGGTGTATGGCCCGTACACAAACGAAGAACTCGTGGGCGAAGCGCTCGCTCCACTTCGCGAGCAAGTGGTGATCGCAACGAAGTTCGGCTTTGCACCGGATCCCAACGGTGGACCAAGGTGGAGCGCTCTAAACAGCCGGCCAGAGCACATCAAGGAAGCCGCCGAGGGCTCGCTCAAGCGACTCAAGACCGATGTCATCGATTTGTTCTATCAGCACCGCGTTGACCCCAATGTGCCGATCGAAGACGTTGCAGGAGCGGTGAAAGAGCTGATTCAGCAAGGCAAAGTGAAGTACTTCGGACTTTCTGAAGCGGGGATAAAGACGATCCGCCGCGCACACAAAGTTCAACCCGTTACTGCGCTGCAAAGCGAATACTCGCTTTGGTTCAGAGAACCTGAAGCGGAAGTGATACCGACGCTCGAGGAACTCGGGATTGGATTCGTTCCATTCAGTCCTCTTGGTAAAGGTTTCCTTACCGGAAAAATCAGCGAAGATACGCAATTCGATAAAAGTGATTTCCGCAACATCGTCCCGCGCTTTACGCCAGAGAACCGGAAAGCGAATCAGGCGTTGGTGGATCTGATTGGCACATTCGCGCAACAGAAAAAGGCGACGCCTGCCCAGATTGCTCTCGCATGGCTGCTTGCGCAGAAACCGTGGATCGTGCCAATCCCAGGCACGACCAAGCTGCATCGGCTCGAAGAAAACATCGGAGCCGTTGATGTGAAGCTTTCGCCCGAAGATCTTCGCGAACTGGAGACCGCAGCGTCAAAGATCGCGGTGCAAGGTGCTCGCTACCCGGAAGAGTTGCAAAAAATGGTGGGCCGCTGAGGAACAACAGATAACGAAAGGCAAGGTAAAGCGGTATGCGCCTTCTCTCCACGACCGACTCAATGGCTCCAAGCTTTCTCTCGCGAGCCGCGCGCTTCGCGATCAATACGATCTCTCGTCTGCCCGGTTTGGCCGCTCTGTTTCTGATAGCCTACCCGGGCGCACTCTTAGGCACCAACGATTCTTTTCCTACGAATTACGTCGCCGGAACTCTGATTCAGCTCAATGACAACGGCGCCTGGTCTTGGTTTATGGATCCGCGCGTCATTGTGGATGACGGCAAACTGATTGCCGGTTCGGTGCGCGCGGTCGGCAAGTTCCAATCAGGCGCTTCCGACCCGCGATGGGGCAACGTCGAAATAGCGGTCTACGACATCGCCGCAAAAAAGACCGCCACAATTGTTCTGCATCCGCATCTCGAGCAAGATGATCACGACGCGCCCGCCTTCCTTGTGCGGCCCGACGGTCGATACATGGCGATGTACTCGAAGCATGCCGCCGAGCGGAAGATGTATTACCGCATCTCCGAACCTCACAATCCGCTCGTTTGGGGCCCGACGTTGAGCGTTGAAACGCCCGGTGCCGACGCCAACTATGCCGGCAACAACGATACGTACGCCAATCCGTTTCGCCTGCCGGACGGGCGCATCGTCAATTTCTACCGCGGATTCCATCACGAGCCCAATTACATGGTCTCGAAAGATGAAGGTCAGACGTGGACCTATGGCGGCCACTGGCTCTACGGTAAAGGTGGCTATAGCCCGTACCTGAAGTATGCCGACGACGGCAAAGGTACGGTTCATTTCGTCGCCACCGAGGATCATCCTCGCAATTTTGACAATAGCGTGTACCACGCCTATTTGCGGAACGGAACCATCTACCAATCAAACGGGACGCCCGTCGGTCCGTTGAGCACATCGACCGACGCAAAAATCGCCACTTGGGAGCTCACCAAAATTTTCCAGGGAAATCCGGATAACGTGGCGTGGATGATTGATTTGGAATTGGACCGGGACGGCCATCCCTACGTCCTGTTTTCTTGCCAAATCGATGGGCGAGGCTTGCCGCGCGGTCAGGGTGGCATTGACTTGCAGTATCACTACGCGCGCTGGGACGGCGCTGCCTGGCATAGCGAGGAAATCGCTCACGCGGGCAGGCGCCTGTATCCTGGCGAAGACGATTATTCGGGTTTGGGCGCACTCGACCCCAAGAATCCGGACATCGTTTACATTTCGACCGACGCCGATCCGGTGAGCGGCGCCCCGCTCGCCAGCCAGGCGGACCACCGCAGACACTACGAACTGTTTCGTGGCACACGCGAGCAACAGTCAGCTAGCTGGAAGTGGACTCCGATCACGCGCAACTCCACCTACGACAATCTGCGCCCCGTCATTCCCAAGTGGAACGACCCCAGAACCGCGCTCGTCTGGATGCGTGGCTCCTACTCCAACAACCACGGAGAATGGACCACGGCCGTAGTCGCCGTTATCCTTCCACCCAGGTAGGAAGAAGAGCGAGGGGATGACCTTAAGTCAGATGGACGTCAAGTAGTGAAAGCCAATATTGGAGGGATTGCAGGGCAAAACCGCAAAAGATGAGTGCGATACCGAAAGCTCCAAGCCGCCTCTCCGGGAGATTGTCGGCGTAATATTCGATATAAGGATTGAAGGTCACTCCCACGCCGGTGACGATGCCGGTCACCAGCCCCACGCGAATCGCAAAGGACCAGGCGTGGTCCACATGATGGATGAAAGCGCTACAGATCAGGGCCGTGACCATGTAGCCGACTGTGCGGACGACAATTCCCCAAAAGTGACGACGCGTGAGCCGCGGGCGGCGCGACGCTTCATAGTCGAGGGCAGGACGCATGCCGCGAGAGTAGGCGAATACCTGGCCCACGGTGATGAGAATGGCAAATGCGATTGCGAATCCAAAGCCCAAAATCCTGTACAGGCCAGCTCCGAAAGCTAACCCCCGTATGGCGGAAAACAGCCCTTCCCAAGGCAAAGAGTAATGATCCAGCCCACGAGCTGCCCGGCTGAGTTCAATCGCCAGGGTGATACCGGTGGCGATACCGGAAGACAGGCCAAAGAACAGCCCAAGGCCTAGGCCGTAGCCGATGCCGAAAACAACGGAGTAAGTCACCGCGCGGGTAATCAGCCGCAGCGGGCCGTGTTGCCCACCCAATAGGTCGTAGGCCAAATAAAGACTACCCAGCACATCCAAGGCAAGTACCCGTAATGCTGACGAGCGCGACAGTGTGGTGATCTACTTGAGAATTGTAGGCCTAAAACGTTACTGACTAGCGGTCTGGTCTGGCTTCGATAGACGCCCTCAGCGCTTTTGTGACTTCGCCAGCAATATTGTCCTGGACCATCAAGATGTCGTCGAAGGGGCGATCGTAGGTTTCTGACCAAACAACGTAGCCGCTGTCGGCGCGAATCAAGCGAACGTCGACGCGCACTCTCGCGCCTGACTTGCGAACACTGCCATCGAGTACAAAGACGACACCCAGCGTCTTGGCGATATCGGGGATGGTTATTTGCGGAGTCCCATGCGAGCGCGGCCAGAGTTTGCCCTTGAAATAGAACGAGGAGGTAGGAGGCGGTACGCGAAGGCCAGGAATTTTGCTGAGTTTGTCGATCAGTTCCTCGGTCATACCGTCGGCGAAGGGCTCCTGGTTCATGTCGTCGGTCAGGTCGAGAAACGGCAGCACGGCGATGGATTTCTGTGGCTGGGGAGGAACGGCGGCCGAAGCGGAGTGATTGTTGTTCGCGACTTTGCCGTAGAGCAGGAAAGCAACGACTAGGGCGAAGCAAAGCGCCGCGGCGGCGACCAGCGTGAAGCCGGCCCTGAAGCGCGGACGCGGCGAATTCACTTCTGCGCCCGTTTGGGTGATGGGCTGATCTGCCCAGGGACTGACCGTCGCGATCATCCGATACCCAAGTCGCGGCACAGTCTCAACGTAAGTGGGCTGCTTGGGGTCGTCGCCGAGGAGACGGCGGAGCGACGCCACCGCCTGGTAGACAGAGTCGGGAGCGACCGTAACGTCAGGCCAGACTTGGGTGAGCAGGTCATCGATGCTGACGAGCTCGCCGGCATGCTCCGCGAGGCAAAGCAGCAGTCGCATCGTCCGCACCTCTACACGGGCGATCTCGCCACCCCGTGAAATCTGGCCGGACGCTGGATTGACACACCAGGCGCCGATGCGAAGCATTACCGCGGTTGTGCGTTCCATGGAGGGTTGGCTACTACCGTCTGTTTCAAATAGAAAGCGACGCTCGCCGAATATACCACACCGTCGATATACGCCGACCGCGGCCAGTCTTGAGCTTAGGACGCTACTCCGCCTTTGCCAGCGCCGAGGCAGCGTGCTTTCAGAACTATTCAGAGTGTTTCAGACCTGGCTCAAGACTTCTCGCGTCTCACCTGGATAGCGTGGCATTGCGGCTTGCGAAACAAATAAGAGGTGAAAGGGAGGATCGAATGACTGGAGACTCTTCGCCTGGGCCATTGGGGAAACGGAACGCTCTATTGGCAATCGCCGTGGGAGGTGGGATTGCGGGGACATTGGACCTTCTGCAAGCTTGCATCCTGTTCGGATGGAACATTCCGCTGGTGATTGCCGGAGGCTTGCTTGGGCGGGGGGCTTTCCATGGGGGCGTCGGCACCTATGTTCTGGGTGTCTTCCTGCACTTCTTCATCGCTTGCTCAGCGGCGGCTACTTACTATGCGGCAAGCCGCAAGCTGCGTTTTATGACGGAACACCCGCTGGTGTGTGGCTTGTTCTTTGGCGCCGCCGTGGAAGAGGTAATGAATCTTATCGTTTTGCCGCTCTCCGCACTTCACGCAAAAGGCCCTTACAAACTTCATGACCTGATTCTAGGATTGCTTGTGCACATGGTGGTGGTAGGGCTTCCGATCTCCTTCAGCGTGCGGCGGTTCGCGAAATAGTAGTCACCAAATTCGTCATTTTCATCCGCCGTATATCCAAATTACTGGCCAGTTTGGTGTAGGCTTTCCAGCGGAGAAAACCATGTTTAAGCTCAGACTTCTTCAATTGCCACTTCTTTTTTTGGCATTGACTTTCCAAGCGAGCGCGCAGTTCGCGCACACTGACCACAAACAAATCGTCGATGCCGCCGGCAAACCGCTTCTTGTTCGCGCGACAAATCTGGGCAATTGGCTGGTGCCAGAGGGTTACATGTGGCTGTTCCAAGGCGGGCCGCAATCCCCAAGTGAGATTCGTGCGCTGGTGCTGGAGCTGCTTGGGCCTGAAGAGTCGGCAGCATTTTGGCAAAAGTACCGCGAGAACTACGTCATGCGGGAGGACATCGCGCTACTTCACCGGGCCGGGTTCAACGCCATTCGAGTTCCTTTGCACTACAGCTTTCTTGAAAGCGACGACGCGGAGGGTTTCAAACTGCTGGACCGGCTGATCGGTTGGAGCCGCGCCGAGAGTCTATATGTGGTCCTTGACCTGCACGCCGCACCGGGCGGACAGACGGGTGCGAACATCGATGACAGCGCCGGATATCCGTGGCTTTACCAGAGTCCGCAGGAGCAAGAGCACCTGATCGCGATCTGGCGGCGGCTGACGACGCACTATCGTGATGAGCCGGCCGTGCTCGGATACGACTTGCTCAATGAGCCGATTCCGCATTTCCCCAGGCTGGCGCCTTTGAATCTTTCGCTTGAACCGCTCTACAAGAAGTTGTCGGGGGAAATACGAAAGGTTGATGCCCACCACATTCTCTTTCTTGGTGGCGCGCAGTGGGACACTAACTTCTCCGTCTTCGGCAAGCCTTTCGATGCGAACACCGCATACACTTTCCACAAATATTGGACGGCGCCGGATGAGAGCGTAATACGGCAATACATTGATTTCCGCGAACGCTATGACGTGCCGATCTGGATGGGCGAGTCCGGGGAAAATACCGATGAGTGGATCGCGCAATTCGCGAAAACGCTTGAGAAAAACAACATCGGATGGGCTTTCTGGCCGTATAAGAAGATGCAAAAGCCTTCGGCGATCGTCAGCATTATCCCGCCTGCCGATTGGGAAAAGATCGTGGAGTTCGCAAAGCTTCCGCGGGGCACAGGGCACGTGGAAGAACGGCTGAAGGCCCGTCCAGAGCAGGAAACGATCAACCGTGCTTTCGCCGAGCTGCTGGAGAGCGTCCGACTGCAAAAGTGCCGCGTGAATGAGGGATATTTAAGAGCGCTGGGGATGAAGTCAGATGTTGCGCCGGTCAGTGCGGGAGGGCCGGCGAACTGAACCGTGCTTCAATCTTTAATTCACTCGATGCGTGAGCCCGCTGGCCTCAGCTTCGCCTGGCGAGGACCGATTCGCTCCCTGAAATTGACATGTTTGGATGTTCCAGTAGGGGCAGGATACACTGGCGGACTGATTTTGCGAAGGAGGGCGCATGCGGGCGGTGGTGACGGGGGGAGCGGGGTTTCTGGGGTCGCATCTGTGCGAGCGCTTGCTGAATGAGGGATGGGACGTCCTGGCGCTGGATAACCTGATCACTGGCGTCGATTCCAACGTCTCGCACCTGATGAATCATCCGAAGTTCCGCGTCGCGCGCGGAGACGTCTCTAATTACATCGATGTAGCAGGTCCCGTGGATTACGTGTTGCATTTCGCATCCCCTGCAAGCCCGGTGGACTACCTCAAGCTGCCCATCCAGACCCTGAAGGTCGGCGCATTAGGCACGCACAACGCACTGGGCCTCGCACTTGCCAAGAATGCGAAGTTCTTTCTGGCTTCGACGAGTGAATGCTACGGCGATCCGGAAATTTCACCGCAACACGAGGAATACTGGGGACGTGTGAATCCCATCGGGCCCCGTGGCGTTTACGACGAAGCGAAACGCTACGCCGAAGCGATGACCATGGCGTATCACCGGTATCACAAGGTGGACACGCGTATCGTGCGAATCTTTAATACCTATGGGCCGCGGATGCGGCTAAACGACGGCCGCGCCTTGCCCAACTTTGTGTATCAGGCACTGAGCGGCAAGCCGCTGACGATTTATGGAGATGGAAAGCAGACGCGCAGCTTTTGCTATGTGTCCGACCTGATCGAGGGGATCTATCGGCTGATGATGTCGAACGAGCATTTGCCGACAAACATCGGCAATCCGCAGGAGATTACGATTCTGGAGTTTGCCGAATGCATCCGGAAGCATTTTGACAATGCGCCGCCCCTTGTTTTTGAACCGCTGCCGCAAGACGATCCGAAGCGGCGCTGCCCGGACATCACGAAGGCGAAGCGTGTCTTGAAGTGGGAGCCCAAGATCGGCCTGGAAGAAGGACTGAAGCTAACGCTGGCATACTTCAAGGAAGCGTTTCACAAGAAATGAAGGAGTAGGGATAGAACTATCTATGGAGACTGGGGTCCGAAAGAGGGCTCTAGTCGCGGCCGAAGGAGTAATATTCGAAGCCCTTTTCGCGCATGCCCTGCGGCATATAAAGATTGCGGCCGTCGATCACCAACTTGCGGGCCATGAGTTTTCCGGCGCGATCCCAATCGAGCTTGCGGAAAACATCCCACTCAGTGCAAACCAGGGCGGCATCCGCGTCCTGCAAGGCCCGGTAAGCATCATCATGGTAATGGACTTGAGGAAAGAGGGCCTTGCTGCGTGGCATGCCTTCGGGGTCGGTGGCATGCACGACGGCCCCTTCTTCGAGAAGGCGCTTGACAACTTCCAGCGCGGGAGCGAAGCGGATGTCGTCAGTGTTGGCCTTGAACGCCAAGCCGAGGACGGCAACGCGTTTGCCTTTCACCACCCATAGTGCCTGGCGGATTTTTTCAAAAAAACGGTCGATGCGCTGTTTGTTGACGCGCTCCGTGGCCTTCAGGATGTCGAAGTCCACGCCGACGGAGGCTGACAAGTGGATGAAAGCTTGCACATCCTTCGGGAAGCAGAAACCACCGTAGCCCAGCCCGGCCTTGAGAAATTGTCCGCCGATGCGCGCATCAAGTCCCATGGCGTGGGTGACTTCTTCCACATTCGCGCCGATTTTTTCGCAGAGATCGGCAATCACGTTGGCATAACTGATTTTTAGCGCGAGAAAAGAATTGGATGCGTGCTTGATGAGTTCAGCGCTGTTGATGGTGGTGACGAGGAACTCGGCTTTGCGGCCCGGGGGGCACGTTCCGTTGTGCACCGGGCAGCGGAAACTCCGTTCGAGAATCGGACGGTAGATCTCGCGCAGTTCCGCAGCGGAGGAAGGATCCTCGACGCCGACAACAATGCGGTCGGGATGAAAAAAATCCGCGACAGCGGTGCCTTCGCGAAGAAATTCGGGATTGGAGGCGACGCGGAATTTTACATCGCTTTTTTTGGAATAGGCGGCAAGGGCGCGGCTAAGTTCGAGCCCGGTGCGCGCAGGCACAGTGCTCTTCTCGACGACGAGTTTTGGCGATTTTGCTTCCGCAGCGATTTGCCGGGCTACGTTATCAATCGCCGAAAGGTCTGCCTCGCCGGAATCTTTCGGAGGAGTGCCGACACAGATGAAGATGGCGTCCCCAGAGCGGATGGCTTGACCGGCATCGGCGGTATAGGAAATTTTTCCGGCTTTGTGAGCTGATGCGAGAATCTGATCAAGGTGATGCTCGTAGATTGGTACGCCACCGGCGTTGAGCTTTGCGATGCGCTCGCCATCGATGTCCGTGCAGACTACTTCGTGTCCGGCTTCGGCAAGACAAGCCCCGGTGACGAGACCTACGTAACCACAACCGATAACTGAAAGGCGCAAAGCGAACCCTCCAAAGCACTAGCCTATGCGAAACGGAACCCAATTGCTCATCGTGAATGATTCGAAGCTAACCTCTTTCCGCTTTTCCCATCAACAAGCCTCGCAGCCCTAGAAGCACTAGGCGCGGCTGGCGGCGGACCACATTCCACAGTAGACGAGTGGATTCGTCGCGATTGATTTCGCCGAGCGATTGCCGCGTCGAAGCGTCCAGCAAATCCACCAATTGCGAATAGTCCCTTTGCTGAAAATTATGCAGTGCGCGGCGGATGAGCCAATGCGTTCCCAGTTCACGCCGCAAGGCGGCAAGCTCGCGGCTCTTGCCATTCCGCAAAAGCGCCTGCGAGACGCCGAGCGCCCCGCGGAATCCGGTGACGATTCCCCCGACGGTTGAAACTTTGACCTGTGCCGCGGCATCA
>WNEX01001534.1_pt1 | contig 13346 bp, 14 predicted proteins | sample 5399841 | NCBI WGS metagenome assembly WNEX01 (sample SAMN13153337, study PRJNA577476) | soil metagenome | isolation source: 40 cm grassland meadow soil 2 days after 1st rain plot 5 | place: USA:California | collected 2015-09-18 | reverse complement strand
CGATCGGCTCCGCGCGGAGGGAATCGAGGAGCATGTCAGCCAGGTCAATCGCTTTACTTCGGTCGCGGACGCGGTCGAAGACTTTCAAAAAAACCGCGATCAATAACAAACAATAACACCGCGATGATCGCGAAGTTCTTAATGGCCTCGTGCCTGGTTGCGACAACTGTAATAATTCACGCCACAGGCCTCTGCATGGTGTTAAGCCACGTGTTGCACTCTACCGAGCGGCCGGATACGCGCTTCTGGCCAATGACATGGCTTCTAATTCGCATCGCGTGGCTCCTGATTGTTATTCACCTGTTTGAGATCGCCGTCTGGGGGTTGTTTTTCTGGTGGCAGAACTGTCTGCCCGATGCTGGGTCCTCCTTCTATTTTTCCGGTGTTACCTACGCCACGATCGGTTACGGGGACTTGGTGTTGCCAAAAGAATGGCAACTGTTCGGGCCGGTCGAGGGATTGACTGGCATTCTGATGTGCGGGCTCTCGACGGCATTTTTCTTCGTCATACTAAGCAAAAAAATTCTTGAACTGCATCGACGGTAATGAGCCAAGTCTGACCACGTGAAAAGGCGATTTGATCCGGCCGGTTTGCCAAACCGAGAGCCACAGGAAAAAAAGAGATGGATTGAGCCCGTCGTGGCCTTGTTGATGGCGCTGGCGACACTCAGCACGGCATGGTGCTCATATCAATCAGCGGCCTGGACTCGAAAGAGTAATCGGCTGATGAATGAATTTAACGCGCTGGAGCGCAAGGCTGGTCTGCTGAGCATCCAGGGGATACAGCAAGCGACGGTTCACACCACAATGTTCATGCAAATGCTCGCGGCACAACAGGCGGGCAATGAGAAGCTGGTGAATTTTTACGTCGAACGTTTTCCACCCGATGTGCGCAAGGCTTACGACGCATGGCTGGCCGAAAGGCCTTTTGAAAATCCAAACGCCGACCCGCATCCTTTTGTGCCGAAACTCTACGAAGTGCGGGGAACGCGCGAGGCCGCCGAGGCTACCGCTGAGGCTGCGAGTAGCCTGCAGGAAGCGCGCAACGCCGGCACTGTTTCCGGTCAGTACCTCGCGAACACTGTTTTGTTTGCCGCAGTGCTTTTCTTCGCCAGCGCCTCGGGAAAGTTCGAGCAACGCAGGGTGCGTGTCGTCGCATTCGCTTTTGCTGTGGCTGTTTTTGCGTTTGCGGTTATCCGGACGCTGATGCTTCCGCAATAAACCGATACACGAACTCGTCATGTCGAAGTACGACCAAGATCTAACTGCGAAACTAGCGCGTTGACCTTACGTTCAACCACCAGGTATAAAACGTATCGTGAAAAACGTCCGCCACGATTTCGATTTCTAGGCAAGCCAGGTACGATAAAAGGCGCAATTGCCGGTGCAAATCCAATATTAGCCTGACGACATCTGTGTGTTACGCATCAGCGGCATTTTGAAACGATCCGAATTTGGCGCAGAGCAAAACGCCCCCCGCCCGCAGGATTAACATGGGATCGAAACCTCGCTTGCTCGTGATTGTTGAGAACTTTGAGGGCTGGGAGCGCGGCGCAGATTGCGGGAATGATCTCGACTTCATGATCTCGCACGGCGGTAAGATTTCCAAGATCGCCATCGTCGCTGAGCCACGTTGGGAGACTCTTGCGCTCGCTTTTGCCGGAGCAGGATTCCGCCGGGCGCCAGTAAAGTTTTTTCCGTCTGCTGAACTGGAGCAGGCGCGAAGCTGGTTGGCGGAGTAAGCCGCCATTACAGGCCGGAATAAGGGAGGAAGTCACGTGGCCTCCTGTCGCCTAACGAAAATTGTGCCGAATTATTCGCCATTCAGACACGGAGTATTCGATTTAATTTCTTTCGCTCGATTCCTGTTTGTTATTCTTAGCTTACTCGCCGCGAGCTTGTTGCCAGCAGCGGAACAGCCATCGGTCGATTCCACGACGGCGGCCGCGGACGAACTCAAAGCACTACGCGATCAAACCATCATCCAATCTAGAGTATGGCTGGACACAGAGTGGGACCAATTCAAACATGGTGCAGAAGAGGCCAGGTGGACTCTGGGAGGATTATGGGGTTGGCGCGTTAGCGACCGGCAAGACTGGGCTGTGCGGCTCAAGGTGCCGTTCGTTTATGACCGGAGTGATCAAGCATCAGGCCACGTCGACATAGGCGGTCTTGGTGATGTCGAGATTGCCACAGGCACCGCTTTTCGCCTGAGCAACAAGTGGCGTACTGGCGGCGGTATCGAGTTGCATGCTGATACTGCCTCTAATCCCGCGCTAGGTGACAGCGTGTGGCGCCTACACCCTTCTTGGTCCGTCGCGCACGATGTTACAAACTGGCTCACCCTTACACCTACGGCAGAATACAACCATTCGATCGCCGAGGAACATAATGTCGCGGCGCAGCGTTATCTTGAGTTGTCCCTCCCAGCCGCTTTCATCCTTCCGTACGATTGGTCGATTGGTACGAACTACAAAGCGAAGATCGACTTTGAAAATGGCGACGGTTGTTCTCAGTGCCACATTGGAAAAGCAGCTCGACGGCGGCAATAAGAAGTTTCAGGCCAATCTTACAATGACTTACTACTTCGAGAGGTTTCACCTGCCGAAATGACAAATTGGGAAGGAGTCTCACGCTCGCATAGGCCTAGAGTCCAATGTTCCCGGGTTCAAGCTGTCGATCCAGTGAGATATGAGGATTAGGCATCGCCAGCGCGAGCGAGCGAGGCTTGTGACGTAATTCTCAACGCGTCCTATTGCGTCTTGTCGGAGCGGTTTCGATCAGCCCCGGTCACACGCTCCACCTTTTCAGCTAGGTCACGGGCGAAGTGCTGCAGCATTATGGTCCGCGTTTCCGGGTTGGCGGTGAGATACCGTTCCAACGCTCCAAACTGCCAACGCATGGCGCGGCCCGGCTCTACCACTACCGCATCCACCTCGGCCGGAACTCCGCTCAGGATCAGGGCAGAGCCTACGACGTCACCCGCGATCAGCTCACCCAGGACACGGCCATCTCTCGTGACCCGCACTTTCCCACGGACAATTAGCGAGACAGTTTCCGGACGTTTACCGCTCTCTATCAGTCGCTCTCCAACCTCAAGGGTGATCCAGGATCCAATGCTCAGAACCTGGAGGACTTTGCGAGGAGGTAAGTCCCGGAAAACGAGCCGTCGAATGTCCTCCTCCTCCGGTGTCAGTTTGACTGGACGACGCTCGATGAAGAGACGCCATGATTGCAGCGAATTGATCGCTGCAAACACGACACTCCAACTGAGCGGCGCCCACAGCATTGTCGGCTGTAGCACGAAATATGGGATGGAAATCAGCGAGGCTGCGACCGCGAACAACCGCAGCCACAGAATGTCGCGAACGCTGTAGGCCACCACTAAGAGAACGTTTGCAGCGTGGATGAAATAGTTTGGATTGAATGAGTTCATGGTTATTTCCTCAGTTTGATCAGGTCGCAACAGCGAAGCTCACAGGACAACTGCGCGAGTGCAAGACGATTCGCATGACCCATTTGGACGTAAACGCGGATCACAGCATGATGCGACCGGCTGAAAAAATTACGTCCTTGGTTGCTTTGGGATTCCGATACCAAATGCGACCAAAAGGCAAAGCATAGGAGGCTAGATCGATACCGCGGTTACCTTTGCGCGGTCGAGTCTCTTAAACGTTCACAAACGCTGTTAATTCTCCGACCAAATCAAGATAAGCGTTATTCGGTGCTGATGCGTCGCCAGTGAGGAGGCGTAAACAGATACGGTTCATTGAAAAGAGAAAATGAAAATGCTGATAATTCTCTTCGCAGGAATTCTGCTAGATGGCCTTGGGTGGAGCCTCCGATCTCGCCGGCGTCGGGGATTGAGCGTGTAGTGAGGAAAGAGAGGCAAGGCTGACAACAAAAGCAACAAGCAGGTGGGCCATCATTTTCCTCTGGATTTCTTGCTCGCGTTGCCAACCAGGCCGCGGGCTGCCGCGCGCACTTGCGGGTCCGACATTCGATAGACACTTCGATGCGAACGCGCCAAAGATTCGGTCGCGCTCAGTATCCAGAACCCGTCCCAAACAGGCCTGCACACGCACGGTGATGGCGATTTCGAAACCCACGGCGCTGCATCCGCCATTTCGACTACAGCAGCGGCTGAGGAAAGCTCGGCCATGAAGCCATCGCGTTACGCGCCGTGTGATCGGTGGCGCGCGCACATTTATTTCTCAGGCAATCCCGTTATTTCTTGAGTTGCATGTCAACGCCGCCGCCAGTCGCATTGACAGCAACGCCGTTTTGTGTGGAAGAAACGCGGACTATCACACCGGCCTGATTTGACATGATGGTCCCGCTTCGACCAGCGCCAAGAGTCACGCCCCGCGTTCCCGCGGCACCCACGTTATAATGACCGTTGAAATCTTGAAGATGCTTCAGGTTGAAAACCTCACCATTAGCGGAAGAGCTGGTCATACCCACTTTGCCTATCGACAGTCCTTTTACTTTAACCGGATAGTCTTTGCCTTTGTAGGTGAGCGTGCCTGACCCCCAGTTGACACCAATTCCAAGAGCGAACGAACCCCCGCTCAGCCGCAAAGTTGCGTCTGGCTTAGAGTGATGAGTAGCCGCCTGCGTGAATCCCGCCATCACGCCCAGGATTAATAGTGAAACTGCAATTTTCTTTACATTGTTCATAGTTGTATCTCCTTTGGTTGGTTTCGCCGCACAATAAGAACTTCTCTCAGGCGGCTCCTGTTGGATAAAGGCCGTATATCCGAACTCGCAATGGTTAGTCAAAACATTTATGCATGAAGACGATGGATTATTGAAGTAGGGAAACAACGTGCGGTACCAACGATGGCAATTGAGTTCAGACATGGCCCAGCCAGAGTTGGAACACCCTGTTCCGGCTCTGTGGACCGCTGGAACCCTGGTTTGACAAGAGCTGGAAGCCCGGAGATTTCTAGCTGGTGAAGTGACGAGAAGACAGCAGCCTCTACTTTTGGAATCATTTGAAACTTCCCGCTCACGTTCTGTTTCGGAAGGAGCTGTCTCTCATCCTCTGGAAGCCACGCGGCATCCTGGATGAATCAACGGTCAACGAGGTTGTCGAGTTCATTGAGGCCGTCGAAAAAGGTAGCCGCAAACCGCTCAACCGATTCTCCGACTTGTCGGCACTTGATGCCGTTGATCTTAATTTTGACTTTGTCTTTCACGTTGCGCTTGGCCGGCGTCTCTCGGCCGCGCCAAGGCCCGCAGTAAAATCCGCCTTCTATGTGGCGACTCCGGCCAGCACGCATTATGTCAAACTGCACGCCATGCTGACCGATTATTCGCCGCTGCACGTCGCCTTATTCACGGATCGCGCCGCCGCGGCCAAGTGGCTCGGCGTTCCGCTCGAGGCTTTGTCGGAATAAGAACCGGGGAGGATTCGGCCTCCAAACTTGACGGGAGATAGCCCTAAAGTCCTATAGAAATCTCACGCCGACATGACAAAATTGCCTTTAAAGCAACCGAGAAAAAGTTGTTCGCCTCGTTTTGCCGAGTGGTTGCGCCGTTACTTCGGAATTTATACGTCGTGATTATGTCTGGCATCCCAAAGCGTCCCCCGCCTGACGGCACGACCTCGGCGTCAACCTTGAACCAACATTCAGAGAGTTAAAGAAAATTGGAAAGAACAATCACCATGAGACAAAAGCAAATGCACAGCTTCAAACACAAGCTCCTGATTAAAGGCGTGTCACTGCTTACGTCATTGGTAGCACTGACTGGTGCGGTCGAGCAACCAAGTATGGTCCTCGGCGCGACTGATTCCAGTGGCATCGATCGCACCGTTCTACCCATTAAAGAACCGACTTATCCTGAATCAACAGTGCTTGATGCCCGGGATGCAAAAGCACCGCCGCGTTTCGAGGTGAAAGCGCCGGCAAAGGCACCTAATGTTGTCATCGTTTTAATTGACGATATCGGCTTTGGTGCATCCAGCGCTTTTGGCGGACCGATCAACATGCCAACACTCGATCGGCTGGCTGCGGGTGGTTTGCGGTACAACCGTTTTCACACGACTGCCCTTTGCTCACCCACGCGTACGGCATTACTTACCGGTCGCAACCACCATGTAAATAATGCAGGAGCCATCATGGAGCTGGCTACTGCTTTTCCGGGCAATACGGGAATCCGTCCTAATAGTGTAGCGCCATTGGCCGAAATACTCCGCCAGAACGGTTATAGCACAGCAGCCTTTGGGAAATACCACGAAACGCCACCTTGGGAGGTTTCCGTGTCCGGGCCCTTCGATCGGTGGCCGACCCATTCCGGTTTCGATAAGTTCTATGGCTTTATTGGTGGTGAGACCAACCAATGGGCTCCCGCAATCTTCGATGGCACTGTAAGAGTCGAAGCGCCTCATGATCCTAAGTACCATTTCACAATTGATATGACCAACCAGGCAATTAATTGGATACAGGCGCAGCAGTCACTTACTCCCGATAAACCGTTCTATGTTTACTTTTCGACCGGGGCGTGCCACGCACCGCATCATGTTCCTAAAGAATGGGCTGACAAATACAAGGGCAAGTTCAATGAGGGATGGGACAAGCTGAGAGAAGAGATATTCGCGAAGCAAAAACAAATCGGGGTCATTCCGCAGGATGCCCAACTAACACCTCGCCCAAAGGAAATCCCAGCCTGGGATACCATGAATGCTGACCAGAAAAGGCTTTTGGCACGACAGATGGAAGTTTATGCAGGGTTTGCCGAACAAACTGACTATGAAGTCGGCAGATTGGTTCAAGCGCTGAGCGAAATGGGTGAACTGGATAAAACTCTCTTCATCTACATTGTGGGCGATAACGGATCGAGTGCCGAGGGGGGGCCGGAAGGAACGTACAATGAGATGATGGCTCTGAACGGCATCGTTGGTAATGCTTCACAAATGATGAATCACATAGATGACTGGGGAAGCCCAAATACTTTTCCGCATTATGCCATTGGCTGGGCGCATGCTCTGGATACCCCCTTGCAATGGACCAAGCAGATTGCTTCTCATTGGGGCGGTACCCGCAACGGAATGGTAATGCATTGGCCCGAACGAATTAAAGCTAAAGGAGAGATCCGTTCACAGTTTAGTCACGTGGTAGATATTGCCCCTACCGTGCTCGAAGCGGTTGGCCTGCCTTTTCCAAAGATGGTGAATGGCACCGAGCAACTTCCGTTCGATGGGCCTTCGATGGTTTATACTTTTGACGATGCCAAAGCCAAGGACCGTCATACAACCCAATACTTCGAGATGTTTGGCAACCGTGCCATCTATCATGACGGCTGGGTAGCATGCACACGACATTCCATCCCCTGGCTAATGGCGCAAAATCCACCACTAAAAGATGATGTCTGGGAGTTGTATAACGTGGCTGAAGATTTTAGTGAGGCGAACAATCTCGCGACAAAGAACCCTGAAAAACTCAAGGAAATGCAGGACCTCTTTATGAAGACAGCAGAGAAATACCACGTGCTGCCGATTGATGACCGCAGGTCGGAACGATTCGATGCTGCCACGGCAGGGAGACCCGACCTGATGGGAAAGCGCACTTCGCTGACGGTTTATCCGGGTATGATCGGTCTAATGGAAAATGCCTTTATTAACACAAAGAACCGCTCTTTTACTATAACAGCCGACGTCGATCTACCGAACGGCGATGCGAATGGGGTTATCATTTGCCAGGCCGGTCGCTTTGGCGGATGGACGCTTTATATGAAAGCCGGCAAGCTTCATCATGAATATAACTATTTCGGACTTGAACACACTAACATTGCCTCATCCAAACCCATTGCCGCCGGTAAACATGTTATTAAGTACGAGTTTGTGTTTGATGGTGGTAAGCCGGGAGCGGGTGGACAATCCATTTTGTCCGTAGATGGACAAAAGGTGGCTCAAGGGAAAATACCTAAAACTCAGCCGTACGCCTATTCCGCCGATGAAGGAGTTGATGTAGGGATGGATAATGAAACAGCCGTGTCGAATGATTATAAAGAAAGGGACAATAAATTTACCGGAACGATTAAGAAAATTACGGTTGATGCGAAACCTTTTGGTCTCAGCGCCAAAGATAAGAAGGAAGCTGAGGACGCAGGAGATGTGAAAGAAATAGCTGAGGACTAATCGTAATAAGTAGAATTTCCCACCTTTGTTGTTGTTAACCTCTGCGAATATGCGTGAACTCATCGTAGCCTGCCTCTGTATCTGGGTCGCAATCGTTCATGCGGAACCACCTGCCTCGTCCGAATTCGCCGGGACGATTCAGAACAAAACACATGCGCCCGCCCCTGCGCCGGAAGGGATGGTCTGGATTCCCGGCGGCGAATTCTCGATGGGCGCCTCGACGAATGGCCATGGCACGGACGAGATGCCGATGGCGTCGAACGACGCGGGACCCGTTCACCGCGTTCGCGTAGATGGATTCTGGATGGATACAACGGCGGTGACAAACGAGCAGTTCGAGAAATTCGTCAAAGCGAAGGGCTACGTGACGATCGCGGAACGAACGCCGACAAAAGAAGAATTCCCGACTGCACCTGCCGGAAATCTTGTCGCCGGCAGCGTCGTGTTCGCACCTACTGATCACGAGGTCGCTCTCACTGATCATTATCAATGGTGGAGCTACGTCAAAGGCGCGAACTGGCGGCACCCGATCGGGCCGCAAAGCGATATCAAAGGCAAGGAAAATTATCCTGTGGTGCAGATCGCTTATCCTGACGCGGAAGCTTATGCCAAATGGGCGGGAAAACGTTTGCCAACTGAAGCCGAGTTTGAATTCGCCGCGCGCGGCGGGTTATCCGGAAAAACGTACGTTTGGGGCGATGAATTTCGTCCCGGTGGGAAATGGATGGCCAACACGTGGCAGGGAAAGTTTCCAGTGAAAGACGCGGTTGAAGATGGGTATGCCGGAATCGCGCCGGTGAAGAGTTTCCCGCCGAATGGTTACGGCCTTTACGACATGGCGGGCAACGTTTGGGAATGGTGCAGCGACTGGTATCGTCCCGATTACTATAAGACGCTTACCGACAAAGGCGGGGTGGCAAGCAATCCAAAAGGTCCTGAGTCACCATTTGATCCGGCTGAGCCTAACGAGAAAAAACGCGTGCATCGCGGGGGTTCATTCCTCTGTAACGACCAATACTGCTCGCGCTATATCGTCGGCACGCGCGGTAAAGGTGAGGTCAACACCGGCACCAATCACCTTGGCTTCCGTTGCGTGAAATCGCGATGAGCCAGCGGCCAATTACACAGCTCAAGCCAAATAAGCGTGCGCCCTATCCGCCAGGTTCCGCGGCTGCGATCGTAATGTCGCCCGATGTTACGTGCACTGTAACATCACAGCGCCTGCCATCGCCGAGGGGTAAATCTATCTTGTGTAAAAGCTGGCCGTTGAGTCCGACCATCGCGCCGACGTCGTTGGCGATTTTTCCGTTTAAAGTTTCGCCACGGACACGCAATGCGGCGCCACGGGCAATGGAAAGGCGCGCGTTTCCGTTCAATACCTGGGCGTCAGCCGAGAAGTACGGTCCTTCACACAGGCCATAGCTCAGATTGAGCGCACCGTTCACAACCGCCACTTTGAGATCGCCGCAGCAGTTTCGGACCTCTAGCTGGCCGTTTACGACGTTTGCCCGCACGTCTGCATTCTGAATTCCTTCAATCGACACGTTGCCGTCGTCCACGTCCACCCGCGCGATCCTGGCGCTATGCGGAACGGACAAGGTATAGTCGACCGCACTCGTGCCGGCGAAGAGCGGCAATTTCTTTTGTCGCGGGAACGCAGTTTTAATCAAGACATCGCCAGGTTCCGAAGTCACATCAACAGTAATGTCCTTAAGCTGAGCGGCGCCAGACGCGGATTTGACGGCTCGCATCCGCACCTCTGACGCGTCGGCGCCGCGAATCGTAACCGAGCCACGCGGGTTAGCGATGCGAACGCTGGCATTGGGTAAAACCTTGTATGTTTGCTCGATTACTTCATTGGCCGGGCGCTCGATTTCCTTTTTTGAATTACAACCAGCCAAAAGCAAAACGAGCGCCAGCACTATCGTGACCGGCCTGATCGCGATGCGGATCATCGCATGCATTTCGGGATTCCCAACGCGGAATTCCTGAGAACGTCGCAGCCTTTTGCGACGAGAGGTTTTTGCGTTTACAGCACGCGCCACTTCAGCTCGCGCGAATTTCTTTTGGTTTCCCATAAACGGATTCCACCGAGGAATGCGTTTTCATTTCGTCCGCGCTCGATTCCCTCTGGTAATCGACGCAACCGATGAACAAGACCACCGCCCAGAACTACATAATCGGCGATGAACGCCTTTTTTAATTGGATGACTGCGTAAGTAACTTCTCGTTTCCACTTTTTTTCGCCCAACAATTCCACGCCTGGAATGCCGAGATCGTTTTCGATGATCTTGCCATTGGCATAAGGCAGATCCCCGAGTTCCAGCGGCATCAACGTCTTGTCCCAGACCAGAGCTGAGCCCAAGCCGGTTCCGAGTCCCAGGAACAGCATGCGTCCATCCCCGCCGTAACTGCCGAGCGCTTGCATGGCTGCGTCATTGATCAGCCGCACCGGTGTGCCAAGTACGCGGCCAAAATTAAAACCGATCCAACCCTTCCCCAAATGTTTTGGATTTCCGACGATTCGTCCCTTGCGCACGGGCGCGGGAAAACCAATCGACGTCATATCGAATTTCCAGCCGCGCACGTTCTCCGCGAATCTTGCCACAAACTGTTCCGGCCCCATTCGGGGCCCCGAAGGAAACTCGCGCTCGTCACGGCGCGACCGTAACAGTTTTACGGACGTGCCGCCGACATCGACGACGAGAATCCTTCTCTTCATGGGCAACCGTCCCCGAAGGTATTCGGGGTGAATCTACCGGTCGCGCCGGCCGAAGCGGCGAAGACGCTGAAAGAAGCTTTGCTGCTCTGGCTTTGCTGCCGTGCTGGCAGGCCAGCATTCCACTATTTCGAGGGCGAGAAATCGGAACAGCAGTTGCCGGGCGGATTTCAAATCGATCCTCAGGTTCTTGACAATTTGTTGCACCGATCGGGCACCATTGAATTGCGATGCGAACTGGGCCTCGTCTGAAGTCAGCTTCAACTTCTGGACCCGCTCGAAACCTTCTTTCGTGTAAGCGGGAATCGATGTCGGGTCGAAGTTCGCAGGCTGGTCTGGATCCTGAACAAGACGCAAGGTTTCCAGCACCCAGTCTCTTACGTTTGGATCCCCCCGGACATCCGCGACGTCACTTAACAGATCGGCATTCTTTTCAAACATGATCCACGCGCGTGGCGCCGCCCAAAGTTGAGAGAAAAGCTTTTGCCCGTAATGCCGCATTAGTTCCGTGGCAGCGTCGAGGGCAATCGATTCCTGCCGGGCCAGAGTCAGAAAAAACGGGTTTCCGTTTTCTCTCTGTTCCTTACGGGCCCTCTCAACGACTACGACATCAACATTGGTCAGAAGGTCCGGCACTTCGGGACAATAAAGATCCAGATCCCGCGCCGTGACCAAAACGATCTCGCCGTCCCGCGCCAGAAGCTCGATCGGCTCCTGGTCCCAAAATGATCGCAGTGAGCCGGTAAGTCTCTCGTTCGCTATTGCTCGCAGTGCACGGCTCAAGGGGAACAGACTCGTGTGACCGCAAAAATAAACATCAGCCGTGCCCGGCTGCTTTCGAGGAATGGCTTCTGAAGCCGGCGCCTCAGTCACAGGTTGAGCCCAATCCGAGGCTGCTTCCGATGCGCTCCACCACTCCTCGGACTGTACACTCTCCACATTCGCACCAGCTTCCGGCGTAGGTTCGTCCCCTTGCGGCACAGGTGGACTGTCGGTTTCTTCCGCTCGCTCTTCCCTGTTTGAAGATTCCATTTGAGCTTCTATTGATCTGGTTTGCCGCGGGGCTTCGGCGTAGTATTCGTCGATCGTAGTAAGCAAACCCCATGTGAGGGGTTTATCAAGAACCCATCTTCACAACGGGGGACTCGCGCCCGGCGTTGAGAACCGCCGTGCTAAGTCACGCCGGCTGATTTTGCCGCGTTCATTCATCGGAATTGCGTCTACGACAAAAATCCGCTTCGGCACTTGCCAGGCACTTAATGCAGTCCGGCAAAATCGTAAAAGGCCCTCTTCGGTTAAGTGGCGCGATCCTGCCACGCATGCCGCCACTTCTTCATTGCGCAACACTCCGGCGGCTGCCGGACGACCGAACACCACTGCCTGGCGCACCCCGCTGAAGCGTAGCAAATGCGCTTCTACTTCCTCTGGATTCACCTTTTTTCCAGCGACGTTAATCACGTCCGAAATCCGGCCGACGATTTTGAATCCCGAATCGTCGCGCGCCAACAGATCATCCGGCACAAAGGCTCCATCCCCCAGCTTTTCCTCGTCCGGTTCCGGAAAATAGCCGTCGCCGACGGCGGCACTGCGGACCTGAATCTGGCAGGCTGAGGCGTTTGGCTCGAGCAGTTCAATGCCGACCCCTGCCATCGGTTGCCCCACAAAACCTTCCACCTCATTTGTCGTTTCGCGGTCGTAACAAATCCCGCCGCATTCCGAGGAGCCGTAAAATGAGTGGATCGGCAGGTTAAACTTTTCTCGAAATTTCTTCGCGACCGTACGCGGCAGAGGTGCCCCGGCGGAAATACAAAGTCGCAACTTTGGCAGCGCAGGAACGTAGTCCATTTCGCAGAATGCCTGATAGAAAACCGGCATTCCGGGAAAAACCGTCGCGTTGCTGCGGGCAAGATCCGAGAGGATTGCACGTGGCGTCCTGTCGCGGCTCAGAACCATCGGCACACCGCGCGCGATCAATGGCGTGAGCAGGTTGCTGAACCCATAGGAATGCGAGATGGGGATAACGCCAAAGTTCAGATCGGCACCAGTAATTTTCATTGTATCGCAGATCTGATTGCAATCGGCCAGTAGCTGGTGACTGCGAAACCGAATTGCGCGAGGCGCTGCCGTTGTGCCGGAGGTAAGCTTCAAGAGCGACGGCGGATTCTCGCCCCAATCCGGTGTAGCGTCGGCTGTCCTGAGCCGAGATATGTCTGGGGCGGCTCCGCTGGGGACAGCGGACACTACAGCCCCGGCTTTGCAGAGCTCCAACGTCGCATTGCGTTGCTGGTCGTTGACCGATTGTTCCAGCGGGAGAACAACCAAGTCGCTGCGCAGACAAGCGATTAAGATCGACGGCCAGTCCTCGTGGTTTCCAATTTGAATCGCGATAACACTGCCTGGCCTCAACATTTCAAGTTTCGGCTCGAACTTACAGGCGCCTTCTTCTATATCGCGAAATTTCCGGAGGACCTGCCCATACGTAGT
>WNEX01001038.1_pt1 | contig 13370 bp, 9 predicted proteins | sample 5399841 | NCBI WGS metagenome assembly WNEX01 (sample SAMN13153337, study PRJNA577476) | soil metagenome | isolation source: 40 cm grassland meadow soil 2 days after 1st rain plot 5 | place: USA:California | collected 2015-09-18 | reverse complement strand
CCCTCCGCCCACCCACCACCAGGGCAGGCCCCGCCGCCCGCGGCGGCGTTGCAGGATGGAAACGATGAACACGAACGCGACAATGATCCAGAACAGCGTGGTGCCGGTCGGCAGCCAGACCTCGGGCGCCACAGGACGAGGGGGCGGGGGTGCCGCGTCGAGCGCCACCCCGAACTCCTGAGCGAACGCCTGTGCGATCAGCTCCACGCCGTGCGCCAGCCCCGCCCCGTATTCCTCTCGGGCGAGGTAGGGCGTCATGGCATCTCGAATGCGGCCCACCCGCGCGTCCGTGAGGAATCCCTCGGCGCCGCGACCGGTGGCGATGAAGATCTGACCCGTGCCCGGGCGATGATTTTGTTTCGGAACGAGCAGCACCACGACGCCCAGGTTCTTCGCTGGATCGCCCGCCTCCCCTTTCGCCCCGACGCCCCAGCGCCGGCCGATCTCGAGCGCCACGTCCGCCGCCGGGCGGTCGTCGATGTCGGGGAGGGTGACCACGGCGAGCTCGCCGCGCGTTTTGTCGCGCACCTCGGCGATCACCGCTTCCATGTGCGCGACCGACGCGGCGTCGAGCACGCCGGCGAAGTCGTTGACGTAGCCCCGCGGAGGCGGAACGGTAATCTGGAGGAGGAGTGTCAGGGCAAGGATGGGCATGACGCCCTAATAGTACGCAGGGCAGGCACGGCCGGTGTCGCGCTGCTCGAACGCGCCCGGCTTGACAGCCGCGCTGCAGGCAGAGACTATGAGGCTCTAGTCCGCCCCTCCCTCGAGGAGGCATCGATGTCGACGGTCCTTTCGCGTGCTCCTGTGTTCGGCGTGACGACGCTTGGCATGCTTGCCTTACTCGCTGCTTGTGCGCACGGCGCGTCCCAGCAACACGCGAACAATCCGTCCGGCCCCATGGTGATCACCAGCGATCAGATCGAGCGGTCGGGCGCGCACAGCGCGTGGGACGTCCTGAAGCGGGAGGCACCGATGCTGACCCTGCGCGACGACCGGAACGGCCGCCCGTCCCGCATGGGGCGCCGCGGCCGCTCGAGCATCACGCTGGACGACCCACCGGTGGTGGTCGTGGACGGGGTTCGCCTCGCCAATTTCCGCGATCTGGACCGCATTCCCGCCACCACCATCCTCTCGATCACGATTTACACCGGCATCGAAGGGACAACGTACTACGGCACGAACGCGGTAAGCGGCGTCGTGGTGATCGAAACCAAGCACGGCGACGATTCCTAGCGATCTTCGTGGCGCTCAGCTTGACAAGAGAAGGGGGAGGAGCAGTTCGGGCTCCTCCCCCTTCGTGTTCCGTCGACGAAGTCGGCGCTACGGATTACGATCGTAGCACTGTAGGAACTTCGGGTTGTTGAGCTCATCGATCGGCACCGGGAAGTTCACGTCGTCCCCGTACGTCGGCTGTTGGGCCTTGAAGTACGCCCCGGTCGGGAACACTGAGTTGATGGCAAAGCCATACTGCCGCACCATCCGTCGCAAATCACCAAGCCGGTGCGCCGTAAGCCACAGCCAGCGGGCCCGCTCATTAAACAACAGCTTCACCGCACCGCCTGCCGCGGTTTGGTCGGCGGTGGTGAGGGCGGTCATCGGCGCCACCGGCGCGACCGTCGTGCGGTTGCTATTGAGGTAGGTGGGCGGCGCGGCCCGAAGCCCGTTCAAGGCGGTCAGGAAGGCGCTGGTGTTGGTGAGTGTGTCCCCTGCCCGCAGCGCGGCCTCGGCCTCGATCAGCCGGGCCTCAGCCCCCGTGGCGACCGTGGTTGACGCCTTGCGATCGCCGTACCGCAGATTGTCGTACTGCGGTGTCACGTTATCAAACCCTACGTCGGGTCCCGAGGTCGCCGACACGGTGCGCTCGAACGGCGTGCGCGGATCCCCGTTGCGGAACGCGAGGCCATTGATCCCTTCCCCGTTCGCTACGGAGTACCGTTCGAAGGTGACGTTCCCGTTGAAGACACCGTTGTTCTCGCGCGTCGTGTTCTCGGTGTGCTGGACCACGTAGTTGAACGAGGTCGGCACCAAGGACGGCGTAACGAGCGCCGCCGCACCTGCGACGTCCCCCGTATCGAGCAACGCGCGGGCTTTCCCGACGGCCGCCAGTCGGATCTGCGCCGCCCGAGTGGCGCCCGTTCCCGGTAACGCCGTCGCCGCCGCGGACGCAGCGTCGAACCGGGCAATGGCGGTATCCAGGAGCTCCTTGGTGGTCAGCGGCACGCCGTAGGTGAAGACATCACCTGTCGAGCTCACGGAGCTCACCGGCACTCCGGAGCACCACGTCTCGGCGAAGAAGACGTAAACATAGCCCGCGAGGTTGAGCACCTCGGGGTAGCCCGATTGCGTGGTCGGGTCGGACAGCTCCAGGTATTTCGCGGCCGTGACCTCGGCGGCGCGTCGCGCGCGGTGCATGTTCCGGAACCACAATCCCACATCCGCGTTGTCGATGCGGATCGGGCCGCGGGCGTCCACCTCGATGCGGGTCGGAAAGGTCTCGGAGTTGACCCATTCGTCGGCCAGGAGGCCGCCGTACATGATCACGCCCTCCACGGTGCCGCTCGACCCGTCCGCCCCGGAGCCGGCATAGGCGATCGTGAAGTCCCCGATCGCTCCCGCCCGGAGGGTGGGGAGCGCGGCGGGATCGCTCAGGTTGTCAGGGGGCACGATATCGGGATCCGAAACCCGCAGGGGATCGTTGCATCCGGTCAACGGCAGCAGCATGGTTGCCGCATACAGAGTGAGCCGGCCGAACAGGCCGCCATTCAGCAGTCGCGTCGTCATGGCCGTGTCCTCGGGCTCAGAAAGTGACGTTGATCCGGGCGAGGAAATACCGCACCGGCGGCTGAGTCAGGAAATCAGCCGTGTTGAAGTTCGACTGGCCTGCGTCGTTCAGCTCGGGATCGACGCCGGTGTACTTTGTCCAGGTCGCGAGGTTTCGGCCGGTCAGCGTGAAGGTCAGCGCGCTGGCCCCGAGCCGCGATGCCCAAGCGCCGGGCGCGAAATAGGTCAGAGACAGCTCACGTAGCTTGACGAATCCCGCGTCCTCGAAGAACCCCGTCTCGAGGCCGTCTGCCACGGCCGCCACGGCCGCCGCCTGCTGGGCGAGCGACGCGCTCGCGACGTTCATGCCCTTGCAGATACCGAATTCGCAGCGGAACTCCTCCGTGCTGTTGTCGAGCCGGTTGCCCCACCGCCCGTCGAGCAGCCCGTACAGCCGGAAGTGCCTCAGGAAGTTCACCTCGGACGAGAGCGTGCCGCCGTACGTGGGGAACGGAGTGCCCTGGTACGTCGGCTGGGCCCCGACCGTGACTTCGGACGCCGAGATGAGGCCGTCGCCGTCAAGGTCCTGGTAGGTGTAGGGGAAGTCCCAATACCCGCCCAACGGATAGCCCGGCTGGTGGCGCTGCGAGGCGCCGCCCAGGCCGAAAATGATTGCCTTGATCGACGTATCGCCGAAAGAGACGAGCCGGTTGCGGTTGTCCCAGGCGCTCGCCGTGACGCTCCACCCAAAGTTGGGCGTCTGGACGATCTGCGCCGTCGCCTGAATCTCCAGTCCCTTGTTGCTGACCTCGCCGAGGTTCAGGAACTGGTTCGTGGTGCGCCCGAGCGAAGGCGCCCGCCGCACGGCGATGAGGGCGTCTTTTGACTTCTTGTCGTAATAGGTGAACTCGAGGTGCACGCGCCGCGACAGCAGATCGGCGTCGAGCCCCGCTTCGTACTCCTGCGTCTTTTCAGGCTTGAGGTTGGTGTTCCCGAGGCTCGAGTCAGTGATGCCGGGTGCATCGGTGCTGTTGGTCGCGACTGCCACGGGGTTGAAGAATTGCTTCGCGTCCGTAGGCCCCGGTTGCCGCCCGCTCTTGCCCCACGCCGCTCGGAGGCGCAGCGAGGAGAGCCAAGAGAGCCGTGGGAAGAACGGCTCCTCGGAGATCACCCAAGAGCCCGAGATCTTGGGATAGGTGATGAAGTTGAAGGCGGAGCCGAACGCGGAGTTATCGTCGCCTCGCAACGCGCCCGTGAAGAACAGCCGGTCGTGGAACCCGAACTGCTCCTCTACGTAGCCACCGATGGTCACGAACTGGTCGATATTCTCTCCCACAGTGGGAACGACGACACCCGAAAGCGAGGCTGTGCCGGCCACCAGCTTGCGACCCGAGGCTTGCGTCTGATTGATCGCGTCCTTGAAGTACTGGAAGCCGAGCGATGTCTTGGACGTGATCTCCGACGAGAAGCGGTACGCAGCCTCCGCGGTGAAGTTCGCGGTGTAATCGAGGATCTGGGTGCGGTTCGAGATGCGGTTGCCGTCCAGGGTGTTCTGGTTCAGCGGCACGATCCCAGGCGGAATCGTCTGCTCATCGAACCGGTTGTTAACGTCGCTCCCCACGACCCCCCGCAGCGTGAGGAAGCTCGTGGGCCGGAATGTGGCGTTGACGCTGCCGGTGAATCGCTCCACGCTCTGGGACACGAAGATATCGAACGCCTGCGACGGCGTCAGGAAGCCGTAGCCATGGTTGATGCTCGAGTCCGCGAAGCCCAGCAGGCCGCTCGACGCGATGCCGGCGGAGTTGTTGTCGTTCTGCGGCAGGCCCAGGTCGCTCGACACGTACCCGACATTGATGCCGAGGTCCAGCAGGCGGCTCGCCTGGTGTCGCAGGTTGGCTCGCAGGCTGACGTTCCGCAGATCGTTCGGGCGGTACACACCCTTTTCCCGCTCGAAATCACCCGACGTGAAGAACGTGGTCTGGTCGTTCCCGCCGGACGCGCTCAGGCCGTAGTGCTGGCGGCTGCCGGTCTGGAACGGGCTGTAGACCTCGAGGGGGTTGAAGGACTTCACCGCGTTGATCGTGCAAATCGTGTCGACCGCGGCGATGTAGAGGGGACACGGATTCCCCGGCGTGAAACCGGCGCCCACGGAATCGCCGACGGTCGTGAAATTGGCCGGCCAGGCGGTGATCTCGTTGACGGAACCGCCCTCCACGAACGCCGTCCACCGCGTGGGCCCAGGCCGACCGCGCTTGGTGCGGATTTGTATGACGCCATTCACGGCATCGGTGCCGTACAGCGCCGCCGCAGACGGGCCTTTCACGACTTCGATCGACTCGATCTCGTCAGGGTTCAGGTCGTTGAGACGCGACGGGGCCTGACCACCGATGCCGATGGAGCTCGCGCGCAGCACGCCCGTCGCCCCGTTGTCCACGCGGATACCGTCGACGATCACGATGGGCTCATTAGTGAGCGAGAGGCTGCTCGAGCCGCGGATGCGCACGCGGCTGCCGGTACCCGTCGTACCGCCCGACGACAGCACCTGGACTCCCGGCACGCGGGAGTTGAGGAGATCGGCGACGTTGGTCGGCGCCGCTTGCTCCACGGTCTTGGCGGCATCGATAGTGGGGATCGAGTTTCCGAGTTCCCGTTTCAGCTGCTCGGCGCCGGTACCGGTCACGACCACGACATCGAGGGGTACCGCTGCCGGCGCAAGAGAAAAGTCGAGGGTCGGGGCTTCGCCCGCCCCCACCGTTACCGGCTGCGTCGCGGTGGCGTAGCCGATGAGTCGGACCTGCACATCGTGGCGACCGGCGGGCACACGGGTGATGGCGTAGCGGCCTTCGCGGCTGGTGAGACTCTGCAGGTTTGTGCCGATGATCAGAACCTGCGCCCCGCTCACCGGCTGCTGGTTCGATTTGTCCGTCACTTGGCCGGCCACGCTGCCCTGCTGGGCGGCGCTCGCGCGCGCGACACCGACCAGCAACGCGCCAAGCCCCAGGAACGCGAGTAGCGTCCGACGGTTGGAACTGTGCATAGATCCTCTCTTCGAGGGAGCTCTGGAACGCATGACCCAAGAATCGAGGCCCCGCCGGGGTCTCGCGGCGGGGCGGACCAGCTGTTGTGACGATCGAATGCCGCACCCGTGCCCAACGGCTTGGGCGAACACGAACGGTGCGATGTGGCACGCGCGCTACATTCTCGAACGCGCGCTCCACATGGGGATTATTGTGCGGCGCGAACTGGAGACCCGCAAGAGCCTAACACAAGCGCGGTTTCGAGAAATCCGCGCCCGCGTCGGCCGGTTTTGTCAGGAAACGGTCATGACCGTGCAGCCTGTTCCGAGTGAGACGGCGGACAGGCGAGGCCAACGTGGGTCAGACGAGTGGCGAAGGAGGGGCGATCCGCGCGTTACCGGGACGGGGGGCCGGGGCCGATGGGCGACGTTACCCCACCGCTGCCCCTGACGTTGAGATCGAAGGTGCTGGTCAAGGCCACGAAGGCCGTCGCGCCGAACACCAGGAGCACGAGGCTCCGGCCCTTCGCGAAACGACGCAGGTCGACTCGGGCGATCGAGGCGTGCGGCAGGGTCACCGTCTCCCCGCGCCACGCCAACTCGTCTCCGCGACGCAGTCCGACCGACTGGACCGACAACGTCATTGCCTCCTGCCCATCGTCCAGCAACCTGCCGCGGACGACGCCGGCGTCGGGGCCGAGCTGGCTACTGACCTGCGCGCTCCCCGACTCAGTCAGCGTCGCCGCGACATACGTGCCGGGCAATGGGGTCGCGGTGGTCAGCGGGACGTAGCTGTGGCAGCCGACGAGCAGCGGAGTGAACGCGACAGCGAGGCGCGCGCGCATCTACTTTACCACCCCACCGCCGCCCGGCCCGGGCACCGAACCGCCGCGGAGCCCTCCCTTGAAGATGTCCCACGCGGCGACTGAGCCTCCCAAGAGCGCAGCGCTGAGGAGCAGCGTGCGCCCCAGCGAGAACCTCCGCTGCTGAAAGTCCTGGATCGCGAGGCGCGGGACGCGTACCCGCTCTCCCCGCCAGGACTGCTCCTGTCCGTAGCGATCCGTCACCGACGTCACCGACAGCACGACATTCGTGTTTTCCGCGCTGACGACATACCCACGCACACTCATGACACTGGGGCCGACATACCGGGCGAGAGTGTCGGACCCGTACCCGGTCAGCTCTGCCGCAACCCGGGTCCCCACCTGAGGCTCGGTCGTGCGCAACGGCTCGTAGAAATAGCATCCCGCAAGCAGCCCGCAGACGATCAGTGGAATAAGGCGGCCCATACCGTGTAACCCTGGCGATTCCGGTCAGCCGTTTTCACGACGGCGATCGTGGTGAGCTCAAAATCTACGTAGGGAGCGAGCGCAATCGCCGCTCGCCCCCTACGCCGGCTCATTGTGTTGCCTCCCGAGTCCTGCTTAGCAGGCGTTCGGATCGTTGGGGTTCCTGAACCCTCCTGTGAAGCCGGGATTCGTAACGGGATTGCCGCCATTGACGTTCTGGACATTTCGGTCCGGCACGTTGGGATTCGCATTCTGCTCGGTCGTCCCGTAGTACAGCCGACCAGGCACTTTGTTGGCGAACGTGGCGGTCGGGAACGGGGTTATCGCAGGATAGCACGACCGCTTGTAATCGTTCCAGACCTCGATGTTCTGATACATCGCGATGTACTTCTCTTCCATGATGTCGTTGATCGAGGTGATCACCTTGGGTCCCAGCGCTGGGAATCCAGGCGTGGTTGGAGTAGCCGGAGTAGCTGGAACCGATGCCCGCGCGTTGTTGAAGCGCGTCTGGGCGAAGGCGGTCTGACCCAACCGATAGTATGCCTCCGCGAGAATCAGCTCGTTCTCGATGTAGGTCACGATCGGCTGGGAGAAGGTCCCGACATTGCGCGTACCGGTCAACGCAGAGACCCCGGCCGTCGACCTAGCGCCAACGGGATCTTGCCCGCCGTAGGGCGGGCCGATGTTCTTCCACGTAATGGTGCCGTCAGTCGTCGTCGCGCCGCTCACCGACGCCCACACGGGCTCAGAGCTGCCCGAGGTGCCGGCGTTCTGCGCCTGCTGAGCGTTGAGGTTCGCGTCGAGAACTATTGTGTTTAGGGCGTACGCCTTGCTCGGTTGCCACCGCACCGCGCTCACACCAAAGTACTGCGGAAGCCGGGGGTCATTGCGAGCGACCATGACATCCGCGAGCGCCCGACCCGTCACGACATAGCGACCAAACCCCGAGCGGGCGTAGAACTGGTACCACAGGTTATCCTCGCCGGGTTGGCTCGTGTGCTTGGACTTGAAGTCATTCGCCGGGGAGCTGATGCCCAGGAGCGCGTTGGTGACCGCGTTATTCAGAGCGGTATTGTCGAACCCAGTCGCCGTCTCCGCGGTGTGCATGTACAGCCGCGCCTTCAGCGTGTGCGCCGCCTCGATCCACTTCGAGGTGTTTCCGCCGTACACCAGATCGTGACTGGCGACGGGGCCGGGGCCTGTTCCCCCGAGGTTGGTGATGGCCTGGTCGAGTAGCGCCTGCAGATCGCTGTAGACCTGGGCCTGGGGGTCGAGCTTGGGCGTGGTCTGAACGATGGCCTCCCGGTAGGGAACGTCACCGTAGATGTCCGCCGCCACAGCCATCGTCAGCGCCTCCCACACCTGCACGATCCCCAGGAATTGCTGATTACCCGCGGCGGTCTCGAGGGCCTCGATCTTCTTGATGTCCACCAGGCCACCGCCCTCGTAGATGGAGGAAAACGCGGCGCTGGGGGTATCTTCGCTCGCGATGTTGTACTTCTCGAGCGTCGACAGGAAGTTGCTGGTGCCGGTGCACTGCTGAATCCACATGCACCCGATCAGCGCAATGATGCCCTCCTGCTGAGCGAATTGCCCCGCCTGCACCCCGATGTAGAGCTGATCCGCCGTGGCCGCCACGGGGTTGTTCGGGTCGGCCTTCACGTTGTCCGACGACAGGAAGTTGTTGCACCCGCTCGTCCCGAGCACCGCCAAGGACGCCGCGAGACAGAACGTCATGATTCTGCGCATAGAGTCACGCCTCCTTGGCGCTAGTGGTTGAGGGTCAGGGAGAACACGAACGACCGGGTCTGCGGCATGTTGAAGTAGTCCCTGCCGCGGGTGGCCGTGACGGAGCCGCCGAGGTTCGTCTCGGGATCGTAGCCCGTGTAGTTGGTCCAGGTGTGCAGATTGCGCCCGGACACGCGCACCTCGACGGAGCTGAACCCGAGGGTCCGTTGCACCCAGGGTTCGTCGAAGGTGTAGCCCACGGTGATCTCGCGCAGCTTGACGAAGCCGCCGTCCTCGATGAACTGCTCCGGGGTACCGCCGAACAGCCCACCGATCCCGGAGCCGACCGCCGCGCCCTCGTACCAGTTCTGTCCGATCGGAATCGGTGTGCCGGCGCCGGGACCCACCACGGGGCCCGGCAGCGGGGAATCCGGAGCACCGATCACGTGCATGTTGCCGGTGCAGATGGAATTTCCATTGATGTCGAAGGCGGAGCAATCTGCTCGCACCTCGGTGTCCTTGTGGGTCCCATAGGAATACAGCGCCGCCTTGGTGCCGTTGGCGATCTGACCGCCGTGCTTGATGTCGAGCAGTCCGCTCACCTGAAGCTTCCGGTAATGGAACGAGCTCCGGACGCTGCCGGTCCAGCGTGGGTTCGGGTTGCCGATGACGCGCTGCGTGTTGTCGAGGACGGGCTCGCCGTTCGTGTCGATGAAATAGGCGCCCTGGGGAGCTCCGCCGCACGGATGGGCTGCATCGTTCGCGGCATGGATGTCCAGGTCATAACCTGCAACGACCGCGTCCATCCCGGCGGGGCTGAGCCCGCAGCGGGCGAGGCCCACGTCGTAGAACACCCCGACTTCCTGACCCGCGATGACCGCGGCCCGGGGCGAGGTGAAGTTGGGGTCGAGGTACACGAACTTCGGACCGCCCAGGTCGACCACCAGGCTGCGATTCTGGGCCCATTGGAAGCCGACATCCCAACCCAGCTCGGAGGTCTGGATGGGCCGGACGTTGAGGGAGAGTTCGTAACCCCGGTTGCGGAACGTCGCGGAGTTCCTCGCCTCACGCTCGTAACCCGTCGACGGCGCCAGCGGCGTGAGGAGAATCACGTCGTAGGTCTTCGCGTTGTAATAAGTGAAGTTCAGGTCCGCTTTGTCGCGGAACAGGCCCAGGTCAAAGCCGGTTTCGAACTCTTTGGTCCGCTCGGGCCGGAGGGTGTTCGCCCCCTTGACGATGCTCGAGGCGAGACCGCCGAACCCCGATTGGACGGGGTTGGCCCCCATGCCCTGGGTATACCCACCGATCGGGGTAATGCCGGAGAATACCGTGGACATGAGGTAGGGATCGGGTTCCTGACCCGCCTCGCCGTACGAGGCCCGCAGCTTGCCGTAGCTCAAGACCGGCCGCTCACCGATTTTCTTCGTGAACTCCCACGCTACGCTGCCCTTCGGGAACCAGCTGCGGAGGTGGTTCTGGTCGAACGTCGAGGAGCCGTCGTTCCGCACCGCGGCGGTCACGAACACCTGGTTGTACATATCGAACGTCGCCTGACCGAAGTAAGACGCGTCGTGCACCACGGTCTCGGCATCGATCGGGACGTCGCGGGTGACGGTGTTGCTGAGTTTGAACGGCACGGGCGCGATGAGCGTGCGACCCACGTTGGCCAGCTGACGCACGTTGCGGGTGTTCAGGTTCTGGCCGAGCGTCAGCGTGCCGCTCAAGTCCGAGCTGAACGTGTGAGTGGCCGTCGCGGTCAGATTGTGGTCGATTTGATAGTTGATCAGCTTGCCCTCGGTCACCCGCCCGGCGGGCGCCGGCGCCGTGGACATTTGGGGCAGGCCCTCCAACCGCTCATCGTTCGCGTAGTCGGCGCCCAGCGTGTAGTTCACCTTGAGCCAGTCGATGGGCACGAACTCGGCCGTCACGTTGCCGAACACCCGGCCGACCTGCGACGTGTTCTCGTTTACGAACAGTGAGTAGAGCGGATTGTCCCACCCACGGTCCGCGATCTGGTCGTCGGGCGCCACCGGATTCTGGAACCGGAAGGTCTGGTGCTGCCCGTTCGCCGCGAGGTACGGAGAGTTGTTCCAGTCCGGGGGCGAGCGCAGCAGCCCCAGCTGGATGCCGTTGGTTTGATTGCCGCGCTGGAGGTAACGGCCGCGCGTATCGACGTAGGAGATGTTGGCACCGAGCTTGAGCTGGTCGGTCATCCGGTGCGAACCGTTAAAGCGGACGGTGGACCGCTCGTTCAAGTTATTGGGGCCCTCGAAGATCCCACGATCGCGCAGATAGGACCCCGACAGGAAGAACGTCGTGCGGTCGTTGCCGCCCGACACCGTCAAGGTGTTATCGGACGTGTAGCCGGTGACGTATACCTCGTTCGCATGGTCGTACGTCGTCTGGCCCGCGAGACTGGGACCCCAGCTGGTCCGGCAGAAAAAATTCCCCACGCCGGCAGAGCGGTTGCAGCCGACGCCGCCGAGGTTGGGGTCGCTCGGCGTATAGCCGAGGGAACCCTGACCCCACGAGCGCTGGAGCGGATAGTCGTGGTTGAGGTCGTTGGAGGAGATCGAGCTGCGGATCGTGTAGTGCGTGGGCCCAGGTTTACCGTGCTTGGTCGTGATCATCACGACGCCCTGGCCCGCCCGCGACCCATAGATGGCCGCGGCCGCCGCCCCCTTCAAGATCTCGACTGATTCGATGTCGGCAGGATTGATGTCAGCCGCCCGGTTGGTCTGCGTGGTCCCCTCGATCGCGCCCGAGGTCAGACCGTCGACCGGGTTGAAGTCGGTGGTCGAGAAGCTGGTGTTGTCGATCGGCACGCCGTCGACGACGAACAGCGGCTGGGAGCTGCCGGAGTTCGGCAGCCCGACCGTGCGCGAGCCACGGATCGTGATGTAGGACCCGGAGCCCGGCTCGCCGCTCGACGCCGTCACGATGACGTTGGGCGCCTTCCCCGCCAGCGCCTCGACCGTGTTCCACTCGTTGGCGCGCTCGATCAGATCCGCGCTGACGCTGTTGCGCACATTGCCGAGCTGCTCCACCGGCATCGAGGTGCCGGCGCCGGTCACGACGACCTCGCCGAGCTGCAGCGGGTTCGCCGCGAGGGTGAAGTCACGCGTCACGCCGCCGGCGGTGAGCGTGACCTGGACGGTCTGCGACTTGTAGCCGAGCCGCCGCGCCACCAATGTCACCGTCTGCCCCGAGGCCCGCGCCCCCGGCACGAGAATGGCGTACCGGCCATCCTCCCTGCTCAGGGCGCCCAACCCCATGGTCGGAATCGCGAGCTCGACCTGCCCGAGCGGCAGGCCGGCATCGCTCGTGACTTTGCCGGTGATGGTCACCGGCTCCTGCGCGGCGAGCCCCGTACTGCCGTACGGGGCGAGCAGGGCCGGTAGCGCGAGGAACGCGCTGAGGATGATGGGTACAACCCGACTTCGCACGAATTGCATGTCCCCTCCGATGGAAAGTGTGACACCAACGACCGGCACGCCCACGCGGGCGTTCCGGCTCGAGCGCAGACTACACGACTCCCACTGAAGACGCGCGCACGACGACGGCGGGAACAGCGGAAGGCGCGCGGTTGACCGTGACCTACATCGGGACAACAGCGTCACGGCTAGGAACACCTATATCACCGATTGGCGGCGCCCGCTAGAGCGGGGTGGAGGTGCCTGTCGTCACAACCTGGAACGTGCGCTTCTTTCGGGTCACACCCCTCGGTGGTAGCTTCGCGCCCATGGCTCGCGCCGGCAGTCTCGCACCTGCGGCCTTCGCTGTCCTGCTCGTCGCCGGTTCAGCCTGCTTCCTTTTCAATCGCGGCAAATCCGGTCAGGAAGCGGCGGCTTCTCCCGAAGGCGAGGTCGCGCTCAGCGTCACCAATCACAATTTCCTCGACGTGGTCATCTACGTGCTGCACGACGGGCAGCAAACGCGGGTCGGGACCGTGACCGGGTCGTCATCACAGGTGTTCTACCTGCGCGCCCGACTGCTCGGGATGGGCCGCGAGATCCGGCTGCTCGGCCATCCCATCGGCGGCCAGGACCTGGCCCGCACGGAAACGATCGTGGTGCAGCCCGGCCAGTATATCGAGTGGACGCTCGAAACCGATCTGCGCCGCTCGAGCGTCGGCGTGTACTAGCATCGTCGCGCGTCCCCTGGCTGCGCGGCACCGCCGGGCTTAGCGTTAGTTTACTGTCTATGATCCGACCCGCTCTCGCGTTGCTGTGTGCCGCCGCACTCGGCGCCTGTGGCAACCTCGGTGAGGCGCGCAACGGCGGATACCTCGGCGTGTCGCCGCTCCTCGATTCGCTGTTCGTCGGGGACCAAGCGCTGCCACACCAAGTCACCTTTATCGACAGCCACGGCAACCCCGCACCAACGGGGACCGTCGTCTGGAGCAGCCTCGACAAGTCCATCGCGGAGATCGACGCGACCGGCCGGGTCACCGCCCGGAAGCGCGGCGCCGTGTTGATCCTCGCGCAAGCCCAAGGGCTCACGGCCGGCGCGCTAGTCGTCGTGTCGGACCCGCTCGACATCACGTTGCTGCTCGACACCGTGTACGTGATGCC
>WNEX01001331.1_pt1 | contig 13425 bp, 16 predicted proteins | sample 5399841 | NCBI WGS metagenome assembly WNEX01 (sample SAMN13153337, study PRJNA577476) | soil metagenome | isolation source: 40 cm grassland meadow soil 2 days after 1st rain plot 5 | place: USA:California | collected 2015-09-18 | reverse complement strand
CATCGACCTCGCTCCCCAGGACAAAAAGTCCCAAGGCTACGCGGTCGGCCATCCGATCAATCTCCAGCCGCCCGCCTCCCTCGCCACGACCGTGAACACTTTTCCACCATCGTGAACACCGCGCACGCATGGCGCCCAAGTGTTCACGATCCCGTGGAACGCTGTTCACGTTGCCGTGGAATCCGTGTTCACCATCCCGTGGAAACCCTGTTCACGATCGCGTGGAATACGCATTCGCTCGTCGGTCAAAAAAAGGACCGCTAGGACGCAATCTTGCGCTCGGTTGCGGGTTGGCTTGTTTCGCAATGGCCTGCCGACTATGCGGTGACCTTTGGCAGGCAGCGGCGTCAGTGTGCGGTTCTTTGTCAACCTAAGAGACAGGGACCGAGGCCTTAAGGCGCGTGCAACTCGATAGACCGGCCACACTGAAATCACACATCCGTCGCGCCTTCGGACGCCGGTCTCCGCTCGAAGCGCATTCCGTTCGGCCCCCTAATGCGACCATACGAGTGGCGGTCGCCGCCGACCTGACAGGGAGCGGGCGGATGGACATTGTGAGGATCGACGAGCGCCGCGGGACGTTCATCCATTTCAATCAGCCAGACGGCACGTTCTCGCCGGCCGTGCCGTTGGGCACAGTCCAAGCGACTCCGTACGCGCTCACGGTCGGGGACACCGCGGAACCGGGTGATCACAGGTGGTATGAGGCTTCGCGCAACGGCTGTCAGAACGTGGGTGAATCCAGTCGGCAGGGTGAGAAGTCAGCTCATGCGAGCCCAACCGATGCCAAGCGGTCCCACCACAGCGCGCGATCGGGTTGGGTAAGTCCTATCGCGCTAAGAATTTGATTCGCTTGGAATTAACGGTCAAGGTTCGAGTCCTCTCCCGGCCACCAATAAAAACAATAGGTTAGCGATTATTTCGATTCTCTTTCTGGAGGTGTTGCCGCATCGCCGAAAGGGCTGGTGCGGGGGCGAGCGTTAGTGCTCGTCGTACCGTCCGCGGGTGGGATTCTACCCACTCTTTGTACATGTGGTTGCGCGGGGGTCACTGATCAGACACCGTCCCAACCGAGCAGTTCCCGAATATCCAAGTAAGGATTCATGAAGACACCCGCCGGCCTGCAACCCCTGATCGATGATGGCGTGATCGACGAAGTCATCCGCTCGCTCAAGAGCGGCAAGGAGGCGACGGTTTATCTCGTGCGCTCGGGGGCGCACATGCGGTGCGCGAAGGTCTACCGCGACATGGCGCAGCGAAGCTTCCAGAAGCGTGCCCGGTACCAGGAAGGCCGCAAGGTGCGCGGCAGCCGCCAGGCGCGCGCCATGAGCAAGAGAACGCGTTTCGGGCGCAAGGAGCAGGAAGCTGCCTGGAAGAACGCCGAAGTCGATGCACTGTACAAGCTCGTCGCCGCCGGCGTGCGCGTGCCGAAGCCTTACGGTTATTTCAACGGCACGCTGATCATGGAGCTGGTGACCGATGCCGCCGGGGACCCTGCCCCGCGCCTTGGCGAAGTCGATCTTTCGCCCGGAACTGCGCGCGAGTATCACCGCTACCTCGTCCAGCAGGTCGTGCGCATGTTGAGCATCGGGCTCATCCACGGCGATCTCTCGGAGTTCAACGTGCTCCTCGGGCACGATGGGCCCGTGATCATCGATCTACCCCAGGCCGTGAATGCGGCCGGCAATAACGGTGCGCTTGTTCGAGCAAGGTGAGCTGACCGCGGACAGCACCCTCAAGGGTGTCTTCGCGCGAGACGAGACGGCCGCCGATCCCGATGCGGTCTTGCTGGCCGTTGAGGATGCACGGGAGGAAGCGCTGCGACGAGAACTGGGACGAGAAAGCTAGAGGCTGGCCATCTTAACGATTGCCAAGGGCGGTGCGATGGTACAAGCGGCGGCCGCGGGTCAGAAGTTCACGTACAAGCCCAAGGCTGCCAGCTAGGTCCAGGGTAACGAGAAGTTCGGTTCCTGAAGGTTGGGTTCCTGGAATCAGCTCAGCACCGAACCGAACTGTCATCGCGATCAACACGGCACGTTACGCGCTTGAGCCGAAAAGTAGATCGGGCCCCGGAGAGAGTGCCTCGCATTTTCTGTGAAGGAGCAATCCGCGAGAGATCTAGCGGCTAATCGAGCGTGCGTTGGGTTCCGACAGCCGCCAAAACGGGACCAATCTCATATGAGGCCATGCTGCCGTGGAACTTCAAGGCATCAGCGCCGTAAGCGGTGAGCGCCTCACGCGTGCGTACCAAGCTAACCGGGAGACACCGGTGGCAACGAAAGACCAATTCCCCAGGCTGCATTACGTGATGCAACGGCGGTTGAGATTTTGCGCGTCTGGATTGCGGAGAAAAACTCCATTGCTCGCTTAAAGTCGGTATGTATCGGGAAACGACGAACGTCCCAGAAGAGAGAGCTTGGGGAACGATCCTGGCGGACGCGGCGAGGCATGTCGCAAACGCACTGGAGTCAGGTTACGGCGCTAACGCAACGGAATCTCTGCGGATGATCCGTGACGCTTTCAATAAGGAAATCGAAGCCCCGACTTCGATTGCCGAGGGCGACTTCTCTAAGCGACACTGAAGCAGGTCTGATGACCTCCTGCTTCCGAAGTACCAGTTATTTGAGCGCTTATGTATTCCCTAAAGGCCGTGTTGAAGCTCGAACCTCTTGGTTTTACTCACGACATGTCGCTACGCCGGTTGTGCCAGTGCCCGGCACGTCCGAAACACGAAGTCCGCGGTCCGACCGTATACCGCGGCCTGCCAAGCCGGCGTCTCGCAGTAGAACGCCGCACGCATCAGCCGCTGGGCCGCTGCACTCCGCACGGCGTCACGCGGCGCGCGCGCGTGCACCCAATGATCAGCGCGTAGCGCGGTCAGGACGTCGGTTACCTGACGTGTGCCGAATTCCAGCCCGATGAAGGTGATCTCGGTCTTCGGCAGCGCCTCCTGGAAGCCGCGCGCGAGTGTGCCCTCGAGCTCAGCCGCCACGGCCTTCTCGCCCGTGATGTTCGCCGACTCCTCCGCCACGAGACTGCGCACCTCGCAGCCAAACCAAGCGCGTGCTCGCGCAAGATCGCCGCGCGCGCAGGGTATGAGGATCGGCTCGCCGTAGGCGGTCGGCCCCAGTCCAGTGTGCAGATCGAGCACCGCCACGCGGCGCACGCCGTCGGGTAGCTGCTCGCGAAGCAGCTGTCCAAGCGTCTGAGCGGACCACGTGCGGGCGGTGCCCCCATAGAACAGTCCTTCGGGACGCGTGTACTGCCCGGCGGTCAGGGCCTGCTGGAAGGCGCGCATCCCGTGCTCGGCGATGTGCTGTTGGAGCGCCGCGTCGGCACTCGCGCGCGCAGCGCCTTCCCAGTCTGTCGGCACCAGCCAGTCGTGCAGCGATTCGTAGGCAGCCGAGGAAGGTGGCTGGGAGAAATCGATGAAGTTGCGGTTGAGATCAACGTTGTCCTCGTTCACGCGCCGCAACCATGCGAAGCCGTGCGGATTCACCGCATGCACGAGCAGCGCGCACCCGGACGAAGGCAGTGCCTCGTACAGCCGGTCGATGAGGAAGCCGACCTGACAACCCGCGCCGCCAAAGCCCTCGACGCCGTGCGTACCGGAAAGCACGACGAGCGCGTCCGTCGCATTGTCGGGGCCGAGCCGCGCGACGTCGATGCTGAGCGACTCGCCCTGCGGGCCGAGGCGTTCCGGTAATAGATAGCGGTTGAGGCGTGCGCCGGCCCGTTCGGCGGCCGCGCGGAAGCGCTCGCGGGCGTTTGGGTAGTCGGGGCTGAAGTAGTCGGCGATGGGCATGGGTCACCGCGCGGACTGAAGAGCAGCGCGCCCAGCATAGCACCGGCAGGCTGATCCTGGCGGGGGCTAGAAGGCGCCCGCCACGCCATCAGCGGATGGCTACCGTACCGGGTGAGTCCACTGCTGGAGTTGACCCGCCTGCGTGGACACCTCAACGTAAGGTTTGGAGGGTTCATATCGTTGCCCCATTTCCCGGACGACTCGGGAAGAGGGTCACGCTGAATATGAAGAATCGCGCCTAGTTTGCGAGGCCCATGACGAATGCCAAGGCGGCCGATCCTCCGACCAATGCGGGCGCGCCTAATCGTGACCGGCTTGTCCGCCATCACGTGCGCCCGCGTGCGCAGAGCGTTTCGAGTACTGGGTTCGACTGCTACTCGAAAGTCCTCAGCGTCGTCCCCCTCAGAAGTCATCTGGCAGACCACTACAGACGCATGCCCGGCAGGGAGCGCGTCAGTCTGCACAATCACCGCTGGGCGTGGTTTGCCGTAGTCCCCTGTAGCCGCGACAGTCACAACGTCGCCGCGCCTCATCGGTCATCGAACTCGGCCACGGCTTCGATCCACTTCAGCGCCTCGAGCTCGCGGGATCGGTCCAGCGCTGCGACTTGTCGCGCCACCCGTCGGCGCACCGTCCTAGATCGTGCGTCCGGCACGACTAAGCGGAGCTCCTTCAAGCCACGGGCACGCCGCCGTTCGCGCATGGCCTTCATTCGTTCAGCTGCCTGCACCATATCAATAAACCTTGGTGTCACGCGTTACGGCGTAACGCGTTACAGCCCAATGGGCAAGGAAGAGATTGACCCGGGAATTACCCGCTACGGAGCGACCTGAAACGCCCCTTCAAGTCCCAAGGGTGACAACGGGACTCATGCGAGCCCAACCGATGCCAAGCGGTCCCACCACAGCCCGCGATTGAGACGGCGGTGGGCGAAGGTCCCTCGTCGGTCCCGCCCGGCTAAATCGCCTCAACGAGAGGACGAGCGAGCGTGACGGGGGCCCGCCGCGCTCGCTCGCGATCGGTCAACGAACAGCGAGTCCCGTCGCCGTGCCCGGGACGCCTGGCGTACTGCCGAGCGTCAGCAGGCTACCGTCCGCCTGAACCCGGAACGCCACAATCTGTCCGATGGACGGGGACAGCACGTACATCGTCCGACCGTCAGGCGCAGTCGCGCCGTCAGTAGGCCCGCCACCGGTGGTCCCGCTAATGCCGTCCGCACTCAGCCGAGTCAGTTCGCCCGACCGCGCTACGCGGTACCCAGTTACGGTGCCGGACCCCGTATTGGTCGTATAGGCGTACGTGCCGTGGCGCGCCACGACGACCCAACAAGCCGCCGTCTGGTTCGTGGGAACCGAGCCGCTGACGACCTCAAGCGACACGTCCTCGTTAATCTCGTACGACGACAGCGCCGAGGCACCCGCCTGACCGCCGAACGCCTCACTGACGAGCAACGTGCCACGCGGAGCGAACGCAAACCCAAACGGAGTCATTCCGCTCGAAGCGCGAGTCACCGGCGCTGACGGAACGTCGTCTTCAACAGTGTAAATCGCGAACTGGTTGAGCGCCTTCTCCGTCACGACGAGCGTGGACCCGTCCGGGCTGAACGAGACCTCGGCCGGACCCGCGGTGGCGGATGACAGCGGCCGCGAGGAACCCGAAATGGGGCGTAGGTGGCCATCCGGCCCCACGTGAAAACCGGAGATGTTGCCAGAGTCACCTGAGTTGAGGACGTAGACAAGGCGCCCATGCGTCGTCACGCTGATCGGATGCGTACCGCCGGACGGCACGCGATCGACGAGCGTGAGCCCGGCATCCGACACGGTGAACGCACTGATCTCGTTGCTGCCCGCGTTGACCGCGTACAGGTAACGGTCATCACCCGAAAGGGCCAGCGCCCCTTGGTTACCGAGCCCTGCACCGGTACCGAGTCCACCGGTGCTGACCGTCGCCGCCAGGGACAACGATCCATCCGACGCAGATTGGAAGATCTGTACCGCGTTTGCACCGGCACTGTTCGTCTCCGTGTAGACGGTGCCGGCCGACGCGGTGGCCGCACCGGCCGCCAGCAGGGCGAGTGAAATCGGTCCGCGAAGTAATTTGATCGTCATGACTGTTTTCCTCGTAAGCCCATATTGGGTCGCGTACGAGACTACGGTTCGATTCTCACGCAGTTATCACGCGCTCTTTGCGAGCGGCAGGAGATCGGTGCGATCGGCGCGCGCAAGAGTAATCTCGATCGTGGTCCCGACGCCCCGTTGTGACAACACACTCACGCTCTGCCCATGAAGCGCCATGATTCGCTGAACGATGGACAGGCCGAGTCCCGCGCGCGATCGGTCCTTCGGATCGCGTAGACTGTAAAAGCGGTCGAGGATTCGCGGCAGACTGTCCGCGCTAATTCCCTCGCCGGTATCGACTACGCGCACGCGGACCGCCTCGGTCTCCGCGGACATCTCAATGCGCACTTGGCCGCCCGTCTGCGTATGACGCAGCGCATTCTCCAGCAAATTGCTGATCGCCCGTTCGATCAGTCCAACATCAGCGTGCACTCGGATGCTGCGGGTGTCGAGGAGCGTGCGAAGCTCAACGCCGTGACGTTCGGCCTGAAGCCGAAAGCGCAGTGCCACATCCTGCAGCAGCTCGGCAATAGAGATTGGCTCGATAGCCGGCACGATCGCTCCGGATTCGAGTCGGGCGAGCTCGAACAGCGCGTCGATGAGTCGTCCCAGTTGGTCCGCTTGCCTGAGTGCGACGCGGAGGTGCGACTGCAGGTCCGCGGGCGGCAGACTCTCGGATTTGACGAGCAACGTCTCAATATAGCCACGAAGTGATGCGAGGGGCGTTCGCAGGTCGTGCGATACGTTGGCCACCAGTTCCCGACGCAATTCGTCCGTGTCTTTCAGCTCCTGAATCTGGCGTTCGATCGCTCGAGACATGTCCGCAAATCGGGCTGTCAGCGCGCTGATCTCGTCCCCGCCAGCGCTGGCACGCGGCGGAAAGGCTCCGGCGGGCAATGTTCGCGACCAAGTCTCCATGGACCGGTCGAGGCTGCGTAGACGGCGGGTCAGCACAGCGAACAGGCCGCCCGCGGCGATGAGCGTGGCGAGGATCATCAGTCCAAGCGCAAGCGCTGCCGCTCGCAACGCGTAGCTGCTCCATACGCGTTGCGCAATCGATCGCTCCGGTTGGCCACCGAGGACCACGTACAGGTATCCATCAAGCTGACCGCGTTCCTGCACGGGAGCGACCGAAAAGACACGCCGACCGTCGAGGCTCGCGGGGTCGTCGCCGTAGAGGGGGCGTCGGTCCGGCACACGCAAGAATTCTTCGATTGGCGCCAGGCTGACTCGGTTACGCACAACCCGATCGTGCTGCACAACGGTCATCAGCACGCGCCCGTCGCGGTCGAGGAGGTACACTTCCGCCGAAGGGTTGACCGTCATCGCGCGATTCGCGAGCTCTCGGAGCGCGGCCTGATTAATGTGGCCTCCTTGGATCAGCGCGAGCTCGCGAACCACGTACATCGAGATGCCGGAATCCAGTCGCTGTCGGACTTCATCGGCGTATCGGTCGCTGGTTAGGCTCAAGAGCGCCAGCAGGCCGAAGCCGACGAGCGCGAGGAGGACCGCAAAGGCCAGCGTCAGGCGAACATGCAGGGCCGTCATGCGCGTGGAGCCTCGGGTTCACGCGCAAAGCGGTATCCCACGCCCCATACCGTCACGATATAGCGCGGCTGCGAGGGATTCGGTTCGACTTTCGACCGCAAGCGATTGATATGGGAGTTAACCGTGTGCTCGAACGTATCGTGGGTCGTGCCCCAGACCTGATCGAGCAGCTGGGAACGCGAGAATACCCGATCGGGGCGCTGCATCAGGAACGCGAGCAGGTCGAACTCCCGCGCTGTGAGGTCGAGGCCTCGCCCGCTGCACTGTGCGGTCCGCCCATCGAGGTCGATCGCCAAAGCCCCGATTCGGCACGTACGCAGCTCGATCGGTGACGGCCGCGCCAGCCGCTCCGCTCGGCGCAGGATCGCTTTCACGCGCGCCGCAAATTCCACGACACTGAAAGGCTTCGTCAAGTAGTCGTCGGCGCCGGTCTCAAGACCGAGGACCCGATCGGACTCCCCGGCGCGGGCTGTCAGCATCAGAATCGGCGTATAGTCGGCGTCCGCCCGGACGCGTCGACAGATCTCGAGACCGTCAATCCCTGGCAATTGTAGATCGAGCACAATCAGACTCCAGCCGGCCCGTGCCAACGCTCGGGCGAGCCCGTGATTGCCGTCCGCTACGACCTCGACGGAACATCCAATGTCCGCCAGGTGCAGGCCCAGCAACCCGGCAATATCCGGGTCGTCCTCGATGATGAGAACCTTCCGTGAATTCATGTGGGGCCCGGCCGGTCGCGACATTGCGCACTATAGGAGACCCGGGATCTCACGCCTTTATCACGAAGCGCGGCGGTCGCGGTGCGGCAACTGCAAGGTAAGATTTGGGTACAACCGAGGGGGACCCGACGGTCCGATGCTCAGGTAAGAACTCGGGCGGCGCGCCCGCTTCACTCTCGCGACTTGTAGGGCATCAAGCCTTGCTCAGTCCGTCCTGGGAACGAGCCATTCTTGCTCGGTGCGCGGCAGCTTTTGCCCGGTTTCCGCAAACCGCCATGCTGCACCACCGGCGTGCATGCGTTTTCGTCCGATCGTAGAACCTCAGTATGCAGCCGTCCCCATCACAACGCCGCACGAGCCGAAAGTCGGCATTGCAAATGAGATCGCTGATGGTTTCCGCAATGGGCTGCAATAGTCGATCCGGAGTTGTCCACCTTCGAATCTGAATCGATTGCAGTGGGCGCGAGGGCCCCGTTCCCCCCGCATTGGTCAAGGTTAGCGCAATCTGTCGGTAGATGTCGTCGCGAGCCAAGAGCCGATTCAGCAAACCGAGTTCAACGAAAGCATCCCGGTCGATTTCCCTTCCGGCATGTCTGTCGACAAACTCACCCAACCACTTGCGCAGCTCCCGTGCTTGCTCGGCAACCCCATCCAAGTTCCCCCCGCCCTCTCCACGGCGACGAAGCCGCCGCGCAACTGAGGCATCGATTGCGCCGGCCTCAGTCAACCAGGCGAGCAGCCCGGCCCCGTCGTTCAGCCAATCCCGGGGTTCCCCGCCCGGTCTAACCTGACTGTTCAGGAAGTCGAGCGCGAGGTGGTCGCCGACCAGGTAAGGCTTGGGGTGTCGTTCCGCCATGTCGTGCTCTGCCGCTGTCGATGCGCCGTCCCACCTCCATATAACCTGTAAAGCGTCTGTTGACAAGTTATCAGGATAACTGGTAAAACGCCTACTGACAGGTTACTAGTGAAGGTACGCATTTGAGCGCGGCGTTGCCCGCTGCACATTCAGCGCTTCGGCTCCAAGACGTTGAAATCGAAGCTCGTGTCGGTGTGCTGCAAGTACACGCCGCTCGGTACTGAGCCGGCTGCGGCCGCAACGGTCGTCGTTAACGCGGCGACTAGCCAACGCTCACCGTACTGCAAGCCGCTACAAGATCGCCCACCAGCCAAGAAGGAAGCGTTGAGCCATGGTTCAATATCACACTGCAGAGGCCGCTGGACACAAAGTCTTTTACCGAGAGGCTGGCGACCGCAGCGCTCCGGCCGTGTTGCTGCTCCACGGCTTTCCGACATCCTCCCATATGTTCCGAAACCTGATTCCGCGCCTCGCGGAGCACTATCGCGTGGTGGCGCCGGATCTTCCGGGATTCGGGTTTTCGCTCGCGCCGGAACACGGACCCTTCCGGCACACGTTTGACGATCTCGCTGCCGTCGTCGATCGGCTGACGCAGGTGCTTGGCCTGAAGCATTACGCCATCTACGTCTTCGATTACGGTGCGCCGGTGGGATTTCGCTTGGCGCTCCAACACCCTGACCGAATTGCCGCGATCATTTCGCAGAACGGCAATGCCTACGTTGAGGGCCTCAGTGACGGCTGGAATCCGATACAGAAATACTGGAGGGAGCCTACGGCCGAGAATCGGGATGCGCTACGCGCCTTTCTGACCTCGCAAGCGACCAAGTGGCAGTACCTGCACGGCGTCACCGACGAATCGCTCGTCGCACCTGAGGCTTACGTGCTCGATTCGGCCCTGCTGGCGCGGCCGGGAAACGAAGAGATTCAGCTTAACCTGTTCCTCGACTACGCGAACAACGTCGCGCTCTATCCGAAGTTCCAGGAATACTTCCGCGCCGAGCGGCCGCCGCTGCTGGCCGTGTGGGGCAAGAACGATCCGTTCTTCCTGCCCGCGGGCGCACACGCTTTCAAGCGCGATAACCCGAACGCCGCGGTGCAGCTCTTCGACACCGGTCACTTCGCACTCGAGACCCATCTTGAAGAGATCGCAGCCGCAATCATCGACTTCCTCGGGCGGCGGCTCCCGCGATCGACGACCCGCAAATAACCCGCTGCGTGAGACAAGGAGATAGCGGTATGCGTGCCATTGTGATCAACGGGTACGGTGGTCCGGAACAACTCATCATTAAAGAGCTTCCGGAGCCCACGCCTGAACCGGGTCAAGTCGTCATCGAGGTCAAGGCATTTGGGCTCAATCACGCCGAAACCTACATGCGCAAAGGCCTGTGGGGCGATGTCGCCAAAGTCACCGGTATCGAGTGCGTCGGCGTTGTCAAAGCCGATTCCGACGGGAGGTTTGCCGAAGGCCAACAGGTCATCGCCATCATGGGTGGCATGGGTCGAGTGATCAATGGCAGCTATGCTGAGTACACGCGATTGCCATCGACCAACGTCGTCGCGGTCGACTCGACGTTACCGTGGCACGAGCTGACTGCGATTCCCGAGTGCTACGCAACTGCCTGGGCGTGTCTGTTTGGTAATCTTGACCTCAAGCGCGGACAGACACTCCTGATCAGAGGGGCCACCTCGGCGCTCGGCCAGGCAGCATTGAACATCGCCGCGCACGCAGGCGCTCGGGTCATCGCCACGACACGCAGCCCCGAGCGGCTCGTGAAGCTCGAGTCACTGGGGGCTGAAACCGCTCTCGTCGACGCGCACGACCTCTCGCGCCGCGTCCGGGATAGTCACCCGGCCGGCATTGACGCGGTACTCGATCTCGTCGGCAACAGCACGCTGCTCGATTCACTCGCGATGGTACGGCGCCACGGGCGAGTGTGTCAGGCCGGATTCCTCGGTGGTCTCTCGCCGCTCGAATCGTTCAATCCACTGCTACAGGTGCCGAGCGGGGTGCACTTCAGTTTTTTTGGCAGCTTCGTGTTCGGAACACCTGAGTTTCCCCTGTCCGACATCCCTTTCCAGGAGATTGTTGATCGCGCCACAAACGGTGTCTACCAGGCAAAGCCCGCCAGGACCTTTATGTTCGATGAGATTCGGGATGCTCACCGGCTTATGGAGTCGAACCAGGCGAATGGAAAAATTGTCGTGAAAGTGGCGTCGGCGTGAGTTCTCGAGTCACCCTCGATCCGGGTCGATTGCTGCGACGATCCGTCGAGCAAGTTCCACGGAAGACTCACGCGGCCGACTGGTGCGATGGACCTCTAGGGCGCGCCGCGCTTCCCCGGCGCGCCGTACCGCCGTTCGCACCTCTTCAAATGACACCGCCCGATCCGCGAATTCGAGTGCGTCGGGATGCGCCCGTCCAAGGCGTACAGCCGCCGCTACACGGCGATTGCATCGGCATGCTGCGTCATCAGATACGAGGCCACAATATGAACGTGTAAACGCGTGAATCGCGTTTCGTGCGCGCTCGAGTCGCTTGCGCAGCACACTTGGATCGACACCAAGCGCCTCGGCGGCCTCGGCCCCTGGAAGGTCGAGAATCTCGCCAAGGATGTAGGCGAGCCGGTGCGGCCGGTCAAGGCATTGGAGCATCGCCAGCGTGCAGCCGATCTTGACCTCCTCAATGAGGATCGACCGCTCGTTCTCGCCGGGCCCATCGGAAGCGAGCCCCTCCGCCAAGTCTTCCGACAAGCCCACGAAATTCAGATTCATGCGCTCAACGGCGCTCCGCTTCCTGTCCAAAAGGTGGTTGACCGCGACGCGGTAGCTCCACGTTTTCAAGCGGCTGCGGAAATCAAAGCTAGAAAGCTGAGTGACGACTCGCACGAGGATCTCCTGGGTCGCGTCTTCCGCATCCTCGCGGTTCCAGAGCATTCGGAGAGCCAGGGCATAGATGTCGGGTTGAACTGCTCGTACGAGCGCCTCCAACGCCTGGCGGTCCCCAGTGACCGCGCGTTGCGCAACCTCCTCGACAGTTGTGCTGTCGCTCACTGCCCTTCTAGGAGTCGCTTAAGCTCGGCAAGTTCCTCTCGCAACGTTGTGCGCTGGGCATCCAGCGCGCCCTCCAAGTGCTCTAGGGGTACGGGTGGGGCATGCAGAACGAAACTGTAGATGCACGTTCCTCGAGCGGTCTCCGTCACCCGGGACTGAGCGACGCCGATGGAACCGTCGGGAAATCGAAGTTCCCAGTCAATTGTGCCGGCGGCCTTGTGCGAGATAGTACGCAGGTCGATATCGACGGCCCCAGTCGGAGTCTTAAGGCTTGCACACTTATCGTTCGCCTGTTGAAACGCACGCGCCCACTTCGGAAGATTGTGGGGGTCACACACGAAATCGAAGACCGCAGGTCGGGATGCTCGGATCTCAATCCCCTGGACATCAAAGGTACGCATGGGCGTCTCTACAATCGCAGAACAGAACCGTTCCATAGGGCTTAGACGGCGTTGAGCATGAATATGTGACAGCGGACCAATTCTTACCGGATGGGCTTCCAGTTAGTGGCCATTCGCGCAGCGCCGTGGCTATCGTGCCCGCTGTCGTATCCAAAGCCTATGGGAAACCGGCACCGCTGCCCGGATCTCACGCGCCGCAGGGAGGCTCGCTCCGGTACGCGTCGTCACCCGATCTTCGGCGGTACGTTCGCGTTTAGCCGAAACAGGTTATTCGGATCGTACTTGGCTTTGAGGGCGACAAGCCGCCCGAAGTTCGCGCCGTAATTCTCGCGATAGACTGCCATCGTGACGTCTGAATCTTGAACATCGTGCAAGCGAACGAAGCTTATCTCTACACCCTCGGCATGAGCTACAGGCTGCCTTAGCGCTCCTTTCACGGGACATCGATCCCACAGTCCGCTCGTTCCGCTCGCTGTTTCGCAGCCGCGCAGATGGAGTCAACGACAAACTCGCGTGACGGCGCTCGCTTGCCACGTACGATCTCGTTCATCTGCTTCATGCTCTCAACGAGCTCGCTAAACAACTTCTTGTCCATAAAACACTCCTACCAAGCGTCATTGAGTGCGCGAAGTACTTTCTTCTCCGAGCAGTTAGGTCGCCGAGCCTATAGATGGGCTATAGATGAATGATGGATGTGCTCGGCCCAGTACCTATTCGACTGTCTTGCGCGATGTGCGCGCTTGCGTCGGCGGCCGCGACATTAATCACAACGATGCCAACCTTTTGCCCCGTCTCAACATAACGGTAAGCGTCGGCGATCTCATCGAGAGAATATCTTCGATCGATGACCGCGCGAAACTGACCCGCCTCCATGCGGGCTTTCAGGAACTCGACAAATGCGTGGCCGCTGCCTCGGGGCGGCAGGGGG
>WNEX01001027.1_pt1 | contig 13441 bp, 10 predicted proteins | sample 5399841 | NCBI WGS metagenome assembly WNEX01 (sample SAMN13153337, study PRJNA577476) | soil metagenome | isolation source: 40 cm grassland meadow soil 2 days after 1st rain plot 5 | place: USA:California | collected 2015-09-18 | reverse complement strand
ACAACGGTCTCCAAGTGGACCTAAACTCACAGGTTGGCCACGACCTGAATCTCCGGGCGTTTTATACGCTATCGCGCGCCATCGATCCGACTACTGCGGGCAGCGGGGGAGGGGACCTCGGTAATGTCTCCAATCCCTATGCGGGTTGGGTATACGATGTCGGACCGAGTGGATACGACCGCACGCACGTTGCCGCGGTCGACTTCATCTACGATATCCCCCTCCTTCGCCACAGTCAGAGTCGGCTCGTAAGGTCCAGCTTCGGCGGATGGCAGGTTTCGGGCATCGTCACGATTGAGTCTGGCCTCCCGCTTAACATTGGCCTCACAGGTGGACAGGGCAATAACCACTTGCCGAATGGGACGAACCGCCCAGACCTGACGGGCAAGGTCTCTTATCCAAAATCTGTCAACCAATGGTTCGACACAACGGCGTTTGCTGCACCAGCCCAGGGTGCTTGGGGTGCCCTTGGCCACAACGCCCTGCGCGGGCCTGGTCGCGACAACTGGAATCTCTCGCTATTTAAGAGCTTCACATTTAGCGAGTCACGCGGAAGCCGGTTCGAATTGCGTTTGGAGACCTTCAACACGTGGAATCATACGCAGTTCAACGCGATCAGCACCAACCTTGGCGACAGTAAGTTTGGCCAAGTCACCTCCGACTTCGATCCGAGAATTCTGCAGCTCGGCGGGAAGATTTACTTCTAGTTTGGAACGGAAGGCAAGGCGGTTGCCCTGAAGTCGAAACGCCCCTTGCAGTACAAGTCGAGGACGCGGCGAGAGACATCTCGCCGCGTTTTGTTTTAGAGTTGAAGGGCCGGTCTCCAGACTGGCGAGGTAGTTGAGAAGCGATGTCTCAGGAACGCGGAGAAGAGAAAAGCACGGGTCTGAAGACCCGCCACTACAAGGTGGCGCGATCGATCGTGCCCTTGCGGCAGCGGGTACCTCTCGCGGCTCTCATCACCCTGCTTCCTGGAGAACGCGGAGAAGAGAAACGCACGGGTCTGAAGACCCGCCACTACACGGTGGCACGATGTATCGCGCTCCTGCGGCAAGGCGCAAGACTCGTCGCGGTTTTGGTTGTGTTGTTGGCTGGACCCGTGGCACGCGGACAATCGGCAAAGCCGGCGGAAGCGATTGCGCTGGAACAGCAGGGGAAGCTGGAAGAGGCCGCGGCGGTTTGGCGGGCAGTGACGGCGCAGAATCCCCGGGACGCGGGAGCGTTTGCAAGTCTTGGCGTGGTTCTCTCGAAGGAACAGAAGTATCCGGAAGCGGCTGCGGCGTACAAGAAAGCGCTTGCGCTCGACCGAAAGCTGCCTGGAGTGGAATTGAACCTGGGGCTGGCAGAGTTTAAACAAGGGAATTTCGAAGCGGCGATTGCCCCGTTTCGCGCGGCGCTGGTGGCGCAGCCGCAAAATGCACAGGCGCGTGCGCTGCTGGGCCTGAGCTGGTACGGCGCAAAGCGATTTGCGGAGGCTGCCAAACAGCTTAAAGTAGCGGCAAAATCGGACCCTGGGAACACGGAGTTGCGGCGCGCGCTGGCCCAGAGTTGCCTTTTGGCGAAAGAGTATGAGTGCGCCTTGGAAGAGTTTCGGCAGATTTTGCAGCAGGACCCGGATGCGGCGGCCACGCATATCCTGATGGGAGAGGCGCTGGACGGCCTGAGCAGAACGCCGGAGGCGATTGCGGAGTTTCAGACTGCGGCCAAAGCGGCTCCGCGCGAGCCGGAAGTGAATTTCGGGCTGGGGTATCTCTATTGGAAGTCGCATCAATATGAAAACGCGAAGATCGCGTTCGAAAGCGAACTGGCCGTGGATGCGAATCACGCGCAGTCGCTGGCCTATCTGGGTGACATCGAGCTGAAAGCGAATCATCCGGAGGAGGCGCTGGCTCTACTAAACCAAGCCGTGAAGCTGAAGGATGACATTCGAATCGCGTATCTGGATCTAGGAACCATCCTGATGCAGCAAAAACAAAACAAGGAGGCGCTGGCGGCGCTGCTGCGCGCGGAGAAATTGGGTCCGGAGCAACCCGAAGCGCATTACCGGCTCGCGCGGTTGTACCGCGAGATGGGAAACGCCGCGGCTTCGCAAAAGGAATTTGAAAGGGTTCGAGCGCTGCATGAAAAAACAGAAGGAGACGTAGGCTCCAAGATGGCGGCGCCCACGCCATCGCTGCCACCGTCCTCGCCCAACTGAACTGGGGTGAACCTCCGAGCTTAGTGTTAGTAATGATAAGAATTCCACTCCTAAAAAAATCATGAAAAATTTGCTGGACAGGGCTGCTTGATATCTCTAAGATTGTGATGGTTTTGGTTGCGAGTTTCAGGACCAAGACTGAATTAAGGGCGCCGATTCCGCCGGACGCCAAAAAATCTGGCAGTTGAATCGCCAGGCAAGAGAGAGTTCTTCGTAGTCAAGCCCCGCAAGCCCTCAGCTTTCAGGAAACCAGCTCTACAGGACCCACGCCCGACTTGTAATTTTCATGGAAGCGGGATGAAACAGACCAATGCATTCCAGAGCGTCATTTTTCTTGGGTGAAGACTTTTGTCTCCGCCTAGCGCGGCGAAATTTACGCGCTTGGCGGACAAGCATGCGAGGCGAGGAATTCGCATGGAAATACGGCTGCGAAAAGATTTTGACGCCTCAGAGCCTTTTGCCCGGACAGGCCATAGGCGACTATCGAGGATTCTTCGAACAGAACTCAGGGCCTCCTTCCACTCCTAGCTAGAAATCGTATTACGAACACAAGCAGCTCTCTCAGTGCCCGAGTACATAGCAGCTGTTTCAACGACAAAAACAACACGACATGTGAGGGAATACCTTATGAAAGCTCAACCGAACGCTGTTTGGAACGCTTCGGCTTCGGTACGCTCCACCTACACGCAGGACGGCGGAGTGCTTCTGGATGTCGAAAAGGGGATGTGCTACAGCCTGAATGCGGTGGCCTCGAAATTGTGGAACCATCTCGAGCAGAATCAGGCGGGGGTCACGTTCGACGACCTCGTCAACGTGATTCGAAACAATTTTGAGGTGACCGATGGCGAGTTGGAGACCGACATTGCGGCGCACCTGGAAAAGCTCGAAAAAATGGGGTTGGTGAAGCGCAGCGCGCGCCCGGCGTAAGGTTTCTTCAAAGAGCAAGAGCAGCCGTTGAGGGCCTGGGCAGGGCTCATGATTCATAGGGAAGCCTGCGCCTTGGCTGGGCTCCCAATGGCTCCCAAGAGACAAATTTGAGCGGTAAGAGCTGGTTTATGCAAGCGTTTGCAGTTGCGGGGCGTACTGCCAACGTGTTATTGTGACGCGCAGAAATTCAGCGTTTTGGGGGACGTCACTGGCCACTATGAGCCTTTGGCAGACTGCAAAGCCCAACGGAGTCCGAGCCTATCTCCGCTTGTGCCGTGTCCATTCCTTTTCTGAGATAACCATTCAGCTAAACAGGTTGCGAGACTTGCAGCCCGACCGCGGAAGCGATGCTGCTGCCTGAGCTGCGCCGCCAGGTGCTGGAGGCCAACCTTGAGCTGGTGCGCGAGGGGTTGGTACTTTTCACGTTCGGGAACGCGAGCGGCATTTCGCGAAAAAATTCGCTGGTGGTGATTAAGCCGAGCGGAGTGCCTTACGAGCGGATGAAGCCGGGGGACCTGGTGGTCACGGACCTGAACGGGAAAGTTGTGGAAGGGAAGCTGCGACCTTCTTCGGATTTGCCGACACATTTGATCCTGTACAAAGCGTTTCTGGGGATTGGGGGCGTGAGTCACACGCACTCGGAGTATGCGACCGCGTGGGCGCAGGCGCGGCGGGCGATTCCGTGTTTTGGAACGACGCACGCGGATACTTTTCATGGGCCGGTTCCCGTGACCGCGGAACTGAAAGACGCGGAGATTTCCGAGGACTATGAAGCGAATACGGGGCACGCAATCGTGCGCACGTTTCGTGATATTGATTACTCGGCGATTCCCGGCGTGCTGGTGGCGAATCACGCTCCTTTTGCATGGGGGCCGGATCCGATGGCGTCCGCGCACAACGCCGCCGTTCTGGAATTTGTGGCGCGCATGGCTTACTTTACTTTGGGCATCAATGCACAGGCGGGCGCGATCGGGCGTTCGCTGCACGACAAACATTTTCTGAGAAAGCACGGCAAGGACGCCTATTACGGGCAGCCTAAGGAGAAAAAATGATGGCCATGATGGCGGTGGGCGCTCCCACCACGCTGGTGCATCTATCCGGGGTCGATTTGCTCATCATTGCGATTTATTTTTTGCTGGTGCTGGGGATCGGTTTTTACCTGAAAAAGTTCGCGAAGACGGGCGAAGACTTCTTTCTGGCGGGCCGCGAAATGACCGCGTGGGTCGCCGGGCTGGCATTTGTTTCCGCGAATCTTGGCTCGCTGGAGCTGCTGGGTTGGGCAGGCAACGCGTATCAATACGGCATCATGGCCGCGCACTGGTATTGGATCGGTGCGATTCCCGCGATGGTGTTTCTGGGCCTGGTGATGATGCCGTTCTACTACATTTCGAAGACGCATTCGGTTCCGGGGTACCTGAAACTCCGCTATGGGACAGAGGCGAGCGCGCTGAGCGCCGTGACGTTTGCGTTCATGACCATCCTAATGTCGGGCGTCAACATGTACGCCATGGCGGTGGTCATGGAAGTAGTGCTTGGATGGAGTTTGCATTTCAGCATTATCGTCTCGTCTCTCACGGTGGGGGTGTATGTCGCCGCGGGCGGGCTTTTTTCGGCCATCTTCAACGAGGTGCTGCAATTTTTTCTGATCTGGTTTGGCGCGATGCTGATTCCAATCCTGGGATTGGTCGAGACGGGCGGGTGGAGCGGCATGGTGGCGCGCATTCACCACAATTTTCCGGGCCAGGATTTTACCCACATGTGGGGACCGATGAGCTCCGCCAGCCACAACCCTATGGGAGTTCACTGGATCGCGATCGTGTTTGGGTTGGGCGCCTCGGTTTCCATGGGCTATTGGACAACGGATTTTCTTGTCGTGCAGCGCGTGCTGTCCGCAAGAGATGTCCGCTCGGCAAAGCTGGCGCCGATTATTGGTTCCTTCTTCAAAATGGCCGTGCCGCTTATCGTGATTCTACCGGGGCTTCTAGGGCGCGCGGTGCTGCCTTTTCATCTGGTTCCGGCAAACGTGGCGCAGCCCGGACAGTTCAAATTCGATGACGTTCTTCCTCTCATGCTGGCGCGCTATTGTGGGCCGGGCCTGCTGGGCCTTGGAATCACCGCACTGATAGCAGGGTTCATGGCCGGCATGGCGGGTAACGTAAGCGCTTTCGCGACCGTCTGGACTTATGACATCTACCGGCCGTACATGCGCAAGGATGCGCCGGATGCGCACTACGTTTCGATGGGGCGGTGGAGCACGATTATCGGGTTGTTTGTGAGCATCGGGACCGCGTACCTTGTCCAGTACAACAAAAGCATGATGGACTACGTGCAGGCCTTATTCGGTTTCTTCATCGCGCCGTTGTTTGGCACGGTCGTGCTCGGCATGCTTTGGAAACGCGTAAGCCGCATGGGCGGATTCTGGGGACTACTGGCCGGGGTCCTCACTTCCATCACTGTATTCCTCTTGATGAAGTTCGATCCGAGTTGGGTCAAAGTGTTTGCGTTTTCGCCGCTGGCCCAACCGCTGGCCCAGGCGATGTGGCAGGCGCTCTGGGCGTCCGTCACTTGCGTGGTGGTCACTGTGCTCGTGACGTTGGTAACCAAACCCAAGCCAGATGAGGAACTGAAGGGGTTGGTTTACGCGCTTACGGAAGTGCCCCGCGAAGAGCATGCGAGTTGGTTGCATCGGCCGGTGATTTGGGGAGTGGCGGCGCTGGCGATCCTGGTGGTTCTGCAAATTATTTTCTGGTGAGGAGCAATGATCGAAAAACGTCAAATCATTCCGGTCTGGTTTTTCGTCGGATTGCTTTTGCAGGTTTATGGCGTCCTGATTCTTGCGAGCGGATTGGCGCACTGGTCGCACCCACCCGGGGGCGTGGAATTGTCGAATTTACATGCGCCAGTGTGGTGGGGCGCGCTGCTGATTGTACTGGGCGTGATTTATTGCGCCAAGTATTACCCGCGGGGCGAGACGTAGGGTTTTCCTTCTCGCGATGAGTTGGCGCGAGGTCTTTTAGTGGAGAATCGGAATGGCGGTAGTTGCTGGCGTTGACTTCGGGACTTTGAGCGTGCGTGTTTCGCTGGTGGATAGCGACCGCGGGCTGCTGGCTTCCGCAGTCGCTGAATATCCCCTTCATCGCAAGCGTGAGGATCCCGAGTTTGCCACGCAATCGCATGCGGATCACATGAAAGCGTTGGCCTCGGCCGCGCGAGAGGCTGTGAAAAAAGCCGGGGTGGCTGGCGACCAGGTTTGCTCCATCGCGCTGGACACGACGGGTTCCTCGGTAATTCCCATTGGGAAAAACCTTCAGCCGCTCGATGACTACTACCTTTGGTGCGATCACCGCGCGAAGGCGGAGGCTGCGGAAATCACGGAAGCCGCGCGGCGCGAGAAGCTTGAAGCCATTGAATGGTGCGGCGGAGTGTACTCCTCGGAATGGGGTTTTTCGAAGCTGCTTCATTGGCTTCGTCATAACCCGGGGAAACGCGGCGAGTTTGTTTCTGCCTTTGAGCATTGCGACATGGTTGCGGCAACGCTGTGCGGCATCACCGACGCAAAGAAGGTGAAGCGCAGCGTTTGCGCCATGGGCCACAAGTGGATGTGGAACGCCTCGCTCGGCGGGCTACCACCTGAAGACTTTCTCGTCACGGTGGATCCGCTGCTGACCGGCGTGCGCGAAAAGCTGCATGGCGAATATGCAACCTCGGACCATCTTGCCGGGCATCTATCCGCGGAGTGGGCCGAACAGCTCGGCTTGAAAGCCGGCATTCCCATTCCAGTAGGCGCTTTTGACGCGCATTGGGACGCCATCGGCGCGGGTTGCCGCAGCGAAGATATCGTCAACGTGGTGGGGACGTCGACTTGCATTATCGGCATCACTCCATCGGTGAAGCTGGTTCCGGGGGTTTGCGGGGTGGTACAGGGAAGCGTGCACCCCAAGCGTACCGGAATTGAAGCCGGTCTTTCCGCGGTCGGCGATATTTTTCAAGCCATTGCAACGCGCGCAGGAACCGATGTGAAGACCCTGAGCGAAGGATTGAAAAATTACCGCGCCGGGCAAACAGGGTTGCTGCGCCTGACCTGGGACAATGGGGATCGCACTGTTCTTGTGAATCCCAACTTGCGCGGCGTTACTTTCGGCTGGAACCTGCAAACCACAGCGCAGGATGAATTGTTCGCGGCCATTGAAGGCACTGCACTGCACACGCGGGTCATTCTCGATCGGATGGAGCAAAACGGAGTCACCGTGCGCCGCGTCATCAACGCTGGCGGGATTCCACAAAAAAGCGACGTGCTGAATCAGGTTTACGCAAGTGTGCTTGGGCGGCCGGTTCTTGTTCCTGCCGGAAGCGTAGTCAGTCTTGGCTCGGCGATTTTTGCTTTCCTTGCGGCGGGCGTGTTTCCTACGATCGAGCAGGCGCAGGACAAGATCTGCCCGAAGTACCGTACGTTCGAGCCCGACCCATCGTCCAAACGGACGTACGACAAGCTTTACGCGCTCTTCAGTAAAGTGTATTTTGCATTCGGCCAGCCGGAAACCAGGGAGTTCGGGAGCGTTTTGCCCGAACTGATTCGGCTATCCGAATCTGAACAGGCCAAGTCGGCAAATTAGTCTGGACATCACTTTCCGCGCCGCGGCACATCGCAGGCGTAGGGTGGGATAGCGGGAGCTTGTCCGAGAGGCGGAAGGATGAGCAAACTGCGATTCTTGGTTTCGTTGATTACGCGGGAAAACGACTACCAGGTGGAACAAGCGGCTGCTGCACTTGCGGCCGCAAAAGAAATTGGCGTGGATGCAGAAATAGTCTACGCGGACAATGACCCCATCACGCAGAGCACGCAGGTGCTGAAAGCCATTCAGGCGGAACCCTCTCTGCGACCCAACGGAATTATTGTCGAGCCTCTGGGGGCCACCGCTTTTCCTCAAGCAGCGCAAGCCGCGGTCAGCGCCGGCATCGGCTGGGCGGTGCTCAGCCGCCGGGCGGACTATGCCCCGAAACTTGGCCAGTCTTCACGCTCTCCGGTGTTTTCCGTGAGCGTAGACCAGGTGGAGGTCGGCCGCATACAAGCTCGACAAGTGATGGCGCTTCTGCCGCGAGGTGGGTCCGTGTTGTTCATCCAAGGACCGTCAGTCAGTTCCGTCTCGCAGGAACGGCAAGAAGGGCTGATGGAATTGCTTCCCGGCAGTGTTCATCTTACGAATCTGCGGGGAAGATGGACCGAGGAGAGCGCGCATCAAAGTGTGTGCTCCTGGTTCAAATTGATGACCGCGCAGAAGGTACGCATTGACCTCGTGCTCGCGCAGAACGACGTCATGGGCATGGGGGCAAGGAAAGCCATCGAGGAGACCGTAACCGGGCCCGACCGCGACGACTGGCTGGAAATCCCCATCACGGGTGTCGACGGAGTTCCGAAAACGGGTCAAGCGTGGGTGACTGGCGGGAAGCTTGCGGCAACTGTGATTGTGCCCCCCAGCTCTGGGAAGGCGCTCAGGCTTATGGCGGAAGCCCTATGGAAGGGAAGCAGCAGCATTGCCGAACACATTTATACTTCCCCGGCCGCGTTCCCTGAGATCGCGAAGCTCACGCCCAAAAGCCCCAAAGGATGATATCGGCGCGTGCGTACAGAAACAGGTCAACGATTCTCGTCCAGGGCCTGGCGCCGCTTCCGCGCCTGATCTTGATTTAATCTGTCGACGATGGCGAGCATCGCTTGCGCTTGCTCGAGCTGGCCGCGCTTCCGGTAGGCCGTGGCCAGGAGCAAGCAGGGCGTGGGATTCTGCGGGGCAAGCCGATGGCCTAATTCCAGATGTTCGATGGCGGCGTCAACGCGGTCTTCCTGGAGCAGGATGCGGCCTAGAGCGATTTGCGAGCTGGCAAAGTTCGGACGCGCGGCGACGGATTTCTCGAGCGATTGCTTTGCCTCAGTGAACTCTGGCGTGCCGGGGCTTGCGCCGTTGTGGATCAATGCGTCCCCAAGAAGACAAAGCAATTGATAATCCGCAAATCCTTCAAGAATTCCGGTGCGCGCGATTTTGGCCGCCTCAGAGAGGTTGCCGAGCATGAAGCTCTCTTGCGCAGCGGCGAGATAGCCGATCGTCGAATGAGGAGCAAGCGCAGCGGCGCGCTCAAATTCGGGTTTCGCCATCCCGGGCTCTTCAAGTTGCCAGAGTCCGTAGCCGAGTTCGTAGTGGAGTCTTGCGGATTCGGGAAGATTCCGAATCCCTGCTTCCACGACCCGAACGGCCTGGGCATAATCCTGCTTTTCCATGAAGGCGGCCTCTACAAAAAGATAGAGTTTCTCGTCGTGAGGCGTGAGCGCAGCCGCCTTTTGAAACGCTTGGAAGGCTTCTTTGGGTTGATGGTTGCCCTCGTAAGCTTGCGAAAGCAGATTCTCGACGCTTGCGTTCTCATGGTTCCCGTTGCGCAATTCCGCGAGGATGGAAATCGCTTTAGGAAAATCGCCCACGCCAACGTAGCAAAGGGCCAGATTGAATTCGGCGGCGTAGTCATCGGAAACATGGCCGCGCGCTGCGAGGAAATGAGGAATCGCTTCTGAAAAACGGCCACTGCGGCTTAAGGTGATTCCTGTTTGGAGCTCGGCTTCCGGCTGCGGCGTGGTTTCCTGTCGTGTTTGTTCCATGGAAGAACGATTTGGCGCGTCTGAGCTTTGTGCCCACGCAATCGCACAATTCAGGCTCGTTACCAGCAACACCGCGACCGCGGCCCGGCGCCATGCGTGGGAAAGGACCCCTCGATCCATTACATACTCTTCATTTCCAGCCGCCCTGGCCTTCCACAATCGTAATGTAGCGGTCGACGGGCAACTCCGTAAAACGTTCGGTTTTTTCACTGGGGTTGGGCCACTTCACTTCGACCCAATCAACCTTTTTTCGCTGGCCCAAGCCCAGCACCATGCGCGGATCATGCGAAGAAAGATAACTTCCTCCGCCCACTTTCCACGCGTGCCGCAGCAAATCTCCCGCCTGATAAGTCACTTTTGCTCCGATGGCGTCGCTGTTCGCTTTGCGCCCGACCAGTTTCAGGCCGAGCCAGTGGTTCTGTCTCCCCGCATGATTCCGTAGTAGAACGGGCGCGTCATCGTTTTGCGCAATGAGCACATCTAGCGAGCCGTCGTTGTCAAAATCGCCCACGGCCATTCCCCGGCCGGCGAGCGCGCGCGAAAAGATTGGACCGCTTTGCGCGCTGAGGTTTTTCCATCCCTTGCCCGTGTTTTGAAACAGCAGCAGCCTTTCACGGTAACCGACATTTTGCAGGCGCTGCTCGACCATCAAGTCCGGATGACCGTTGCACAGGAGGAGGTCCACGTTGCCATCATTGTCGTAATCGAAGAACTTCACGCCCCAGCCGCTCAGCATTTTAGTAGCGGCGCTAATTCCGGCGCCCGGCGCGGCATCGGCAAACGTTTCATCCTTATTGTTGTGGTACAGCGAATACAGTTCGTGGTCTACGTTCGTCACGAAGAGATCGAGCCAGCCATCCTGATCGTAATCTGCCGCGTCGACACCCATTCCAGAGCGCGCCAGGCCAAACGGGCTGAGTCCGACTCCCGCGAGCAAGCCGATTTCTTCAAACCGTCCTTTCCGGTTGGCGAAAAGAAAGTTCGGCACGGTGTCGTTGCCCACGAAAAGGTCCATCCAGCCGTCATTGTTAATGTCCGCCGCCACGACGCCCCAGGCTTTTGCCGGCGATTTCGAAATGCCCACGTCTTTGCTCACATCGGTGAACGTTCCGTTGCCGTTGTTTCTAAACAGCCAGCATGGCATCGGCGTATAGACCGTTGGCTTGCAGTACCAGCGCTTGTTCTCCGCGCCGTAGCCGCAATAGATATTCTTGGACTTATCGAAGTCGACGAAGCGGCAGACGAACAGATCCAGCAAGCCATCGTTGTTGTAATCAAACCAAACCGCGCTCGTGGCCCATCCCGGCGCCGCGAGTCCTGCCTTCGCGGTGACGTCAGTGAATGTGCCATCGCCGTTATTGTGATAGAGAATGCTGTGCGGATATTGCGTAAGATAAATATCGGGGAGCCCGTCGCCGTCGTAGTCGCCTACCGCCACGCCCATCCCGTAGGCGCTTCCTGCGACGCCGGCTTTCACCGTTACATCTGTGAAGGTTCCATCACGATTGTTGCGGTAGAGCGCATTGCGCAGCGGATGCGGTGGCGTGTAGAAATCGCACGGCCCGCTGTTCACCAGGTAAATGTCCATCCAGCCGTCGTTGTCGTAATCGAGGAACGCGCAGCCCGGCCCCACGGTCTCCGGCATGTACATTTCGGGCGATAGCCCGGCGGTGTGCGTCCAGGTGATGCCGCTCTTGCTTGCAGGAATTTCCTCGAAGGCGGGAAGGGAATCAGGCTCGTCGAGGGGCCATAGCGAACTTGCGTTTGCGAACGGCTTTAAGGCCGCAGAGCCATTCGCGGCTGCGAACGCGCTTGAGAATCCTGACAGGCCCAGCAATTGCAGCCAGCGGCGGCGCGAAATCATTGTGGCGTCGCGGTAGTGGCGCTGGGAGGCGCTTTGGCGGCAGTTTCCCGCTGTAGCTGCATTTCCTTTGCGGCGCTTTCTTTGCGCCCGGTGCGGTCATAGGCAATCGCCAGTTGATAGTGCCCCGCGGGATCTTCGGGGACGATCTTCACGTATTTCTCGAGCGGGGCCACGGCGTCGGCAAATTTTTGCGCAGCAGCCAGCGACATGCCCAGTGCGAGGTAGGCTTCGGCGAATCCGGAGTCAATCTTTGCGGCGATTGAAAAATGCGTAATCGCGTCGTTCCATTGCCCGGTGCGGCGGGCGATTTCGCCGAGCGAAAACTCCGCCGCAGCGTTGCTCGGATCGATTTTCAACTCCTGCTCGAATTCTTTTTTCGCCTCTTGCGTGTCGGACTCGGAGTCGCCTTTGGAGAGCGCAACGCGGCCCAGCCGGAAATGGATGCCCGGCACATTCGCGTTCTGGTCGAGAATCTTTTGATATTCCGCAGCGGCTTGGTCCCAGCGGCCTTGCGACTCGAACGACTCGGCCTGCAGTTCCTGGGCCTGATAGGAAGTCGGCGCTTCTCGCGCAAGTTCCTGCGATGCCTGCATGGCCAGCTCGGAAAAATAGTGCGTGGTGATGTAGAGAACTTCGGGATCGTGTGGGAAGTCGCGCTTCAAGATAAAGAGGGCGTTGATCGCTGTCTGCGCTTGATTGAGGCTCATGGCGCATTTCGCGGCGGCCATAGCGGCGCGATATTCGAGCTGCTTGCCGCTGGAGTTGGCGGCCGTTTGTTTGGCGGGCGGCCGCGAAACGGCCAGCTTGAGCGCGGGAAGCGCTTCCTGGCAACGGCCCTTGGCAGCGAGGTCGATCGCATGCTCGACGCCTTGCTCAGAGGAAGCGGCCGAGGGCGCCTCCAGCGAGGGTTTCGATTTTGGCGGTGCTTGTCCGTAGCAGATGGCCTGCACCGCCATCACTAGGATCAAACCTACCGTGATTGGGATAGGTGTTCGCATGGGGAATATTTTTTCGGCCTAGGCGGACTCCTGACAGTATATATGCAGGGACTCCCTGTGGGAGCGTGGAGATTCGGTGGCCGGTAAGCTGTGTGGTTTTCACCTCCTTCCCAATTTGAATATGTTGGGCAGGTTGCACCCGACATCCTCCAAGCTGGGAGGGGGGAGGGGGTCGTAAGTGTGGCAAACAAGGGACTTACGGGAGGGCATTTTCGGATCTGTGGCAATGATTGGAGTTACGGGCGATTTTTCGGAAGTGTGGCAATGATTGGAGTTAGCGACATTTTGGAGCAAGGCAGGGGTCGGAGAAGGAGGGGTGAGAAGTGCCGCGCGGCGGAGGCGCATGGGCTTAGCGGGGCAGGCTATAGACAGAGCCGTGTCCGAACCGCTGGAACCCAGTATACTAAATTTTTACTATTTGTCAAGCGATACATCAGTCGTTCAGAAAGAATGCCTTAGCCAAAAACAGGAGGCATTCACCGTGCCCCGGGGTGTGGGGGCGTGAGTTGCTCGGTGAATGCCTCCCGCAGGGCCGCTTCCGGCAGCCCTGTTTGGGGTTAAAAAGCGATGTTCGCTCGCAGCTCGACGACACGAGGACCGTTAAAGTTGCTCGGCCCGGAATGTCCGAAGTTCGAGGAGCTGACGCGCGCGTTCGGATTGGCAAAGTTCGGATGATTGAAAACGTTCAAGAATTCACCTTGCAAGCTGAACTTAAAGCGTTCACCGAAGGGTACGACCTTGGAAAGCGAGAGATCGTCATTCCACAGGTGAGGTCCATAGAGCCAGATCTGAGAGCCGAACGCGCCAGGATT
>WNEX01001025.1_pt1 | contig 13446 bp, 17 predicted proteins | sample 5399841 | NCBI WGS metagenome assembly WNEX01 (sample SAMN13153337, study PRJNA577476) | soil metagenome | isolation source: 40 cm grassland meadow soil 2 days after 1st rain plot 5 | place: USA:California | collected 2015-09-18 | reverse complement strand
CCCCACAGGTTTCACACATGTTTCTCACAACGCCGCCTTGGTTGCTGCCACCAGCGGCGAGTTGTGCTTGGCCAAAGCTGCCAGGTAGACGTTCTCGTCGTAGGCCACGCGCTCCTTCCAGCAGCGATAGATTATGCGAATCCATTTGAAGGCTAACGCCCGCACCGCCGCATGGTGCTTCTTGCCCCGGCGAACCTGCAGCTCGTAGTAGGCGCGCGCCCATTGCGATTGGGTGATGGAAAGGGCGGCCCACTCGTGAAAGCTCTGCCGTAGGAACTTCGAACAAGCAAAGCGAAAATGAACCCAACTGCTTTTGCCACTGCTTTCCGTCACTGGGGCGATACCCGAGAAGGTTTGCATCTCGACGGCGTTTTGATAGCGCTCCCGCTGCGAACCGAACGCCGCCAGCAGCCGTGGCGCCATCACCGCTCCCGCTCCAGGCAGAGAGTCAAAGATGAAAAAATCGGGATGCGCTTCGGCCGCCTCCTGAATCTGCCGATTCAAGCCTTCGATACCCTCGTGGAGAACCTGAATCAATTGCACCGACACCTTGACCACCGCCACCTTGGTCTGCACCACGGCGCGATCCTTCAGCGCCGGCATGGCCTCCCCGATGGCTTTGATCCGGCTCTCGATCAGCTCCTCCTTGCGGCAGTGATGCTTGCGGAAAAAGCTCCGCAAGGTGTCCGGTCGCGCTTTTTGCAGTGCTTCCAGCGTGGGCCAGCGCTCCAGCAGGGCGCAGACCATAGGACTACCCACATCCCCAAACCAGTGGGGAATCTGCGGAAAGTAAATTTTCAAGTGCGCTTCCAAACGATTGCTCTGGGCCGTCTTTTCGTCCACCAGCTTGCGCCGCTCCTCCACGAGATTCTGGATGCGCCGCGTAGCCTCCGTATCCGGCGACAAGCGGCGCAACTTCTCCCGATGCTGCTGCACCAGATCCAGCAGCAGATCGGCATCGGTGGGATCATTCTTAGCTCCCGAGGAATAAAACGCTTTCCGCAAGTTGGCGGTCATGGCCGGCGGCACCGGAAAGATATGCAGCTGCGCGTACTTGCTGAGCAGGAACACCAAGGCTCCGCGGCTCTGCTCCACAGCCACCGCAATCGGTCGACCGGCAAAGCGCTGACTCAACTGCGCGACCCAAGTCTCAACGGCCTCCGGCATATGGTCCACTTCTCCGCGCTCACGTGCGCTGGAGTTGGCCTCTTGCAGGCTCCAGACGTGCTTTTGGTCCGCCCAATCAATGGCCAAAAAAGCTGCATACTGGACTTCGGGTTGGTTTCCACTCATGAGCTTGTCTTGATTCTCTCCTGGCATACGAACGTGTTGACTCCTTTCTATGATTCTGTATCGTCACTCATCGCAGCAGGCTGCTTTGTTGTTCGAAACCCTTATAGCAGAGTCATGGGTGTCATGGTGCGACGCCTGACAGTATCTGAGTATTCGTTGCAACAAAGTGCATCCCGCGGCTGAAAATCTGCCAATAAACATTCGAGTGTTAGAGGAACATATTCATGACCGCAGGACGCCTGCCGCCGACAGTGTAGCCGGTCAGCAAACTCAAATTTTTCACATTTCCACAGGCGCGCGCGCAACAACAACTGTGGATTATCTCTCCCTTCGCTGATACTTCCTCAGAGTCACTATAAGAGGAACGAGCGTTCCCACTGGGAATAGCGACGCTTATGGGTGTATGGAAAGCCTCGCGCCTTGAACAACGCGTTCCGCTCCGTTCAAGGTACTGTCCAGTTTTCGATCGCTAAGTTCTGAACCCGTCCGAACTCACGCGTATTGTTCGTGACAAGTGTGAGGCCAAGGCTGCGCGCGTGGGCGGCTATAAAAAGGTCGTTGGCTCCAATCATGGTTCCGCTCGTCCTCAGCTGAGCACGAATTCTGGCGTAGTGTGGCGCCGCCTCGTCGCGAAAATCTAGAACTTCGACATAGCGCAAAAATGCGGTGAGGGCTTTATCGTCCTGTTGTCGCCGTGGAGAAACCTCCACCCCGTACAGGAGTTCAGACTTCGTGATCACGGAGATGCACCCGTCGCTAACTGGAGTTTTCTTTAGCCGTTTGAGGAGCACATCGCTGGAGCGCTTCATGACATAGGAACAGGTGTCCGCGTCTAGCATGTAGCGCGGCATTACGGCTCACGCTCCTGCACTGGAAGTTCCTCGACCTCCTGCATAAAGCTCTCAGAGGCAATAGGGCCCTCGGTCAGGTAGGAATTCCAATCTAATGGTCGCGGTGACAGAATTATGTCGCTCCCTTCCTTCCGGATGTATACTTCGCGGGCGTTGAATTGAAACTCCTTTGGCAAGCGGACGGCTTGACTGCGATTGTTCATGAAGATCTTGGCTGTTCGCTGCATGCCTTCCCTCCGTTGTTTCCTCGTTGGCATATACACACAGTATGTGCCGCATTTGCTTTTTACGCTACGCACGATACTCTCGCGCATCAGGCAGTTGAGTCACCCAAGCCCCTTCCATTCCCTTTTTTTTCAGGGCAAAGAATGATGCACATCGAGTTTGGGTAGAACTGGCTGCACCAGGCGCCTCCGCTTTTACCCTCTGACTACACGACCTTCGTGCAAAGCCTACCCTCCGTTAAAGTGCCACAGCGTTGGCAGATGAACGAACGTTGCCACAGGGAATAGCGACGCTTGTAGGCAGACTGATTGTGTCTCCAGAGCAGAACCAGCATCAGTAGGAACGTGGCGGCAGACAACAACGCGAAAAGGGTCAACGGAGGCGACGAAACAGCAGCAGAATTTTTCGTAATGGTGTTTATGTAGAAGACGATCCAGCCGATCGAGAGAAACACCACCACCCACCAGAGAGTCAGCTTGCGATACGACCACTTCACTGGAGGAGTTAGCCGCTTCGACAGAGCGGACTGATGAAATCCGCGGGTGGTCGCCTTTCCAATTATCAAATCCGGGCCACAACCGCCAACCACGACAGCACGCAATCGAGTGCGGGCAACTGTATAAAACAGTCCTTCCTGGTAGGCGAGAGAAACCTTCTTGAGGTCTGTGCTGCTGCAGTTTGGGCAGCCTAGGTATTCGCCGGGAGCGACACGGACCCGGGCCGGTTGCGCCCGAACGGAGAACCCATTACCTTCTGTGGCAGCCATGGTTGCCACTCTCGCAGGCGACTTTGGTTGATGGTGTTGAAGCGGCCATCGCGTCTGGCTAGTCATTCTTTGCCTTCCTGACGTCTGCACACTAACCAACGTAAACCCAATTGCTTGACTCGTGCGTCTAATCCCCCTAGAGTCAAGATATGGTTCGAAGAACGGTATTCCTGGTGTTGGCCGTGGTCGCGGTCCTGATGTTGCAGTTTGGGGACTGCATGTCCCCGCTGACCCAGGATCAGCAAAGCATGAAGTGCTGTGGCTCGATGCCCTGCGACCCGTCGAACCAGAGCCACGACTGCTGCAAGGGAATGGTTTCCTCGCAGCCTCCGAGCGTATTGCCAGCGCCGCACGTCACGTTGCACGCGCCGGTGATGGTTATCGGTGACAGCCTGCCTTCGACACTTGTCCAGAATCTTTCGGAGATGCCTCACCCAGATTTCGCTGCACCGCAACATTCGCCCCCGGAACTCTATAAGCTTCATTCATCCTTCCTGATCTGATCCGCTCCTGAACCGTGCGCCCGTGCACGGGTGTCTCTCCTTGCGTTCCGTTGCCCGTTCATGCGTCGACTCGTGCCGGCTGCAAGCCCACACGCTGTGGCGCCGATCAAACATCGTTCATTACGCACGTTCAGGAGAAAGAAAATGCCCTTGCTGATCGAAAAAAGTACGTCCTCACGCCTTTTGAGGGCTGCGATGAGGCCGACTCTATGCGCGCTGCTGCTGTTCTCGATCTTTGGAAAGGCAACTCCTGCCCAAGAGCCCGCGGCGCAGCACGCGCAAGCAGTAACTCCACTTGCCAACCTGCTCGAGGAAGCCGAGAAAAACAATCCGGAGATCGAAGCGGCTCGACAAGGCTGGCAAGCGACGAAGCAGGTTCCGGCGCAGGTTTCGACGCTTCCCGATCCGCAATTTCAGATTCAGCAGTTCAGTGTCGGCAGTCCGAGACCGTTCGCGGGCTACACGAATAGCAACTTTGCGTACATTGGCGTCGGTGTTTCACAAGATATTCCGTATCCCGGGAAGCTGCGGCTGCGGAGCGAAATCGCCAAGCGCGAAGCGGACGTCTCGCAACAACAGCTCGAGTCGGTACGCCGGTCGGTGCTTGCGGATGTCAAGGCCGTCTACTTTCGTCTGGCGTATCTCGCAAAGACTCTGACTATCCTCGAAAGTGACGGCGAACTACTGAAACAAGTAGAGCAAGCCGCGGACGCGCGCTACCGTTCAGGCATGGGCACGCAGCAAGATGTGCTCCAGGCCCAGCTTCAAAAGACGAAGCTTGTCCGCGAAATTGCGATGCATCATCTCGAAGTCGGGAAGCTCGAAGCGCAGCTTAAGCAGCTTCTCAACCGGCCGCAAGATTCATCCGACATCGAACCTGCAGATCTCACTGAGACGCCTCTTCCTCAGGCCTATGATGAGCTTCTCGCCGCGGCGAAATCTCAGAACCCAGAGCTTGCAGCATCGCAGAAGATGATTGACAAGCAGTCGCTGCAGGTGGACCTAGCTCGCAAGGATTTTTATCCTGACTTCAACGTGCAATACATGTGGCAGCGTACGGACCCCACTCAATTCCGGGCGTACTACATGCTGACCTTTGGAGTGAGAGTTCCTATCTACCGCGGACACAAACAGCGTCCAGAGCTTGCGCAGGCGCAAGCGGAGCAGCTTCACGCCCGCAGTGAATTCGAGGCCCTATCCCATCAACTTGCTTCTGAGCTGCGCGCACAATACGTCACCGCGCAGCAGACCGCTGAACTGCTCAAGATTCACCGGGAGGGGCTCTCGCCCCAATCGCGATCCGAGTTTCAAGCGGGTCTCGCAGCCTACCAATCGAACAAACAAGATTTCCAGGCGGTGCTGACTGCGTTCCTGGACGTGCTGCACCTTGACGAAGACTACTGGCAAAACCTAGCCGAATACGAGACTGCCATCGCTCGGCTCGAACAGATGACTGGACTGGCGCTGCGATAGAAGAGGAGAAAGGCAATGCGGAATTATCGGACTGCTTTCGTTGCCGCCGTTTTGGCGAATATTGCGCTCATTGCGATTCTTGGCGGGCTGTGGTGGCGCTCTTCACGGCGGCCGAAGATGCAAGCTGCGATGGCGGCTGGAGCCAATGAAACGACTCAGAACTCTCCGAACGGATTGGAGAGCACCCAAATGGCGCCGCATGAGGTCGCTCTCGTGCCAATCCAACTCTCGCCCGAACGGCTGCAAAGCATTGGCGTTCGGATGGGCCATGTGGAAAGCAAGATTGTTGACGACGAAATCCGCGTCACCGGCAACGTCGCGGTCGACGAAACGCGCCTCTCTTACGTGCAACTGCGCTATTCCGGTTACATACAGAAAGTCTTCGCAGATGCAACGTATCAGTACCTGAACAAAGGACAGCCGCTTTTCACAATCTACAGTCCAGATCTCGTGGCGACCGAGCGCGAATATCTAGTGGCCAAACAAAACCAGCGGCATGTGGCGCAGAGCACGGTTCCCGGAGTCACTGAAAGTGCCGCTTCACTTTTGGAAGCCGCGACCGAACGACTTAAGCAGTGGGGCGTGCCGCAACGCGAAATTGCACGACTTGAGTCTACCGGCCAAGTTCAGCAGGAGCTGGAAATCGATTCTCCGGTCTCGGGCTACATCACGGAACGCAACGCGCTGCCGAACCTTACGGTCCAGCCAGAAACGCACCTGTATACAGTCGCTGATCTTTCGGCTGTTTGGGTTTTCGCTGAAGTGTTCCAAAACGATTTAGGAAGAATCAAAGTCGCCGACCGGGCAACACTCACGGTAGATAGCTATCCAGGCCGCGTCTTCGAAGGCCGTGTGAACTTCCTTTACCCGCAGGTGGACATGACGACGCGGACGGTACGTGCGCGCCTGGCGTTCTCAAATTCCGATCTGAAACTTACCCCAGGAATGTTTCTCAATGTCGCCTTGAAGGTTCCTATGGGGAAAAAGTTGGTCATTCCCGCCAGTGGCGTTTTGCAATCCGGAACGCGACAAGTCGTGTTCGTAAACCGCGGTGACGGTTATCTCGAACCGCGTGATGTGGAGCTTGGCGCTCGCGCCGGGGACGATTTCATCGTGTTGAAAGGGTTGAAAGAGGGAGAGGAAGTTGTGACTTCCGCGAATTTCTTGATCGATTCAGAGAGCCAACTGCAAGCAGCCCTCGGGTCCTTTGTACCGCCTCCGCCCGGCGCCGGGTCAGCAGGCGCAATGAACGCGCCACAGACGAATATCGAACTAACTACTGACCCCGCGCCTCCGCGGAAGGGCAGCAACACGATTCGCGTGAAACTGAGCGAAGCGAATGGCGCTCCGATTTCCGGCGCGGAAGTTTCGGTCACGTTCTTTATGCCCGCGATGCCAGCAATGGGAATGGCCGCCATGCGCACGCCGGTCTCTCTCACTGACAAAGGAAACGGCATCTACGAGGGCGCCGGCCAGCTCGAAAGCGGCGGAACGTGGCAAGTGACAATCATCGCGAAAAAGAACGGGCAGACCGTGGCCAGCAAACAACTCAGCGTGAACGCGACGGGAGGCATGTAACGTGATCGCCCGCTGGATCGATTGGTGCGCACGAAATCGCTTCCTGGTGTTCACGGGAACGCTTCTCCTCGTGCTAGCAGGAATCTGGTCGCTGCGCCGGATTCCCTTGGATGCGTTGCCGGACATCTCCGATGTGCAAGTCATCATTCACACGCCTTGGGCCGGCCAGCCGCCAAGCCTCATCGAAGACCAGGTCACCTATCCCATCGTGACAAAGCTTCTCGCTGCGCCCCACGTCAAAGCGGTCCGCGCCCAAACAATGTTCGGAGATTCCTATGTCTTCGTCGTCTTCCAGGATGGGACCGATCTCTACTGGGCGCGGTCGCGCGTTCTTGAATACATGCAGCAGATCCAGGGAGGACTGCCAAGCGATGTCCATCCCGTTATGGGACCGGACGCCACCGGCGCGGGCTGGGTCTACGAGTACGTTCTAGTGGATCGCACCCATCAACGCAGCTTGGCCGAATTGCGCAGCATTCAGGATTGGTATCTGCGCTACCAGTTCGAAACGGTCCCGGGCGTCGCCGAAGTCGCGACCATTGGTGGATTCGTCAAACAGTACCAGGTGAATCTCGATCCTAACAAACTGCGCGCCTACGCCATACCGCTCTCCACAGTCATTGAAAAGGTCCGGTCCAGCACGAATGAAGTCGGCGGGCGAGTCCTCGAAATGGGCGGCGCGGAGTACATGATTCGCGGCCTCGGGTATTTGCGTTCGCTGAGCGACCTCGAAACAGTGCCCGTTGCTACAAAGAACGGCACTCCCGTGAGGATTCGTGATATCGGGACGGTCACGTTCGGCCCGGATATCCGCGAAGGAGCCGCGGAATGGCAAGGCGAAGGAGAGACCGTCGCCGGCATCGTTGTCATGCGCGACGGTATGAACGCCTTGAACGTCATCAATGGCGTGAAGAAAAAGCTGGCCGAAATCAAACCATCGTTGCCTCCTGGCGTCGAAGTCATTGCCGGTTATGACCGTTCCGGGTTGATTCACGCTTCAATTGAAACGCTTCAGCGCGACTTGCTAGAAGAAGCGCTTATCGTTAGCGTCGTCATCATCATCTTCCTTTTTCATTTCCGCTCGGCGCTGATTCCCATACTCACTCTGCCGATTGCCGTGGTTGCATCCTTCATCCCGATGTACTACCTGCAGGTCAGCTCGAACATCATGTCGCTCGGCGGCCTCGCGCTCGCCATTGGCGTGCTCGTCGATGCGGCCATCGTGATGGTCGAGAACGGCTACCGCCAACTCTCGGAGCACCAAGCCAATGCATCGGCGCCGATTTCAGGCGTGGAGCGGCGGAAGATTCTTCTAGACTCTGCCAAACAGGTCGGCCCCGCCATCTTCTTCTCCTTGCTCATCATCGTCGTGTCGTTTTTTCCGGTTTTCTTGCTTGAAGCGCAGGAAGGAAGAATGTTCCGGGCACTGGCCTGGACCAAGACGCTGGCAGTAGGATTCTCGTCCCTGCTGGCCATCACACTTGTCCCCGTGCTCATGATTCTTTTTATTCGCGGGAGACTGCGACCGGAATCGCAGAACCCTATTTCACGGATCACGCAGGCGCTCTACTTGCCGGTACTGCGCCTTTGCCTCAGGTTTCGCAAAACCACCTTGCTCATCAATTTGATTTTCCTGGTCGTCACGCTTCCGCTCGCGCTCAAGATTGGAAGTCAGTTCATGCCACCGCTGTTCGAAGGCTCGGCGTTGTACATGCCCACGGCCTTGCCCGGAATCTCCATTGGACAGGCAACGCAACTACTTCAGGAACAGGACCGCATCATACGTGCTTTCCCGGAAGTGGAAACCGTGTTCGGAACCATCGGAAGGTCGGACAGCGCCACGGACAACGCGCCGCTCGATATGTACGACACCACAATCATGCTCAAGCCGCGGGAGAAGTGGCGCGCGGGAATGACCTACGAAAAGCTCATTCAGGAGATGGACGCCAAGTTGCAGTTTCCGGGTCTCTCCAACACCTGGACCATGCCCGTCGAGAACCGATTGGACATGGAGCTGACCGGAATCAAAACCCCACTCGGGATGAAGATCCAGGGGCCAACGCTCGAAGGAATCCAGCAGGCGGGTGCGCAGATACAACAAGTTCTTGCGACTCTTCCCGAGGTTCGATCCGTTTTTTCAGAACGGGTCTCGCAAGGCTTCTACGTCGACGTCGACGTGAATCGCGAGGAGGCGTCACGCTACGGCCTCACCGTCGCTGATGTGCAGCAAGCCGTCAGCTCCGGTATCGGCGGGGAAATGGTCACCGAAAACATTGAAGGCCGCGAGCGTTATCCCGTCAACGTCCGCTACAACCGCGACTTTCGTGAGAACGTGGACGACCTACGAAGAGTTCTCATAGCTACGCCATCCAGCGCACAAATCCCAATAGAGGAGGTGGCTCGAATCTCGTTTTCGCGCGGGCCCTCGATGATTCGTGATGAAGACGGAGCTCTTACCGGCTACGTCTACATCGACCTCAATTCGCGGGACTATGGCGACTTCGTGAAATCCGCCAACGCCATGCTGACGCAAAAGCTTCGTCTGCCCGCGGGTTACACCTACAAATGGGCGGGCGAGTATGAGTTCGAACTACGGGCGAAGGAGCGGTTGCAGGTCATCTTGCCGGTCGTGTTCTTCGTCATCTTCGTCCTCCTCTATATAGTGTTCCATTCCGTCGCAGAGTCGGCTGTCCTCATCTTCCCGACGCTCTATGCGCTTACCGGCGGTCTAATCCTGCAGAAATTTCTCGGTTACAACTTCAGCGTTGCCGTGTGGGTCGGCTACATCGCACTGTTCGGCATCGCGGTCGAGACTGGAGTTGTGATGCTCGTCTACCTCCACGAAGCTCTGAACCGCCGGCTAGCCAGCGGACAACCACTGCGGCATGAAGACATCGAGCAAGCCGTCATCGAAGGCGCGGTGCAGCGCCTCCGGCCAAAGCTCATGACCGTGTGCGTCGTGCTGGCCAGTCTTATCCCCATTCTGTGGGAAAGCGGCATCGGTTCCGACGTCATGAAGCCCATTGCAGCACCGATTGTCGGCGGCATGATTACGTCAACGATTCACGTGCTGATTCTCGTACCCGTCTTTTTCGCCCTGATGAAGGAACGCGCCCTGCGTCGTGGGACGCTCCGCCTCCAGGTCGAGGAGGCGACAAAGGATTGCTAGCTCAGCGGCTCATCCATTCTTCAGCGCGCCGAGCTGTTCGATGTGACGTTAAACCACAAGGAGAAATGAAAATGAAGGACAAAACGAAACTGCTCGCAGCTCTTATCTTAGCGGTTGGAGCCAGCGTTGCCGTTGCCCAGCAAGAACAGACGTTCACGGGAACGCTCACGGACTCTATGTGCGGTACCTCGCACATGGCCAAGGACAAAACTCCCGCTGAATGCACACGGATGTGCGCCAAGGACGGTATGAAATACGCGCTGGCCGTGAATAAAAAACTCTACACCTTGGAAGGACACGAGGCCGAGCTCTCGAAGTTGGCTGGGCAGAAGGTCACGGTCAAGGGAACCGCGAAGGACGACACGATAACTGTGCGGTCCGTGGTCGCTGCCAGGTAAATCTGGCTGCGCTCTTTCAGAGAATCTCTTGCTACCACGCTTCGAACTAGGGGCACCTCGGGTTCTCCGTCAAGGCCTGAGCTTACCGGCAAGGAGGTGTACAGTCGCCGCGGCCGGTTGTAAGGTTGGTTTACGTGTCTCTCATGCTCCGCAGCAATCGCCACAGGTCTGGCCCCGCACTCCTTCGTGCCCCTCTTTCGCGATGATAGGAATCATGATGAGGCCCGAGGCAAAGACAATCGGATCTTGTTTCCTTCGCAGACGCAGGCAAGAAGGAACATGGGAGCAGTGCGGTGTCGAGAACGACTGGGCGGCCTGCTGAAGTATTACGAGAGGGAGTCGACGGGACAGCGGACGATGGGCTCGCAGCGCATATATCGCATATATTAAGGATGCCGGGAATCTCCCCTGGCAAAAGACCTCCCGGACCTGCTTTATCTTCAAAGGGCGCTGAGCAATGAGCAATGAGTTCTTGCTCGGGGGCGACCGGGACGAGTTTTTTGACCAGAGTGTGCTGCAGGAAGCACACGGAGAAGGAGTTCACATTGAACTAATCAACCGTGTGAATAAGTTAAGCTGCGCGAGAGATGAGGGAAGGCCCCTCGGGATCGGCTTTCAGGAGCAGGTCTCAAACCGCCCCAAGCTGCTGTGGTAAAGAGCCATGGTGGTGAGCGTTGGAGGAAAAGCGCGAGTACAACTCGTGCAGGTGAGCATACGAGAGACGAACGAAAGTGAACCCTTCGAATACGCGTCGTTAAAAACTCAAGAGTCGTCGAAACCAGGGGCGTATGGTTCTCCTGGGACAAGTCCGCGGGGTGCCTGATGACTGAGCGGACGGCGATCGGCGTAGAGGGGGCGTGAAGCGCATGTCAGGCTGTCGCGTGGAACTGCAGGAACCAGTCGCTCTGATGCGAAGGGAGAAGCCCAAGCGGCGAAAACCGCGAGGCGAGCGTACCGATGCGGAGCACTGGGGCGGACCGACTCGTAAGAGCGAGGAAGGCTCGTAATGGGGCTGGAGCGAAGGGGTCGGTCAAGCGGTCGCATGACCGAGGCAACTGGAAACAGGAGGACTTCGATGCGTGCGACAGACACGCCCTTCGACTGGCGTGTTTGCTTGATGGGAGCCGGATGAGCTGAGAGGTTCACGTCCGGTTCTGCGAGAGGCCGGTGGCGCAATCCCGCCGGCCTACTCAACCGGGATAAAGGGTCATCTGAACGGCGAAGCAATGCGAGAATGAGAATGGCCCATAAAAGCGGGTTGGATAAGTATTGAGTCTGCTGCTCGGCCTGGCAATCAGGTTGAGAACTGCGCCTGCGGGGGAAAGAGATCCAGCCACAATTTGAGCGTTAGATCGTGGCGAGACTCGTTTGAGAGATTGGGGCGCTGTTCGCGTTCATATCGTTCCCGGAGCAGGTTTGGATTGAGCTTCAATTTGCCCACCAAGTATTCTACGTCCTCGCGGTCCTTGGGACTGTTTCGCTCAAGTTTGGACAGCATCAGGTCGTAAGGATCAGGAACGCAGATGCGAAGGTTTTTGAACCGTCCAGGAAAAAGCTCCGTCAGGCGTGTCTCGTAGTCTTCGGGCATTGTGTTTACAGCGACGTACTGCAAATAAATCTTGTGCCTTTTGGCAAGACCCGAGCCGCGACCAGCAATTGCTTCTAGGTCGTGATGCGGCAGAACGGCAACACAATCCAAATCCGACGTCACTCGCGGAACGCCATACCAAACGGTGAGAACGAATCCGCCGATGCAGTGAAGTGCGACAGGCTCTGGCACACGAGAGTCTAGCTCATCCAAAAAAGCCGCCCAGGGGGCAGGTAGATTGACATCAGGCACCGGCTCAGAAGGCATACTGGAAGTGCTCCGGTCGCCAATCAGTCAAGAGGTTCCAATGTTTCGCCTCCTCGGTGCGATTCGCCAAAACCCATTCTCGCTCTGTCGCACTACGAGGCGGTTTGCCGAGCGTATCCTCCTTAGCAAGTCGGCTCTTGTCCAGAGTTCTCTCCAGTTCAGACAATGACCGAGTGCGGCTTTCGTCCAGCGGAGCGGCCTTTTCAGACATCAGACGTGCTAGGCTAGCGACAAAACCCAAACGGTTTTGCAGATCACGAACCTTGGCCTGTTCGACTAGCCATGCCCAATCCGTATTGGAGTACCGCAGGAGGAGCCAGGGTAGGGCCTCTACCACCCGCGCCTCTAGCTGATCGTTTGAAAGTGCCCCTACCAGAACCTCGGCGGGGTTTCTCTTCGGTCTGTGTGACCGCATATATGCGAAGCCGGGATATTCCAGGGCTGCGAGTTGCTGCGCCAGTGTTTCTGCACCCCACTGATTCTCCGGGGGAGACGGAGGAAGGACAGTTGGCGGTAGCCCAAAAACGCTCATTGCCCGACGCGCCACTCGTGAAGTGAGTCGCCGCTTTCCCCCTTCCAACATAGACAGGTAGGATTGAGAGACACCAAGCCTCCGGGCTGCCTCCTGTTCAGACCAACCGCGTTGCTGACGCACCGATCTCAAATCAGTTGGATTCATCTTGGCGAAGGTTATCACAGTCTTTGTCATAGAGTCAAGCCCCACTTTCGATCGAAAACCTGACGCGCAGGCTGACTGGAGAGCGGCCGCGCATGTGGTCTGTGCTGGATGCCGCGCAAAGCTCTCGTTTTGGTGAAGACCTTTGAACAGTTCACGCGGCTTCACCTTCAATGCCTGTGGCTGGCGAATTATTGTTTTGCCCATAATTCCTCAAGGACTTTCCGTTGCTGCTATGATTCCGCGATGCGCAATCTCAGATGCGATTCGAAGGATACTCGCGCAGCACTACCGGCCGGGGCAGGACTCCGGTGGTCCTTCCCGGCTGACGTTCCTGGGCCACATGAAAGACAACCTCTGGAGCATGGATCTGTTCAGGTGCGAGTCGCCCACGTTGAGCGCCATCCGTGCCATCCACGACGACGAAGAAGTTCACTCCTGAAATTGATGCGCAGCTGTACGAGGAGATGGTTGCGGTTGCCAAGCAGAACGGACAGCCACAGCGCTACATGCTGGAGCGGGCATTGGAGTTCTACCTCCACAACGTGGTTCCATCCCATCGCCTAGTCCGTCCGGAGGTGCTGGAAGCTTCCCGCCGCTCCAACGAGCAGTACCGGAAGTTGTCCGAGAAGCTGGCCCACACCAAGTAAATGGCCCAG
>WNEX01001474.1_pt1 | contig 13494 bp, 7 predicted proteins | sample 5399841 | NCBI WGS metagenome assembly WNEX01 (sample SAMN13153337, study PRJNA577476) | soil metagenome | isolation source: 40 cm grassland meadow soil 2 days after 1st rain plot 5 | place: USA:California | collected 2015-09-18 | reverse complement strand
CATGCGGCCGATGCGGTGGCGGACGCGCTGCGAACGCTCGACGTCCGGCCGGTCCTCACCGCCCATCCCACCGAGTCGGCCCGGCGCACCATCCTCGATCTCCAGGCGCGTGTGGCGGAGGGTCTGCTGGCGCGCGACACCGCGCCGGAGCCGCAGCGCCGCGCCATCGAAGGGCGTCTCGAGGGTGAGGTGGAGCTGCTGTGGCTCACCGAGGAGGTGCGGCGCGACCGCCCCTCGGTGGTGGACGAGGTGGCGAACGCCCTATGGTACCTGGAAGACCGTCTGCTCGACGCCGCCTCGCGCACGCGCGAACGCCTGCTCCAGGCGTTCGAGGACGAGTTCGGCAGCGGCCTTGGCCCCGACCCCATGACGCCGATCACACTGGGGAGCTGGGTTGGCGGGGACCGGGACGGCAACCCGTTCGTCACGGCGGAGATCACGCTCGCGGCCGCGCGCAGCGCGCGCCGGGCGGTGCTGGACCACTACGCCAAAGCGCTGGCCGAGCTGGCCGCGCGCCTGTCGGTGTCCGAGCGACTCGCGCCGATCACCCCGGAGCTGCGGGCCTCGCTCGAGCGCGACCGCGCGGCCCTGCCAGCCGTGTGGGAGCAGAATCGCCGTCGCAACGCCGACGAGCCGCTGCGCATGAAAGTCAGCTTCATGCTGGCTCGGCTGGCCACCGATCCACCCGGATACGGGTCGGCCGGGGAGCTGGAGCGCGATCTCACGCTCGTGGCGGACGCGTTGGACGCCGTGGGCGCGGCGCATGCCCGGCGTACGCTGGTGGAGCCGCTCCTGGCCCAGGTACGGGCCCATGGCCTGCACGGCTACCGTCTCGACGTGCGGGAAGACGCCGGGGCTCATACCCGCGCGTTGCGCGACCTCACGGCGACGCTCGGTCTGGGCGAGCTGGACGGCGCGGCGCTGCGTCGCGAGCTGGCCGGCCGGCGGCCGCTGCACGCGCCGCACGTGAGGCTCGGAGAGGGGCCGACCGACGAGGTCCTGCGCGTGTTTCAGGTGATGCGCGCGATCCAGGACGAGGTCGGCGCACCGGCCGCCTCGACCTACATCGTCTCACGCACGCGCTCCGCCGACGACCTGATGCGCGTGCTGCTGCTGGCGCGCGAGGCGGGGCTGGTGGACCTGGCGCGCGAGCCGGCGCTCTCGCGTATCGACATCGTGCCGCTGTTCGAGACGCTCGAGGACCTGGAGCACGCGCCGCTCGTGGTCCGCTCGCTGCTCGACGACCCTGTGTGGCAGCGCCACCTCGCCGCCCGCGGGCGCCACCAGGAAGTGATGCTCGGCTACTCCGACTCCGCCAAGGATGCCGGCCTGCTGCCGTCGGCGTGGGCGTTGTACCGCGTGCAGGAGGAAGTGGCGCGGGCGTGCGCCGGCGCCGGCGTGTCGTGGACGCTGTTCCACGGCCGCGGCGGCACCGTGGGCCGCGGCGGCGGGTCGCCGGTGGCACGGGCGCTCACCGCCCTGCCCCCGGGCACCGTGCATGGCGGGATCAAGATCACCGAGCAGGGGGAGATCGTGTCCCAGAACTTCGGCCTCCCCTCGCTCGCCGAGCGCAGCCTCGAGCTGATGTTGAGTGGCGTGCTGCTGCATCGCTTCGAAGACTGGCGCGACGGGCTGGGGCCGGGCGAGGAAGCGCAGTTCCGGGACATCATGGATCGGCTGGCCGGGGAGGCGTTGCCCCGCTACCGCTCGGTGGTGTCGGGCAGCGGGGCGGGAGACCTCTTCCGGTTGTTCCTCGAGACGACGCCGGTGCGAGAGCTGGCGGACGTGCGGTTCGGGTCGCGGCCCGCCTACCGGGCGCTGGCAGGTGAAACAATGGAAGGGATCCGGGCGATCCCCTGGGTGTTCGGCTGGACCCAGACGCGGCTGATGCTGCCGGGATGGTTGGGCGTGGGGACGGCGCTGGAGGCCGTGGGCGGCGAGCCGGGGGGGCTGGCCCTGTTGCGCCGCATGGCGCAGGCGTGGCCGTTCTTCGACGACCTGCTCGCGAAAATCGAGATGGTGTGCGCCAAAGCGGATCTGGCCATCGCGCGGATGTATGTGCGTGAGCTGGGGGCAGACGCCGACCTGGCGTTGTTCGACCAGCTGGAAGACGAGTTCCGCCGCACGGTGTCGGCCCTGCTGCGCATCCGGGAAAGCGAATACTTGATGCGGGACAATCCCATGCTGCAGACGGCCATCGGCCTGCGGAACCCGTACGTGGACCCGTTGTCGCTGCTGCAGGTGACGCTGCTCGAGCGCAAGCGGAGCGCCGTGGCCGATGACCCCGCGCTGGCGTCGGTCGTCGCGGGCCTCGCGTCCACGCTGAACGGCGTCGCCCAGGGGCTGCGGAATACCGGCTAGCGCCTTCTCCTTTACCCCCGGGCTTGCGCCCGGGGTCAGTCAAGGCTTCGACGAGAGTAGACTCACGCTTCGTGACCAAGGAGGAACGAACGATGACCAGGCGGCGCGACTTCGTGAAGACGTTGGGTGCTGCAGCGCTGGGCTCTGCCCTGCCAGCTCGAGCCCCGACCCCCAGGCCCCGAGCGCCGCGCACGCTCGGCCGCATCGGGCTCGAGCTGTACTCGGTGCGGGACGCGATGCACAAGGATCCGGAGCGAACGCTCGCGGCGGTGCGTGCCATGGGCTATACGGACGTCGAGCTGCTGTGGTCGTTCGGGAACTTCGGCCGCACTACGGAGCAGGTTCGGGCGGCACTCGATCACGAAGGCCTGCACGCGCCCTCGGCGCACATTTCGCCGATCTCGCTGTTCGTCGGGTGGAACCGGAGCCTCGAGATCGCCCACCGGCTGGGCCACGAGTACCTGATCGTGCCGAGCTTCACGGGGGAGACCTCCGGCACGCTCGACGACTGGCGGGAGTGGGCCGATCGTTTCAATACCGCCGGGGCCGCTGCGCGTCGCGCCGGGATCTGGCTCGCCTTCCACAACGAACCCGACCACATGCCGCTGATCGACGGCAAGGTGCCGTACGACGTGTTCGTGGAGCGCACCGACCCGAAGGTCGTGCGCCTGCAGCTCGACGTCGGCAACATGGTGATGGGGGGCGGCGACCCGTTCGCCTACTTACAGCGCTACCGCGACCGGTATTGGAGCTTTCATCTTAAGGACGTGATTCCGGACCGCTCGCATGACACCGTGCTGGGTACCGGGACGGTGGACTTCAAGCGTCTGCTGGCGGCCGTTCCCGACATCGACCGCAAGTTCTGCTACGTGGAGCAGGAGGGACAGGACGACCCGCTGGGGAGCGCGCGGAAGGACTGCGAGTTCTTGAAGACGCTCGAGTTCTAGCTGCCCGGCCGCCGCATGCCGGCGCGGCCCACGCGCTGCATCAGGTCGGCGTAAGTGAGCAGCGTGATGCTGCGCGCGGCGCGCAGGCGTGCGAACTCGGGCGACAGCAGCATGTCGAGCTCGGCCTGCCGGTGTTTGGCCATGAGGGGCTCACCGGCCGTGGTGTTCTGCGTCGGGTCATTCATGTCGACCAGGGCCGCGAGCTCCGGCGTGGCGCGGCCGACGTGCGCCACGACGAGGTTCACGCTCTTTGGGGTGAGGCTCTCGAGATAGGTGAGAAACGCCGACTGCTTGTCCGCAATCGGCGTATCGAACATGGTGTGGTCGGTCTCGCCGAAGTAGCGGGAGATGCCGAGGCCGTACTTGGCCGCGATGCGTTCGACGACCGCCCGTAACTGCGGGGTCGCGACGGCCGTCCCCATGTGGTAATCGACGTAGTCGATCTTGAGACCGGAGCGGCGAGCGCGCTCGACCTGGGCGGTCAGCTCGCGCTCCACCTCGCCGAGGTCGTACTTGCGCGCGAGGAACTGCTCGGTGGAGGAGGTGAAGTACCCGACGCTGTCGACCAACGTCGGCACGGCTTCCTTTCCGAGGATGGGTCCCCAGCGGTAGCCTTTCCACTCCGAATTGAGTGCCAAGTGCACACCCACCGAGATGTGGGGATTCTGCTTCAGGATTTCGACGGCCTCCTGATACCACGGGCACACGAACAGCACGGAGGCGGAGAGCGGCATCCGGGTGTCGGCGAGCTCCTGGAGCGCCTGGTTCACCGCGTGGCTCATGCCGATGTCGTCGATGCGCACGAGCAGCTCGGTGCGGGAGGGGGGCGCTTGACCGGAGAGGTGCATCGGCATCCCCAGGGAGGCCGTGAGGAGCGCGTGAACGAGACGGTGTCCCGGCAAGACCGACATGGTGGGCTACCCTCTTGGGTCGTGGCGAGTGCGCCCGGGAGGATTCGAACCTCCGACCAACAGCTTAGAAGGCTGCTGCTCTATCCACCTGAGCTACGGGCGCGCGCTTCTGCGGCAACAACTTACGGCGCAGTGCTTCATCGCGCTTCCAAACAGTGCCACAAACAGTGCCAAACTTAACGCTTCCCTGCCCCGGGGCGCAGGGCTGCGAGCTGCTCCTTCAAGACCTTCTTGTGCTGCTGCACGCGATACTCCACCACTTTCGCGCGATGCCGCACCGTGCCCAAGTGCCCGTATATCCGCTTGACCAGCGCTTCGCTTCCATGGCCAAGCTCCCGACTCACCGTGAAGATGGACACAGGTGCCCCATGGTCCATCGTCTGCAGCCGCGCGCTCGCATACGTGTGCCGGAAGATCTTGGGCGTGAGCTCACCCGCCTTCCAACCCGCTCGCACCGCGACGGCGTCGAGCAGCTTCCGAAAATCTGTCAGCATCGTCTCCGCACCGGTCCTGAACGACGGGAATAGGAGGCGGGCCGGCGGCCGGTCGCCGAAGACATAGGGTCGGAGGATCTGCTCGAGCTGCGGCCACAGCGGCACCACGCGGTGCGAGCCCGTGGTCTTCAACCGCCGCCACTGGTTCTCCCGGAACGTGACCGTCTTACGGTCGAAGCTGACATCGTCCATCTCCAGCCCCAGCACTTCCGCCCGTCGGCCGCCCGTGAGCAGGAAGGCCGCGATGAGGGGATACGCGAACGGCATCCCGAGGTCGGCGCGCGTCGGCCGGTAGCGCCGTGCAGCCTCAAGTAGCAGCGCGCCGTGGTGCACCTCGAGCCAGCGCGCCTCCTCGCGGCGCGCGCTCGGTTTCTCAAGCAACGCCGCGACGGGGTTGTATCCTGGGACGACCCTACCCTCGCTCTGCGCGCGCCGGAACAGGTTTGACAGCGTGAAGATGACGTGGCGCTGACTGCTCCCGCTCAAGCCCTCGGCCGCGAGGCGACCAACCCACTGGCGAACGTCCGCCGTGGTGATCGTGGAGAGCTCGCGCTCACCGCCGAACTCCGAAACCGCACGTTTCAAGTGACGTTCGCACTGCACCAGCCAAGCCTCGGTCGACTTTCCGCCCTTCGCTTTCGCCATCAAGTGCTCTGCCGCGAAGGCCGCTAACGCCACGGGCTGGGGCAGTCCGGCAGCGCCGCGCAGGCGAGCCTCTCGGAGCGCCGCTGCACGCTTCTCGAACAATACGTCTGCCAGTTCGGGATCCGTGACGCCGCGCTTGGTGCCCGGCAAGCACAGCGCTTCGCGACTGCCGCCGAGGAACCTGAAGTCTCCGTACGCGCGGGAGGCTCCACCCTGCTCGCGCCAGATTATGGGACTGCGTGATCGTTTCATGTGTCTCCTCCTCGGGTGCCTATGCGTGGACGCTGCAAGTTTATTACGCGAGCCATAGCGCGCAATCACTTGGCGGTCCGGACCGCGCGCCACGCGCTGAGTCTAACGAGCGGCTCCTGAGGTTGTCGACGCTGCCGAGCAACGAAGGCGTCCACCGCCGCCTCCGGGATCCGCCAATCGCGACCGTTGAGCTTGTAGGCGCCATCGAAGTGCCCCCGCTCACACCAGTCGCGGACGGTGCTCGGGCTACGGCGGAGCGCGCGGCCAATTCAGCCACATTGAGATCGGCCGCTGCTACCGCCTCCACCTGGCCGTTCTCGACGGTGGCGAGCTCCAGGAGGGCATCCCGTGTAAGCGTCAGCGAGCCCCCGGTCGGCAGGCGATCGGCGAGCTCGCGGAGGCGGTCGGCGACGCTCGTCACGTGGCCCTCGGGCCTCTCGGCTGGCCCTCGGAACAGGGAACGGTGTGCCGGAAGTCGATCAGCTCGGCGGTGCGGCGGCGAGTGGCGGGCATCGAGCTCCCGAACGGTGAGGCGGTGGCATGCAGACCCCTTCACTAAGAAAGAGGCCCGCATGAGGCCGAGCGTGCCCGGCTGGGCTGCGCTACGGCGGGTGGCGGTGGCGAAGGGGGGAGGGTTGCGGGAAGGGCCTGGCCCTTGAGCGCCGGAGGCGCGAATGGGCGCAGTTGGGGGAGAATCGGGACACGCGCACCGGCGCGTGCACCGATATCTCCCCCACTAGCTTGCACAACCAGGAGCGCAACAAAAGTCAGTGCAGGTATGACGCCGCGCCGGGACGCTCACCACCCGCCGAACGGTCAGAAAACAGTGAGGCAGCCGGCGTAGCTGCTCCGCGCCACCAGCTGCCTCGACCTCATCACGCTCCAAGGAGACGACACCACCACCAACGTGCGCCGCCTGTGCACCAAAGCGCAGCGCCCCACTTGCTCCCCATTAGCGCGCCTGCGGATACCTCACAACAACGCGCCGCTCGACGACGGTATCCCTGCCAACGACTCGGACAGTCCCAACGCCGGGCTGCGAGAAGTGAATTACCGCCGTTCGGCGAGCCATCCACGCGACGGCTGGGCAGGCTTCGTTGTCCCGCATCCGAACAACAATTGAATCGAAGAGGCGGATAGTCACGAGGAGGTCGTCGGACGCGACCTGGGGTGCTGCCCGACGTGTGCAACCGCCGCCTTTCGTCCACACAACCACCGTCTCGGGCACTCCAGCGGTGACGGTGTCCGGTAACTGGACGGCGGGCAGGGTTGCTCGATCCGTGCCTATGGGCGACGGCTCGAGCCGCCAGTCCGACTGGAAGATGGCGCACGCGGCCACGGAGGCACAGACGAGAGAGAGGCGGCGCATCAGACGAGCGCTCTTTTCAGACTAGGGCTCTTTGACCGCATTGTGAGGCAGGAGCCGCTTGGACCCGGCCGCGTGACTCGAAACGCATGAGCCTCGATCAGCCTTGTACGCGGTGCTACTGGTTGCACATGGCTTTCCCCGCCTCCGCCCTCGACAGCAGGCCGGGCGCGACCCGCCAAACCCACCCGGACCTTTCCCTGCGTTGGCCCGCTTCGCTTCAATGGCCGACCAAGGTACCGGAAGGCAGGGGGGCGCGCACAGGCGAGCCCGAGCCCTGCCCTCACCGTCATGCACCGCCCCACCGGGATGACACAAGGGATGTCTTCGGGTCCGGCATGTGTCTCGCCCGGTAACCGACGCTGTCCGAACGCGAGGCACAGGCGCGGCTTCTCGCGCTTACGTTGCCGCGTCGTCGCATGTTAACTCTAAAACACCACCAAACTGGGGTATTCCTGATCTATCCCCGACCACGGAGTAAATGACGAGGACTTAGGACTTGCGCCCCAGAAGATCCCGCCAAGAGAAACCGTGGTGTCGGGCTGCAGGTTGATATCGAAGAGCGCAGGTCCCCCGCTATCTCCTTCTCCGATTACGAAACCTGCGTGCTGCTGGCACAGAAGAACGAAGGTGGCTCCCTTGACTTTGTCCGCGACGCATGTTGACGTCACAACCGTGGACTGGATCCAACCACTCGAATCCCCGATGACGCTCACCAAGTCGTTCTGCATGATGTTCGAACGAATCCTCGCAATCGAGTAGTACCCACCAATCTGCAAGTTTGGGGGATTACAGGTACTCGGATAGCAGCCGAACGTCGGGTGCGCAATGTGACCAAGATACCATTGAGTAGTGTCGCTGGTGTACTGATAGACTGAGGCGTCGGCGTAGGCGCACCCCGTTCCGTTCACGTGAGGTGGACATGGCTGCAGTGCGTAATCAGCTACTTCGAAGCCAATGGGCGAGTGATTCACCGAATCGGTGTGCGTGAGCGGGAGGTTCGGCTGATACTGTGGCGTGCTGTCGACACTGAACTGGGTTCTGCTGCAATGCGAGGCCGTGACAAACGCCCTCGTCCCATTCCAGAGGGCCGGGAACCCAAGGGTGCAGGTTCTCCTGATAGTGTGTGCGGCGTTGTCACTCTGGATCTGGGTGCCCCCTGCGATGGGTCGGACCGAGTCATTCAACGCCAGACGGGGCACGATCGGCCCATCAACCTCGAAGTCGATTGCCTTCTCTGGAACCCCGAGGTCCCGCGCGAGCCGGCGAATGGGCTGCACATCAGTTCCAGGGTCGATGCCGAGCACGACACGGTTCCTGGCCTCATCAAGATCCAGCCAATCGACGCCTGGAGTCGCGAAAGCCTCGCCCATCCGGTCACGCCACTCCTCGAGCTGAAGGAACGTATAGGTAGCCTGTCGAGCAACGATATCAGCTCGGGGATTCCGGTGGCGAGCCCTCGCAAGGTGTTCGGCGAGCGAAGACCGCAGCAAGGTCGTCACACCTGCAGCATCCCGCATGTCGGTGAGCGAAACGACGATGTCATCTGTGACAGGATCGCGGAAGAAGCCGGCGGTGCTGGGATACTTCTGCGCGAGGGCCCAAAAGGGTCGCTCCTCTGGGTAAACCGAGTCACTCCGCTGACCGGAGAACGTGCTAGAACGACTTGGAAGTGGTCCTGACACTGGTGTGTTCTCCTCCGTGCAAGCACCAAGAAACGCTACGCCGACCGCCGCCGCCGTCAAGGCGACGGTGGTGAGAGTGATCCGTTTCGTTTTCATGCGACCTCCCCATGCTCGAGGACTAAGTGGAGGATCGCTCGTAGAATCGCGCGGCTAAGCAACCGAATCTCCGAGCGTGCGACTCCGTCATGGTCGCGCGGCGCGTCAACGAAGGTCCGTGACGTCTGTCACTGAGGCATCGGTCGAGCGAAGACTTTTCATCGATGAAACAGGCGAGCTGCTTGCAGAAATGCAATGACCACCAGTTTAGAGGTGATCATCCACGTAGCCACCAGCGCGGAGGGTGCCCTCCAACACCCACTCCCACCCGACCCGGTCCCCAAGAGCGTGATAGGGCAGTCGAAGGTACTTCTTCAGGTAATCGCGCGCAGTGCGTATTGGGAGCGCGACCGCCGACTCTCCGCTGCTTGTGGCGCAGCGAACGCAGAGGAGCGCGATTGCGCGCCAATCCCGCGCGGTAAGACTGCCGTAGCGCGCGAACAAGCGGCTGAACGTAGCCGCACTTGCGAACGTCGAGGCTGGGGCCCCGCCCATCACATGGTGGAACTGGGCGGCGAGGGCGTTCCGCAAATCCCTGTTCTTGAGGCGGTACCCCACCCACGCAGCAAGGGTCTCCGCGTCGGGCGGTCTTCTGCTTCGGACTGCCGCGAGGACGTCCGACGGCTCCGCTACCACTGTGGGACTGGGGCGCTGGACGACAGCCAGGCGGTCGCGCAGCTCGGACACTAAAAGCAGGAGTGGCTCGAGCGGGCGTTGCTCAGCTGACACAGCAACGCAGGGAATCAGCCACGGCCATCGGTGCACAAACGCCGTGAGACGAGCCAAAGCGACGAGAGTGTTATCGCTCTGGTCGAGCAGGACCGCCCCCAAGCGCAACTGCGAAGAGCGCGGGGCCTCTTCGAACGGATAGGCGGCCCTGTATGGTGGGGACAAGACCCTGGCCTGACCGTCGAAGTGGTCGAGGAACTCCGTTGAAGGCGATAGCATCGATTCAGAAACTCAAAAGTGCTCCCAGCCCCTGGTGGCAGAGAGATGCATCGCATCACGTGCGTGGGTGTCCGGCGGACCGTCGGAGCCCCGAGGCCTCTGGTGAGTCACTGACGAACGCAGGTCAGTGGCGCTCGGTCGCATGATCGCTTGGGAGCCCTGGGGCTGTCAACGGGGAGTCGGGCGCGGCTGAGCGCCACGAGGAATAACGTCCCCCGGTTGTTTCCACGGAGAGCGATGGTGCGCGGCGCCGTCAGCACCCTGTTCCAGTCACGTCGGGATGACGCCGCCGCACTACGATTCGTTGCTGCACGTCGGCGTGGCCTCGTCCGAGCGCATGAATTGCGGGGTGGCGCGCGCGGGTACGGCGTCCCGAAGACGCCAGCAGCGTAACACGCAAGACCTAGGCGCAAACAGTGTCACAAACAGTGTCAACGCCGGCGTCGCTGGCCAGCGCTGGCTGTTGCTGCGAAATCGTAAGTCATTGAAAACACGACGGCCGGCGTCGATCACCGCCGGCCGGGTGCGCTTAGAAGGCTGCTGCTCTATCCACCTGAGCTACGGGCGCGACGTTACTGCTGAAGAACTTAATGCGCGAAGGCTGCTGGTCTACGGGGTCCGTAGCGATCCGCGTAGGCTGAGCTTACCTTCGCGCTTGACGGCCAGCGCCACGAACATCCGCCACGACGATACGAGGGCCACATGAGAGGTCTCACCCGTCCCTTAGCCCTGTTTCCCGCTTTCCTCTTCATCTATCACCCAGCCCCCGCTCAGCAACGCACTCCCGGCCCCGTAACCACCGCTTTCCGGGCAGACGCGGAGCGGCTGGCTCGCAACCTCGTGGCCGCCGCCGACGACATGCCGGCAACCAAGTATCAGTTCAAGCCCACACCCGCGCAGATGAGCGTCGCCGAGGTGGTGCTGCACATCGCCGGAGACAGCGAGTTCGGCTGCGCGTCGCTGGGCGGGGCGAAAGCCCCCGCCGAGCCCAAGCTCACTCCCGCGGACAGCGTGCCGAAGCTGGTCGCCCGGCTCACGCGATCCTTCGCCTTCTGCCGCGCGCAAATGGCCAAACTCAACGACCGCGGGTTAGGCGACAAGATTCCGGGATACGAGGGGCAAACCACTCGGGCGGCGATGATCTTCGAGCTGCACGAGGACTGGGCCGATCACTACAGCCAGCTGGCCAACTACCTCCGGCTCAACGGGATTCTGCCACCGACGGCGCGGCGCGCAAACTAAGGAACCTCTGCACAACCCGGTGCGTGGCGCTGGGGGTCGGGGCTAGCGCCTACACGCGAGGGCACTCCGAAACACGCCACGGGGACGTGTGCCTGCCCGAGCCAGCTCCGCGCCTCCGAGTTCCGCCTTCGTGGCGCCCTCGCGTGTAAAGCGCCCTCCGCCCCGACCCCCAGCGCCACGATCACGTGTGCAGACGTTCCCTAAGGGGCGTTTACCGAGATTTGGCACGCGGCCGGGAACTCCTTATCGTTGGGCGGCTCGCCTCCAGGAGATCGCCCGTGCGCCTCGCCCGTTTCGTAACGCCGGCCCTGTTGCTGGTGCTCATGCCCACGCCGCGCCAGGCGGACCGGCCCGACGATGATCCCCCCAGCCGGGTCGGCCGGCTCAGCTTCCTGTCGGGCAGCGTCTCGTTCCGCCCGGCCACGGTGGACGATTGGACCGACGCCACCATCAATTATCCGCTGCACGCGGGCGACCACATCTGGACCGACGCCGACGCCCGGGCGGAACTCACGCTCGGCTCGAGCGCCATTCGGCTCGCCCCGCAGAGCGCGTTCGGTTTCCTGGCGCTCGACGATCGCACGACCCAGGTTCGCCTGTCGCAAGACGACGACAGCTTCGAGATCGACACGCCGAGCGGCGCGGTATCGCTGCTCCGCCCGGGCAGCTATCGCGTCGACGTGGATTCCACGGGTGATACCACGACGGTCACCGCGCGCCATGGCGAGGCCGAAGTGACCGCCGCCGGCTCCGCGTTTCCGGTGCACGCGGGGGAAGCGGCCGTCGTTTCGGGTGGCGACTCGCCCAGCTACGACGTCCGCGAGGCGTCGCGACCAGATGAGTGGGAAGACTGGTGCGCCAACCGCGACCGTCGCTGGGACGACTCCCGCGCGTCGCAGTACGTGTCGCGCGAGACGATCGGCTACGAAGATCTCGACGACAACGGCGAGTGGCGCGACACGCCGGACTATGGTCACGTATGGGCGCCCCGGACCACGATCGTGGGATGGGCGCCGTACCGCTACGGTCGCTGGGTCTGGGTGGAGCCGTGGGGCTGGACGTGGGTCGACGACGCCCCGTGGGGCTTCGCGCCGTTCCACTACGGCCGCTGGGTGTACTGGGACGGCGGCTGGGTCTGGGTGCCGGGCCGGCGCGTCGCGCGGCCGGTGTACGCACCCGCGCTCGTCGTGTTCGTGGGCGGGCGCAACTTCGGCGTGGCCTGGTTCCCGCTCGGCCCCGAGGAGCCGTACGTGCCGGCCTATCACGTGAGCAATAGGTACTTCCGCAACGTCAACGTGACCAACGTCAACGTCACCAACATCAATGTGACGAACGTGAATGTGACGACCATCAATTACCGCAATCGCCGCGCTCCCGACGCCTTTACGGTCGTCTCGCAGGAGGCATTCGTGCGATCGCGCGCCGTGGACAAGAGCGTGATCGTGGTGCCGCGCGAGCGCCTCGACCAAGCGCGCGTGGTGGGCAGCACGGCGCGCGTCGTCCCCGACCGGCACAGTGTGCTGGGGCGACCCGACATCATGACGGTGCGCCGACCCCCGCCCGTCGTGACCACGCGTGAGGTGGTCGTCCGCCGAGAGCCGCCGCCAGCCCCCGTGCCGTTCATAGAGCGCGAGCGGGCGCTGCGCGCTCACCCCGGCCGGCCGCTCGATGAGACGACGCTCGGCACGCTGCGCCGGCAATCGCCGCCGGCCCGCACGACGCGTCTGGTGCGACCCGCCGTGCCCGTCGCGACGCAGGATCGCCCCACCCCCGTGCTCCGTCCGACCCGCGAGGGGCTCCCGCCCCCACGCGCACTGCCCCCGCCTGCCCCGGCCGAGCGGGCGACGCCGGCGGAGCGTCCCGACCGGGCCGGGCGTCCCGACCGGGCGGGGCAACCAGAGCGCTCGGAAAGTCCGCGCCCGGCCCGGCAGCCCGCCGAGCGACCCGCACCCGCCGAGCGACCCGCACCGGACGAGCGTCCGGCGAGCAAGGCGCGACCCCAGCCGCAGCCGGCGCCGGCTGAGAAGCCCGCACCTCCGGACCGCGCGCGGCCCGACGCCCAGCCGGCTCGCGAGCGCCCCGCGCCGGACGAACGTCCGGCGAGCAAGGCCCGACCGCAGCCGCAACCGGCGCCGGCTGAGAAGCCCGCACCTCCGGACCGCACTCGACCCGCGCCGGAGCGCCGGGCGCCGAAGGGTCGCGCAGCGGAGCGCGACACGACCAAGGAGAAGAAGCCTTAGATGCGGCGATCCGAGCACGCGGCGTCGATTTCGCCCGAGCGGGTGCTGCGTATGGTGCCCGAACCCGGACGGAACCCCGGCACGCCCCTCGACCTCGACCTGGTGCGCGCGCTGCGCGTGAACCGCAGCGCCGTCGAGCGCCGCGCCGCGACGATCCCCACCCGCCGCACCGTGAAGAAGGAATGGCAGGCCGCCTGGCTGCTGCGGGCGATCACCTGCATGGACCTGACCACGCTCCAGGGCGACGACACGGCCGGCAACGTGCTGCGACTGTGCGCCAAGGCGCGCCAGCCCGTGCGCCACGACC
>WNEX01001018.1_pt1 | contig 13519 bp, 9 predicted proteins | sample 5399841 | NCBI WGS metagenome assembly WNEX01 (sample SAMN13153337, study PRJNA577476) | soil metagenome | isolation source: 40 cm grassland meadow soil 2 days after 1st rain plot 5 | place: USA:California | collected 2015-09-18 | reverse complement strand
GGAGCTACAGTTGTGCTTGAGGGCGTGACAAGGACGGAAACGGGCGTGGGCGCGGGTGCCGGCGTCGAGTTGGCCGCGCATCCAGCGAGAATCGGCAAGGCGCACTGCAAGAGCAGATATGCCTTTTTCATTTCACACCCCGGCACGAAGTTCCTTCCGTTTCGGAACCCTGGGCCGGAGAGGAGGGCGGAAGAGCGGGGACCGGAAAACGGAAAACTGTAGAGCCTTAAAAACGAGGCCTCGGTGGGCTGGAGGATGCGGACCCTCGTTGCTTGGCCGATTCTGCCACGCACCTTCCACCGGCCAATAAGGTGTTTACCTGAATGGAGGGTCGGTGGTTTATCCGGTATATGGGGAGATTCCTGGAAGGCTTGAAGTTGAGGATGCTGGCCCTGCACATGAGCGACGGCTTTCGGTGTTTGCCGGTGCCGGCCCGCCCTCTGCTATAGTCGGTGAACGAGGAGAAGCCGATGAGTCTTGCGGAAAAAATTCAGAAGGACCTGGTTGACGCCATGCGCGCCAAAGATGAGCTGCGCCTCAGCGTCCTGCGGGGGATCAAAGCGGCCATCAAACACAAAGAAGTCGAAAAAATACGCGCGCTCGACGACGCTGAGTCCATTCAGATTCTCCAAACGCTTGTAAAGCAGCGCAAAGAGTCGATCGAGCAGTTCACCAAAGGCAACCGCCCCGAACTCGCGGGCAAAGAAACCAAGGAGCTCGCCATCATCGAATCGTATCTGCCCGCGGGCGCGAGCGAAGCCGAAATGGACGCAGCAATCGCCAAGGCCGTCTCCGAATCCGGCGCGAATTCCATCAAGCAAATGGGCGCGGTTGTGAAAGCCGCGAAAGCCGCCCTCGAAGGCAAGACCGTTGACGGCAAGGTTCTCAGCGACCGCGTGCGCGACCGTCTCTCGAAGCTCGGCTGAGCCTCCGCATTATTCCTTCGGCATGCCGCTCCCGGAAAACATCGCGTTGCGCTTCACGGAAGAAGACGCCGGCTATGTCACCGTGCGGCCGGTCGTGAAGCAAGTGTTTGGCCTTGCTGAACTTGCGGATATGGTAGTCGGCGTGACGGGCAAAAATGTTGCCCGTGTGCAGCAAATCTTCCGCGCGGGCACTGTCGTCTACAACGGTTATCGCTACTGGTGGGACGGTTTCGCTTCCAACGAAATCGAAGTCGCCGGACTTCTCGCTCGTTTTCCGGATGACGATCCCGCGCGCCCGTTCAACTCTGCCCAGGTCACTTCAGTCTCTCTCGAAATAGGTGGCGGCGCACAGCGCTCTCTGGTTGGCCTTGCGCGCGACGAGGCGTCAGCGAAGAAATTATTTCAAAAGCAAAGTCCCTGGGAGATCCTGCTCACTGCGGCGAAAGACTCAACTCCTCGCTACGAAAAATATTCTCACGCGGCACGCGCCGATGTCTTTCGCGTCCATCTCTCTTTTGAAGTGGCTGCCTCGCTGATGAAACAGATTCAGGACGCTTCGCCGCGCTCTCTTCGCAAGAGATTGTCAACCATCCAGCCTCCGGCGGCGATACTATTTTTCATCCCTCGTGCGAATTCAGCCGGAGCGAAAACTCTGTCATAGAATTGGGGGTAAAGATGAGTCTTGCTTCAGATTCCAGCGCACGCAATAACTATGCGCTTGCTCTGCTCCGCATCGGCGTAGGCATTTTTTTCCTGATCTTCGGTCAGTACAAAGTTTTCGGCACTGCGTTCACTCTTCACGGCGGCTTTCAATTCTGGATCAACAAGTTCCTCGAGGGCGGAACTTACCCCTTCATGGCGCCCATTCTGCGCGGCTTCGTTCTTCCGCACGCCACCGCCATCGCCTTCCTGGTAGCTTATGGCGAATTGGCAATCGGGACCGCGCTCGTTCTCGGCGTCTTCGTCCGCTCCGCAAGTCTCTGCGGTCTGATTTTCATGCTCACGCTGCTCTTCTCTTCGGACTACCCCGGCGCGGGAGCGGCCTTCTGGCAATACTTCGGCGCGAGCCTCAGCCATTCGGTATTTGCGCTCTGTTTCGCCGCGTTTCTGATGGGACACGCGGATTCCGTCTGGTCGGTGAAAGCCCTGCGAAAAAATCATGCGGGCGCTGGCGCGAGTGAAAATCAGTGAGCCGCGGGTTTTAGCACCGCGGTATTACGTTCGTCACTTGCGATGATGCGATAAAGTTTTTTCAAATCCTCGACTTTGCTCAGCGGCACGCTTAACTCCTTTACCTCAAACGTCCGCGTGTACTTCAAGGTGTTTCCATTCACTTCCGTCTTGCTGTGATAGCTCGCGAAACTGTAGTCCGCGTTCACCGGCGGCGGCAAATCGTCGACCTCGTAACCTGCCGGCAGCGTGATTTCAAAGCTGTCCGAGTCCCGCGATGGCCCGTCAAACTCGACGGGATATTTTCGCGGCTCTTTTGTTTCCAGCAGATCACTCGACTTGTTGCCAACGAAGCGGGGGCGAACCAGCAACAAGTTTCCCGCCGGCTTTGCATAATTCTGGGCCACCACCGAGTAATTGTACAAAAACGGCTGATCTGTGAGTTGCAGGTTGCTGACACTCGCCTTCGTAATTTGGAAAGTTGCGAGCGAATGCGAGAGCAGTGTCTCAATCGGCTTGATCCTGTCGGTATCTTTTGTCACTGTTCGCAGAGCCCATCGCTGGGACCAGGCACGGTCGCCCACGCGCGTCTCCTGCACTTCGCCGCTCAACGTCCCCGTGGCGCTCAAGTTAAGCTTGGCGGTCCTCTGAATTCCGTTCATGGCTGGCGGCAATTCCGGAAGCGCAATCAACTCGCCGCCATCCGGCGTCACCAGCAGCCCATAATTTGCCTGCAGCGCGCCGTTGAGTTGCCCGAACGGAGTCAATTCGTCCGTTGGGTCAAAGAACAAAATCTTGCCTAGCTTCGGATGGATCATGGTGGCTGCGAGAGAGCCTTCGCTGACTCCGTCAGGCAGTTTGATGGCAAGGATCACGTGGTCGAATCCGCCCATATGAGCGGGCGTCTCCGGCGTAACGGAACCGCGCTCGGAATTAATGACTACGTAGTACGATTCGATGCCGATCTCATGCAGCATCGCTCCCATAAGCGTTACTTTGTCCTTGCAGTCACCGTAATGGTGCGCGAACACTTCCGCGGCCGGATGCGGTTGCCAGCCTCCGATCCCCAACTCAATCGCTACGTAACGGATATCCCGCTGCGCAAACTCTCCAAGGGCCTTCATCTTCGCGGCTGGAGTGCTCGCGGAAGCCGTCAGCGACGCCGCCTTTTGTTTCAGTTCCGGAGAGGCATCCCGCCGTCCACTGGTCAGCCCCTGGTACCAAATCCCCATTTGCTTCCAATTCTGAAATCCCTGGTTTTGCGCGGAACCTCCTGACGGAAAAAATGAAACGATCATCTGGCCGGCCACGCCTTGCCAGGGCGGCATACTGTCTTCGTGCTTGATCCCCTTGATGTCGCTCACGATCCATTGTGACTGGTTTCCCGATTGCGCCGGTTTCACTTCCGGATAATTCATCCACGTGGCTTTGTATTCCCAGCCTGCCGGGAGCTGCAACGTATAGTGCGCTTCCCGCACGGGGTTCGCTTCCTGAAAACGCCATACGTCCTGCAAGACAAAGGGCTGTAATTCCTTCTCGTACTCGTATCCCACGATGTTCCCCACGTCTGCAGCGGGGATGCGCAGGAGTTTGTCTTTTACATCGGAGACAAGTTCGCTGCCGTCCACTTTTGGCAGCGAGATTTCTACCGCCTCTTTATCTTTCACTTCGTAGTCTTTGCCCTGCGCGGGAATGCACCATCCGCGCAAGCCGGTGATCTTTGAATGGGAGTTGTACGAGACGGTCACGGTGCCATACTCGCGGCCGCCCGGGCGCAGAATCTTGTAGGCTTCGCGAACAGTAATTTTGAATTTGTCCGCGGATTGTACCGTTATGATTCGCTCGGAATAGAGCAGCACCCCGTCTGTCTTCTCGTCGTGCGCCGGCAAGGGCGCACTAACGAGCGCGTGCATCCAGGCGGGAGCGTCTCCCGCCGCACACGGCGGCACACCTGCAAGACAGCCCATCATAACTAATGCAAAAGAAAGCAGTGCGCGCCGCATTTTACTTGCTCGCAGCCGACGCGCCGGGCTGCAACACAATCTGTTGCTCATCTCCTGTCCTCACGGCTTGATAGAAATTGCGCAGCGCAGGGTAGTATTTTTGTTCGAGGAACGTAAGCCCGCTCCGGAGATGCCGCTCCAGATGGAGCGCACCCTTCTCATTCTCGACTTTAAGAGTGTAGGCAATGACTTTTGCATCGTTGTTTTGCGCTTGCGGCAGGCTGCTTGCCTGCCAGCCCAAAGGCAGCTCAATGCGGACATCATCGGTTTTTTCAAACAGGTACTGAAAGTAAAGCGGATGAACCCTGGTGGAATGCTCAAACATATGTTTTTCGGGACCGCTGAACAAACCGACCGGAAGCAGCGCACGCTTTCCCGCGCCGGAAGCCCAGCCGGGAACCTTCAAGGAATACTCGGCAACCATGCTTGGCGCAGAGCTCGCCCAGTCCGGCTTGTTGGTGAGTTCGATTTCGATCCCTGCCGGAACGACTTCCTTCACGTAGTCTTCTAGGAGCTTCTTACGGTGGGTATCGTCCTGGTTGCGCTCTCCGACTCTCCGCCATTGCGCTTCAAGACCTGTAAAAGTGACAGTTAGCTTTCCCTCCAGCGCCCCCTCGGACGTCAGATTCAATTCCGCTTTGCGCACAATTTGTGACGCAGAAGGCTCCGGCATGGTCGTGGTCACCCACGTTCCACCCTCTTTGTCCAGCTTCAAGCCGGCCGTACCGGTCTCCGACCATGGCAAAAGGCCGAAAGGCGTAAATGCAGCACCGGGATCGAAGTACGAGTCTTTGCCGTTGACCTTCACCAGCGCAACGTAAGTATTCAGGTCCCTGGATCTCATGATATTGGGCTTGAAGAAATGATCGTCGCGCGTAGCAACCCTGACCGGAGAGGCATCGAAGCCTGCCGTCCGCGCTAGGCCCACGAAAAGCAGGGTAATTTCGTTGCCGTCGGCATAACCGCGTTTCCAAACATCCTCGACATTGCTGATCTCTTTTTCCTTGGCGCGCTTTTGTTCCTGTTCTGTTTTTTCAATTTCATAAGAGGTATTGCGGATTTTCTGGACCCGGGCATAGATCTTCTGCAATTTGACTTCGGGAGAATCGCCTGTGGAAACAATCTCCCCAACAGCCTGTTCCATGGCCTTGCGTTTGTTTACGAAGCTCTCGGCCGCGTCATTCATCTTCTTTCCCTGCTTTTTCCAGAACTTATCCGGTTCTTTTTCGAACCCGTCTTCGCTGTAAATGAAATCCACGCGGTATTTCATCGCGGCTTCCGGTGGCATGTCATCTTCCACTTGAAACGCGGGAATGTCCTGCGCTTCCATATGAATCATCTTGTTCTCATTCACCGGCGGCTTCGCGCCTTCCGGCAGGCCATTGGGCCAGCTCCATTGCAGGGCCCAGTCGCCGTAGGGCTTCAACGTGAACTTGGTCTTCTTGCTGAATAACTCGTCACTCAAAACCCAGTTTGAATCGAAGACCAGGTATTCCGCGAAGTCGATCATGTAGTGATATTCAATGATACTGCCCGGTTGAACGTCGGAGAGCGTGAACGTCTTGGCTAGGAATTTGATGCCCCGAGCTTTAACAATCTCCTTCTCGTAAACTTTGCCGTCAAAATTGACAATCGTGCCATCCGGCCGTACGGTGCGGGCTTTAATGTTATGAATATCCCACTTGCCCTTGACGACGGGAATTTCCACGTCTGCGAATTTCCGCCCTTCTTCAGTGAATACTTTCTTGCGGATGTAGTTGTACTCGTGAGCTGTCCGGACATTGCTGTCGTCCCTGTCTACCTGGCGATAGAGAATTATTGCCGGCGCTCCAGGAGCTTTCGGCTCGCTGGGCATCTTCAACTCTTCTTGCGAGATGGGCTGCCACTCATCGCCGGCGCTTACGGGATGAGTGGGGCGCACGGCGCCCAAAACGACCAGTAGCAAAGCGAGCAGGAACAGGCGGCGGTAGCTCATGATAGTTCTCCCAGCTTGCATCGGCAGAATCGCGGTATTTCGACGGACCACGGGGAAGGATCCGCAGGTGGCTCCCATGTGAATCGACCGGAACGCGGCGGCCGCCGGCCTTAACGGCTTCGCGCTTGTCCACGGCGTGGCGACGTCCCATCCCATGGGCTGTTGCCTACCTGAGCAACATATATCGGCGCACATTATAGGGACGCTCTGCTACCCGTCAATAGGGCATAGACCTGAGAAAACGGACCCCTTCCCGCGGCTAGGATTCGCTTTCCCGCCTGGCCCACCTGCGGCATAATCCCCCCGCACAGGGGCGTCATCGGCATCCGATTCCAGCAGATGGAGGATTCTTTGAGCGAACAAACTGGGGTGCGCGAAAAAGCATGGAGTTCCACGGCGCCACCTGGTGAATTCCGCACCTATGTATCGGCCGAAGAGAGCCCCAAGGAATTCACCATCCGGGCGATCGTCCTGGGCGCGCTTTTCGGGCTGCTATTCGGCGCCGTGACGGTATACGTCGGCCTGCGCGCCGGTCTTACGGTTTCCGCTTCGATCCCGATTTCCGTGCTATCCATCAGCATTCTTCGCGCCTTCGGCCGCTCGACTATCCTTGAAAACAACATAGTACAGACGACCGGCTCGGCGGGCGAATCGCTTGCCGCAGGCGTCATGTTTACGATCCCTGCGTTGATCTTTCTCGGCTTCGGCTCGGAATTCACATTTTGGCGGATTTTCCCACTGGCTTTGCTTGGCGGGTGGCTGGGCGTGCTCTTCATGGTGCCGCTGCGGCGCCAACTTATTGTCAAGGAACACGGAAACCTGGCGTTTCCCGAAGGCACAGCTTGTGCCGACGTGCTGGTCGCAGGCGAACGCGGCGGCTCCTTCGCGGGCCGCGTTTTCTGGGGACTTGGACTCGGCGGCGTTTATACCTTCCTGATGAACACCGTTCAAGCCTGGACGTCCCAGCCCGAAGGTCGGCCCAGTTGGTTCCCCGGAGCGAGTTTTCGCGTAGCCATCACCTCCGAATACCTGGGCGTCGGCTACATCATTGGGCCGCGGGTCTCCGGTATACTTTTCGCCGGAGGCATCATCTCCTGGCTGGTCATGATGCCCGCTATCAAGTTTTACGGCCAGCTTGCCGGCAACGCGCCGATTTATCCTTCTACCATTCCCATTCCTCTGATGACGCCGGATGACATCTGGCGCAGTTACATTCGCCCGATGGGGGCGGGCGCCGTCGCGGCCGCCGGATTGATTACCCTGTTGCGCACTCTGCCGACCATCATTTCCGCGTTGCGCGCCGGATTGAGGGACGTACGCGCCGAGGGCGCCGGCCAACCGACAGCCTCCAGCCGGATCGACCGCGACGTCCCCATGCGCTGGGTCATCCTCGGCTCGATCGTCATCATCGTCATGATGTGGGTTTTGCTGACGTTTCATCCGATGAAAGATGCCAGCGCGTTTTGGTGGCAAAATCTTTTTGCCGGTATTTTTGTGGTCGTCTTCGGATTCTTGTTCGTCACTGTCGCGGGCCGTATTAGCGGACTCCTCGGCAATTCTTCCAATCCCATCAGCGGCATGAGCATCGCTACATTAATGGCCACTTGCGCCATCTTCTTCGTTGCCGGGTGGACGGCGCCGAACTACGCCGTGCTGGCCCTCATGATTGGCGGCGTGGTTTGCATCGCCGCCGCCATCGCCGGCGCGACTTCGCAGGATCTGAAAACCGGGTATCTTGTCGGTGCCACGCCGTTCTGGCAGCAGATGGGTCTTCTCGTTGGCGTTACCGTCTCAACGGCCGCCATTGCGGTCACTCTCAATCTGATGAACACAGGACTCGAGAAATACATTCCCACGCAGATTCCTATCAATATCGATGCCCTGCCGAGCGGTGTTAAGGTCGAAAACCCGGTTTTTGTTTATCACGGCAAGACTCTTGCCCTCATCAACTCGCTCGGCTCGCATGAAGTTCCCGATGGCGAATATCTCTATGACGCCGGTACGAAACGGATCGAGTTGCAGTGGGCCCAAGGCATCGGCAGTGACAAAGCGCCCGCCCCACAAGCGCGTCTGATGGCAACGGTCATCAATGGCATTCTCAATCAGCGCCTGCCTTGGCGGCTCGTGCTCATGGGAGTCGCCTTGGTGCTTGCCGTGGAGATTCTAGGCGTTCGCTCGCTGGCGTTTGCAACTGGTTCCTATCTTTCCATCGCTACCACGGGAGCCATGTTCGCGGGCGGCCTCGTCCGCGCACTGATCGAAGCTACGACGAAGAAAAAGGACGAGAGCGAGGCGAGTCCTGGAGCGCTCTATTCCAGCGGATTGATCGCCGCCGGAGGCGTTTTCGGGCTGCTCGGTATCATCATCGCTCTTCTGCAGGACCCGGAAATCTCCAATCGCGTCCCGCATTTTGTGACATCCATTCTTGGTCTACCTTGGCGGCCTGACCTTTTCTCCTTCGGGCCCAAACTGATGGGACCACTCGCGGCCAGCAATCTCTTTGGCGTTTTCATGTTCGCGCTTCTCGCGGCCTCGCTTTTCTATTTCGCGCGCAAGAAGCTCGACTAACCGAGCCATCGCGCCTTTGACGGAGGCGACGGGCCGCCGTAAACTGGCTTAATGGGAAGCACCTTCGGCGCGCGGCGTTACAACTTCGACTGGCGCAGTTTCATTACTCCCGGCGTCAAGCTGATTGTGCTTGTATGCACCGGCGTCTTCCTCGTACAAACGTTTGCATTTCTCCTGAGTCCGCCTGCCTATAACTGGATTTTGAAATGGTTCGGTTTGATCCCCGCGGCAGTAACGCGTTTGCTCCCGCCGCGCATCTGGCAGCCCTTCACCTACATTTTCTTGCACGGCGGTTTGTGGCACATCCTGATCAACATGCTGATGCTCTGGATGTTTGGCCGCGAACTGGAATTAGTCTGGGGAAAGCGCCGCTTTCTGAATTACTTTATTTTATGTGGGGCTGGTGCAGGTCTCATCGAGGTGGTCGTCAAGACCGTTCCTGTGTTCTTCGGAGCACCACCCTCTTTAGTACCCACCATTGGCGCTTCCGGGGCGATTTTCGGCATCCTGATGGCCAACGCGGTGCTCTTTCCTGACCGCCGCATCTGGCTGATTCCTCTTCCCGTCACCATTCCTATGCGTCCGTACGTGGCAGTGATGGGGGCTATCGAGTTCTTCTCCACGATTGGCGCCGGTGGAGACAATGTCAGTCACATCTGCCATCTGGGCGGTATGCTTGTTGGTTATCTTTACCTCCGCCGCGGCTCGTTCTTGTATAACGTCCGCAATTCAGTCACTGACTGGCAGTACAAACGCAATCGCAGGCGCTTCGAGGTCTACATCAACAAACACAAGAAAGAACCGCCCTCCCGTCCCGACAACTGGGTTAATTAGAAAGCCACCAAAGAGATTTCTATTGCGTGTCCGGCGAACGCTTCAATTAAGTGGTCATCTGATTCGCGGCCCAAAGCTGATTACTGGGCACTGATCGCCGATTACTTCTTCACGCCGGCCCGCCGATAACGTGAAACTTCATGAAGTTCGTTGTGCCGCGAATGCCCATCGGCGTGCCCGCAACAATTCCGATGATCTCGCCCTTGCGGACGAGCCGCTCTTCGAGCAGGCGTTTCTCCGCGACCTTGGCCAGCCCGTCGACCTTTTGCACGTCCTGGATGTTCCTTGGCACCACCCCCCAGATGAGCGCCATGCGCCGCCGCGTCTCCGCTTCCGGCGAGAACGCCACGATCGGCACCAGCGGCCGGTAGCGCGACACCAGCCGCGCCGTGAACCCGCTGTGCGTAAACACGGCGATCACTTTCATGTGCAATTCGCGCGAGGCATGGCACACCAACTCTGCGACAGTTCCGGCAACTTTCAATTGCTCCTGAGACGCCGGTCGCGGAAATTCCCGGATGCTCGATTCCGCTTCTTCGATGATGCGCGCCATCATGCCAACGGCCTCGATGGGATATTTCCCCGAGGCCGTTTCCGCCGAGAGCATCACTGCGTCCGACCCATCGAAAATCGCGTTGGCCACGTCCGAAGCTTCCGCGCGCGTCGGCCGCGGGTTCTCCGTCATGGATTCCAGCATCTGCGTGGCGGTAATCACCGGGCGCCGGAGTTCCCTGGCACGCGCAATAATCGTTTTTTGAACCACGGGAACACGCTCCGGATTCATTTCGACGCCAAGATCGCCGCGCGCCACCATCACGCCGTCGGCGGCCCGAAGAATGGCGTCCAGATTTTCGATGGCCTCGGGCTTCTCTAGCTTGGCAATTACCGGGACGTCTTTCCCGGCGCGGCGAATCAACTGCTTCGCCAGCAGCACGTCCTCCGGCCGCCGCACAAAACTCACCGCGATGTAATCCGCACCGTGTTTCAGCGCGAAAACCAGGTCGGCGCGGTCTTTCGGCGTCAGCGCGGGCACGCGCAGTTTCACTCCGGGCAGGTTGATCCCCTTGTGTTCGCCCAGCGCGCCGCCGTTCACGACTTCGCAAATTACGTTTCTGTCGCTGACTTTTTCCACGCGCAATTCGATCAGCCCGTCCGAAAGCAGGATGCGGTCGCCGCGGTGGACTTCCCTGGGCAGCGGGGTAAAAACCGTGTTTACTCGCGTTGAATCTCCCAAAATCTTCGCAGTGGTGATCACGAACTTCTGGCCTGTGCGCAGCAGAACCGGCCCGCCGCCCGCCAGAGGTCCGGTTCGGATTTTTGGCCCTTGCAGATCGGCAAGAATCGCGATCGGCTTTTCGTGCTCGACAGCGGCGGCCCGCAGCATCGAGATATTCTTCGCGTGTTCCTCGTGCGTGCCGTGCGAGAAATTCAACCGTGCAACGTCCATACCCGCGCCAAGCAAACGGTCAATCATCTTCGGCGAACGGCTTGCCGGACCGATGGTGCACACTATTTTGGAATGACGGAAACTCATGCGTCCTTTAAGGGCACTGATTGTAGACTGTTTCTATTCTTTACGGGAATCCAATGAAAAGGCGCTTATTTCTTCGCTGGCGATTCGAATCCATTCTTCGCTAGCGCGCGACTGCGAATTCCGTGACAATCTTCAGCAGCACCTCCACGCCCTTGTCAAACGCTGCGAGAGGTATCCGCTCATCGTTGCCGTGCATGCGCTTTAGATCATCCTGTGTCAGGGGAAACGGCACGAGTCCGTAGGCTTGCACGTTGTGCAGCCGCAACTGCGCCGAATCCGTCAGCCACGTCGATTGAAACGGCAACGCCGGGGCAGCTCCGAATTCCCGGGTAACCACTTTAGTGATCACACCATAAAAATCCGATTCCAGCGACGATGGCGGCGCTGCCAGTCCCGCATTCGGCTGCACTTCCAGCCTAACCTGCGGGTCGTTCACCAGCTTGTTAAGCTCGCTGATCAGCGCATCAACGCTGTCTCCTGGCAGCAGCCGCACGTTCAGGTTCGCCCGGGCCTCCGCGGGAATCACATTGTTCGCCACCCCGGCCGTCAATACCGTCGGCGCAATCGTATCTCGAAGCATCGAGTTCCACAGGGGGCTAGCATCAGAAATGACGCGCTGGGCGTGCTCGCCGCGGTCAGGCGTGTCCATTGATCGCATCCACTTGCCAATTTCGTCGTCCTCGATCGGCGCCAGCCCCTCGAAATATCTCCGCACAATCGCCGTGAAGTGCACGGGCGCCGAATAGTTTCCAATCTTCGCCACCGCCGCCGCCAGGTGTAGCACGGGATTGTCTTTCGTTGGCTGCGAAGCATGGCCGGACGTTCCCCGCGCGATCACGGCGATGTTCGTGGCCACTTTTTCGCTGGCCTGCACGCCGATATACTGCACTTTCCCGTTCTTCACAAAGACGTTTCCGCCTTCGTTAATCGCGAACCCGGCCGCGAATTTTTCCCAGTGCTTCGCAATCAGCATTCGAATGCTGGCATCGCCTCCGGTCTCTTCGTCCGCCGCAGCAAGAAAAATCACGTCGCGATTCAGACGCGCCCTCGAACGCTTCAGTTCGAGGAACACGGCCAGATTCGCGGCCAGCATGCCTTTGTCATCGATCGCCCCGCGTCCATACAAATATCCGTCCTTGATCACCGCGCCAAACGGGTCCACGCTCCACCGCGGCTTCTCCACCGGCACCGTGTCTGTGTGCGCCACGAGCAGCAGGGCTTTCGACGGATCGGCCATGGCAGCGCTTCGCAGCCGCGCCACCACCGCGCTTCGCCCTGGCGCCAAATCAAGAACATCCGCCTTGATGCCATCCTTCGCCAGGATTCCCGCAATGTACATCGCCGCGATCTGCTCATTGCCCGGCGGATTCGAGGTGTTGATCTTGATAAGGTCAGCCAGCCAGCCTCGCGCTTCCTTCGCGATTGCCGGCGTATTCTCGACGGACGAAATACTCGCCGGGATTCCCGGTCCTGCTGCGGGCGCAACCTGCGCCGGGGCCGAAAAGCTTGTGGCCATCACCAATACGCTCGCTACCGCCATGCCCGGGAACATTCGTTTCCAGTTCACGAATCCATCCTTCCTCGAAATAGCTGGCGGCATCCCCGGCGCCAGTAAACGTTTTGCCTTTATTAGGCTTCATACTAACATGCACGTGTAGGCGTTTTAACTGGACATTGCTCTTGGGTTGCGTGGATTCTGCGGCTGCGTGGGCATCACATTGTCGCACATGCAGAGACTTCGCCAGTTTGAATTTTCTTGGTATTGGGGAGCGCACGATGAAGGCCATTCTTTCCGTAGTTCTGCTCGCAATTCTTGCTATCGCTTTGGTCCTCCCGCTGGCTGAGAGCCCCGCCTTTGCCCAAGCTCCCACTGGCCCACAGGGCGGCGCTCCCCCTCCAGCGCAACAACAGCAGAATCCGGATTCGCCTAAGCCAGCCAGTCCGGCGCAGCAGGCTCCCCAGGCCGGAGTTACCATTGCCGTCGACGTTCCCATCGTCACGCTCGATGTTGTCGCCACCACGCAGCACGGCGACATCATCCCCAACCTAAAGAAAGAAAACTTCCGCATCCTCGACGACGGCGTGCCGCAGACCATCACCAACTTTTCTCCCACCGAAGCTCCCATTACCATGGTCCTTCTGCTCGAATTCAGCAGCCGCGGCTATGGCGGGTTTTTTGCCTATGTCGGGAAATATTGGTCGACGGCACTTTTCCCGGCGCTGCAGCAGAAAGACTGGATCGCCCTTGAAACTTTTGACATGAAGACGCGCGTCGAAGTGGACTTCACGCAGAACAAGGACGAAGTCATGGAGGGGCTCTATCATCTCTACTTCCCGGGCTTCAGCGAGTCGAACCTTTTCGACGCCATACTTGAAACCGTGGATCGCTTGAAGGATGTAAAAGGCAAGAAGTCCATTGTCGTGCTGGCCAGCGGAGTCGATACATTTTCCAAACACACGCTCGCTCAGACCATGAAGCAGCTACGCCAGAGTGACGTCACAATCTTTT
>WNEX01001007.1_pt1 | contig 13572 bp, 10 predicted proteins | sample 5399841 | NCBI WGS metagenome assembly WNEX01 (sample SAMN13153337, study PRJNA577476) | soil metagenome | isolation source: 40 cm grassland meadow soil 2 days after 1st rain plot 5 | place: USA:California | collected 2015-09-18 | reverse complement strand
AGACGCGACAGACCTCGAAATCCACGGCTTGAGAGATCGAACATCCGACCGTTGTGCACGCCTCCGCCGAACACGCGTCCGTGTCGGCACACTCGAGGTCCGTGTTGCAGACCGGGACCAGCGTCACACCGCCCAGCGTCCCGGTCGAGGTGTCAATCGTCGCGACGGTCCAGTCGACGCCGGTGCCATTATTCTTCGTCCGCCCCCACGCATAGACGTTCGGCGGGGTGCCAACGGCCACTCCGACGGCGATGTCGCCCTCAACCACTCCCCCGAACGACCCATCGATCGTGTCATTCCAAAGAACCTGGCCAGTGGCGCCGTTGAGCTTCAGGACGGCAAAATCGATGCCGGTTCCCGTGTCATCGACCTCACCGGCCGCGTATACGTCGCCGTTGCCGTCCGTGGCGACCGCGTGGGCGATATCTCCGCTGTTCGAGGCAGTCCCGCTGCCGCTGAAGATCCACTTGAGCTCACCGGTCATCGCGGCGAGCTTGGCGACGGTGAAGTCAAACGCGGTCGGAAACGCGGGGTTGTTCTGTGGGTTGACGATCGTTCCCGCTGCGACGACGTCACCGATGGGGTCGAGCGTCAGCGCCTCGGCCCTTCCACTCCCAACCGTGCTCGGGAGTTCCCGGGTCCACACCGGCTGCCCATCATTCGCGCCGAGCCGGGCGACAAAGAAATTAGTGCGCCGCTCGTTCGGTACCGGCTTCTCGCCGGCGACGAACACGTCTCCCGATGACCCCACCCGCACGGCGGCCACGCGATCGTTCGGCGGCGATCCCGCGGACGTAGCCCAAAGAACTTGGCCTGATCCGCCGGCGAGCCTGGCCGTTACCCCATCGAGGTCTCCCGCTCCATTCACGATGAATCCGCCGACAACAACATCGTCTTCCGGAGTCATCGCGACGTCGAGGCCATCGGCCTCGCCCGTCTCATGGGGCCCAACCTCAGTCCTCCAGAGCTCGTGTCCGTCCATGGCCGCGAGGCGGACGACAACGACCTGTTGGACTGAACCCAAACCATCAGAGCGGGGGTCAGTCAGATGTCCCACCGCCACGACGTCGCCGTCACCCGCGGCCACCAGCCGCCGCGCGGCGTTTGACACGTTGATCCCACTCGCCCCGCCGCGGATACCGGCGCGCCAGAGTTCGCGGCCATCGGCGGCGTCGAGACACACCACCGCGAAGGCATGATCGACCGTACCACCAACGGCCACCGTCGACCCCAGGCGTACCACTGATGCCACAGCCTCGGCTGAGAATCCGAGCCACTTCCTCCACCGCGGCTGTCCCGACATCCGGTCAAAGGCGCGAACCGTGAGTTGCGTCGTGCCGAATGCGTCGCGCTCCCTCCCCGACACGACCACGGAGTCTTCAACCTCAACAAGGCTATACGCTTCGTCGAAGGAGCTGATGAGGGGTCCGCCTGTCACGGTGACCCACGCCTCGACGCGAGCGCCGTAACCCAGAACGGCGCTTATACCGAGAAGCGCAACCGCTCGCCGGTTCGTCCGGCTTCGAGGCCAATGCGGTCGCTGGCGGGCGTGAGCCCGCCCCGCCGCATTGCCACTAGCAACCGGCCGCCACACGAACATCTGGATCAGGCGACCCATTCGTAACGTTGCGCGTATCACCGAACGCGGCAATCCATGGAGAGCCGGCTCCGGGCTTCGGGCGGGTCGATCACCCCAGCGCAGGGACGACCTCCTGCCCGAGTTGCACCAGCGACGTCACCGCCACCTCGCGCGGCATGCCCGTGGAGCCCGGGATCACGTAGCAGAAGTCGAGGCCGAGCGCGGCGAGCCGCCGGAACCGCTCGCGCGCGACATCGACCGGGCCCGCGATCGCGAACCAGTCGACGAACTCGTCGCTGATGCCCGCCGTGTGCGGCACCCCGGTCCGGGTGTGCTGCCGCATGTCGTAGTGCTCGCGGAGCCAGCGGGCGGCCGCCGCGAGCGGCGCCGGCAGGCGCGTGAGATCGCTGCCGCGGAACGCCGAGAAGCGGGCGAAGCTCGCGGCCGAGCCGCGGACGGCGTCGCGCGCGACGGGCACGTCGTCGTGGATGACGGCGTTCACGAACGCCCCGCAGCGGAGCGTGCGGCCGGCGGCTCGCGCCGCGTCGCGAACGCGCTCCAGGACACTCGCGACGTACTGCGGATCCGCACCGACGGCGAGGCAGACGGCATCGGCACGGCGAGCGGCCACCTCGACGACGCGCCGGCCCGTGGCCGCGACCTCGACCGGCACCTTCGGGACGTCGGTGTGCTCGAGCCATTCGAGGCGGCTCGCGAAGCCGTCGCGGTCGACGGCCTCCCCGCGCAGGTAGGCCTGCACCGCCGTCAGGTAGCGCTCGAAGCTCGCGACGGGATCCTCGCGCTTGCCGATCCGCTGCACCGAGGAATCGCCGCGGCCGATGCCGAGGACCGCGCGGCCGCCGCTCTCCACCTGGAGGGCCAGCGCCGCGGAAGCGGTGACCGCGGGATCGCGCGTGATCGAGTTGGTGACGCCGGGGCCGAGACGGATCCGCGTCGTGGCCTTCGCCGCAAGCATGAGCTGGCCCCACACCTCGGGCGCGAGGTTCTGGCTGTCGGGGAAGAGCACGGTGTGGAGGCCGAGCGCCTCGAGCCGTCGTGCGGTGTCGGCGGACCGGCCGGGCCCGGCGACGGCGAGAACGCCGATGTCCATCTCTAACCGAGCGCCGCCAGATCGATCCGATAGAGCTCGGCGACGTTCTCGCACAGGATCGCGCGCCGCTGCGCCTCGGTGAGCTCGCCGGTGTGCTCGGCCAGCATCTGCTGCGACCACGGCCACGTGGAGTCGCTGTGCGGGAAGTCGTTCGCCCACATGAGCCGCCGCCAGTTCATCATGCCGACGCTCTTGAAGGCGACCCAGTCGTCCTGGAACGTCGTGTAGATGCTCTCGGCGAAGTACTCGGACGGCAGCTTCGAGAGCGCCTGGCCGGGCGGCAGCCAGTTGCGATGGCGCTTGAAGGCGTGGTCCATGCGGTACATGTAGTGCGGCACCCAGCCGGCGTCGGCCTCGACGCAGACGACGCGCAGCCTCGGGTGGCGCTCGAAGACGCCGCCCAGGACGAGCGTTCCCATGATGTCCTGGCAGCCGCGGATGACGGACAGGAAGGCGTTCATCCGGGGACCCCGCGTCGGCGTCGTCTCCCGGGTGGTCAGGATGTGGAACGAGAGCGGCAGCCCGAGGTCGATCGCCGCCTCCCAGAACTCGTCGTACGCGGGCGAGTCGTAGTCCTCGACGCCGGGGTGCCCGGGCATCATCACGCCGCGGAGACCCATCGCCTGGATCGCCCGGATGTCCTCGATGCCCTCGGCCGGTGTGCGCATCGCCGTCTGGCCGACGCCGAGGAGCCGGTCGGAGTGCGGCGCGCAGTACGCGGCCAGCCAGCGGTTGTACGCGTCGCAGCACGCCTTCTTGTAGTCGAGGTCGCGATGGTTGCAGATCGCCATGCCGACCGTGGGGTAGACGACCTCGGCCGCGACGCCGTCGCGCGCCTGATCGGCCATGCGCGCCTCGGGGTCCCAGCCGCCCCGGTGGAGGTCCTCGAAGCGCGTGCCCATCAGGCGGATCTCCTCCGCCGGCTTGCCGGCGGCCGCCACGATGCCGAGCGGGATCGGCGTCTTCATCCCCTCGATGACGAAGATGTCGCCCATCCCTTCGATGTGCTGGAGGTGCGGCGCGCGGTCGCGGAACTTCGGGTCGATGTTGTCGAGGTAGGCGTTCGGGGGCTCGGTCACGTGGGAGTCGGCCGAGATGATCGGGTAGGTCATTCGGCGTGGCCTCCTCTGAGCACGCGGCCCGGCAAGGGGCCCTCGGGGTCGACGGCATCGCGGCCGTCCTCGCGAATGACCACGCCGTTCACGACGACGGCGCGGACGCCGACCGCGTCCGAGACGAGACGATCCGCGCCGGCGGGGAAGTCGTACACGCGCCGGAGCGGCCGGCAGCCCACCGTGGCGGGATCGAAGACGGTGACGTCCGCGGCGAGGCCGGGAGCGAGGCGGCCGCGGTCGGTGATGCCGAAGACCTCTGCCGGCTCGGCCGTCAGCCTGCGCACCGCCTCCTCGAGCGAGAGGACGCTCCTTTCCCTGACCCACGTGCCGAGCAGCTCGGTCGGTGCGCAGGCGTCGCAGAGCTGGCTCGCGTGCGCGCCGGCGTCCGAGAGCCCCAGCATGCTCGCCGGGTGGCGGAGCAGCTCGGCGACGACCGCCTCGTCGGTATTGAGCACCGCCAGACGGAAGCGTGTCTCGAGCCCCGAGGCGAGCGAGAGGTCGAGCGCCAGGTCGACGGGATGGACGCCGCGCTCCGCCGCGACCTCGGCGAGCCGGCGCTCGGCGAGCGAGGGGTCGGCAGGGTGCTCGGTGATCTGCATGCTCCGGAACGCCTCGGCGAGCCGCCCGCCATCGATCTTCTCCCGAAGTGACCGCCGGAACTCGGCGTCGGCGTAGATCGCGCGCTTGCCGGCGGCATCCGCCCGGGACACCGGCCTCATGACCGACATGGGCTCGAGCGGGAAGGGGGCCTGCAGGTTGAACTCCACCATCAGCGGCCGGCAGGACACCTGCGGGATCACCCGGATGCCGCGCGCCTGCATGGCGGCCGACTGCTCGAGGACGGCGCGGTGGCCGTCGGGCCCGAGCATGCCGCCGAGCAGCGCCGTCCAGCTGACCGGCCTGCCGGTGCGCTGCTGGATGGCCGCGAACTCGTCGAGGAAGAGGCCCGGCCCGAGGGTCGCCTGCATCACGTTGCCGCCCTCGGCGAGGCAGCCGGCCAGCGCCTCGATCTCCTCCCACGCGGCGACGCGGCTCGGCACCGGGCGGCCCTCCCAGCCGACGTGCGTCGGCGACTTGGAGGTCGCGAAGCCGACGGCACCGGCGCGCAGCGCCTCGGCGACGAGCCGGCGCATGGCCGCGATCTCCTCCGCCGTCGCCTCGCGCTCCGTCGCTTCCTCGCCCATCACGTAGAGGCGCACGGGGGTATGCCCGACGAGCGCGCCGACGTTGATTGCGGTGCCCCGTTGCTCGATGGCGGCGAGGAACTCCGCGAAGGTCTCGAAGGGCCACTCGGCGCCGATCCCCGCGCGCAGGGCGTCGAGCGACATGCCCTCCACCTTCTCGAGGGTGCGCAGCACGAGATCGCGATGCGCGGGCCGCGTCGGCGCGACGCCGAAGCCGCAGTTCCCCATCACCACCGAGGTGACGCCGTGCCACGGCGAGATCGTGAGCATGCGATCCCAGAAGACCTGGGCGTCGTAGTGCGTGTGGATGTCGACGAAACCCGGCGCGACGACGGCGCCCTCGGCGTCGAGCACGCGGCGGGCCGCCCCGGGCACGGCGCCGAGCGCGGCGATGCGGCCGTCGCGGATCGCGACGTCGCCCGGACGCGCCGGTGCGCCCGTCCCGTCGACGAGCGTCCCGCCGCGGATCAGCAGGTCGAAGTGCTCGGCCATCGTCGGAGCCCCCGCGCCGGACCTTAGCGCGAAGCGCGCCGCCTCGGCTACCCAGGCGGGGCGACGACAGGCTATAAGCGCGCCCATGCCGCCCGCGGTGCGCCGCTACCTCCTGCTCGAGCAGGGCGTGGGCGCGGCGGTCTTCAACTTCGTCCTGAACGCGGCCATCGCCGGGGCGATGTTCCGCAGCGTGGACGTCGTGCCGCTCTGGGGGCAGCAGAGCATCATGGGCGACACGATCGGTACGTGCTTCCTCCTGCCTCTCCTCACCTGCCTCATCGCGACGCGTCTGGTGCGCGGCCACCTGCGCGCGGGCAAGGTGGCGTCGCTCGGCTGGACGCGTGCCTCTCACCCGGTGCTCGGCTGGCTGCCGCGGACCACGGCCCGCCGCGGCGTCGCGCTCGGCGTCGCATGCATCGCGCTGCTCGCGCCGCTCGCCTTCGTCGCCCTCGGTTTGCTGGGCGTCGCCGGCCTGCCCTTCTGGCGGTTCGTCCTCTTCAAGGCCGCCTTCGCGGCGCTGGCGGCGGCGCTGGTGACGCCGCTCGTCGCGCTGTGGGCGATCGCGGAGGCGCCGGTGCCCCGCGAGTCCGCCACGCCGACGTGAACCCTCGCTCCGCCGTCGCCATCTCCGGCACGGACCCGCCGCTGACCGACCCGGGCGCCGAGGCCTCCCGCCGCGCGCTCGCCGCCGAGCGCCTGCGGAGCACGCGCTGGCTCGGCGTGTTCCGCTTCGTCGGCATCTCCATCGCCTTCGCCTTGAACCTCCTCGTCCCCGAGGTCATCCCGGGGGCGCGCGCCTTCCAGTCCGACGTGCGTCTGTTCGCCTGCTACTGGACGGCGGCCGCGGCGGTCTTCTGGGCCACCCGCCGCTCGGAGCGCACCGCGCGCCTGGTCGGCCTGGACATCGTCCTGATCGACATGCCGTCCACCTTCCTGCTCGCGTGGGACGTCGTGGAGAAGAACCCGGGCGCGGCCCCGCTCGCCACCAGCAGCGGGGCCTTCTACATGCTCCTCGTCATGGCGGCGGCCTTCTCGCTCCGCGTCTCACGCATCATCCTCGCCTTCGCGGTCGGTGCCGCGCTCGAGGTGCTGCTGCTGGTGCTCGCCGGGGTCGGGACGCAGTTCACGATCTGGGGGGTCGGAGTCATGGCCGGGGTGGCCGCCGGCTGCGTGTACAACACGCGGCGCACCATCAACCTCGTCCACAGCGTCGCCGACGAGCACCGCCGGCGCGAGCGCCTCGGCCGCTACTTCTCCCCGCAGGTCGCCGCGCACGTCGAGCGGCTGGCCGACGGCGCCGCCGCCGGCGAGAGCCGCGAGGTGACGATCCTCTTCAGCGACATCCGCGAGTTCACCGCGCTCAGCGAACGGCTCTCGAGCGCGCAGGTGGTCGAGATGCTGAACGCGTACCACGAGCGGATGGTCGAGACGATCTTCGCGCACGGCGGCACGCTCGACAAGTACATCGGCGACGGGATCATGGCGTACTTCGGCGCGCCCGTGCCGCAGCCCGACCACGCCGAGCGCGCCGTGCGCTGCGCGCTCGCCATGCAGGACGCCCTCGCGGAGCTGAACGCCGACCGGCGGAGCCGCAGCGAGCCGCCGCTCCGCATGGGCATCGGCATCCACAGCGGCACGGTCGTGGTGGGCGACGTCGGCGCCGCTCGACGACGGGAGTACACCGCGATCGGCGACGCCGTGAACGTGGCGGCGCGCATCGAGCAGCACACGAAGCTCCAGGGCGCCGCCATCCTCGTGTCGGAGGAGACGCGCCGGCAGGTGCGTGAGGCGGTCCCCTTCGTCCCCGCCGGCTTGCTGCACCTGCCGGGCAAGTCGGAGCCGGTGCCGTGCTACGCGCCCGTCTTCGCGGAAGTGCGCGCGAGCCGACCGGCGACCGGGAGCTAATCCCCCGCGTAGAGGCGCGCGAAGTAGTCGCGCACCATCCGGTCCGACGTGAACCCCGCCTCCGCCGTCGCGATGCTCGCCCGCATCATGTCCGCCCATCGCCCGGGGTCGGCGTAGGCCGGGAGGACCTCGTTCTCGAGCGTCGCGTAGAGCGCCGCGCGGTCGCGCTCGTCCTGGTCGGGGGCGCCGGAGCTCCCGTCGCCGATCGCCCAGCCGTTGATCCCGTGCCGGCAACCCTCGGGCCACCAGCCGTCGAGCACGGAGAGGTTGAGCCCGCCGTTCAGCGCCGCCTTCATGCCCGAGGTGCCGCACGCCTCGAGCGGCCGGATGGGGTTGTTCAGCCACACGTCGGCGCCGCGCGTGAGCAGGCGGGCGACCCCCATGTCGTAGTCCGGCACGAAGACCACGCTCGCGGGGTACCGCCGGGTCATCGCGACGAGGTTGGCGACGATCCGCCGGCCCTCTGCGTCATCGGGGTGAGCCTTGCCGGCGAACACGAGCTGCACCCGGCGCCCGGCGAGCAGCGGTTCGATGCGCGACGGGTCGCCGAAGACGAGGTCGCTCCGCTTGTAGCCGGCGGCGCGCCGCGCGAAGCCGATGGTCAGGACGTCGGGATCGAGCCGCGCGCCGGTTCGCTCCGCCACCGCCGCGAGCATCTCGCGCTTGAGCGTCTGGTGCGTCGCCCGGAGCCCCATCGCCGAGCCGAGGGCCTCGCGGATGCGCGGGTCCTGCCAGGTGGGGAGGTGCACGCCGTTCGTGATCGGGATGATCGGACAGGCGCCGGCGACGTCGCGCCACATCGCGCGCGACACCTCGGCGTGGAGGGCGGAGACGGCGTTGGCGCGGCGCGCGAGCCTGAGGCCCGCCACCGTCATGTTGAACGGGTCGCCGCCGATCGCCCGGAGCTCGGACTCGACGAGGTCGCACGAGGCGCCGAGCCGGAGGAGGTCGGCGAGCGGGTGCGCCTCGTTGCCGGCGGCGACCGGGGTGTGGGTGGTGAACACGATCCGCTCCCGCACCTCGGCCCAGGCGCGCGGGAACTCGGCGCCGGCGGCCATGCGCTCGGCGATCATCTCGAGCCCGGCGAAGACGGCGTGACCTTCGTTGAAGTGGTAGATGTCGACGTCGACCCCGAGCTTGCGGAGCGCACGGATGCCGCCGACGCCGAGCAGGATCTCCTGCGCCACGCGGCAGTCGAGCGTCGGCTCGTAGAGGCGCCGGGTGATCCAGGCGTCCTCGCCGGCGATGGGCTCGAGCAGGAAGAGGGGCGCGTTGGCCCAGCGCTCCGTCCGCCAGACGCGCGCCTCGACCTCGCGCGCCGCGACGCGCACCCGCACGCGTACCCCCGTGTCCTCGAGGAAGTCGGCGCGATAGGTGGGGAAGTCGTCGACCGGCTGCCCGTCGGGCAGGATGCGCTGGCGCGAGTAGCCGTGCCGCCAGCGCAGGCCGACGCCGACCACGGGAAGCCCGAGGTCGCGTGCCGACTTGACGAAGTCGCCGGCCAGGATGCCGAGGCCGCCGGCGTAGATCGGGAACTCCTCGTGGAGCCCGAATTCCATGCAGAAGTAGGCGACGGTCGGCGGCATCTCGGGGACGGGGCGGCGGGTCAGCGGCGGGGCGGATAGACGGCCGGGCGCTTCTCGAGGAAGGCGCGCATCATCTCGCGGCCGTCCTCGGTGAGGGCGCTCGTCGCCATCACCTCGCACGCGCGCGCGTACGCCGCCTCGACGTCGAGCGCCACCGTCTCGTAGAAGGCCCGCTTGCCGAGCGCCTTCGACGCGCTGCTGCCGCGGCTCGCGGCACGCGCGAGCGCGCGCGTCTCCTCCTCCAGCCGCTCCCGCGGCACGACGCGGTTGACCAGGCCCCACCCGAGCGCCGTCGGTGCGTCGATCGCGTCGCCCGTGAGCAGCATCTCGAGCGCGCGCTTGCGGCCGACGGCGCGGGCGACGGCGACCATCGGCGTGGTGCAGAACCAGCCGCCCTTGCCGCCCGGCGTGGCGAAGGTCGCCTCCTCGGCGGCGACCGCGAGGTCGCACGAGGCGACGAGCTGGCATCCCGCGGCCGTCGCCACCCCCTGCACCTGGGCGACGACGGGCTGCGGCGCGCGCTGGATGGTCAGCATGAGCTCGGTACAGGTGGCGAGCAGCCGCCGCATGCCGTCGAGGTCGCGCTCGACCATGTCGGCGAAGTCGTGCCCCGAGGAGAAGACGGGTCCGGCGGCGGCGAGCACGATGGCGCGCGCCTCGCCCGCCTCGCCGAGCGTGCGGAAGGCCCGGGTCAGCTCGGTCATGTGCGCCTCGGAGAGCGCGTTCCGCCGCTCGGGGCGGTTCATGGTGACGATGGCGAGGCCGGCGTCCTCGCCCACGAGAATGTGCTCGTAGCGCATGGCGACCCTCGCTTCCTCTATACCACTCGGCCGCTTCTGCTACACTCGCTTGATGATCCTCACGCGGGACGTGATCCTCCGCGAGATCGCCGCTGGCCGGCTCGCGATCGAGCCCCTCGAGCCCGATCAGATCGGACCGGCGTCGATCGACCTCCATCTGGGCGACGACATCCGTGTCATGGAAGGCGGGCCGGCCGTCATCGACCTGACCGAGGACGCCGACTACCGCACGGTGACCCGCCTGCAGCGGATCGACGGCTCCTACGTCCTCAAGCCCGGCGAGACCATCCACGGCCTCACCCGCGAGCGGCTGCGCCTGCCGCCCGACATCGCCGGCTGGCTCGAGGGTCGGAGCCGCTTCGCGCGGCTCGGGCTCATGATCCACGTGACCTCGGCCTTCGTCGCGCCGGGCGTCACGAGCCGCCAGGTGCTCGAGATGTCGAACGTGGCGGGCCGGCCGCTCGCCATCCACGCCGGCGTCCGCGTGTGCCAGATCGTCCTCCAGCGCTGCGAGGGGAGCGCGGTCTACACCGGCCGGTTCGCACGTCAGGAAGCGCTGTGAGCGCGAGGGCGGCTGCCCGCATCGGCCTCGCGCTGGCGCTCGCCGGCGGCTGCGCGCCCAGGCCGCCGCTCGTCCGCGCGATCCACGCCCGCGGCGGCCCGCTGCGGGCGGTCGTCCGGGAGGTCGAGGCGGAGGTCTTCGTCGGCGCTCCCGGCAGGTGGAGCTGGCGCACCACCTTCCTCTATCCCGACCGATACGCCTGGACGATCTTCACGGCGGCGGGCGCGGATCACTACCTGTTCGACGGAGCGATGACCCGCGCCTTCGTCGACAACAATCCGGTGAGCGTCGACGCCGCGCCCGACGCGCCGCTGCGCTCGCACGCGCGCTTCACGGCCGTCGCGAACCTCGACGCCCTCCTCCTGCCCGGCGTCCAGGTGACGCCGCTTCCGGCGCCCGAGCTGCCCGAGGGCGCGGCCTGGGGCCTGGGCGCCGTCTTCGCCGGCGACGGCGCACGCTACCGGCTCGGCTTCGACGCCCGCGACCTGCTGGTTCACGTCGACGGGCCGCTCAGGCTGCCCCCGCTCGGCGCCGGCACGGTGAGCGCTCGCTTTGCGGACTTCCACCGCACGAACGGCCTCTTCCTGCCCTACCGGACGGTGTACGCCTTCGGCGCCGCGCCACTGGCCGACGAGCGCGCCATCGCCGTCTGTCCGAACGTCCGGCTCGCGCCCGAGGCGTTCCGCATGCCGGCCGCGCTCCCGAGCTGTGGGATGCGGCGCTGATCCGAGCGCCAAAAAGTTTGACACTCCGGCGCGGCTTCCATAGAAGTGGCTCTTTTCGGGGGAGGAATGGAGAGACGGGCTCGACGCGACGTGGAGCTGCCGGCGGTCGTCGTCAGCACCGCCGCGACGGTCCGCCCCGCGGCCCTGCCCGGCTACCGCCAGGTCCTCCGTCACCACCGCTGGGGAGCGGGTCTGGTGTTCGTCATCCTGTTCGCCGCCACGCTCGTGGCGACGCTCGTCCCGATCCCCGTCTACCGGGCGACCGCCCTGGTCGACGGCAACGCCGGGACGGTCCTGCCGCTGACTCGCACGCTCGCCGAGCGCGCCCTCGCCCGTCTCGAGCCCGGGGAGGATCCGCTGCCGGCGCCGCCGCTCGTCGTTGCGCGCCTGCTGGCGCGGGCCACGGCCCGCGTGCGCCGGCAGCTCGGCCTCCCGGTGCTGGAGGACCCGGGCGCTTCCGTCGCCCGTGCCGAGGCGGTGATCGATGGTGTGGTGGCCGGGACGGAGCTCGTTCCGCGGGCCAATTCGTCGCTCGTCGAGGTGAGCTTCACGAGCCCGAGCCCGCGGGTGGCCGCCGACGTGGCCAGTGCGCTCGCCGAGGAGTACGTCGCGCAGGCGGTCGCGGGCGCGGGCGAGTCCGGCGATCGATGGCGGTCCGTGCTCGAGCGCGAGCTCCAGGTGACGCACGACGCCCTGACGCGGGCGGAGGAGGCGCTCCAGGCGTTCACGCGCGCCAATCCCGCGCTGTCGGGCGATCCGCGGGAGAGCCTCGAGTACCGCAAGCTCGCCGACCTGAACGACACGCTCACCAAGGCCCAGAGCCGGCGCATGGAGAAGGAGGCGCTGTACAAGCAGGTGACGAGCGCGAGCCCCGGGTTGCTGTCGCAGGTCGTGAGCAATCAGGTCGTCGCCGGCCTCGCCATGGAGGTCGCGAAGCTCGAGGCCGAGCGGGCCCGCCTCGGCGACGGCTCCCCCGGGGCGCGCCTGCAGGGGCAGATCGATGCCCTCCGGCGCGAGCTGCGTACGGCGCAGGAGGCGCTCGCCGATACCGTGCGCGCCGACTTCGAAGCCGCGAAGAAGCAGGAGGCGCTGCTCGCGCAGGCGGTCCGGACCCAGCGAGCCGTGGTCGGCGACGTCGGCCAGCGCGCCGTCGAAGCCGAGCTCTTGAAGGGGCAGGTGGACGCCACCCGCGATCGCTACGAGCGCCTCCTCGCACGGGCCAAGGACGCCCCGGGCGGCGCCGACGCCCGGCTGATCGACCGGGCCGCGGTACCGCCCTGGCCGTCCCACCCCCGTCCGTTGCTCGACCTGGCGCTCGGCGTCGGCCTCGGGCTCGTCGGAAGCCTCGCCTTCGCCGCCGTCCAACGGCGGCGCGACCGGCCGCTCCGGACGGTGGAAGACATCGAGCGCTCCGTCGGGTTCGAGGTGCTCGCGGTGCTGCCGCTCTTCCGCGAGCGGCGGACGAACGGCAGGAGGATGCGGGTGGCGCCGGAGCTGGTCGCGGCCGAGGCCCCGGGATCGCCCGGCGCCGACGCCGTGGCGAGGCTCCGGGCCGCGCTCTTCCAGGGGAGCGCGGCCGGGCCCCCGCAGCGCCTGCTCGTCACCAGCGCGCGGCTGCGGGAGGGGAAGACGTGCGTCGCGTCGAACCTGGCGCTCGCGCTCGCCGGCGCGGGACGGCGGGTCGTCCTGGTCGATTGCGACTTCCGCCGCCCGCGGCTGCACCGCGTGTTCCGGCAGGAGGGCACGCACGGCGCCACCAGCTTCCTCACCGGCGCCGCGGACCTGCCGTCGCTCCTCCGCGAGACCGACCATGGGATCGACGTCCTGCCCGCGGGCCCGGTTCCCGACGAGCCCGCCGCGCTGATCGACTCGACCGCGATGGCGAGCCTGCTCGACGAGCTCTCTCGGCGCTACGACTACGTGGTGATCGACGCGCCGCCCGTGCTCGGCCAGGCCGACGCGGCGTTGCTCGCCCGCCTGGCCGGGGGCGTCGTGCTCGTCGTCCGCGCCGGGGAGACGAACGGCGCGGCGGTGGCCGCTGCCTTCGGCCGCCTGCGGACCTTGCGGGCCCGTGTCCTCGGGGTCGTGCTGAATGCCGTCCGCGGCGCCGCGCTCGGCTCGAGCCCGCGCGTCCCCCTGCCGATGATCCACGACGCGCGATGAGGGGTACCACGTGGCTCGCCTCGGGGATCCTCAGCCTGGCCATCGCCTCGCCCGCGGCGGCGGAGCCCGAACGCTTCAACCGGTTCAACCTGCGCTTCAATCGCTGGTTCCTGGAGCACGTGCTCGAGCCCACGGCGCGCGCCTACAACTTCGTCATGCCGAAGTGGGGACAGCGTCGCGTCGTCGCCTTCATGGGCAACCTCGAGGGGCCGCGTGACATCCTGAACAGCCTCGCGCAGGCGAAGCTTCGCCGCGCGGGCGTCCACTCCGGTCGGCTGGTCGTCAACACCATCGCCGGCGTGGTCGGGCTCTTCGACGTCGCCGGTGACTGGCTCCACTGGACCGCCAGC
>WNEX01002438.1_pt1 | contig 13582 bp, 10 predicted proteins | sample 5399841 | NCBI WGS metagenome assembly WNEX01 (sample SAMN13153337, study PRJNA577476) | soil metagenome | isolation source: 40 cm grassland meadow soil 2 days after 1st rain plot 5 | place: USA:California | collected 2015-09-18 | reverse complement strand
GAAGACCATCTGGCCCTACTCGGCCCTCCTGACGAATCTGTTCGGCGTCGTGCCGCCGGTGTTCTATCGTCTCGGGAGCGTGCCGGTCTGGTGGCGCTCCGTGGCCCTCCTGCTCCCGACGAGCGCGGCCGCGGTCCTCGTCGATGCGGCGGCAGGCCTCGAGAGCTTGACGCGGACCGAGGCGACCGTCGCGGCAATCGCCCTCGCGGGGGAGGCGCTCGTCCTCTTCGCCTTCGGCATCTATTGGGCCCGGCGGACGGCCCGGGAGCCGTGAGGATGGCCGCGGAAACGCCGCTCCGCTCCCACCCCCAACGCGGTCGAGTCCTCCCGGCCTGGGCCTTCATCGGCTGGAGGTGGGTCTGGCGGAGCCCGGCCGCGGCGATCGTGCCCCTCCTGCAGCCGTTCTTCTTCCTTTACTTCCTGCACGTGATCGCGCCCCCGGAACTTTTCCCCTTGCAGGTCGCGGGCGCGATGCTCTTCTCGACCCAGAACATCGGCAGCTGGTGCCTGTCCGATTCCGCCGTCTTCCGGATCGAATTGCGGCTGCAGGACATCTTCGTCGCGTCGCCCGTCGACAAGGTGCGTTACCTCTTCGGCATCGCCTTCTCGAACCTGATCCCCGCGATGCCCGCGATCGTCGTCCTCGGGATCATCCTCTCGATGGTGACGCCCGTCTCCCTGTTCGGATGGATCGTGTTGATCGCCTGCATTCTCACGATCTGGATCCTCTACTCCGCCATCGGCATCGCGGTCTCGAGTCGCCTGCGGAGCCAGCGCGAGGTCTGGCCCGTCGGGAATCTGATCTTCACGCTCCTCGGGATCCTCTCGCCCCTTTACTATCCGATCTCGCGGCTTCCCTCCGGATGGGGGGAGATCGCGAGGTTGCTGCCCGCGACGTACGCGGCCCTCCTGGTCCAAGGGGCGCTGGGACTCGAACCGTCCACGAATTTCGCGGTCGACGGAGGCCTCCTGATCCTTTCGGCGGCCGTGGGCCTCGTCGCGGCGTGGTGGCTTTACGAATGGAGGGAGCGTTAGTCTATGGCCGACCCTTCGCGATGGGTTGGATCGACGCGGCGATCGCGCTCCCGACCTCGCTGCATCGAGCCTTTCCGCCGAGGTCGTACGTGAGGGCCTTCCCCTCGCGCAAGTGACGCTCGACGGCGGCTTCGACCGCCACGGCCGCATCCCGGAGGGCCTTGTCCTTCTTTCTACGACCGAGCCAGTCGAGCATCATCTGGACCGCCAGGATCATCGCGATCGGATTGACCTCGTCGCGGCCGGCGTGCTTCGGGGCGCTGCCGTGAATCGGCTCGAACATCGCGTGCGCGTCGCCGATGTTACCCCCCGCCGCCATGCCCATCCCGCCTTGGAGGACGGCGGCCAAGTCCGTCGCAATGTCCCCGAACACGTTGGACGTCACCGCGACGTCGTACGCCTCCGGCGAGCGAACCAGCCACTGCTGGAACGCATCGATGTACGCGTAGTCCCTCCGGATGTCGGGATACCTGGCCGCGACCTCATCGTAGATTCGTCGGAAGAGTTTGCAGCCGGCGGTCACGTTCGACTTGTCGACGCAGGTCACGCGGCGCGTCCGATCCGCCGGCGCGCCCGACCTCTGCTGGGAGAGTTCGAAGGCGAAACGGATCACGCGCTCGGCGCCTTTTCGGGTGATGATCCGGCTGTCCACCGCGAGCTCGTCAATCCCGCCGCGGGACAGGAACCCGCGAGCCGGCGTGTACAGCCCCTCGGTGTTCTCCCGGACGATGACGAAATCGACCTTGCCGGGCTCCCATACCTGCTTGAAACCGTCGTGGACCTTGTGCCGCACGTTCGGATAGAGTTTGGTCGGGCGGACATTCGCGTACAGGTCCAGCCCGAATCGGAGGCCGAAGACCACGCCGACGCCGGCGACCTCGCCGTTCGGAAGGGTCGCCTCCGGCAGACCAACCGCGCCGAGCAGGATCGCGTCCGCGGACTTGCAGGACTCGAAGGCGCCGTCGGGCCACTCGGCTCCTGTGTCGAGATAATACTGGCCGCCCGCGGGAAAGGGGATCGTCTCGAAGGAGAGGCCGAACGAGTCCTGTATCGCCTTCAGGACCTTCACGGCCTCTCGCATGACCTCGGGGCCGGTCCCATCCCCAGGGAGGAGGACCAGCTTGTACGCCATCGGGCCGGCGGAAGGTGGGAGCCAGCATAAGGGTTCGGAACGTCGGCGTGACGCCGGCGCAGGACGCCCACGGGCTCACGTTTCTCCTTGCGTCCGATCCTCGGGAGACTCAACCGGTGCGCGGGGGGTCTTCAAGCGTCCCACTTGACGATGAAACTCTTGAGCCCGCTGTCCGGGACATCAAAGTACTCGGCGCAGTAGTTGAAATTCCCCGCCGGCAACGTCATGGCCGTGTTGTTTTGGAGCTGCAAGGCGCCCGTTCGGACAGAGCAATTTCCGGTGAGGACGTTCCCGTCGGCCTTGTAGAGCCATAGGCTGACATAGGGAGCTCGGAACGTATCCGTGAACGTCGGCGTCGCAGTCAGCGGGCCCGTCATCGTGATCGCACTCGAGGTGGGACTGCACCAGAAGGTCTCTTGACCATTCGTCCCCACCGTCACTCCCGGCGGGTCGGCAACGGTGGGATCACAATTTCGCGTGATCGTCGCGCTGACGGAAACCCCCGGCATGTGATGATAGAACAACGTGACTGCGATTGCCGTCCCGATTCCCACCGTCATAGCCACGAGAAACGCCGCCAGAGTCAGCATCGATCTGTTTCGCTTGTTCACTCCACTCCCCCCTTCCAGACCCCTTAGAAAAAGGAATCCGAACTGGTCCGTCGAACGGAATTCCCGCTCGGCGCCATGCAGCAAGTGGTGGCCGCTCGCATATAGTTAACGTTCCACGACCATGATGTGGGTTGCCCGGCAACGGCACGGCCTCGTTTTCAGTAGCCAGAATCAAGGTCTCTTCGTCGAGAGGTCCGAGCGAATCTTCGCGACCAGGCCGCCCGCCTCCAGGATCTCGAGCACGTTCGGCGGCAGGGCGGTGAACCGCATGACCTGGCCATGCGGGATACGGACCTCTCCGCGGGCCATGTCGACCTCGATGACGTCGCCGGGTTGCACCTTCGCTCGCAACCCGGGGCATTCGAGGACGGGGAAACCGAGGTTGATCGCGTTCCGAAAGAAGATGCGGGCAAAGGAATTGGCGAGGATTCCTGAGATGCCGAGGGTCTTGAGGGCGACGGGGGCCTGTTCGCGGCTGGAGCCGCAGCCGAAGTTGTCCCCCGCGACGATCACATCCCCCGGTTGCACCTTGCTCGACCAGGTCGGGTCCACGGCCTCGAACGCGTGCGCCGCGAACACCTTCGCGTCCGTCGTCCCGAGGTACTTGCCCGCGATGATGTGGTCGGTCGACACGTCGTCCCCGAACGTCCACACGCGACCGCGGAACTCGCGGAGCATCGGTTTCCTCAAGGGGCGGGGACCAATAAAGCTGGCGTGAAGGCGCGAACCTGGCGAAGCCTTCCGGCCCCTTCAGTCGGAGGGACTAGACTTTTCGCGGATCCGTGATTTCTCCATGGATCGCGGAAGCGGTCACCGTCCAAGGAGAGGCGAGATACACCTGCGCCTGAGGCGACCCCATACGGCCCGGATAGTTGCGGTTCGTCGAGGAGATGCAAACTTCGTCGCCCGCGAGGGTGCCGAGGTGGCCCCCGAAGCAGGGGCCGCAGGTCGACGAAGTGAACGTCGCCCCGGCATCCATGAAGATCTCGATCAGGCCCTCCTCGAGGGCCTGGCGATAGATGATCTGCGAGGCGGGGGTGATCTGAAACCGAACGCCCGGTGCGACCTTCTCGCCCTTCAACAACTCCGCCGCGATGCGCAGGTCCTCGATCCGGGCGTTCGTGCACGAGCCGAGGAACGCGACGTCGATCTTGGTGCCCTGGACCTCCTCGACCGGTTTGAGGTTGGCGGGGTTCGAGGGACAGGCCACCTGCGGGCCCATGCCGTCGACGTCGAACGCAAAGGACTTCGCAAAAGTCGCCCCGTCATCGGACGAAATCGGTCGAAACGGGATGCCGTTGTGGGCTAGATACCGCTTCGTCGTCTCGTCGGCGGCGATCATCCCGACCTTCGCGCCCATCTCCGTCGTCATGTTGCACAGGACGAACCGCTCGTTCATCGGGAGGGCCTCGACGGTCGGGCCCACGAACTCGACCGCGGCGTATTGGGCCCCGTCGTCCCCGGTCGTCCCGATCACCTTCAGGATCACGTCCTTGGCCCCGGTGCACCGACCGAGCGTGCCTCGGACGTCGACGCGAATCGTCTCCGGGACGCGCAGCCACAGACGGCCGGTCGCCATCACCGCGGCGGTGTCCGTCGCCCCGATGCCCGCCGCGAACGCGCCAAGGGCGCCCACCATGTTCGTATGACTGTCGCTTCCGATCACCAAGTCCCACGGATGAGCGTAGCCTCGCTCCGCGATGAGCTGGTGCACGATGCCATGGTCCCCGACGTCGTGGAATCGTTGGATGCCCTGCCTCCGGCAGAAGTCCCGGATCGTTTGATGCATCTTCGCGATCTCCGGCGTCGGCGGAGGGACCCAATGGTCCAACGTGACCACGATCTTCGTCGGGTCCCAGACCTTCGCGGTCCCGATCTCGCCGAAGGGGATCAGCGCCATCGCGAGCATCTCGTGCATGTACAACAGGTCGACGGACCCATCGACAATCTGGCCCGGTCGAACGGATTCGTTTCCGCTCGCCTTCGCGAGGATCTTCTCCGACATCGTGAGCGGGGGCATCGTCCGAGTACCTCATCCCCGACGCGGCTCATAAAGCTGGTTCAGCAAGTTGCGAGAGGATCCGACGACGATTCGCCGAACCGGCCCGATGACGCGGCGTCCGCCGGGACCAAGGCTAAAAGGCAGCGAGGCTTCGGCCCGCCGTGAATCCCCGACTCGTCCGGGGCGCGGCGTTCGCCATGCTCTGCGTCATCTGGGGCTCGACCTGGCTCGCGATCCGCATCGGGCTGCAGGGAGCTCCGCCATTCCTCGCGGCGTCCCTCCGGTTCTTTGTCGCTTCGGCGACCTTGGCGGTCCTCGCGCTGCCGTTCCGTTCGAAGTGGCCCGCGAACCGGACGGAATGGAAGCTCGTCGTCTTCGTCGGCCTCGTCCTCTTCACCGCGGACTACGGCCTCATCTACTGGGGAGAGAACAACGGGGTCGAAAGCGGTCTTTCGGCAATCCTGTTCGCGACGTTGCCGCTCCTGACGGCCGTCGTCGCAAACGCCTTGCTCCCCGGAGAGCGACTGACCGTCCAGAAGCTCGCGGGCATCGGCTTGGGATTCGGGGGCATCCTCCTAATCTTCCGCGGGCAGATCGCCACCGCGGGCGCGGACAAGGCGTTCCCCATGATCGCGATCGTGCTCTCCGCGACCTGCGCCGCGGTCGCGACCGTGGCCCTCAAACGCTGGGGAGCCGAGGCGGACCCGGTAACGTTCAACGCCGGGGCGATGGCGGTCGGAGCCGCGAGCCTGGCCGCGCTCTCCGTCACGGCGAGGGAAACCTGGCGCGTTCCCTCCTGGCCGGAAGGGATCGGGGCGATCCTGTTCCTCGCCTTGGCCGGGTCCGTCGTCACGTTCGTCACCTGGCAATGGCTCCTCAAGACCGCGGAGGCCACGTCCTTGTCCTTCGTCGCCCTCATCACTCCCATCACCGCGATCCTCCTCGGGGCCACCGTGGGGAACGAGACGTTCGACGCCGTGGATCTCATCGGCTCCGCGATCGTCCTCGGCGGAATCTACGTCTCAATCTCTCGCCGAGTCGCGCTCGTGGGGCGTGCGGTGTCCGCGCGATCCGCAGCGGCTTCCGCGAATCCGATCGACCCGCCGGACCGGCCGAGCTAGCCGAGGTCAGGACTTCGGCCGCTGGCGGGCCGCGATCCCCGCCTTCCGGGCGAGGGACCAGAACTCCTCGTCGGTCACGCCCCGTTGGCGCTCGACACGGTCCCGAAAGGTCGCAATGAACGCCTGTTGGTCCTTCTTCGACCGCGCTTCCGCGAAATCTTTGATCAGGGAGACGAGTCGCAGGACCTCTTCCGGCGCGGCCTCGATTCCGGCGGATCGAAGTTTCTCGGCGACGGCTTGCGACCCGGTGTGCTTTCCGAAGACGAACGTCCGCTGTCGCCCGATTCGCTCGGGTTGAATCGGCTCGTACGTCGCCGTGTGCTTGATGACGCCGTGCGCGTGGATGCCGGACTCGTGGGCGAAGGCGTTGTGGCCGACCAAAGGCTTCCCGACGGCCACCGGGATGCCGCTCAGCCGTTCGACGAGCTGGGATAGCTCGTAGAGTCGGGAGACGTCGATCCCCGTGTCGAATCCGTACAGGGACTCGAGCGCGAGGACGAACTCCTCGAAGCTCGCGTTGCCGGACCGTTCTCCGAGGCCGTTGACGCAGGTGTGGGGCACCTCCACGCCTTCTTCGACCGCGGCGAGGCTGTTCGCCACGGCGAGTCCGAAGTCGTTGTGCCCGTGGAACGACAGTTGCGTGGGGATGAGCCGCTCCTTCAGTCGACCGAAGAACCACCGGATCCCGGGGGGCGTCATCACGCCGACCGTGTCGCAGACCACGGCCCGATGGGCCCCCGCCTCGGTGCAGGCATTGTACAAGTCGACGACGAAATCCAGGTCCGCGCGGAACGTGTCCTCCGTGACGAAGGAGACCGCGACGCCGTGGGCGACGGCATATTCGGTCTCGCGGACGGCGACCTCTTTCACCTGCTCCCTCGTCATGCCGAGCTTGTGCCGGATGTGGAGGTCCGAGCCGGCCGTGAAAAGCGCGATCTCGTCCACGCCGCAATCGATGCAGGCCTCGACGTCCTTCCGGACGGTCCGCGCAGCCGCCATCACCGTCGCATCGAGCCCTGCGTCCGCAATCGCACGGACTGCGCGCGCTTCCTCCTTCGAGACGACGGGAATCCCGACGTCCATGATGGGGACGTGGATCTCGTCGAGGAATCGGGCGATCTGGACCTTCTCCTCCGGGCTGTAGGCGACGCCCGGCGTCTGCTCGCCATCGCGGAGGGTCTCCTCCCAGATCTCGATTTTCTTGGGCAGGTGACGGGCGAGGCCTTCCTCGATCAGGTAGTTGTGGACCAGGCGTTCCTCCGGGATGGCCGCTCCCCCGTGTCCTCCTCTGCGTAAGGCCCCGGGATGCCTTGAACCTCACGCGTCGTCGAATTTATCGTCGCCGCGGCGCTTGGCCGGTCGTTGACGCGCCCCATCAAGTCCGGGCTCGAATTCGAGGCCTCGTTTCCAGTGAAGGGGCGGATCTTGCAAGCGATCATGTGCGAATGCGAGGAAGAGGGCGAGATCCGCATCCGCATTTCTCGCGACCCCCAGAAAGGATGGTCGTACGATCCGAAGGATCCGAAGACCTTCCTCGACGTGCTCGCGTACGACCCGCGGGAGACTTACGCCAAGGTCCGGGCCGGCGAATGGGCGGACGGGCGGGTCATTTGTTACGGCTACCTCAAGCGCGTCCGCGCACGCCGAATCGAGATGATCGGTTCGGTCCTCGCGAGCGGCACGCGCCTCACGGGGGCGGTGCACGTCAACGAGGCGGTCGAGATCGACTTCGGCCTCTTCCGGTCGAGCCTCTCCTTCGAGAGCGAGGAGCAACGCCGCAAGATCCTCAAGGACGCGGGCATCCGGGACGGCTCCTTCGTGGTCACGGATGTCGGCGTGGACTTGGAACTCAAGCGATGGGGACCGCGGGACACCGTCCTCCGGAAAGGTTGACGATCCCGCGCTCCGGCGACCGCCGACGCTAGCTCTTGCCGCGCAACTTCGCGATGGCCGCCCGGTACTCCTCGTCCCACAAGAGTTGGACGGCGTGTTGAGATTCGAGCAAGAAGCGATTCCGGTACGGTTTCTCGTCGCCTTCCGCGAGGGTCCGCTTGATGGACTTCACGGCCGACCGAGGCTTCTCTGCGAATGCGTCCGCGAGGGCCCGCGCCTGAGGGATCGCTTCGCCGGGGGCGGTCAAGTGGTCGACGATGCCGAGGCGGAGCGCGTCGAGGCCGGGGAGTTCTTTCCCCGACACCAGGAGTTCAAGCGCCATCGAACGGCCGACGATCTTCGAGAGCCGGGCCGTGCCTCCATGGCTCGGCATCCAGCCGATCCGTGCCTCGGGATGCGAGAAGATTGCCGTCTCGTCTGCGATTCGAATGTCGCAGGCGAGCGCGAGCTCGGCGCCCGCACCGCGGGCCACCCCGGTGACGGCCGCGACGGTCGGCTTCGTCAGATAGAACACGAGCCCGCCCGAACCCGCGACGACGAGGGCGCGGATTCCATCGTCCTTCTCGATCTCGGGAACGCGGGCCGCGAGGTCGGAAATCATCGAGAGGCGCAGGGCGTTTCGCGGGGGATTGTCGATCCACAGGACCGCGCTTGCACCCTTCTTCTCGATTCGCAGGCGAGGCCCGGACGGCATCGGGCCACGAGGGTGCCGAGGCCGGATAACGGTTGCGGATTCGCGCACGGTCCACACGCTTTTTCTAGCGGGCCGTCGATACCGACCATGATGCGGGGGGCGGCCATCGTCGAGAGGCCGTGGTTCGCGCGATGGCCGGCCGACGTGCCCCGCTCCCTGGACTATCCGGACATCGCGGTCCAAGAGTTGTTACGTCGCACCGCACGCGAACACGGGGACCGGCCCGCCCTCACGTTCTACGGGAAGACCCTGACCTATCGGGACCTCGATGCCACCGTCGATCGTTTCGCGGCGGGCCTCCGAACGATCGGCGTGAAGGCGGGGGACCGAGTCTCCCTCCTCCTCCCGAACACCCCGCATTTCGTCGTCGCGTTCTTCGCGGCCCTCCGCGCGGGCGCCATCGTCGTGCAGACCAACCCGATCCTCACGCCCCGCGAGCTCGAGGCCCTGTGGAACGACGCCGGCGTCGAGACGGTCGTGGCCCTCGACCTGTTCTGGCACAACCTGGTGAAGACCAAACCTCGCACGGGTATCAAGCGGGTCGTCGTCTGCGATGCTGCGGAATTCCTGAAGACGCCGTTACGCCAGCTCTATCCCATCAAGCGGAGGAAGGACCTCAAGAAGGCGGGCCACTGGCCCCTCACGATCCCGCGGGAATCGTGGATCCATCGTTTTGCGGATCTCGCGCGGACGCCTCCCGAATCGACAGAGGCATCCGCCGATCCCGATGACGTCGCCGTGCTCCAGTACACGGGCGGGACGACCGGGACCCCGAAAGGTGCGATGCTGACCCATCGGAACCTCGTCGCGAATGCGATGCAGACCGCGGCCTGGTTCGCCACGAAATCGCAGGGCTCGGAACGAGTCCTCGGGGCGATCCCGCTGTTCCACGTCTATGGCCTCACGGCCGTCATGCTCCTCTCGATCGCGAAGGCCGACGAAGTCATCCTCTACCCGAATCCCCGCGAGATCGACGCGATCCTCAAGTTGATCGACAAGTCGAAGCCGAGCCTCTTTCCGGGCGTCCCCACGATGTACATCGCGATCCTCCGCCATCCGAACTTGGCGAAGTACGACTTGCGGTCCGTGCGGGCCTGCATCTCCGGCGCGGCGCCGCTACCGAACGAAGTGCGGCGGCAGTTCGAGGCCGCGACAGGCGGGCGACTCGTCGAAGGCTACGGCCTCACGGAAGCGTCTCCGGTCACCCATTGCAATCCGATCAACGGCGTCGTCAAGGAGTGCATCGGCATCCCGTTCCCGGACACCGACGCGAAGCTCGTCGATCCTGAGGACCCGTCGAAGGAAGTGCCACCGAAGGAAGCGGGGGAGCTGGCCGTGCGCGGCCCGCAGGTGATGAAAGGGTACTGGAACCATCCCGCGGAGACCGCGGCCGTCCTCCACGACGGATGGCTGTTGACCGGGGACATCGCGAAGATGGACGAGGATGGATACTTCTACATCGTCGACCGAAAGAAGGACCTCATCCTCTGTTCCGGGTACAATGTCTACCCGCGGGAAGTCGAGGAAGTTCTGTTCATGCATCCGGCGGTGGCCGAGGCCGCGGTGATTGGCATCCCGGACGCCTATCGCGGCGAATCCGTGAAGGGGTTCATCGTCCTCAAGGCCGGGGCGACCGCGACGGAATCGGAGATCGTCGCGTTCTGCAAGGAGCGACTCGCGGCGTTCAAGGTGCCCAAGGCGGTGGAGTTCGTGCAGGACCTGCCAAAATCGTTGGTGGGCAAGGTCCTTCGAAGGGAGTTGCGAGAGAGGGAGCTGGCGGCGTCGCGCACGAAGGCGTAGGTCTCCCTTCGGGCCGGGCTCCACTTGTGTTCGAGGCTAACCGGGGAAGATATGCCCCTGATTCGGGGGTATCATCCCCGTGTCCGAGCGGGTCGGGCGCAACCCCCCCGATTCATTCGCAAGAGCGCAGGGCCGCCATCGGCGGACGACGATCTTGGCGACCTTGGCATTCGTTTCCCTCGTCGTTGCAGCCGTGCTTGGAACGTCGGCGCAGATCGGCCCAAGGATCGATCGCGCAATGGGCCACGTCGAACCAACCCTGCTCCCGACACCGCCTTCGCCCCCTCGGAACCTGACGGCGGTCGGTGGCGACGGCCAAGTGAGCCTGACGTGGGATCCTCCCGACGATGATGGCGGATCTCCGCTCCTCGCCTACCTCGTCTACCGCGGAGACTCCCCCGGTGGGGAATCGCTCCTGGCCGGAGTGGGGCTGGTAACGAGTTGGATCGACATCACCGTCACCAATGGCCATACTTACTACTACGAAGTCGTCGCGACGAACCTGATCGGGAACAGCGACCCATCCAACGAGGCGTCGGCGACTCCGAACCCGCCCGCGACACCTCCCGACCCACCCCAAGGCCTCACCGCAACAGCGGGAGACGGGACCGTTGACCTGGCGTGGTCCGCTCCTGGCTCGGACGGCGGGTCGCCGATCACGAACTACAAAGTCTATCGAGGGACCTCCCAGAACGGAGAATCGTTCCTCACGGAACTTGGCGACGTCCTCTCGTATTCGGATACGGGTTTGAACAACGGCCAGACCTACTACTATTACGTGACCGCCGTCAACAGCATCGGAGATAGCGGTCCGTCCAACGAAGCCTCTGCAACGCCGAACGCCCCCGCCACTCCGCCCGGCGCTCCTCAAAGTCTGACGGCGACGGCGGGCGATGCCACCGTCGTCCTCGCATGGTCTCCGCCTTCGTCCGACGGCGGAGCGCCGATCACGAACTACAAGGTCTACCGTGGCACGTCCTCGAATGGGGAGAAGTTCCTCGCCGATGCGGGGCCCGTCTTGGCCTACACCGACACCAGCGTCAACAACGGGCAGACGTATTACTACCAGGTCACTGCTGAGAACAGCGCCGGAGAGGGACCGCGATCGAACGAGGCCTCCGCAACCCCGAACGCTCCCGCGACGCCTCCGACGCAGCCGCAGAACCTGGCGGCGACGCCGGGCGACGGGCACGTCGACCTCACGTGGGATCCGCCCGCCAATGACGGCGGCCTGCCCATCCTCGAATACCGGGTCTACCGCGGGACCGCATCGAACCAGGAGTCGTTCCTCGCTTCCGCCGGGCTGTCCCTCACCTACACCGACTCGTCGGTGACGAACGGGCGGACGTATTACTATCAGGTCACCGCCAAGAATGCGGCCGGGGAGGGGCCGCCTTCGAACGAGGCCTCGGCGACTCCGAACCCGCCCGCGACACCTCCCGACGCACCGCAAGGCCTCACCGCAACTGCCGGAGACGGGACGGTTGACCTGGCGTGGTCCGCTCCTGGCTCGGACGGCGGGTCGCCGATCACGAATTACAAAATCTACCGCGGCGGGTCTTCCAACGGCGAGACGCTACTCGACACGATCGGGGATGTCCTGTCGTACACGGACACGTCCGTGACCAACGGGAACACGTATTACTACAAGGTCTCGGCCGTCAACTCGGTCAATGAAGGACCTCTGTCGAACGAAGCCTCGGCGACCCCGGCCGCGCCGCACACCGCCCCAGGAGCCCCGAGGGACCTTGTCGCAACGGCGGGAGACGCGAGCGTCTCGTTGTCATGGTCGCCTCCGTCCTCCGACGGCGGAGCGCCGATCACGAACTACAAGATCTACCGCGGGACGGTCTCCGGCGGCCAACTTTCCCTGATCGCGACCGTCCCCGACGTCCTGTCGTATACGGATTCTCCGCTGACGAACGGGAAGACCTACTACTACAAGGTGACCGCGGTGAACGAGGTCGGGGAAGGCCCGCCCTCGAACGAAGCATCCGCGACCCCGGTCTCGGGTCAGACCGTGCCGAGTCCGCCGCGGAGCCTCTCGGCCGCCGCCGGCGATGCCCGCGTGACCCTCGGTTGGCTCGCACCCTCGTCCGACGGCGGCTCGCCGATCACGAACTACACGATCTACCGCGGGACCTCTTCGAGCGGCAAATCCCCCCTGACCACGGTGGGAAATGTCTCCGCGTACACGGACACCGGCGTCACGAACGGCGTGACCTACTACTACGTCGTGACCGCCGTCAACGGGATCGGAGAAAGCGACCCTTCCGGCGAGGCCTCGGCGACCCCCACCGCGGGACCGACGGCGCCCGACGCGCCGCAGGGCCTCCACGCCAGTCCGGGAAATGGGACGGTGAGCCTGACCTGGTCCGCACCGGGCTTCGACGGTGGCTCGGCGATCACTGGATACCGGCTCTACCGCGGGACGAACAGCAACAACCGGTCGTACCACGTCGATGTGGGGAACGTCCTTTCGTATCGGGATACCGGACTCGCGAACGGACAGAGGTACTACTACGTCGTCAGCGCGATCAATGCGATCGGCGAAGGCCTCCCGTCCAGCGAGGCCTCGGCGAGGCCCGCGACCTATCCGGACGCCCCACAGAAGCTCGACGCGATCGCGGGCAACGGGCTCGTGACGCTCCAATGGTCCGGCCCGGGGTTTGACGGCGGCGCACCGGTGACGGGATACAAGATCTACCGGGGCACGACGTCGGGCAGCACGACGTTCCTCGCCACGGTCGGCGGAGGCAACGATTCCTACGCGGACGGTGGGCTCACGAATGGCCAGGCTTACTACTATCGGATCAGCGCCGTGAACCGGGTCGGAGAAGGAGGGCTCTCGGCGGAAGTGTCGACCACGCCGTCCTCCGGCCCTGCCGTCCCTGCCGCGCCGCAGAATCTCGTGGCGACGGCCGGGAATCGGGCGGTCACGTTGCGATGGTCCGCTCCCGCATCGGACGGTGGCAGCCCGGTCGAAAATTACACGATCTATCGCGGGACGTCGCCAAGCAACCTGGCGGTCCTGATCGCCGGTTCGAAGTCGCTGTCCCTCTTCGATGGCGGGGTGACGAACGGAGTGACGTACTATTACGCCGTCGCGGCGGTGAACGCGGTCGGGACGGGACCTCGGAGTCCTCCGATCTCCGCGACCCCGAAGGGGTCGAGCTCCGGCCCGGACACGACGAGCCCGACCATCGCGATTGTCTCCCCGGGCCCAGGAGCCCTCGTCGCCCCCGGGCCTCTGAACGTGTCCGGGACGGCGTCGGACGATGTCGGCCTCGCATG
>WNEX01001231.1_pt1 | contig 13615 bp, 15 predicted proteins | sample 5399841 | NCBI WGS metagenome assembly WNEX01 (sample SAMN13153337, study PRJNA577476) | soil metagenome | isolation source: 40 cm grassland meadow soil 2 days after 1st rain plot 5 | place: USA:California | collected 2015-09-18 | reverse complement strand
ATGGAGCAATCCCGGATGGTCCTGCGTAACGATTTCCATTAGCGTGCTGTGCGCCGATGAGGCATCGTCGAAGTTGATGCGCGTTTCCACGGTGACTTTCGGCGTCCGCGCGCGGCTGGCGCTCACGCGGCTCTTCAATAGTGGCTCCAGCGGCGCCTTTCCGTTCACGACATCGGCAAGACTCCTCCGGAAGCGCTCGGCCTCGCTGGGATTCAGCTCCAGCGTGTGGTGCAAATCCGCAAAGTGAAACGTGTCCAGGATGACGCCCGCGGCGTTGGCGAAAGCGTCCGCCTTGTTGATGTTCATGCCCCATCCGGCCAGTACGCCCGAAATCGTGGCGAAAAGCGCGGGGCGATCCGCCGTCAGCACTGTCAGAGAGAACCCATGGCGCGTGGCGAGGAGCTCCGTTTGCACGGGAACGGTGCCCAGCTTGCGATAAAGCTCGAAGTGCGCCGCAATCTCGGCCGCGGAATGCACGGCCAGATACCGGCGCGGGAATCCTTCGAGGAAGCGCTCGATCTCCTCGATTGTGGCGTCACCCGCTTTGGCTTTAACGCGCTGGAGGAGCGAGCCTTCATCCGGGGCGTGCAAGCGGTCGCGATCCAGCGTGCGGCTAAAGTGGTTGGAAGTGGCAACGAAAAGCTGCCACAGCATTTCTGCTTTCCATGGTGTTAGCGCTTCGGGGTTGACGGAGTGAATGTCCGCATAGGTCAGCAGGCACAATCTTTGCAAGCGCTCCAGCGTGGTGACGGACTGCGCAAACGCGGAAACCGTGGCGGGATCGAAGATATCTCTCCGTTGCACCGTGGCGGACATGTCCAAGTGGTGTTCGATCAGGAAGTGGACTTCTTCCTTTTCTTCCGGCGAAAGTTGCAATCTCTTGGCGGCGCTGTCGAGCGCGGCGAGGCTGCCGGTGACGTGATTCTCCACCGGCATCCCCTTTCCCACGTCGTGCAAGAGCAGCGTCAGGATCAGCAAATCCCGCCGCTCAGCGGTCTTCCAGAGCGGCACGAAATGCGCTCCACGCTCATCCGGTGGCGCCGCCAATTCCTGCAGGTGCTCGATGGTGCGCAGAGAGTGCTCATCGACGGTATAGCGATGATAAAAATCGCGCACCACCAGCGAGTCGATCATCGCGAATTCCGGCAGGACTTCCGTCAGCAGCCCCAGCCGCTGCATCGAGCGCAACGCCACTCCCGGATAATCGGAGCCCAGGATTTCGCGCAACGTAGCCCAGGAAATCTGCGTGTTCTTCGGAGGGAGTTCCGGATGGGTAAGGATGTAACCGATGCTGCGCTCCGCCTCGCGGCTCAGTGGAGTTCCGGTGCGGGCCGCTTCCGCGAAAAGGGAATAAGTGATTGCGCGGTCCGACAACGATGGCAGGTCCACAACCTCCAGCAGCCCGTCTCGCACGGAGGAATATCTGCCGCCTGCCGGCTCGCTCTTGGCGGAGCGCGCCGCATTGAACAGGCGCTGCCGCAACGATAGCGGCACAGGGGCTTTTTGCTCGAGGTAGCGCAGAAGTTGCCGGTTCAGCGTGCGAGCGTGCCGAAAATATTGGCGCATCCATTCCGCGGGTGCTCGCGCCACGCCGTCACCTACGCCGAGAGCGTGTTCTGCTGCCGCCGCCTGCAGCTCATAAGTGAGCGTGTTATCGTTCCGGGCGTTGCTGTAATGCAGGAAACATCGGATGGCACTGAGGAAATCGACGGCCGCTGCGGAAAGTTCTTCCTCCGCGGCGGTGACGTTTCGAATCCCCCTCTTTTCCTCCACGATCTGACGCAGCCAAATGGTCGCCTGATAATCCCGCATGCCGCCCGGCGATTCCTTCACGTTGGGCTCGAGGTGAAAAATCGTATTTCCGTAGCGGGTCAATCGTTCCCTGGTCAGCCGGTGGATTTGCGCCAGCAGGAAAGGACGTGCCTGCTTTTCCGACGCGGGCAAAACTTTCGCGTCGAGCTTTTCAAAGAGCGCTGCGTCCCCGGCCAGGAACCGGCGATCCAGCAAAGCCAGATGAAACTCGGCGTTGTCCTCTTCGATGCGCTTGCACTCTTCCAGAGTGCGCCCGGCCGAACTGACGCGGAATCCGATGTCCCATAACGTGCGCGAGAATTCGGAGATGAGCGGCCGCAATTCCTGCTCCACTCTTTCGTTGCCCAGCAAAAATAGAATGTCGAGATCGGAGTAAGGGAAGAGCATCCGCCGCCCGTAGCCGCCCAGCGCCAGCAGGCAAAGTCCTTGCGCATCGCGGTTGTGGACGCGCAGCAGTTCTCCAAAAATTTGTTGGACGTTGTGGTCCGCCAGCTCGCACAACGCGCGCAGAGTTTCTCGCGCACTGGTCCCGGCCTCGAATTGTTGACGGATGCGTTGCCGTTCAGCCTCGGCCTGCGGGCCGAGCACGGACAAGGGCGTTGGGGAACCTTGCATGTTCTTTTCGGGTGGGATGCCCGGAGTAAGACTGGGGCGTGCAGCGGTAGTCACGTTGAGCGTCCTGCGGTCAGTAAATCGGCTGCTGGGCGGCCAAGAGTGAATGGCTAGAGCGCGTTTTCACCACGCTCCTCGTTGCGAATCCGGATCGCTTCCTCAACCCTTGATAGGAATATCTTACCGTCACCAATCTTTCCTGTCTTGGCGGTCTTCAGAATTGTGTCCACGGCGCGGTTTACCAGCGCGTCCGGCAGCACCATTTCCAGTTTTATCTTGGGAAGCAGGTCCACTGTGTATTCGCGTCCGCGATACACTTCGGTGTGTCCCTTTTGCCGGCCGTGGCCGCGCACTTCCGTCACCGTCATCCCTTCGATGCCGATTTCGCGCAGCGCATCTTTCACCGATTCGAACCGCGAGGGCTGAATGATTGCCTCGATTTTCATCATGGGTGTTTCCGCTCCGCCCCCTGCCTGACGCTCCCTTGCCGGCTTTGCCTACGATTCAAGGTTATAAGCCTCTTCGCCGTGTTGCGTAATGTCCAAGCCTTCCATTTCATGTTCTTCCGGCACGCGGATGCCGGTTACCCAATCCACAATCTTGAGCAATACAATCGTTCCCACGAGCGCGAACACCCACGCTATCACCACGCCCACCAATTGGTTGCCCACCTGGCCCCAATGGCCGTCAAGCCCGCCTACGGATTTCCCAACACCGAAAATAGGATTAACGACCTGTTGAGCGAAAACGCCTGTCAACAGCGCGCCAATCGTTCCTCCGGCGCCATGCACGCCAAAGGCGTCCAGCGCGTCATCATACCCGAACGCAGCCTTCACTTTGGTCACCATCAAGAAGCACAGGACTCCGGCAATGGCACCGATGATCAGCGCGGGCATGGGGCCGACAAATCCGGCGGCGGGAGTAATCGCCACCAGCCCCGCCACGGCGCCCGAAATTGCGCCCAGCGCGCTGGCCCGGCCGTTCTTGACCCATTCCGCCGCGCTCCAGCTCAACGCCGCCGCAGCGGCCCCAAAGTGCGTGGCCACAAACGCACTCGATGCCAGCGAACCCGCCGCCAGCGCGCTCCCCGCGTTGAAGCCGAACCAGCCCACCCACAGCAGGCACGCGCCGATAAAGCTCAGCACCAGGCTGTGCGGGGGCATCGGCTGCTTCGGATAGCCGGACCGTTTGCCCATGTACAGCGCGCACACCAGCGCCGAAACACCCGATGAAATATGTACGACGGTTCCGCCCGCGAAATCCAGTGTCGGGAATCTTCCTCCTAGGGCGGCGTTCAGCAATCCACCTTTACCCCAAACCATGTGCGCCAACGGCGCATACACCACCAGGAACCACAACACCATGAACAGCACCGTGCCGCTGAATTTCATGCGCTCGGCCGTCGCCCCGGTAATCAGCGCCGGCGTAATCACGGCAAACATCAACTGGTACACCATGAACGTCATCTGGGGAATCGTCCCCGCGTAATCCGCGTTTGGCTCCGCGCCCACGCCGCGCAGGAACGCGTGTTCGAATCCGCCAATCACCGGCCCGCTGCCGCCAAAGCACAAGCTGTAGCCCACCAGGGCCCACATCACCGTAATCAACGCCATCAAGGAAAAACTCTGCATCATGATTGCGAGCGTGTTTTTCCGCCGCACCAGTCCGCCGTAAAAAAGCGCCAGCCCCGGCCCGGTCATCATCAGCACCAGCGCCGCGCTTACCAGCATCCACGCATTATCGGCTGACGATTGTGCGGCCTTCACGTCCTTATCCAACTGCGTCAGCTTGTCCTCTACCGTCGACGCCGGATCCGGTAGCGAAGCAGCGAAGAGCAGGGGGGCGTTAGAGGAAACCGGAGCAGAAGGGGCGGGGGTTTGTTGCGCAGCGAGCGGCGGGGCGATGGACAGAGCGGCGAGCAGGACAGTCCCAATCAGCAGGCCAAGCCTGAAACTACACCGACACCCTGCGCAGTTCATAAAGTTGTCCGCTCCGCTGGTCTGGATTCACTGCCGGGGGCCCGACACTCTGTCGCACAGGATTATACGCATCCCGCCCGCGGGGCGCAGTTTGAAATTTTCATGGTCTCGATTGATTTTTCTGATGCGCAGCGCGGGATAGCCATTCCAAACCGCCCATGGATCAGGTACTTGTCTTCGAATCCGGCGGTGGCACCGTATCCCAGCAGCCGCGAAGTCCCTGGCGGAATTTCTCGCGCTCTTCCGGCGTCATTTTTTCCCACCGATCCCGCATGCGTTCTCCCATTCGTTCCGCCATGCGTTCTCTAAGGCGATGACGCAGGTGCCCTTTTCCACCTCTGGATCCTCCCCACCCGCCAAACAGAATCCGGCAAAGAAGCAGCAGTCCAAGCGCCTGCCAGATGGTAATCAGGCGCCAGCCGAACAGCGGCGGCAGCAGCCAATTCCAGAGTTGCATCACGATCTCGCCGCCAATGATGACAAACGCCACCATCGCAAGAATCGCCAGCGGCCCCATCCAAATCCATTTCCTTCTCATGTCCTGACCCTCCTCATCCCTTGGCCAATTCGTCGTAAAGGCTTTGCAGCCGCTTGCGCAAGTGCAGCAACGCATAACGCTTCCGCGAGAGCAGCGTATTCACGTTTACGCCCGTCTCCTCCGCCATCTCCTTGAAGCTGCGCCCCTCCAGTTCGTGCCCGACAAATGCTTCCCGTTGTTCTTCCGGCAGTTCGTCGAGCGCAAGCTCCAGCTCTTCCAGAAGCAGGTTGCGAACGTAAACCGCCTCTGGGCCAGCTTCCGGGGACGGCAACAAATCCTCAAGCTGCAGCAGTTCACCACCTTCGCCTTCGACGCTTATTTCCCCGAAGCTCTGCGGCTTTTTCTTCCGGAACAAGTCCGTGATGCGATTGCGCGCCACGCGAAACAGCCAGCCCGTGGCGTGCTCGATCGGCATCAGCAGGCGGTTCGCTTCCACCAGCTTGTAGAACACGTCCTGCAGAATGTCCTCGGCGTCGAGCGGGTCTGGCACGCGCCGGCGAATGAAGTTGCGCAGGCGGGCTCGCTGTTCCGCGACGATTTCGGAAATTCGGCGGTCTTGCTCGGTCATCGGCCACTGTCTTGTGAGCGCCTCGTCCATCTACTTGTGAAGACGAGCGAGAGCCGCAAATATTGTGGAGATTGCACGGGCGCGGCGGGTTCCGAGTCAACATTCATGCGCGGCTAGAAACCATCGCTGCACGGGCCTGCTCCTTCCATCGTTGAACACTGACGCCCTTGGTGAGGAGCCACAGGCAGAGGGAGGCCTCCCCCACAAAGGCAGGCAGAAGAATGGCGGGGAACAAGCGATTTGCAAAGGCGGGGGATAAAATCAACGCGAAACTATCCGTCAGGTAGCACAAGCCGGCGATTTGCATGAGAGCACCAATAACCTTTGGAAGAAAGCCCGACTTATAGATTACGCGGCCGATAACGACGCAGAAACAGCCGAAGAAGAGCAGGCTCACGCCGAAGCCATAGCCGTGCGCTTTGAGCGACAGCGTGGCCATAGCGTAAAGCTGCTCTGGGGAAAACGCTTTGAGGTAAGCGGCGTTCCCCAGCGGAAACAACGCCACGACGAGATACATCGTGGTGGCGGCTTCGAGGCCGATCGACACGAGATTGAAGTATAGCGCCAGCAAGGTAAGTTCCCGGCTGACCGGCTTCAGCAAAACAAACAGGATCATGAGCAGAACAATGGCGCAGATCAGCAGGAACAATTCCGCCGCGACATGAAACCGCCACAGCGACTCAGACGCCATGATGTTTTTCGCCGTGGCTGCTGCGTCGCCCGATACGATGAGTTTGTCGCGGACAAATGCCTCTCCAAAGAGGCCAATAACAATGATGATCAGGTACAGCGCGCCGCCGATTCTGGCGTAAAGTTGCGGCGAAGACTCGATACTGCGATCTGTCATTTCGGCTTCTCCCTACAATTGCATCCTTTGCTCACCCAGGCAGTGATTGTTTGCGGAACACCGAGCGACCTTGCTGCGCTCGATACTCCGAGGAAGTTTTTTTGTACGCCTTTGAAAAGCGTACTCGGAGTAGCCAGAAAATCAGCAAAACGAGCGGAAGTATGGTGAGAACCAGATACAAACTTGTGCTGAATAAAGCCCGGGGCAAGTGTTGCCCGAGCCCGACGTTGGAAAGCAGTCTCAAGGGCCGGTTCGAAGGACCGAAGAAAAAAGACCCTGCTGCAGTGAACAGTCCAAAACACATGCGCCAGAGATGCCGCGCGATGCGCTTTGCCCCCAGAACGCCGCCGCGAATCAGCATGCGAACATCCCGCGGCGGCCAGCAGTTCCACGGAACCCAAAAAGAAGATCATTCCTACGGGAACTCCGGCCTGCGAGCTTGCGCCGCTGCGCACGACTCGAATACCATTCATCCAGCTGAGTGTGCCAAGCGCCAAAGGAATCAGGAGCGCAGCCCAATCGAGCTTGCTCGTTTCTCCGTCCTTGCGACGCGCGGTGAGCCAGGCCGTTAATATCAGGTAGAACGTAAAAATCCCGCCGCCCGCGTTGCTTGGCTGGTGCCTGACGATGCCCAAATATGCTGCGCCGGCGCCCATCGTCAGCATGGATGCGACGAAAATTCTTCCGGCGAGGACGTGCCGTGCGGAGCCTTTGCGAAAAGACATCGCCGCGGTCCCGGAGAGCAGTCCTACGGTGCCGCCAAGAATATGAGCAAGCAGTATGGGCGAATAGGCCATTGTTCCTCCCTGGATCACCCTGACATCGCTACACGGTGCGCTACCATCACAACTCTCCCCCCGCGCCGGCCTGTTCCTTCCATCTCTCGGTGTTCACGCCGAAGAGGAGCAGCCACACAGTCAGCGCTCCTTCACCAAGGATTCCAGGAGCGAGGTTGTACGGCGACAAATAGTTGGCGAGTTCCGGCGAGATAAAGGTCAGCCAACTCAATCCGCCAAATGCCAACAGCACGCCAAGAATTCGCGGCAGGAACGTCGAACGGAAAATCAGGTATCCAATTAGCAGGCAGTACACTCCGAAAAGTGCGAGTGGATTAACCGCTCTGAGGGGGTAGGAAACAAGATGAAAAACGTTTGCCGCCGAAATCGCGCACCCTACCAAGCTGAAGAGCGCCGCGATCAGAGACAGACTCTCATCCACGAGCCTGAACAAGCCGTAGAAGAGCACCGTTACAACCACGTAACATGCAGTAGCAACGAGGCTAAACGCGTCCCGGTACACGACAAGCTTGCCGCTGACGAACGCCGCAAATGCTCCCGTAAGGATAGTCAGCAGATAAAAGACGCCCGCAATCCGAGCCTTGCGCCGCGGCGAGGCTTCCGCTACTTGTTCCTTCGTTTCGGCTGGGAGCATTTTCCTTTCTCCTTTGGCTGGCGAATCCATCCGTGGTGGATGCGAATCACATCGGCTCTCGATGACGCCGCAACCGAACCGCTGCCGCCAGGAATGCGGCGGTCACGGCCAGGCTGATCCACAGACTCGGCGCGGTCAGAAATCTGTACGGCGTGAGATGCGTCCCCGGGTCCATCGGCATACCACCCGGCGGGTAAGACCCCTCCGGGCCGCCGGTGAAAAACCGTCCCACGAACGCGGCAAAATATGTGGTGTTGAACAAAAGCTTTTCGAGCGTGCCAATCGCCAGTGGCGGCAACACCGCCCAAAGCAGCGCGGCCCTCCGGGCCCAAGCGGACACAAACAACAGCCATCCGTAAATGGGTGCGGCCCAAAGAACGTGTACGGTCATCACGTGGTAAAGAAGCAGCAGGGATGCCTGGAATGGCGACACTTGCTCCCAGTACGTTGCAACACTAATTCCGCTTCCTGCCAGCACCACGCTGCTCACCAAAAGCATGATGAACTGCGTAACAAACGCGATGGCGCAACTGAGCAGCGGGAGCACCACGAACGGGATGCTCGCCTTTGTGAGCACGGTGGTGACATCAGAAACCGGAAGCGACTTCCAGAACAGGATGCTGCGATCCCGGCGCTCTCTTTGCAGCGTTTCGACGCAGTAGAACATCGCGACAAGGATGAAAGTTCCCATCAGCAGGGCCGCCGCCGCGTCGTAGGGTTGAATAATTGTGTCGCGTAGTTTGGCCGCGTTGAGCCCGGAAGCGGTGCGTATTCTGCCCGGCAAATGAATCAACGTCAGCGAGAAACCGAAGAGCGCAACCGCCGCGGCTGCCAGCGGCGCGATGTAGATCGAACTGCTCTCCCATAGTTCGCGGCGCAGCGCCCAGTAGAACAGCTGCGCGGCAGGAATGGCTGCCGGCGCAATCACCTTGGACTCCGAATAACGCTCTGGCGTGGCGTTCGTTTGCGTGTTCATTGCGCCGCTCCCTGCGCCTTCCCGGCTTGATTGCCCATCACCGCAACGAACAAGTCGGCGATGCTCGGCGTGCGCGCTTCACCCAGGCTAGCGAGCTGCGCTCCATCCATGCCCTCGAACAGGAAGATGCTGCGCCCAAACCCTTGCCGCTCCTGGATCGGCTTCAGCGCCCTTGCCGCGGCGAGCTTGTCGGGATTCACCATCACTTCCCGGTAGCGCGACTCCACTTCCTCCATGCTGTGATTGAAAATGATGCGGCCGCCGTCAATGAACAGCACATCAGTGAGCACGTGCTGAATTTCATCCACCTGGTGAGTTGCCACCACAATGGTGCGGTTGCGATCAAAGAAGTCGTTCAGCAGGGAATCGTAGAACTGCTTGCGAAACAGGATGTCCAGTCCCAGCGTCGGCTCGTCCAGCACAAGCAATCGCGCGTCGATGGCCATCACCAGAGCAAGGTGCAGTTGGGTCACCATGCCCTTCGACAATTCCCGCACTTTGCTGGTGCGCTTGATGGTGGTCTTCGCCAGAAAGCCTTCGGCCTTTGCGCGGTCGAATCGCGGATGCACGCCAGCAACATAGTCGAGCGCCTGCGAGACCCGAATCCACCGCGGCAGCACGGCGACGTCTGAAATGAAACATACATCCCGCATCAGCCGGTCGCGCTCAGTCCAGGGATCGCGCCCGAGGACTTTCAGTTCTCCCTGATAGGGCGTAAGTCCCAGAATCGCGTTGAGCGCCGTGGTCTTGCCTGCGCCGTTCGGACCGATCAGGCCGAGAATGCGCCCCTCTTCGACCCGTAGATCCACGCCGTCCAGCGCGATGGTTGTGCCGAAGGCCTTACGCAGGCCGCGTGCCTCTATGCATGCCATGGCTTCAGCGTTCCTCCTTGCCGGACTCGGGAATTTTCGATTCGTTGGGCCTCGGTTTCGCGGAGTTGGCCTGCTTCAGGTGGGAGCCGTCGAGCAGTTCCTCTGCTTTCAGTCCGAGCCGCTGGATTGTTGCGGAGATCCTTGGCCACTCTTCATTCAGGAATTTCTGCCGCTCGCCTTCGAGCAGCAGCTTGCGCGCGCCGGCGTTGATGAACATGCCCAGGCCTCTCCTGCTTTCCACCAGCCCCTCGTCCACCAGCTCTTGGTAACCCTTCAGGACCGTGAGCGGATTCACGCGGTATTCAGCCGCCACGTTACGTACCGACGGCAGCGGATCGCCTTCCTTCAAGACCCCGTCGAGAATCATTGCGACGACACGGTCCCGCAGTTGGCGGTAAATCGGCTGGCTGTCATTCCACTCACGGTCCATCCTGGTTCCTACCTGGTTCCTAGTTCGCCTTGTTAGAGATACGTTCCATTACTTTGCCCGCTGCAAGTCAAAGTGCGCCTGCATGGGCTTGTCGCCCGGCATCATATAGGTCCAGTCCTCGGTGTGATGGTCGGCGTCGATGATGGTGAACACGGCGTGGTACATGTGTCCATACTGATTGCCGCCAGAGAGATCGGCAAAATCGAACTCCACCTTTTTGCCGTCAGCCGAAGGCCGGGCGACCATGTGGGGCCGGTTGCCCGCGTCACAGTAGTGGATCAGGTTCAACTTGTCGCCGTCCAAATAAAGCATGGTCACCGGATGGTCGTACTTCGTTGGATCTAGGGGCGTTCCGGCTTCCTGCATCTCGTGAACGAGTGCGTTTCCCCTGGAAGTCACGCGCAGAGTAATCTCGAGCTTGGCTTTGTCAATGTCGGGTTCAGGCGGCGTAGCTTTCACGGAACCCCGCCAAGTACCCGCAAGGGTTTTGAGTTGGTCGAACGTCGCTTGCGCGTCTGATGGCGCGGCCTTGTCGGTGGCCTTGTGCATTTCAGACTGCGCGAAAGCCACGGTCGAAAACAACGTGAGAGCAATAGGGGACACAAAACGAAGAGATTTCATATTCCTTCTCCTTAAACCTTTATTTCGGGGCAGGAGCTTTTTCCTGGAAGTACTCGGTCTGCGGTGGTGAGTTTAGTAGCCATCTCCAAGAAAACAGCACTCCCGTCTTATACTGTTATAGTAGACTATAACACTATATGCGTGTCAAGCTTTTTTTTGCAATTTTTTTGATGCCCTTCTTCAGGGCCCGCTTCTTGGCAGGTTGGAAGGGTAATCGCCGCGAACTGCGGGGCTAGGGCTTACGCTCCAAGGGCAATCTTTAGTACATCGAAGTAGTTCCCGCTCACTTCATAAAGCCACGCGCGCGTCGGATTCTTGCCTGTGGTCCAGCCCCACTCGGGTCATTTGATACATGGCTACCCATCGAAGCTGCGGTTGCGATCCTGGAGATCTACATAATTTGGATACGACAGCGCCCCCCTATGCGCTCCGCCAAACTGCAGTCCGTACAAGCTCTCCGACTGCGGCACGTTCAGCGGGCGGAGCAGCAAGGCGTTCAGGGCGCTAAAGACCACCGCGTTGGCCCCGATGGCCACGGCCAGGGTTGCAATCGCCACAAACGTGAAGCCGGGAGACTTGCGCAGCAGGCGGAGAGCGTATCGAATGTCGCGCCAGAGATGATCGAACCACGCCAGCGGCCGGACTCGTAAAAGCCCTCATGGCCCGCGTCAGGTTGCCGAAAGCGCGGCGCGCGGTGGCTCGTGCGTCCTCTTCGCTCAGGCCTTGATCCCGCAGTCGCTCTGCCTTCAACCGGATGTGCGCTTCGATCCCGGCGTTGAAGTCGGTCGCGCTGCGCTTGCGTCGGAACATGGTCTGCCCTCCCCGCCTAGCTCCCTTCCGACTCCAGAATCCTTCCGATCGCCGCCTCCAGCCGCTTCCACTTGGTGGTTTCCTTGCCAAGTTGCTTGCGGCCCGCGGCAGTGAGGGAATAAAACCGGGCCTTGCGGTTGTTGGAGGAAGTTCCCCACTTCGCGGAGATCCAGCCGCGCTCCTCCAGACGTTGCAACGCGGGATATAGCGCCCCGTGTTCCACAAGCAGTTCTTCCTCTGACGTTTGCTGAATCGCGCGCGCGATACCCTGGCCGTGCTGCGGCCCAAAAATCAGCGTGCGCAGGATGAGCAGGTCCAGCGTGCCCTGGAGCAGCTCCAGCCGTTCCTTGTCTTCTTGGGTAGACATTTGACCCCAATATGCGCTCTCTCGGGTAAGATGTCAACCACGCTCTTCCGGACTTGATTACGACAGCCGCTGGCTACCGCGCAACCCCAGAAATCGCACGAACCCGTGTTCCGCTGCGCAAGCTTCCATGCCCAATCCGGGCACCAGGAGCCCGCCAATGCAGCACCCCTGTTGAACCTCGATGATAATGTCCCCTTAATAGGACCTCCGAGAGGAGGTCAGATTGAGGAATAGGACCTCCGAGAGGAGGTCAGATTGAGGCGGACGGGGATGAGCAAGAAGGAATTGGGCAGGGTGGGGGTACTGGCGCGGGTGAAGAGCGAGGAGCTGGGGGTGGTGGATGCGGCCCAACTTCTGCGCGTGAGTTACCGGCAGGCGAAGCGGTTGTGGAAGCGCTTTCGGGAGGAAGGTGCGGCGGGGTTGCAGCATGGCAGCGCAGGGCGGCCGTCGAATCGCGCTCACGACAAGAAGTTTCGGAAGAAAGTGCTGCGGCTGGTGCGGGCGAAGTACGGCGGAGCGGTGGGCGAGCGCTTCGGGCCCACGCTGGCGGCGGAACATCTGGCTTCCGAAGACGGTCTGCAGTTCGACGCGGAAACGCTGCGGCGGTGGATGCTGGCGGAAGGATTGTGGAGCCGCGAGCGAAAGCGGCGGCGCCATCGCCAGAGGCGCGAGCGCAAGGAACATTTTGGCGAACTGGTGCAGATGGACGGGAGCTTTCATGCGTGGCTGGAAGAGCGCGGGCCAGAAGGCTGCTTGATCGACATGGTGGACGATGCCACCGACCAAACGTTGGCGCAACTGGGGGAGCAAGAGACCATCTGGGCGGTGGCCGACGCGTTGCGCGCCTGGATCGAGCGCTACGGAGTACCACTGGCGCTGTACGTGGACTGGAAGAATTTGTACAAGCGGCCAGCCCGTGTGCGCGAGCAGTTGCGGGGCGAAGAACCGATCACGCAGTTTGGGCGCATGTGCGCGAAGTTGGGAATCGCCATCATCGCCGCCAGTTCACCGCAAGCCAAGGGGCGAGTCGAGCGGATGCACGGCACGCATCAGGACCGGCTGGTGAAAAAGCTGCGGCGGAAGCAGACCAGCAATCACGAGGTGGCCAACGTATATCTAGAGCGGGAGTATTTTGCCGGAACAGAACTGGAGATTTGCGCGGATCGCGGCCAAGCCGGAAGACTATCACCGTCGGGCACCGCGGGCGGCGGAATTGGATCGGATTTTCCGGCTGGAGAGCGAACGGACGGGCAGCGAGGATTGGGTGGTGCGCTACGACAATCGATTTTTCCAACTGCAACCGCAAAGCCGTTGAGCTTCTTCTCTGAGGACTGTGGGATTGCCGAAAGCGCGCAGGGCGGCGTGGCGGGCTTCTGCTGGGCTCATGCCTGCGGAGATGTTTTCGGCGATTTGCTGATCGAGATGGAATTGGATTTCGTCGTTTAATTGCTGAGCATTCCGGTTGCGACGGAATAAGCTTTGCAACTTGAGCCAGAATCGCCGAGGCCACACCATAGGATCACCTTCTACTTGTGAATCATTCGTATCGCAGCGCAACGATTGGATCGACGCGCATGGCGCGGCGCGCGGGCACCCAGCACGCCAAGAAACCAACCGACAGCAACAAGACCACCACCGACACCAGCGCCACGGGATCGTGCGGCGATACGTGCCAAAGTTGGCTGCGAAGCACGCGCGCCGCTGCGATGCTGGCGGCCAGTCCGATAGCAATGCCGGGCAAAATAAACCGCG
>WNEX01001002.1_pt1 | contig 13647 bp, 14 predicted proteins | sample 5399841 | NCBI WGS metagenome assembly WNEX01 (sample SAMN13153337, study PRJNA577476) | soil metagenome | isolation source: 40 cm grassland meadow soil 2 days after 1st rain plot 5 | place: USA:California | collected 2015-09-18 | reverse complement strand
CAATTGTGAGGCGAATAAATCTCTTGCGCATCTTCCCGGAGATGTGCGCAAGAACCAGGTGATCGTTCGCAAGCGCAACGCGAAACATGGTTCCGGGAAGGACTGACATGATCGTGCCCTCGATAGTGATCGCTTTCTCTGAGTTCATCAACATTTATTTCTTATCTCTGATTTCTGACTGCTGATCGCTAATTTCGACCGGAATTCCGGCCGCTCTTAACTATCAGCTATCAACTATCGACTTTGAGCCCTAGCGGCGGTTGCCTGCGAACGGACGCTTTCCGCCGCCGCCCCCGTAAGGACGCGGACGCTCTTCGCGTGGGCGAGCTTCGTTAACAGTTAATGCGCGGCCATTGAGTTCGTGGCCGTTGAGCGCACTCATCGCAGCGTTGGCTTGTGCGCCGTCATTCATCGTGACGAATGCAAAGCCGCGCGATTTGCCCGTGAAACCGTCCATCATCAGATGGACTTCGTTGACGGTTCCGTGTGGTTCGAACAGATCTTGAAGATCGTTCTCGGTGCTCTCAAAAGAGAGATTACCTACGTACAGTTTCATTGTGTTTTGAATTTGGAAAAACTACCGAGCTACAGAGCCGTTCCCGTGAATCGGGTTTCAAATCACCAATGAGCGAGGCCCACCTGACGATCTACCGTGCAGTGAAGTTAAACAGAGTAATCCAATAAGCGCGCAGTATCGTCCAGGTTGGGCGAAACGCAAACGATCATTTCACGGTTTTTAAAGCAAGATAGGACTTACTTGATCGCGCCGAGTCTTGCCGCTACGTCCGGCGTTTGTCAGGATCATAGGATGAAGCATTTTCTTCTGGCCTGTCTCTTTCCGATGACGTTAACAGCTCAGACCATGCAGCAATTGACTGAACAGCTAAGCAAAACAGTTCTGTACGGCGATCTTGCTCTTTCTCCTAATGGCACACGTTTGGCATGGGTGCAGTCGCCTGCCGCAACGACATCGAAGCAGACCTACATTAGTGGAACATCAGGAAATGAACGGCCAGTGATCGTTGAAATTCCAACCAGCGTCGAGAGGACCGACTTTGACCCCGCCTGGTCTCCCGATTCCAAAATGCTCGCAGTGTTTTCAAGCTCTGGCGAGAAAGAGCAGCGGCAACTTTGGATCGTCAATGCTGATGGTTCTAGTCCCAAGAAAATTACAAAAAACCTAAATGGATACGCGGCACGTCCACATTGGTCACGGGACGGAAAACAGATTGCGTTTCTCTACATTGAAGGCGCGGGTGGCGGCGGGCCGTTAATGGCTGCGCCCGCCACCACAGGCGTGATCGATACTGCTATTCATAACCAGCGGATCGCCGTCCTCAACGTTGCCACCGGCCAGTTACGCCAGGTGTCGCCGGAAAATCTCCACATCTACGACTACGATTGGTCGCCTAACGACAAGACGTTCGTCGCAACGGCGGCGCCAGGACCCGGCGACAACAATTGGTGGATCGCGCAGATCCACACGATCGACATCGCAAAGGGCAACGCTACATCCATCTACAAACCCTCGCTTCAAGTCGCGGTTCCGCGCTGGTCGCCGGACGGCAAGGCGATCGCGTTCATTGAAGGCTTGATGAGCGACGAAGGATTTCACGGTGGCGATCTGTTCACGATATCGGCTGACGGTCGCGATGTCATGAATCGCACGCCGGGCCGAAAAACTTCGGTCAATTCATTCTTCTGGCAGGGGCCCGATCGCATTCTGCTGATCGAGTATCTAGGCGGCGGAAGCGCTATTTCCGAGTTACGCCTGACGAACAATTCCACGCAGACAATTTGGAAAGGACCGGAAGGCATTCACGCATTTGGCAATTTTCCGAACTTCGCTTTATCGAGGGACGGCAAGTTCGCAGCGGCAGTTCGTAGCACTTACAACTCGCCGCCCGAAGTGTTCGCTGGCCCGCTTGGCAAGTGGCAGCAACTCACCAGCGACAACGCGAGATTGCCGACGAACTGGGGTAAAGCCGAAAGCGTCGAGTGGACGAATGAGGGATTTAACATTCAGGGCTGGTTGGTACCGCCGGCGAAAGTCGAGGTAGGCAAAAAATATCCAATGGTCGTGCTCATCCACGGCGGACCATCCAGCGTGACGACGTCAGAGTGGCCGGCGTCGTTCGGAATGTCTCGCGCGATTATCGCAGCGCTGTCGGTGCGCGGTTATCATGTCCTCCTTCCCAATCCCCGCGGAAGTTACGGCCAGGGCGAAGATTTTACGCGCGCAAACGTGAAAGATTTTGGCGGTGGCGATCTGCGCGACATGCTGGCCGGCGTCGATGTTGCGATAAAGAAACATCCAATCGATCCTGCACGTCTTGGCGTGACTGGCTGGAGCTACGGCGGGTTCATGACGATGTGGACCGTCACCCAAACCAATCGTTTCCGTGCCGCTGTTGCTGGCGCCGGCATCGCCAATTGGCAAAGCTACTATGGACAGAATTTGATCGATCAATGGATGATCCCGTTCCTCGGCGCATCAGTTTACGACGATCCCGCCGCGTATGAGAAAAGCTCTCCCATTCGGTTTATCAAAAACGTAAAGACCGCTACCCTCGTCATTGTCGGTGAGCGCGACGCGGAATGCCCTGCGTCGCAGTCCTACGAATTCTGGCATGCGTTGAAGACGCTTGGCGTGCCGACCCAGCTGATCATTTACCCAGGCGAAGGTCATCTTTTCATAGACCCGAAGAACCAAGCCGATCGAATGGATCAGACAGTCGCATGGTTCGACAAGTATTTGCGTTAACTTCTTCCCATTTCTCTTCACGACGTCTTTTTTCGCGTCGGAGTTTTCTTGCTTTCCTGAAGCGTTTCCGTGTATCCTGATCGTTAGTAACAGCATCTGAGAAAAAGATGAAGGTTATGTTTGTCAGTGCGCTCTGCTTTGCCGCCGTCTCACTTGTTACGATGCAGGCCGGCAGCGAGAAGAGTGTCACAGCTGCTCAGGTGAACGGCACCTGGAAAACCAAATACGGTGAATTCAAAATCTGGGCATTGGGGCACCAGCGTCTTCAGGTGGAATTTTCGGGCGTTTACGAATACAAAACGGCGCAGGGCCCAACCGCCAATACAGGCGAAGGCAGCGGCATCGCGACGATTGAAGGCGATACTGCCATCTTCAAACCCGAAGGTGCCGAAGAGGAATGCCGGATCACGCTCAAATTCACTGGCGGCAAACTTGTGGTTATGCAAACCGGGATCTGCGGATTCGGCAACAACGTGACGGCCGCAGGCACTTACAAGAAAGTTTCCGGCAAGAAACCAAAGTTCGAATCGGACTGACATTTGCTTATCTAGCCCCTAGCAAGCGACGGCGCATTGATCGTTTGCATCCCCTCGGATGCGGCTCTTATTTTGGCGGTCTCATCACTCGCCACGCGCACTTCATTGAATCATGTCCAAGCATCTTGTTATTAGCACCAGCGGTAATCCCGACAGCAATAGCCGCCGCATGGGACGGGTGGCTTTCGCGCATCTGCAAAAAAAGAAGGTCGATTGCGATTGGATCGACATCCGCGAAATGGACCTCCCACTCTGCGATGCAGACAAATGTTACGGTATGCCAGGTTCAAAGAAATTGAGCGCGACGATTGAACACGCTGAGGGCATCCTGATTGCTGCGCCAGTTTACAATTATGACGTCGCTGCCGCGACAAAGAACATGATTGAGCTCACAGGAAGCGCGTGGGAAAACAAAATCGTCGGTTTCGTTTGCGCTGCCGGAGGCCACGCGAGTTACATGTCAGTCATGGCGTATGCTAACAGCCTAATGCTCGATTTTCGTTGCGTCATTATTCCGCGGTTCGCCTTTGCCACGGGTGACGCTTTTGACGGCGAGCGCATCAATGACAAAAAAATCACGCAACGGATCGAACAAGTCGCCGATGAGCTTGTCCGTTTTACCAAAGCGCTTCGGAGCTAAACCTCCTCGCCGCTTGTGACTCGACACTCTTTTCTCATTTGCCAATGAGAATAAAGATGCCGGCGGCAAGGGCTACAAGATAGAGTAGGAAGATGGCTGGTCCAAGTTGCAAGCCGAACCCTAAAAGGCCGTCGATGATCAGGTAAACCGCGAGTAAAAGCATGCCGATATTTTTCGTGATTTTCATGAGGTCGATCTTGTAGATTGCTTCGCGAGATGACAATCGAGGAGTTGGGAACGACGAGATGCACGGCACAGCCGCGAGGGTAGCGGAGAGCGACTCGGGAGAGGCGCGAATGAATCTAAATGATGACAGAATAAGAAATTGGCAATGAATAAGACTGTTTTGTTAGATCCTGTGAACCACATTTCCCGCCTCATTACGGCCGCCGTAATCGTCATGGTTTTGGTTTCACCAGTTGGTGCTCAGGCCGGTCCGCGATCTCGCCCGATGGATGAAGATGCTGCTCTGGCGTTGCTCGTTCGCACCCTTAAGCACGACCGTGTTTATGCGAAACGAATCTCATTGGATTGCTTCACCTACGACACGGAAGAAACGACCAATGCGTACTTTCAGTTTGCGCGTCGCGAGAAACACGACGCCAAGTGTGGCGGAGATCCCGAAACAAGTCCGGTGGTCGCCCGTTACCGCGTTTATCGGCGATCTGATAAAATCGAACGGTGGCAACCGACTGACGATAGCTGGCATCGTTACAATCCGGCGAAAATCAAGTAGCGCCGTCAATCAATTCAAATCCGACGGAGCTCTAGCCGAGGATTCAGAAGACAGAATGAACCGAATTATCAGAATCGGAGCACGAGTTTTGTTCTGAAACCATTTTGTCCATTCTGTTAATTCTGTCATGCTTACCGTCGAGGCACGGGAAGAAGTCTGGCCACTGAGAGAACCGTTTCGGATTTCGCGCGGTAGCCGAACTGAAGCGCAAGTTGTTGTCGTAACCGTAAGCGATGGCGAACATACTGGGCGCGGCGAGGGAGTTCCTGTCGCGCGTTACAATCAGACCACCGATTCGGTTTTGGCGCAGATCGAGTCGGTCAAAAGCGTGCGCGATTTGGATCGACATAAACTGCAACAGTTGTTGCCGGCAGGCGCTGCACGCAACGCGCTCGACTGCGCGTTGTGGGACTTGGAAGCGAAGACTTCCGACAAACATGTTTGGGAACTGGCGAACATCCCTGCTGTCGATCAAGTCGAGACGTCGTTTACAATCAGTCTCGATACTACGGATAGAATGGCGGCGGCCGCAAAAGCCAGCGCGACGTCGCCGATTCTGAAACTCAAACTTGGCGGTGATTCGTCGGATCTTGCACGCGTGGAAGCTGTCCGCGAAGCGGCACCGTCAGCGCGTCTCCTGATCGACGCCAACGAATCGTGGTCGCCTGAGCATTATCGGCAAATTGTTCCGGCACTGAAAGAATTGGCCGTTCAGCTGATTGAACAACCGTTTCCCGCGGATTCTGATGAAGTGCTCGAAACTCTCGATCATCTGGTGCCGGTCTGCGCCGATGAAAGTTGCCACACAACTAGCGATCTTCCCCGACTAATGAATTGCTACGAGGTGCTCAACGTGAAGCTCGATAAAACGGGCGGACTAACTGAAGCGCTTCGACTGTGTCAGAGCGCTCGCAACAGCGGCTTCCAACTACTGATCGGTTGCATGGTCTGCTCTTCGCTAGGCATCGCTCCCGCTCGCCTGTTGGCTGGCAGCGCCGACTATGTCGATCTTGATGGTCCCGTCCTCCTCGCCGGCGATCGAAATTACGGACTGCTGTACGCGAATGGCAGGATCGGAATGCCTTCGAAAGAATTGTGGGGTTAAGCCGCCTGTTTATTTCTGGTTATAAGATAATACCGAAGGATGCGGATCGTTACCGGCTTGCCGTCGCGGCAAATATTCCGTTTTTCAATCTCGAACTCGATAATGACGCTGTCGTCAGCGTGCCGCCTCCGTTTTCCTGACATTCGATTTTGTAATGATTGCCTTTCGACTCGAGCACGCGGTATCGCATGAATCCTTCCTTACTTTCGGACGTGGGACATCTCGTCCACTCTCCATCCGCTTTCACATCGTCGGTGTTGAACTGGTTCCCATTCTTCTCGACCGCATCCAGATTGATTTCTGTCACTACCGGACTCTCCGAATCCGAGATCCAGCAATCGATCATATTAAAAACTTTGGGGTGAATTTTGAGCGCGGAGCTTTGCGCTGCCGCGGCCGTGGCGGACGTGGCAGCCTTCTCGTGGCCGATCGGGTGAAGTGATTGAACAATTTTCGTGAATTCTGCGAGCGTAATTCCGCTCGCGGAAAATCCATGAAAGCGTCCGAGACTCGGATGTCCTTGCGGATCCTTCGCCTTTTCCGCCTTCATGTTACTGTCCTCTACCCAATTCGCCTTGATCTCATCCTTGCGGCCCTCTTTTCCTTTTGGCCGGTAGATCAGATACATGGGACCGAGCGGCGTTTTGATTTCCGTTTCCTCCGCGTTCTCCTCGTCCTCCATGATGTTTCGATCGCCGATGCCTTCGCGTGCCGACTCGATCGAGAATGTCGCGCTCCACCCATTTCCATATTCTAGCGAGTAAAGCGGAAAACGAGGCTCCTTGTTTTCGTCTGGACCGACCTCGTCGTATGTGATCTCGACAGCCTTCAATCGGAATCCTTGCGGCAAATGCGAAGGAACAAAGCAAATGATCTCCAATTTCTTCAGATCATCCAGGGTCGCGGCTGAAGAGACGAAGGCCGGGAACCCGAATAGAAAGGCGCAAAAGAACCAACGCGTGGTTTGTTTGACTGGATTGCGATTCATTACCCTTCCAATTCTGACCGACTGAATGCCCTTGTCGATCCAATCTTGACCGCCGGCCACTCTCGACTCGATCACGCCGAAATTACTCTACAGACTCAGCCCGCCATTGGGGTAATATCGCCAGCCGCATGAACAAGCGTGGACAGGAAATCGCGTCCGGTTTGCCACCAGACTTGGACGCCTTGCCGCGGCTTGGCGGATTTCGGTTGCGCGGGATCGAGATGACGCGGCTGGAAACTTTTATTGACGCCGCCTTTGCCTTCGCAATCACGATGCTGGTAATCGCCGCGCAGCAAATCCCCGACGATGTCAAAACGCTTCTGGCTGCATTCAAGAACGTGCCCGCGTTCGTCGCAAGTATCGTCGTGCTCGGGATCTTTTGGCGCGGCCATTGGTTATGGAGCCGGCGTTACGGCTTGGAGGATGGCGTTTCAATCTTCATTAGCTGGGCGATGATTGTCACCATTTTGATCTATATCTATCCGCTGAAGGCGATTTTTAGTTCTATGTGGTTTCTGCTTAGCGGCGGTCGAGTGGGCCATACACTCGGTCCGCATTCCGAATCGGAAATACGCGCTCTTTTTGCGATCTTCGCGGTGGGGTTCAGTGCCATAGCGTTGGAAATGGTACTTTTAAACTTGCGCGCGTGGCAATTGCGGGACCCGTTGCGATTGGATGCAAGGGAACGAGCAATCACGTTTCATGAGATAACAGGGTGGAGCATTCCGGTCGGTGTGGGAATTGTCTCGCTCGTCTTGGCGCTATCTCTCGCGAGAGAGCACATTGAGTGGAGCGGCTGGATTTATTTCTCGATGGCCATTCTGGTGCCGCTGCATAAGGCGTACTTTGCGCAGAAGAGAGAATAGAGATTCTGATTTATCTGCCGAAATGGCGAAGCCTCAGGAAAAGATCGGCTCGAGCGCGCTGCGACAGATTCGGCCGCCGCCGCTCTCGCAGCACCTGCGCGAATTCGCGTCGCGGCCCGGCGCATGGCTTGTGGTCGCGCGCAACATAATTCCTGTGGTCGGCATCTATGCTTTCGGCTGGTCCGCTGCGGTCAGCGTTTTCAATTATTGGTTCGACGGGTTAACCGCGCTGGCCGCGATCGTCGCCGCGTTGATTCCGCGCGCGCTGCGCGAGACGCAATCCAAGAAGGACCACGCGACATTGGGCGGCAACGTTGTACGCGGCGTGTTTGTGTGGCTCTTGCTCGTCGGCATTGTCGGTCTGCCGTACTGGATCGTGCTGATTCCGCTCCACGATCTTCTGCTCGGCAACGAATTGCGCCGCCAGCTCGCGCAGTCTCCGGCGCTCTGGTTCACTTTCGGCTCGCTCGCAGCGAGTCATTTCTGGAAAGCGTTCCGCATGGGCTACGACACGATGTCGGACAAGGAGCTGAAGCAGCGGGCGCGCTGGGATATCTATCTGCTGATCCTGCGCGCGATCGCGATGTTCATCATGGCCGCCCACGGGCTCGCCTTTATTCTGGTGCCGCTGATGGCGCTGCTGTTGAGCTATCTTGAGATCTGGCCCGAACGCGCGCTCGGTGCAGTCTTTGGCAATCCCTCACGTCTGTGGGAATACGATCCAGACAGTTCCACATCGAGCCGGCGGCGGTGATGGTTTCGATTGATTTACGAAGTTATGCCGTGTTGGCATTGTGCTTCGCTCTGAGTTCGACGTTGGACGTTTCGTTTGCTTTTAAGCGCCGTCGGGTTTGTTTTCAGGCAGCTGCGCCGTCGGTTGCTGCGCAGAATCTTGACCCGTCGACGTTGTCGTACTCGCTTCAGCGGCTCTCTTGGCAGCCCATCTGGCCTTCATCGCCGCCGCAAGTTGGGCACGGCGTTCCGGTGAGAGATTCAGTTTTCTCTTCGCTTTCTTGACAGCGCCTAGTTTCTTGGCGCCGGCTGTTTGCGCGGGCGACTTTCTTTTGCCTTTCATCGCCCTTCCTGCCTCGGCTGCCTCCAGTTTTTGCTTTAGCTTCGCCAGTTTCTTTGGGCCTTCTTTCAGACGCTTTTCAAGCCGTAGGATCTTTTTCCTTAAATTCTTCAGCTTCATAATCGTGTATGCTCGCCGTGCGGCGAGGGAATTGCAGTTAATGACGAAATCTCGCTAATGTCACGTCCCTTCTTTGGGCTTGATGCCCAAATAGATTCGGCAGAAATGTCAACTGCCCTACTTGCGAAACCTATCGGAGTTTAGACACGACACCAGACGTGAATTAATCCAAAAGTCTCTCAATCCTTAGGCGTAAACTCGACATCGCTAACAATCCACTTTGGCGTCTTCTTGGTGTAGCTCCGCTCCCACATGGGAATAAAGAGATGTGCGCGATGATTCACGATCCTCAGACTGCGCAAGCCTTTCGCTTGAGGCGGTGCGCTGTAAGGCACCTTCCCGGAGAAATGAATCTCCATGTAAACGCCGCTGTTCTCTTTGGAGTAGGGACGACCTCGCCCTTGAACTTTTCCCTCACGGCGTTCTCACCATATTCCGAGGTCTCGAAAGTCCCGGTCACGCGCTTCCCTTCCACGTCCAGCGTGATCACCGTCTCTGTCTTGAGTCCGCTATTTTTGAACGTCGTGGGGCTGGCGGAAACACACAGGCCTGTGGCCAGCAGGATCGCGAAAACGAAAGCAAGCTTCACGTTTTAACTAAAAACCGGAGCGAGGCTTAAATCGTCGTGCGCGATGTTGTCGCAAATCTCGTCAGTCATTCCCGCGAAATCTTTCATGGACGGGCATGCGCAGAAGGGGTTTTTATCCCCGTATAGATTGTCGATGCGCGCGACGGCTGGCCAGAATTTGTGCTCGCGCGTCCAAGACGCGGGGAAAGCGGCTTGTTCGCGTGAGTAAGGGCGGTCCCATTTATCGGATGCAATTTGCCGCGCAGTGTGCGGAGCGTTCTTGAGCAAGTTATTTTGTCGGTCGTGTTTTCCGCTAGCGATTGCTTCCATCTCCGCGTGGATGGAGATCATCGCTTCACAGAAGCGATCGAGCTCGTGCTGCGGCTCGCTCTCGGTCGGCTCGATCAGCATTGTGCCTGCCACGGGGAACGAAACGGTCGGGGCGTGAAAGCCGTAGTCCATTAAACGCTTTGCGACATCCTCGACTTCGATGCCTGCGCGTTTCCACTGACGCAGATCGATAATGCACTCGTGCGCGACCAGGCCGTGTTTGCCTCTGAAAAGCACCGGAAAATACGGGTCAAGCCGTTTGGCAATATAATTTGCATTAAGAATTGCGATTTCGCTCGCTCGTTTCAATCCCTCGGCGCCCAACATGCGGATGTACATCCAGCTAATCGTCAGAATACTGGCGCTACCGTAGGGAGCGGCGGAAACCGGACCAACACGATTGCCGATTGCCTGCCATGGCGGCTGACCTTCTTGCAAATTGCGGATGGAAGAATGCGCGGGTAAAAACTCAACCAAGTGTTTGGCTACACCAATCGGTCCCACGCCTGCGCCGCCGCCGCCGTGGGGAAGGCCAAAGGTCTTGTGCAAATTCAGATGGCAGACGTCCGCACCATAATCGCCAGGTCGACAAAGGCCCACCTGCGCGTTCATGTTCGCGCCGTCCAGGTAAACCTGACCACCGTGCCGGTGCACGATCTCGCAAATTTCACGGATGGCTGGCTCAAAGACGCCGTGCGTGGAGGGATACGTCACCATTAACACGGCAAGATGGTGCGCATGTTCATCCGCTTTGGCACGCAGATGAGCAAGATCGATATTTCCATCTTTCAAACAGGCAACCGAGACAACCTTGAAGCCGGCCATCACCGCGCTGGCCGGGTTCGTGCCGTGAGCCGAGGTCGGTATGAGGCAGACATTGCGATGCGCTTCGTTGCGCGACGCGTGATACTCGCGGATCGCCAGCAAGCCGGCGAATTCACCCTGCGATCCGGCGTTGGGTTGCAGTGATACCGCGGCGAAACCAGTGATTTCGGCAAGCCACTCTTCTAGCTGCTTGCAAATCTCTATGTATCCCACCGTCTGTTCGCCGGGAGCAAACGGATGCAACTTGGAAACTTCCGGCCACGAAATCGGAAACATTGCCGCTGTGGCGGTTGATTTCATTGTGCACGAACCGAGTGGGATCATCGACGTGGTTAGCGAAAGATCGCGCGATTCGAGTTTTTTGATGTACCGCAACATTTCTGTCTCGGTGTGGTGTGTGTTGAAGGCAGGATGGCTGAGAATTTGCGAAGTGCGAACGGCGAACTGCGGAATACGCAGCGGTGGCTCGCATAAATCGTCGGCGGCGAGATCGCGCGCAGTCGTGCCGCGAAAAATCGACATCAGCAACTTGATGTCTCGCGGCGTCGTCGTTTCGTCGAGCGAAACGGCTACTGCGCGTGGCCCAAGCGGGCGCAAATTACATCCCACCTTTTGAGCGTGCTCGATAAGTGCGCTGCCCGATTTGACCTCCACAGAGATCGTATCGAAGAAATCTTCGTGCGTGATGGTGCAACCAAGAGCGTGCAAACCATCTGCCAGTTGACTCGTTAGGCGATGAACTCCCTTGGCGATTGCGCGCAACCCGTGCGGGCCATGATAGACCGCGTACATCGATGCGATGACAGCGGGAAAAACCGCCGCCGTGCAAATGTTGCTCGTCGCTCTGTCGCGACGGATGTGTTGCTCACGCGTCTGGAGCGCGAGTCGATAGGCGGGCCGACCTTCCTTATCGTGCGAAACGCCCACCAGTCGACCGGGCATGTGACGTTTGTGTTGGTCGCGGGTGGCAAAGTACGCGGCGTGCGGTCCGCCAAACCCGAGCGGAACGCCGAACCGCTGCGTGCTACCGACCGCGACATCCGCACCAAATTCCCCGGGTGGTTTCAATAACGTCAGCGCGAGAATATCGGCGGCCACAACAACGAGAGCGCCGGCGTTATGCGCTTGCTTTACAAATTCACTGTAATCGTAAATCCCGCCATCGGTGGCGGGATACTGCACAAGCGCGCCGAAAACGGTGTCGTCGAATTTGAAATGCGAGTAATCACCGATCTTGATGTCAATTCCGAGCGGCTTCGCGCGTGTTTGAACAACGGCAATCGTTTGCGGGTGACAATTGTCGGCCACAAAGAAGGCTTTGCGGTTTGGAGCGACCGCACGACAAAGCGACATCGCCTCCGCTGCTGCAGTCGCTTCGTCTAGGAGCGATGCGTTCGCAATATCGAGCGCCGTTAAGTCCATAATCATCTGCTGAAAATTGAGCAACGCTTCCAGGCGGCCTTGCGCGATTTCCGCCTGGTAAGGCGTGTAAGCGGTGTACCAGCCGGGGTTTTCCAAGATATTTCGCTGGATGACCGCCGGTGTAACGCAGTCGTAATAGCCAGCGCCGATAAAAGAGCGCGCGACCGTGTTCTTTCTGGAAATCGCGCCGAGCTCGGCCAGTGCTTCGCTCTCCGATTTCGCTTCCGGCAAATTCAGTTCCCGATCCAGCCGGATATTTTTGGGGACTGCAACATCGATCAACGAATCGAGTGATTTGAACCCAAGTCCGCGCAACATCCACTGCAAGGACGCCGCGCTGCCCCGAGCGCTTTGGGATCGCTCCGGAGCGCGCTGACCCTGCCACGCGCCGGCTTGCGGTATCTCGATGAATTCATGGGAGTTCCGTTTTCGGAGATCCAGCCGCGGTGGCAGAAAAGCTCCTACAGAAGGCAACAACGGAAACGAAGATTGTGACCTCAGCTCCCTTCCGAACACCACAAATTGATTGGTGAAATCAAGTGTCTCACTAGTGCGATGGTCTGCTACGGTGCTCATGTCATCGTCCGGTTTTTGATTTAATTGCCCTTCTTCTTTCTAAAGATTTTGAGGGCGCACATTTCACTAAAAAAACTGAAATTCCTTTATCCCAATGCTTCCGCGCAAGGAGACACGAAGTAGCCTTGGGATGGTCTGATGCCGATGTAGTGTTGGCCAATTGCCAGTCGGATGTTCAGGCTGGTCGATGTCCTGCGCGCATATCGGTCGCCTCGCCCTTCTACGGAGAGGGAGGGTGACAGTCTATCTAACGCAATGGGGCAGGTGCAGTTCCAAAACCCCTCACCTCAGTCCTCTCCCCTTGTGTAGGGGAGAGGCGAGAAAAGCTGGCGTGACTTTCCTTTCTCAAAAGTGCGCGGATTGTGGAGTCGTTTTCTTTCTCGACAAAGATGGAAAAGTCTTTCGTTCCGACGTGCACGTGAACGGCGGGCAATCGACTAGGAAAATGCGAGCCTTTTAGCTTGATCTTTGCTGAAGAATTTTCTCGCCGCACTCGTCGAGTGCGTCGCAGCGGCAGGTCTCCACGCGCTTCAGCAATGTCTCCATTAGCTTAAGCCGCTTCATCCGTTCCTGAAGTTCCGCGATTTTACGTTGCGACAGTTGGTGCCAGCGTTTCGGTGGAGGCGTCCCGGGCGGGAACCCGAAAAAGAGCTCGCGTATTTCCTCCAACGTGAACCCCATCTCTCGGGCGCGCTGCACCACAGCGAGACGAAAAAGCGCACTGTTGTCGTAGCGGCGTTGGCCATTCTTGCGCATCGGCTGCGGAAGAATCCCGATCTGCTCGTAGTAGCGAATCGCGGAGGTGCGCAAACCAAACACGCGCGCGACGTCAGAAATCGCCAGGTCTTCTGCCACTCCAAAATCTAACAACGAGCCGTGCTGAACGCCATGAAAATTCCTCACAGTTTTCTTAGAACCTATCTCATAAATGTTGTAGCCGCCTCGCTGTGTCGAGGCGCGTCGGTGACGTTGCTGCCCGGGGGGCACGGCGACACAGCACCGTGGCTACAACAGCACACATTTATGAGATGGCTCCTAAAAAATTTCCTTTGACTTAAAGTCGACTTCAACTCGTAGCGTCGAAAACTATGAGAAAAAT